>OLSK01000243.1_pt1 | contig 51699 bp, 46 predicted proteins | sample 1672781 | NCBI WGS metagenome assembly OLSK01 (sample SAMEA3136723, study PRJEB25190) | human gut metagenome | biome: human gut; feature: human-associated habitat; material: faeces | place: Austria | collected 2013 | reverse complement strand
TGTCGCTTTGCAAGCAAAATCCCACTAAACCCTATAGGTTGCGGATTTGAGGGTTGATACGAAAGTACGGAAAAAATAGGAACAAGAGAAGGAACAAGACACAAATTGCACGGATTACGCCGTTTTTTGCTCCCCTTGTGGAAAGAAAATCGGAAGTAAACCGTGCAATCGGTATGGAGCATGAAGAATATGTTACGGTCTGTCGGGCAGACTGTCTACAATTCCTTTATAAAAAGCTCTCACATCTTGCCAGTGATAGAAAGGAGCCATATCCGTCTTCACCGGGATACTTACTTCATGCTCGTGCAGCAACAGTTTTACAATCACATCTTCCGGCGAGCCTTTCTTGCGGAAGAACACCAGCTGTATATTTCCTGCCATCGGCGCAACCTTGTAGTTGCACCACGCCTGATAGAACTTATCGGGGTCGGCCTCCTCGTTATAGCAGTTCTCCAACTTCATCAATCCTGCCAGGGGGATAATGTTTCCATCATGTGCAAAGCGGAAAGTAGCCGAGTTTCTACCCGAAGCAATAGCCTCGTCGGCAGCGGCAATGATGTTCTCCAGTGTCGGTTTGGCGTTTGCCACCATCAGTCCGTTGGTCATGGGCGAGGGACCGTCGCACACGTAGTTCTTGTAGTTGTGTATCTGCCAAATGTCGAATAACTCTTGCTTCTCAAAAATATCATAGAACGATACTTCCTGCTCCACGTCCTGCATGTCCGAGGCTATCGCATAAAGACCGCGCATCAGTTCCTCCGGATTCACACGTTTATGGACAAACTCTTTATCGGAGAAAAGTGAGTTCATCAGACGTTCGGGACGAACATGGCTCTTCTCGAATTTGCGGAACTCCTCGTACCAAGGGCCCTTGTGCGAAGTGAACTTCATGGCTTCCTGCGTATGAAAGTTCAAGTAAGGCATGTATTTGTTGCTGGATTCACGCTCAATCTTCAGTTGGGGATTGAATTCCTTCAGACGTTCGCAGAAGGCATCCATACTGAGTACGCAACGTATTACGAGTGTAGCACATGCCGACATCTCCGGCGCACCTTTAAAGACTTCGGGAAATGCCTGATACATACGTTCGGCAATACCGCGCTGCTGATCCACGCCCACTGGGCTCAAGTCTCCACCGCGTCCTTCGGCATCTGCCCAGACAATAGCCAACCGCTTGCGCACATCTTCGCCCAGCGGAGTAAGTTTACCTGCCTGATGTGCCTTTTCAAACACTTCCATCACACGGATATACTCCTCGTCAGAAATCAGCCAGCGCGAGCCATGACGTCCGAAGTGACTGATATAGAAAGGCTCGTAACCCTTCGGTGCCTTGGTCTGTACACCCGGTGCCGGATAGGCATAATACACTCCTCCGGTAACGGCAATGTTATCGAAGATTTCTTCGCGCGTGGCTTGTGCATACGACGATGTATGCACAGCCGATGCGGCAAAAAGAATGGTAGAAAAAACGATTCGTTTCAATCTAAAATTCATAGGATAATAAAGCTTTTCAGTTCAAGAAATCAGGATTTTGTGTCAAATTAGGATTGGTGGTAAACTCGTCCTGCGGAATGGGGAAGAGGTTGTATTTGTCGTCCACATCCTTACCTATGTAAGAACCTGCCACGCCATTGTCACTACCTTTCCAGTCCCAGTTATATCCCTTGGTGAACTTACCAAAACGAATCAGGTCTGTACGGCGAACCAACTCCATGTGCAACTCGCGGGCACGTTCATCCAAAAGGAAATCAAGATTCAACCGACTGTCGCTGATGCGTCCCGATACGCCATTACCATATTTGCCGGACATGTAAGCACGGTCTCTGATTTCATTCACATACTCCAACGCTTCGGTACGCGAACCACCTTCGGCGCCACGCAGAATAGCCTCAGCCGCCATCAAGTAGGCATCTGCCGTACGGAACATCGGATAATCGACAGAGGAGTACTTCGTGCCGCCTGGTTCCAGTTCACTGCCGTCTTTGCGCACGTTTCTCCACTTGATGCAGGCGTAGCCGTTATTGAAATCGCTCTGGAACTCCTTGCCTTCTACCCAAGTTTCTTTGGTGTGGCCAATAGAGAAGAATTGGGCACGCTTGTCTTTCTTGCCGTTCCCCCAGATGTCGTCTGCCACAAAAGTCTGGTCTTCTTCTTCGAACATATCCACCAGCTGTGTCTTTACGCGGGCATTGCCCCAGGTGCCGTTCACACCTATCCGGATATAGTTGCCCATATCTCCATTCATCAACGCCTTAATCAGGAAGTTAGTACCTGCGCTGCCTTGCGCATAGTCTGCATCCTGCACCAGCGGCCAGATGATTTCGGAACAAGTTTCATTGTCTGCCAAGAAGATGTGGCGATAATCGGAAGCCAGCGGATAATTACCTTCCGTAATTACCTTTTTGGCATATTTGTATGCGTTTGTGTATTCATTCTTTCCTACCCAAGTTTCGGCATTCAAGTAAACACGTGACAGCAAGAACCAGGCTGCTACACGGTCCACACGGGCATATTCGTTCTTTTTGGGTTCTTTCAGCAGGGTGGTCAATTCTTCCAGTTCGGACACCACAAAGTTGTAGATTTCCTCGCGAGTGGCTTGCTCGGGCATGTCACCTACTTCCATCGTTTCGTCCACGAAGGGTGTAGAACCGTAAAGGTCGCAGAGCATACTGTAACTATAAGCACGGATGAAGCGGGCTTCGGCACAATAGTATTGATACTCGTCTTTCAAGGCTTCATACACACCTCTCTCCTGCAATTTGCTCTCTGTACATTCACGTAGGAACTCGTTGCAATAGTTAATGGTCATGAAAAGACGGTAATAAGGATAACCCACAATCTCAGTAGAAGCATCCCAATTCAAGTAAAGCATGGCACGTACACCCTTGCTGCCACCGGACTGGAATACGATTTCATCCGTACAAGCTTCCTGCAAGTAGAACAAGGCACGAGTATAACCAGAATATCCTTCATCGATGCCCGACACATCGCCGTCTCCTCCGTCACCACCCTTCTGCCCTGTCTGTATCAGGGCAGCATAACACTTGGCAATCATGCCGATATAGCCCTCGGGAGTAGAGTACACCATCTCACCGGTCAGTTCGTTATCATCCAGCGGCAATGTATCCAGGTCGCCCAGGCAAGAAGCAAAAAGTGACACAGCCAGCAAACATACTGTTACTAATTTGAAATATCTAGTTTTCATAATCATGTATCTGTTTTTAGTCATTAAAAATTAAGGTTAACTCCCAGCATGAACGTACGCGGACGCTGATAGATGTTTTTATCGATTCCGTCATAAAGCTCCGGATCAAGACCGGAGTATCCGCTCAAAGTGCATACATTCTGTACGGCGAAGGAGAGACGGAGCGATGTCCCGTCGTTCCACAGTTTATTGAACGTATGACCGATGGTGATATTGTCTATACGGAAGAAGTTGCCTCTCTCCAGGAAATGGTCGGTGAACTGGCGGTCTTGCGTAAACTTGTTTTCGAGCGTAGAACGCAGGATGTTGCTGGAAACGCCGTTGCTGCCATAGAGTGCATCCAAGGAGTTGGAAGCAGCCACATAGTTATAGACATAGAAACCGAAGCTACCGTGTCCGTTGATGCCCAAATCCCAATTCTTGTAGGACAGACGGGTGGACAGACCGCAATAGTAAGGGGCCTTGGAACTCTTACCAGTGACGTACTTGTTAGAGTCTTCTTCGCTAGAAGTGATGGAGCCGTCTTTGGCAATGTATTTACCGTCCAGCGGCTGTCCGTTTTCGTCATAAGCTTGCTTCAGTAGATAGTAGGTATTCGGAGTCTCTCCTACCATGTGTACTTGCAGATAGCGGCCTGTACCTCCGGCGTTACCTGTCTTTACGTAGTTGCTCTCGTTGTCGATGGTGTTCAGCTTGGTAATCTTTGAGGCATTCCAAGTGAAGTTACCGCTGATGTTCCATTCCCAATCTTTGGTCTGGATGGGAACCAAGTTCACACCGATTTCAAGACCTTTGCTTTCCATATCACCGATGTTGGTTTCGATACGGTTGGTGAAGTTACTGCCGGCAGGTACAAAAATGTCGTTCAGCAGGTCTTTCGTGTTACGCCAGTAGTAGTCAATCGTACCCGAGATGCGGTTGTTCAAGAAACCGTAGTCGATACCGATGTTGTAAGTTTCCGTAGTCTCCCATTTAATGTTGGGATCGTAGCCGTTGGGGCGGTAGGTGGTGTACCACTTGTTACCGAACAAGTATCTGGACTCATCGTAAGATGCAGTATAGGTGGACAAATGCTGGTAGTAGGAACCGATGGACTGCTGGCCGGTCTGACCGTAGCTCAAACGGAGTTTTAGGTCGGACACTACTTTGTTGTCTGCCAAGAAAGCCTCATCGTTCACACGCCATGCAGCGGCTACGGAAGGGAAGTAGCCCCAACGGGTCTCGGGCGAGAAGCGAGAAGAAGCATCGGCACGTAACGTAGCAGTCAGCATATAACGCTGTTTCCAAGAGTAGTTCAATCGACCGTAGAAGGAGAGCAGGTAGAGTTCAGCTTCCTCGTGCTTGGGAGAGGTAAGATCCTCACCCTTGGTGTCGGTAGTGGTATCATGGTTCTTGTACCAGAAACGTTGCCAGCCGTAACCAGCCATGGCATTGAGGTTATGGTCGTTGAAGTCTTTGGCATAGTTGGCGTAGAAGTCGAGTAGTGTATTGCGTTTGTCGTTATGATATGTATAACGCTTTCCGGTACCATCCTGTTCGTTGCCGGTGTACATGGCGGGGGCCAAGTCAGGCATGTTATCGTGTTTGTCTTCCGTCAGGAAATCATACCCCATGTTCAGGTTCAGTCGAAAGTCTTCAAAACCGTGTATTTTATAATCGAGGGCAATATTACCGATGGAGCGTTTGGTCTTGTTCTGCTTGTCGGCAAGTTCCAAGTCGGAGACGGGGTTTGAGGCAGCTAGCGTGATGGGGGTATTACTTACACCCATCCACATATAGTACCCCAAACCTACATTACCGTCATAGTTCTGATATACAGGGCGTGTAGGGTCGAAACCTACGGCACTTCCGATGACACTGGTGGAAACCGGCTTTTCGTCCTCGATGCTACCCTTGATATTGATGTCAACAGAGAGATGCTTGTCGAAGAACTTGGGCGACAAACCGATACTGGCATTGAGGCGCTGGTAGTTGTTGTTTTTCAACGTACCGTTCTGGTTGGTATAGCCCACGGACACGCGGTAAGGCATATTCTTCAAAGCACCAGTCATGGAGAGGTTGTGGTCTGTACCCATTGCCACGCGGTAGATTTCATCCTGCCAGTCGGTATTGACATCACCCAGCTTGAAAGCCTCCGGAGCATTGGCATACTTGGCAAAGGCTTCGCGATATTCGGAAGCGGAAAGTACATCCAGTTTCTTATACACATTGCCCACCGTCACGTTGGCACTGTAGCTGAAAGAGGGACGTGAAACACCGTCGGTGTTTCCTTTCTTCGTAGTGATAATGATGACACCGTTGGAGGCACGCGAACCGTAGATGGCTGTTGCCGAAGCATCTTTCAATACCGTAAACGAAGCAATGTCATTCGGGTTGATAGAGCTGATGAAGGCGTTGCTGACAGGCACACCGTCGATAACTATCAGTGGGTCGTTGTCTGCTGACAAAGAAGCTCCCATACGGATACGGATGGTACCGCCGCTGCCCGGAGCACCGCTGCCCGGTACAATGTTCACACCGGCAACCTTACCCACCAGAGCGTCTTCGGCAGTCAATTGCTTTCCTTTGTTCAGCTCGTCCGGCTTCACAGTTAGCAGAGAACCAGTGACATCTCCTTTCTTCACTTGACCGTAACCGATTACAACGACTTCGTCCAGCATCTCCGTGTCTTCCTGCAAAGTGATGACGAGCGGTGTATTGCTGCCGGTAACCGTCAGTTCCTGGCCCTTAAAACCGATACATGTAATGGAGAGAATATCATTGACGGCAGCTTTCAAAGTAAAGTTACCGTCCACATCAGAGATAGTTCCCACAGAGGTACCCTTTATCAAGATGTTAGCCCCAATCAGTGGTTCACCTGTGTGGTCTTTCACATGTCCTTTCACTGCAATATCTTGTGCCGAAAGTGACAAAGACAAGAGCAATCCCAGCAACGGGAGAATACTCTTTGCGATTTTAATCATGCTTTTCATATAATACAATATATAGTTAATAAAAATAATGTTTGCCAAGAAAAGGAACCAAGCACGCCCGGTTCCATGCAATCCTTATACCCAATCTTCTTAACTAATACTTATCAAAAAACTACAGTTAACTTTAATCTTTTGTCGATGTTGCAAAGGTATATGATTAACTGTCCCGCGAAAAAGGCGAGTAGAAGCTTAAAGTAGACGCAAGCAGATTAGCTTTATCTATAAAACATTAAAAAACAGCATATTGTGAAAATCAGCAGAAAGTAAGAAAGTAGATTCACATAAAGGGCATAGGAGGAGTTTTACCCTATTTTCTGCACCATATTCAGGAAATCTTCTTTAGAAAGAAAGGATTTGCTCCGCACTTTCAAGCGGTAATTATATACGGTCTGCGAAGAGTAATGCAGGAAGGTGGCAATCTTTCCGCTATCTGAAATTCCCAACCGAATCAAGGCAAACACACGGAGTTCCGGAGTCAGCAGTTCGCCCTCTTTAGGATAGATGCGCTCGTTCTCCTGCAAAAGGTTATTAAAGTCGTTCACAAACTTAGGATAGAGTTTCAGGAAGACGCTGTCGAACGTATGGAAGAATTCTTTCAACTCGCCGGTGACAAAGGTGGTGGAGTGGATGGTTTTCACCAGGTCGTCCAGCTGCCCGGCCTTCACTTTCCTTGCCAGCATCTTGCGGAATTCTTCCTGCTTGTCTATATAGACGGAACACATGTTGAAGACGTAGCCGATGTACTCCTCCTTCACACGGTTCGACTCCTGCAACCGAGCATTCAGTTCCTGCAAGTCACCGTTGATGTGCTTCAATTCCTTGTTCATGTCATCCATGGTCTTTCTGGCAAGGGAAAGGCGCTTCATCTGATGATAAATATAGACCAAGGCCACCAGCAATACTGCCGCCAGGATGGATATCCATATAAATAAGATGACCAGCTGTTCTTTTTCCTCATGCAACTTGGCCTCGTAGGTGGAGTTGATGACGGGCAACATCCCCGAAATCTCCATCGTACGGTAGCGAGCATTACAGAAGGTAGCATCTTGCATGGAGCATTCCATATAGGTATACGCACGTTCTATGTCGCCCTCGCCATAGAGCAGGTTGGCAAGTTTCCAAAGCGAAATGTATTCCTTTGTTCCGCTTTGCACGTCGGCTATTGCCGAGATGGTAAGATATTTCTTTTCCTGCTTGTGGTCTCCTTTGGCACCATAAACGCTTGCCAATGCAACAGAAGGAATGGCAAGGCTGAAGTCCTTCTGGCTATGGATATCATAGCAACCCTCCAAAACACCTATGGCTTCGTCATACTTACCCTCATACAGTAGTTTGTCGCCCAAAGTCAGTTGATAGCCTTGCGAATCGGGACGCTTCACACGCAGAATGGAGTCTTTGTACTGATATGCCAGCCGGGAGTATGACGCCTGCAATTCTTCTGAAAAAGCATAGGATGCCATCAGCGTGTACACTTTATGATAAAGATTATAGTAGTAGAACATATCTATCGCACCCAGTTCCTCCTGGGGAATGTCTTCCAAAATTTCCAGTCCTTCCTTATACATTCCTGTACCAATCATCACCTCTGCCACACGCATACGGGCAGAGTAGAGATGCGATGCTACGGACATACGCTGGGCTACTTCCACGCAACGATTTGCTGCCCACAAGGCAGAGTCCATGCGGTAGGCGCTGTATTTGCCGAACAACTCCTGGTAGATTTCCAGTAATTCCGCATCGGAACGGGTAGCCTTCAGCTGGCACTGCAAGGCATTGATTTGAGACTGACGTTCCAGTGTATATCGTTCACGCCCCTGCACAGATGCATCAAGCACCCGAAGCAATGAATCCACCTCTCTATCTTGGCAGAATAAAGGCATAGTGCAAAACAAAGCGAAAAGGATGGCAAACAAACGTTTCATGCAGTACGGTTTCTCTGTCTATAGTTCAAGATTACATCACAAAAGTAAACATTTACCCGTTGATTACAAAGTTCTTTGGACAAAAGATATTTGGACGAAATTAGTAAAGGGATACTTTAGCTTTATAAAGCAGAAGTTTAGTAAGCTAACATAGAGGTTTACGGACAAAAATCCCGAATGCTGCTCAGCGGATATTGAAGTCAAGTACTTTCTCTTCCCCAAGATAGCCCTGCAAGTGCTGTCCGATGCTGACGGGACCTACTCCCACAGGGGTACCCGTGAACAGCAAGTCACCGATTTTCAAGGTCATGAAGCGGCTGACATAAGCAATGATTTCATCTACCTGAAAAAGCATATCCGATGTATGACCGCGTTGCACCTCCTTATCATCAATCGTCAAATGGAAGTCCAAATTCTGTACATTGCCGCCCACTTGTTCCAAAGGGACAAAGGTGCCGATAGCTGCCGAATTGTCGAACCCTTTGCAAAGCTCCCACGGATTACCCGCCTCACGGAACTTACGTTGCAAGTCGCGTGCCGTGAAGTCGATGCCCACCGTCACCGCATCGTAATAGCGATGGGCAAAGCGGGGAGCAATATTCTTGCCCAAACGGCAGATGCGCACCACCACTTCCGTCTCATAATGCACTTCGTTGGAAAAGTCGGGGATAAAGAAAGGTTTGCCATCTTTCAGTATAGCCGAATCGGGTTTCAAGAAAATAACCGGTTCCTTATTCTCGTGTGTATGTCCCAGCTCTTTGTTGTGCAGAGCATAGTTCATTCCTACAGCAATAATCTTCATTACTTGATTTCGTTAAAGTTCAGTCTGTTAAACATCACGGCCAGATGGGCATAAAGGGAAGTGTTCTGCACGACAATGTTCTCGGGAACACGGATACGGAACGGGGTGAAGTTCCATACGGCCTTGATACCGCCCTCTACCATGGAATCCGTTATCTGCTGGGCTATTTCGATAGGTACCGTCAGCACGCCTATATTGACATCGTACTCCTGCATCTTCTGCTTGAACTTGTCCGAGTGATAGATGGGGATGCCGCTCAGTGTCGTACCCACCAGTTCGGGCTTCACATCGAAAGCAGCTACTATCTCCAAACCGAAATGGCTCAGACCCGAGTCGCGCAGCAAGGCACCTCCCAAGCTTCCGACACCGAACAGAAAGGCTTTGTGTATATTGGTAAATCCCAGGAAATCCTCCAGCACAGCTATCAGTGTGTCCACCTCATAGCCTACACGCGTACGTCCCGAGATATTGACATACGAAAGGTCTTTGGCAATTTGTGAAGCATCAATATTGATTTCCTTGGAAATCTGGGTGGATGATACGAATCGTTCCCCCTTTTGTTTCAGCAACTTTACATTGGAAAGGTACCACGGAAGCCGGCGCAAGGTAGGTTCCGGCACCTTCATGGTTTCTTTTTTCTGTAACGGACTGCTCATAGTTTCTTATTTAAGTTCTCAATATTGCGATTGGCAAAAGTAGTGCTTTTTTTCTAATCAGTAACACGGATGCAACAAAAGCTTAACATAATTTCTAATTGCATAATTCCACATAATATCGTACTTTTGGGAAGTTTAAAAGAAAGAAGTATGAAGAATAATGATTGGAAAGAACGGTTGAATATAGTCTATTCCACCAACCCGGACTACAACTATGAGATGAATGACGATGAGGAGCAAGCTACCCTCCCCCCTGCACAACAACGCCTGCGTGTACAGCTGGACCGCAAGAACCGGGGTGGCAAAGTCGTCACTCTTGTCACCGGTTTCGTGGGCACCGACAATAATCTGAAAGAACTGGGCAAATTGCTGAAAAGTAAATGTGGAGTAGGCGGAAGTGCCAAAGATGGAGAAATCATCGTGCAAGGCGACTTCAAACAACGTGTCATCGACCTCCTGAAGGCAGAAGGATACACGCAAACCAAGCCCGTGGGATAAACGCATCATCCGTCTCACTGCAACTGTAGAGGCATAAAAAAGTGACCGTTTAGGAATTCAACTCCATATACGGCCACTTCTTTTTATAGAATCGTTTCTAAGCGGAATTATTCAGCGCGCAAAGTAAAACGTTTGAAGTCAACAACCTTCAATTCAGGATCAGCTTCTTTCAAGACTTCTCTAACTGTCTTCTTGCCGTCCATGATGTCTTCCTGGTTCAGCAAGCAAACTTCTTTCAAGAACTTGCCAAGACGGCCCTTAGCAATATTCTGAATCATTTGTTCAGGCAGATGTGCAGCTTTCTCGGCAGAAACAGTAGCAATGATTTCCTTTGCCTTTGCCACGTCTTCAGCAGTAATCCAGCCTTTGGCCATGTTGCTTTCCATGTGGTCTTCGCTGTCCACGTGAGCCGGGTTGATACCAGCCTTCTTCAAAGCGGCCTCAACAGCCTTCTGTACCTGTTCAGCTTTTGTCTTCTCGATAGCAACATCTATTTCCTTCTGCTTGATTTCTTCAGATACGCCATCTTCGTCTACTGCAATCGGGTTCATGGCAGCAATCTGCATGGCAATCTGCTTAGCCAGTCCTTCTTCAACAGCCTTGTTGAAAGCAACAATAGTGCAGAGGCCATTTCTGTTCATGTGGTTATAAACCACAGTGCTTGCACCTTCTACAGTCATGTAACCATCCAACTCCATCTTCTCGCCAGTGATACCGCTACGGTCTGTTACAGCATCCTGTACAGTACCGTTGCCCATCGGCAGAGCTTTTACTTCGTCCAGAGTCTTGCACTTGTTAGCCACGGCAAGGTCCAGAATGTCCTGAGTCAATTTCACGAAATCAGCATTCTGAGCCACGAAGTCAGTTTCGCACTTCAGAGCGATGATAACGGCAAAGTCACCCGTAGTCTTAGCCAGCACACAGCCTTCAGAAGCCTCGCGATCTGAACGCTTAGCTGCAACAGCTTGTCCCTTCTTACGGATAATTTCCATTGCCTTGTCGAAATCGCCTTCAGCTTCAGTCAAAGCATTTTTGCAATCCATCATACCAGCACCGGTCATCTTGCGGAGCTTGGTTATATCAGCCATACTTACAGCCATAATATCTTTTTATTTTAATTGTTAATAATATCCTTATAAAGTAATTGAGAGTTGAGAATAGAGAATTGAGAATTGCCGTAAAGTAACTCTCAACTTTCAATTCTCAACTCTCAACAGTATGATTAAGCCTCTTCTTCCTTCATGAAAGCAGCAGCCTTAGCGGCATTGATTGCTTCCTCGTCGGACTTGTCGAGTCTTGCTTTTGTAGCTTTCTTCTTACCTTTGTTGGCAGGAGCTTCACCGGCAGCTTCCATGTCTACCTTTTCGGCCTTACGTTCTTCCAGACCTTCCTGCATAGCAGCGCAGCAAGCATCAAGAATAACTTCTACTGACTTAGTAGCGTCATCATTTGCCGGGATTACGAAATCGATATTCGTAGGATCGGAGTTTGTATCAACGATACCGAATACGGGAATCCCCAGACGGTTAGCTTCACGAACTGCGATGTTTTCCTTCATTACGTCGATAACGAACAGAGCAGACGGCAGACGAGTCAGGTCAGCGATAGAGCCCAAAGTCTTGTCCAACTTTGCACGTTGACGTGAAATCTGAAGAATTTCTCTCTTGGAGAGGTTTGAATAGGTACCGTCGCTTGTCAACTTGTCGATGGTAGCCATCTTCTTGACAGCCTTACGGATAGTCGGGAAGTTAGTCAACATACCACCCGGCCAACGCTCGATTACATAAGGCATATTTACAGATGCAGCCTTATCGGCAACCACCTGCTTAGCTTGTTTTTTAGTAGCAACAAACAGGACTTTCTTTCCTGATTTAGCGATTTGCTTCAAAGCTTCAGCAGCTTCGTCAATTTTAGCAACCGTCTTGTTGAGGTCAATGATGTGAATACCATTGCGCTCCATGAAGATGTAAGGAGCCATTGCTGGATTCCATTTTCTCTTTAAGTGTCCGAAGTGAACGCCAGCTTCTAATAATTGATCAAAATTTACTCTTGACATTGTTTTTTTTTCTTAATTTCGTTTACTTTCTTTTGTTTAACTCAATCATCCGGTAGTCATTCCACAAATCAACTTGCAAAATGAATCCAGACAATTTAGATACTAAACGCATCCTTTCAGTTATCAGTTTTTGAGTCTCAAGCTCTGAGCAAAATAAGCTCCACTTGCCTATCAATGAACTTACAAACCCAAAATTAACGTTTACTGAACTGGAATCTCTTACGAGCTTTTGGACGACCCGGCTTCTTACGTTCAACTGAACGAGGATCACGAGTGACGAAACCTTCTGCACGAAGAGCTGATTTATCTTCTGGATTAACTTTAACAAGCGCACGAGCAATACCCAAACGAGCTGCTTCAGCCTGACCTTTGAAGCCACCGCCTACCAAGTTAATTTTAATATCATATTGTTCTGCAACATTCAATGTTGTCAAAGGCTGCTTTACAACGAACTGAAGGATAGAAGAAGGAAAGTATTGAACCAATTCACGACCATTAATTGTAATCTTTCCTGAGCCTTCGCTAACGTATACGCGAGCAACCGCTGCTTTACGTCTACCTATTGCGTTTACTACTTCCATTTTTATTATTTATAAGAGTTTATATCTATTGACTTTGGCTGCTGAGCTTCGTGTTTGTGCTCTGTACCTGCATATACATACAAGTTACTTAATAATTTCGCACCTAAACGATTCTTTGGCAACATACCCTTTACTACTTTTCTGTACAGATGACTCGGACCTTTCTTCAAAAGGTCTGCCGGAGTATATTCAATCTGTCCACCAGGATAACCTGTATATCTCAAATATACACGGTCTGTCCATTTTTTACCTGTCAAATTAACTTTCTCTGCATTGATGATAATTACGTTATCACCACAGTCAACGTGCGGAGTAAAATTGGGTTTATACTTGCCACGCAAAAGCTTTGCTACTTTTGCACAAAGGCGTCCCAAAGACTGGCCTTCAGCGTCAACGATGACCCACTCTTTGTTTACAGTTGCTTTGTTTGCAGAAATGGTCTTAAAACTTAAAGTATCCACTGCTTAATGTTGTTTAATAAATTAATAAATTAAAAACGCCTTAGCCCTTTGCCATACCGGACACATGATATAACAAAGTTCTAAGAACTAAACTTTTAGTACAATTTGATAATAATCGGCTTGCAAAATTACTCAGAATAATTGAATAATAAAACTTTCCACTCTTTTTTTTCAAAATATTTTCTTTACAGTACTTATTTACGGAAAAAATAACCCACTGAAAAGGTTACATTATTTTGGAATAACATTGACTCGTCTTTACGTTTCACTGTTCTTCGGTCCAACACTCCTGCCACATTATTTATAGAGAAAAAGAAACGGCTATACTCCACACTTAACCCTACATTTATACCTAAATCTATCGTCCGGAGGTTAGGTTCTTCCTTCTTGCCAAACTCTATATCTGATTCGACACCAGTTTCTTCCGTTTTCATCTTTCCGGCCAAAGACACATCCAATGTCGGTCCTGCAAAAACGGATAACCTTACATCTGAAATATTAAATGTATATGCCAAATCTAACGGGACCTGTAAAGAATAATACTTATACATATTATGGGTTGCCATTCCTTCATCTGTCGGATATGAATAATAGTCACCACCTTGATATATCAATCCGACTTCCGGAACGAAAGACAAGCCTTTATATATAGGTAACTGCATCAATCCTGCCACACTAAATCCTATTCTACCTCCGGATTCATACGTCTTGTCCAAACGTTGAACCAGCGATGAATATGCACCACCCAAACGGACACCAAACTCTACCTGAGCAAATACTGAAACAATGCTTGCCAGCAAACCCAATGCGAATATAACTGTTCTTCTCATATACATTTCATTCTTTATTTCCACAAATATAGAACAAATTATCGAAAAATATCATAATTATCAGAAAAAAGGAATTATTCCAGACTTGCTATCTTAATCTTGGTGTAATTTATACATTTGGACGGCCTTGCGGATAGAATGCAATCCAAAGTTTTCAGGAGAAAGCTCCATAGGTTTTTGTATGATTATTTCTGCTGCATCATCAGCAGCATGTGCTTTTACCATTTCATCCACAAAACATTCAAAGAACAAATCAACGGTATGCACTTCAAAGCCTTCGTATGGATAGACGTTGGGGAGAGAGAATAAATATCGGCAATCATGTATTTCCAATCCGGTCTCCTCCATCACTTCCCTATACACAGCCTCCTCCGCACATTCATATCTATCCATGAATCCGCCGGGCAAATCCAAAGTCCCTTTACCTGGCTCCTTCGCCCTGCGCACCAACAAAAGCTCCCCATTTCTATTCCGAATAAAACAAGCGACAGCTGCGGAAGGGTTGAAATAATAGACAAAGCCACACTGAGTACATCTTTTGGATTTCTCATCATTTTCAACAAAAGACTTTTGTCCGCAAACAGGACAATAAACAAACCTTTGTAACGGATGAATATTCATTTATACTTATATTTAAAGAAAAAAGCACATCGGAATAGCTTATGACTACTCCAACGTGCCCTTATGACAAATTAACTCTTATCAAGCCTCTTTGGCTTCCCAACCCAAAGCACTTGCGCCCAAAACGGCAGCATCACTTTCTTTCAATTGAGAGAACATCAGTTTGACTTTACCCTGATATATCTTCAACAGATTCTTTTCCATTGAACGTTTAACCGGATTCATAATCAAATCACCAGCTTTTGTCAAGCCTCCAAACAAAATAATAGCTTCCGGACTTGAGAATGCAACAAAGTCAGCAAACGCTTCACCTAACAAGTTGCCTGTGAATTCAAAGATTTCCAAAGCCATCTTGTCATTTTTCATTGCAGCCTCGTAAACATCCTTTGAAGTAATTACATCTGGATCCAAATCTCGTAACAAACTTTCATCCTTGCGGATTTCCAAGAATTCACGAGCAGTACGGGCTACACCTGTTGCTGAAGTATAAGCCTCCAAACAACCTTGACGACCGCAGCCACAAACACGACCGTTATTGTGACGAACTATTACGTGACCCAATTCTCCGGCGAAACCATCGTGGCCATACACCAAGTTTCCACCTATAACAATACCGCTACCTACACCTGTTCCCAATGTAATAACGATGAAGTCTTTCATTCCTCGAGCTGCACCATAAGTCATCTCACCAATAGCAGCAGCATTTGCATCGTTTGTCAAAGCAACAGGAATACCACCAATGTATTCACTAACCATTTGCGCCAATGGCACTACACCTTTCCACGGCAAATTAGGAGCAAATTCTATGCATCCATTGAAATAGTTTCCATTCGGCGCACCGATACCAACACCTTTAATCTTATCAGGACCTCCGGCTTGTTCGATTATGCCTTTCAAACCATCTCCCAAAGCTGAAACATACTCATTGATATCTGTATATTTTCCAGTTTTGATTGAACTACTATATAAAATTGTTCCGCGTGCGTCAACAACGCCAAAAACTGTATTTGTACCGCCTATATCGATACCTACCACATAAGGCTTCTCCATGATTTTATGTTTAGGATTAATAATGAATTTCTATTTCTACGACAAATATAATTGCTTTATGAAAAAGCAACAATAGATTTATCTAAAAATTTTCACTTTTTGTTACTTTTTCCCTAATGGCTGTAAACACTCGCCAAGTCATTTCCTGTCATATAATGAACACCATTTCAGGAACAGATAACCGTTCAAACTAGCAGTTCAGCTTCCGCATGCCAAAGTCTCAAACGTTTTAATACTCATTAAAGAAAAAGCGATTGCCGTAAACAACCGCTTTTCGTGTTTTCAAAAAGATATTAATTTATCAGGAACAACGAAGTGAACGACCCAACTTTAAAATAGTTGTTCGTTCTATTCCGTTTAATTCACATAATTTAGAAACGGATATACCATAGCGCTTAGCAATTGCACCCAAAGTATCACCGGATTTTATTTTATGATAAATAATTTCACCATCTTGAGGTGTTTGAACTTCTTTTACAGAAGCTACAATCTCTTGTCGAGTTTCCGTTTTAACTTTTTCCTTCACCTGTTGGCTACTGTAGCTAACATTTCCACTTGAAGAACAACGTAAAGCTTGACCTATCCGGAGGATAGTTGTCGATTTGATTCCATTCAAGCGACATAATTCTCCAACTGTCGTGCCGTACATTCTTGCTATTTTCCCTAAAGTGTCACCAGATTTAACCCGATGATAAACCAATTGGTCATCCGATGAAGTATAAATATTACTTTTACGACCATTGATGCGGATATTACGGAACACATATTCATCCTGAATAGGTACACCGTTTTCAAAATCTATAATTTCAGCAGGATTGATAGCCTTTCCTAAGAAGCGAGTTTCAAAATGGAGGTGAGAGCCTGTAGAACGGCCTGTATTTCCGCCTAATCCGATAGGATCTCCGGCATGAACAATATCATTCACATTGACTAATTGTTTGGACAAATGACCATAAACTGTTTCTAGGCCATTCGGATGGCGAATTACGATATAATATCCATACCCACGACGTTCAAAATTCCGAATTCTCACTTTTCCATCAAATGCAGCACGAATGGTATCGCCTTTGTAGACTTTTAAATCTATGCCTCGATGCATACGGCGCCTGCGAGGACCATATTTTGATGTGATACGAACAACTGAATCTATTGGGTAATAGAAAGAGGAGCAATCAATCACACATGAATCTGGGAAGGTAATATTTTTTTCCCCTCTGTAAGGGTCTACCCATTGAGTATTCCAATTGGAGCCATATAATTCATCGGCAGGGAAAAGTAAAGATTCGCGAGCTTCTTCAGCTTTAATTGTTGCTTCAGACAGTTTGCTCATGCCAATATCTTTCCTGAAGCCGACACGGTCAGCCATTAACTCTGATACATTCTGTTCCATTACAGTATTGGCACGTTCAACAGTCACTGTAGTTTTCGCCTTCTTTACTTGGGCATCAGCATTTATTGAAGGGAACATCAACAGACCGAAACATACTGATAATATTGATTTAATTGTCATCTTATTTGAATTCAAGCTTACATTTTATCAAAAAGAGTATTATTCCTTGACAATCCTCAAGAAATCCGAACCTTTCAAAGTTCGGAATTTTCATTTTTCCCTCAAAATAAATTCGAAAAAAAATGCATCTCGTAATTAAACTATTCTTAAAACCATAAGCTAATAAACTACAATTCAACATTTTAATAACAATATGTTTTACAACATGTTTAGCTTATAATTCCCCAGTTCAATTTGTTTTCGTACAATATCTTCAGCCTTTTGTTCAAAATCTGGTTACTTTCGGACAATAAGTCGGGATCACAATCTAACACTTCAATCGCCATATCTCTGGCAAATTGTAAAATTTGCCCATCGGATGCTAAGTTAGCAATTTTCAAGTTCAATCCTTCACCGCTCTGACGAGTTCCTTCCAAGTCCCCTTGCCCTCTCAAACGCAAATCAGCCTCGGCAATCTCAAAGCCATTGCTACTATTAACCATTATCTCTAACCTTTTTCGCATATCAGTACTTAATTTATAGGATGAAACCAATACGCAGAAGGATTGTTCAGCACCTCTTCCTACTCGTCCACGCAATTGATGGAGTTGGGATAACCCGAAGCGCTCCGCACTCTCAATAACCATCACTGATGCATTAGGGACGTTTACCCCGACCTCAATTACTGTAGTAGCCAACAAGATTTGTGTTTCACCGGAAACAAACTGCTGCATGGCTAAATCTTTCTCGGCAGCCTTCATCTTCCCATGAACCATACATACTTTATATTCGCTGAATACATCTTGGAAAACATCAAAACCATCTTCTAAACTTTTATAATCCAGCTTTTCATTTCCTTCTATCAATGGATAAACAACATACACCTGCCTTCCTTTACGTATTTCGCTACGCAAAAAGTCAAAGAGATCGGCTTTCCTATTATCATAAAGATGTATGGTCTTGATTGGTTTCCTGCCTGGAGGCAACTCATCAATAACGGAGACATCCAAATCTCCATAAAGGGTCATCGCAAGCGTTCTCGGAATCGGAGTGGCAGTCATTACTAACACATGCGGTACGACCTGCGTGTTTTTCCGCCACAATTTGGAACGTTGTTCCACACCGAAACGATGCTGTTCGTCTATAATGGCCAATCCCAAAGATGAGAAGACAACCGTGTCTTCTATCAGTGCATGCGTGCCTATCACTATTTGTATCTCACCATTTGCAATAGCGGGTAATATCTTGTCCCTTTCTCTCTTCTTCGTCGCCCCTGTCAACAATGCAACTTTCACATCCATATCTTTGAGGAAAGATTTGACTGTGGCATAATGCTGGTTCGCCAATATTTCCGTAGGAGCCATCATACAAGCTTGACAATGGTTGTCTAAAGCCAACAGCATGGATAACAAGCCAACCAATGTTTTACCACTTCCAACATCCCCTTGCAACAAACGGTTCATCTGTTTGCCACTTTTCATATCCATTCGTATTTCACGAACCACGCGCTTTTGAGCATTCGTCAATTCAAACGGCAAATACTCTTTATAAAAGGTATTAAAATAATCTCCAACTATAGTGAATACGATTCCCTGCAACGACCTTGAACGCTGGTTGGCAGAACGAAGCATTTTTAATTGGATATAAAACAGTTCGTCAAACTTCAAACGAAGTTGCGCATTTCTCAAAGAGTTGATATTACTTGGAAAATGGATATTCCTCAATGCCTCAGCTAAAGGCATTAAATGCGTCTTTTCAACCAAATAAGGAGGCAAAATTTCAGGGATTTGCCAATTAATATTACTAAGGAGCGTGTATTGTAAGTTTTGGATTGCCCTCGAATTCAGAAAAGCTCTTTTCATCTTTTCGGTTGTATTATAAAGAGGGGTAAAGCCAGAAGCTATTTGGTCTGCGTCTTCAAGGGAATCAACGTCAGGATGCACGATGTTATAAGCCCGTCCAAATTCGGTTGGTTTCCCAAAAACAATGTACTCTTCATTCGTCTTTAATTTCGACAACACAAAGCTCAATCCTTTGAACCATACTAAATCAACAGTCCCGGTTCCATCCGAAAATTTGCCTATCAATCGTTTGGCAGAACCCTCCCCCAGATGTTCAAAAGATAGAATTCTCCCTTTTAATTGGATGTAAGGCATAGCACCGGAAATCTCAGATACATTGTAGAAACGGCTTCTATCCATGTATTTGTATGGGAAATAGTACAACAAATCTTCATAAGAAACAATGTTTGCCTCTTTTTGTAGGACTTCCGCTTTCCGCGGACCCACACCGGGAAGATAAGTAACTGCTCTTTTATTAAGATCCAACGCCATACGACTTTGCTTTGAAACAATTAAATCTTCATTAAATTCAGATTTATACAAGTCAAACGAAGACTTTCCATTTTACATTCCTAAATAGACTATTTACAAAGATAATTCATTATTCCTGTTTTCTTGGCTCTTTACTATTATTTATTTACGAATAAACGGGTATAGACGAGAAAAGGAGAAAAACTTTTCAGTCTTTCCCCTTTTGTTGCGGAAGCGGGGGGATTCGAACCCCCGGTACGGTTACCCGTACGTCAGTTTAGCAAACTGGTGGTTTCAGCCACTCACCCAAACTTCCTTTTTATAACCAGCATTCTTTTCAAATGCGGTGCAAATGTAGGGCAAACTTTTGGACTGTGCAAATCTTTCCTACATATTTTTTTCACAGTTTTCATGCAATTTGAGATAACACGTTAACACTCAAACCCTAAAACAAGAAAAAAAATTTGATACATATCAAACCGTCCTTTTCAACCTTTCCTTATCTTTGCGCGATTTTTAAAGTATAGTGCACATACACGGACAATGATACAACAAGAAAGCCTGAAAAAGCGGCTTGCCAAGCTGGCCGCCCCCATCTTTATAGAGACACTTCTCATCATGATGCTCGGTGCGGTGGACACCATCATGCTGAGCCGCCACTCGGACAACAGTGTTGCCGCCGTAGGGGTAGTCAACCAGATTATCATGCTCACTTTCCTCGTTTTCGAAGTCATCAATCTCGGAACGTCCGTTCTGTGTTCCCAGTATCTCGGTGCGAAACTACACAAGAAAGTAGTGCAAGTGGTCGGCGTATCCATCCTCGTCAACCTGGCGGTAGGTATCACGGTCAGCTTGATACTGTTTTTCTGTGCCCATCCCATCCTCCGGCTGATGGGGCTCACCGCTGAACTGATGCAGGACGGCATGGACTATATGCGTATCGTAGGCGCTTTCGCCTTCTTCCAGGCACTATCCCTCACCCTCTCCGCCTCCCTGCGCAGTGCCAACAAGGCCATCTACCCGATGATGGTCACCGTCGTAGTCAATATCCTCAATATCATCGGCAACTACTCCCTCATCTTCGGTCGCTTCGGCTTTCCGGAACTGGGCGTGGAAGGCGCCGCCATCTCCACAGCCTTCAGCCGGGGTGTCTCCATGATTATACTGTTCGTCATACTGTTCCGCAAGCACATCCACCGTTTCCCAGTGGCATACTTCCGCCCTTTCCCATGGATAGAACTAAAGAATCTGATGAAGGTAGGCCTACCCTCCGCCGGCGAACAATTGTCGTACAGCTCGTCGCAGGTCGTCATCACTTACTTCATCAACATGCTGGGAGTGGAAGCGCTCGCCACCCGTACCTATTGTGTCAACATCATCATGTTCGCTTATCTGTTCAGCATCTCCATGGCACAAGGCGGCGCCATCTGTATCGGGCATCTGATAGGCGAGAAGAAACCTCACGCCGCCTTCCTTATGGGAAAATACGTCATGAAGAAATCCGTCATGATAACCGTCATGCTGTCCTGCATCCTCGCCCTTTCGGGGCATGCCATCTTTGGCTGGCTCACGTCCAACCCCGACATCATACGTATGGGTGCCACCATCCTTATCATAGATGTACTCCTCGAAATAGGCCGCCCCATCAACATCTTCGCCACCAACGCCCTTCGTGCGGCAGGAGATGTCAACTACCCCTTCTACGTAGGGTTGGTGGTGCAGTGGAGTGTAGCTGTAGGTGTGGGATACCTTTTCGGCTTCCCCTTCGGCTGGGGTATCTGCGGCATGTGGGTAGCCTTCCTGTTGGACGAGAATATCCGCGGCTTCATTTTCGTCCGCCGCTGGTATGGCATGAAATGGGTAAACAAAAGTTTCATACGGAGCTGATTTTTTCTCGTAAAAACCTTATCTTTGCCCCTCGAACAAACAAATTATGGCTTTATGGATGCACTATTGAAAGAAACCGTAGATGCCGCTATCAACTCCCGCTATCCAGGCATGGCTCCCGAGGGAAGAAGGTTGATAGAGGAAATCCTCATTCGCAAGGAAGTAGAAAAGGGCGCATTATTACTCAATGAAGGGCAGATAAGCCATAATATCGTATTTGTAGGAAAAGGCATGTTGCGCCAATTCTATTATAAAAACGGTAAAGACGTCACCGAACACTTTTCCTATGAAGGCTGCATCATCATCTGCATAGAAAGTACCTTGAAGCAGGAACCCACCCACCTCATGATTGAGGCACTCGAACCGAGTGTCGTATACCTGCTGCCATACAACAAGCTGCTGACACTTACCGAAATCTCATGGGAAATAAACATGTTCTATCGGAAGATTCTGGAATATTCCCTGATTGTTTCACAGATAAAGGCTGACTCCTGGCGGTTTGAGACTGCACGCGAGCGCTATAACCAGCTCATGGAACATCAGCCCGAAGTCATCAAGCGGGCTCCTTTGTCGCACATTGCGTCCTATCTGCTGATGACCCCCGAAACACTGAGTCGGGTACGTTCGGGCATACTGTAACCCTCCTCCTGTCTGCCCGGAGAATACATATCTGAATTTATATAGAAATTTTACCATTTCTCCCCTAAGCGTGCATTGATTGCCATACAATCATTTCATGCTCAAGGTTGTTTTATATGTATTTAAAATATTAAAATTCAGATTATGAATACTATACATAATTTTTCCGCTTCCCTGATACAGCGGACAAAACAAGCCGGACGATACAGTACATCCGGTATATATACCAGTACAGTGAACAGCTTTTTCCGCTTCATCGGCCACCGTTCCATCACTTTTGCAGATCTCACCCCCAGCCTCATCAAGCAATACGAAGACCGGCTGCTCGGCGAAGGGCGGCGCCATAATACCATATCCACCTATATGCGTATGCTCCGTTCCATCTCTCACCAAGCTGCCGAACAAGGCATTCCATTCACACACAGTATAGACGATTTGTTCGCCTATGTATTCACTGGCTATGAGCCTACCGCCAAACGGGCCATCTCTCCTTTACTAATCCGGCGCTTGGTAAATCTTGATTTGGAGAAGAAACCCGCCTTGCGTTTCAGCCGCGACATGTTTCTGTTAAGTTTTTACTTACGAGGCATTCCGTTCGTAGACCTTGTACATCTCCGCAAAACGGATGTCAAGCACAATACCATTTATTATTACCGCCATAAGACCCGTCAGCAATTGTCCGTACATATAGAGTCGTATGCCGCACAGATTATAAATAGGTATAAAAACGAAGCCGCCTCTTCCCCCTATTTGCTACCGATATTATCACTAACCGGGGAAGATGGTTACAGACAATACAAAAGTGCTTTACGGCTCTACAACCAACATTTACACACACTTTCGAAGATGTTACGGTTAAGCATTCCATTAACATCTTATGTAGCCCGCCATAGCTGGGCCACCACTGCCAAAGACGAAGGAGTGGCCATTTCTGTGATTAGTGAAAGCTTAGGACATACTTCTGAAAAGGTAACTCACGTTTACCTTGCTTCTTTTGACAACAATGCGATGAGTAAAGCAAATAAAAAAGTGATTGCAACAATCCATCCAAACAAAAAGAAAAAACCCTAAAAACTAGAATTTGTAAAAGTATTCCTATTTGTATAGGAGTACTTTTATTATCCAATTTTATTCTCTTACTTACAAGGTAATGGATACCAATACTCTCTTACTTACAAGGTAAGAGAATATGTTTTGTGGCTGCAAAGATATGAAAAAGATTACTACAATCGCAAAAAAATAGATTTATTTTTTAATTCATATTTATCTCATATATAGATATAAGACACATTGCAGCCACTTGTATTTCAGTCTTATATATTTACATAAAAGCCCCCATTTTGAATTCAAAAATTAAATTTAATTATGAGATAAAATATCGTTTTACATTTTAATTACATATATAGTCTTTTAATGTAAAATACCTTTTAATGGCTGGTTTATAAGATTATTCTCCAAATAAAATACCACCTCTTACCTTGTAAGTAAGAGAATTATTAAACAAACAAGAATGAACAGTTTTTTCTCTTTCAATACCATTGAGAAAGAAAAAAGCTATTGAATTAGTGTGAATTATGAAACAAGTTCTCCATTTCAATAAAGTGATTAAGTTCGTCATTATCTTTGGTGACTTATGCTTACTGAACATCATTTTCATCTCGCTATATCACATTTTTGACTACCAAACACTGGGCAATGAATTTACACATTCATTGTCCCAGCTATTGGTATTATTGAATCTAGTCTATCTACTTTGCAATTACTCCAATGGCGTCGTACTGCATGAACGTATTGTACGTCCGGAACGCATTGTACGTCGGGCTCTCCGTAATACAACTTTTCACGCCACGCTGTTCATCAGCTTGGCTACTTTAGCAGATATCGGTACCAGTTCACTCCGTTTTTTTACATGCTTTTATAGTATTTTCTTTATCTGCCTCGCTATATATCGCCTTCTTTTCCGGTATTTACTGAAAAAATATCGAGAACATGGAGGTAACTCACGTACCGTCATTTTAATCGGCAGTAACAAAAACATGACAGAACTCTATCAGGAAATGACCGGAGATCCCACCACGGGCTTCCGCATTACCGGCTATTTCTGTGATGTACCTTCTGATGATTTTCCCGAAGATGTCCCCTATTTAGGGCAGCCTAAAGAAGTAGTTACTTATTTACAGCAACACCATATAGAACAAGTCTATTGCTGCTTGCCTTCTGCACGTAGCCATGAAATACTTCCAATCATCAATTATTGCGAAAATCACTTGATTCGTTTCTATAGTGTACCTAATATTCGCAATTACCTGCATCGTCGCATGCACTTCGAGATGTTTGGCAATATCCCCGTACTCACTATCCGCGAGGAACCTTTGGCACAAATGGAAAATCGCCTGCTGAAAAGAGCCTTCGACCTCTTTTTCTCCCTCGTTTTTCTGTGTACAGTATTCCCCTTCGTCTACATCATCATAGGTACCGCTATCAAGCTATCCTCCCCCGGTCCTATCTTCTTCAAACAAAAACGAAGCGGAGAGAATGGAAATGAATTTTGGTGTTACAAATTCCGTTCGATGCGTGTCAACATAGACAGTGACGAACTACAAGCCACCGCCAATGACCCGCGCAAAACAAAAATCGGAGATTTCATCCGTAAAGCCAGCATTGACGAACTTCCCCAATTTATCAATGTGTTACTGGGGCAAATGTCCGTTGTAGGGCCACGCCCCCATATGCTGAAACACACTGAAGAATATTCACGCCTTATCGACAAATATATGGTCAGACATCTGGTAAAGCCCGGCATCACCGGTTGGGCCCAAGTCACCGGCTACCGTGGTGAAACCAAAGAACTCTGGCAAATGGAGGGACGTGTACAGCGCGATGTCTGGTACCTGGAACACTGGACTTTCCTATTGGATTTGTACATTATATACAAGACAATCAGAAACGCCATTCAAGGCGAGAAAGAAGCGTATTGAGAATTAAAATTGAAAATCAAAAATTAAAAGGAGCAGTAATGAAAAACAAGAAAAGTATAGCCATCTTGATGGCGGCAATTACATTGGCAAGCTGCCAATCTTACAAAAAAGTACCTTATCTACAAAGTTACGAATCACTTACAGATAAGAGTTATAAGGAAATCGTCATCAATGAAGTCAATCAGCAGGATACCCTCTACGATGCGCGTATCCAACCTAAAGACTTACTGAATATCACCATAAACACCACTGATCCGCAAGCTGCCGCACCGTTCAACCTGACCATGCAGACCTATAATAACATAGCACAATCCAATGCCAGCACTACATCGCAACCAGCCCTGCAACAATATCTCGTAGACAATGCAGGTGAGATAGACTTCCCCGTGATAGGCAGACTGCAAGTAGGCGGCTTAACTAAAAATGCAGCCGAGAACCTTATCCGTGAACAGCTTCGTCCTTATCTCAAAGAAATACCTATTGTCACTGTACGTATGTCCAACTACAAAATTTCTGTCCTCGGTGAAGTGAACAGTCCCGGAACTTTCACTATCAATAATGAGAAAGTGAATATTTTCGAGGCGCTTGCCATGGCAGGCGACATGACCATTTACGGTATACGAAACAACGTCAAGCTCATCCGCGAAGACTGTAACGGCCAGCGAAATGTCATCAGCCTAAACTTGAACGAGCAGAATATTCTTCATTCTCCCTACTACTACATGCAGCAGAATGATATCCTTTATATAGCTCCAAATAAAACCAAGGCAAAGAGTGCAAGCGTCAGTAACAGTACCACTATCTGGGTTTCTGTGATTACTTCCCTTGTTTCACTCGCAAGTCTGATTGTCAACATTGTAAGATAATTTTAATCCTCAAAAAATGAAAGAAGATTTATACGATGACCTTTTAAACGAAAAAGAGGAAAAAACAGATTTCCAAGCCCTCTTTTTCAAATACATCATTCATTGGCCCTGGTTTGTGGCAAGCGTATTGATATGCACTGGCCTGGCCTTTGCTTATCTCCGTTACCAAATACCTGTCTACGAAGTGTCATCTTCTATCCTAATTAAAGAAGACGACAAGAAAAGTACCAACAATGCACTGTCTGCCATGCAGGATTTTGGTATGCTTTCCATGACCAGCAACTTTGACAATGAGCTGGAAATTCTGAAATCAAGGACACTCATCAAGAAAGTCGTGTCACGTCTGAACCTTTATACCAACATCGCCATCGAACAATCTTTCGGCTACGATGTTCCACTTTACAAAAACTCCCCTCTTGATGTGTTCATGACCGCCGAGGAAGCTGACAAACTGGAAGGGAACATTCGGCTGGAACTGATATACTCCCCTACCGGCCAACTGACTGTCACAGCCTTTTATATACAAAACGGAGACAAGCAAGAAACGACCAAATCTTTCGACGAACTACCTGCCATTCTACCACTCCCGGTAGGTGTCATCACCATTTCGCACAATGATTCATTGCCTGCTCCGCAAGAGCCCGTCAATCTGAAGGCTATCATCAGTACCCCCACTGCCGCAGCAGCAGGCTATAGGGCAGGTCTGACCGTAGCCCCCATATCCAATACCAGTACCATTGCCACCATCAGTGTACAAAACACCCATATACAACGAGCCTCCGATTTCACCCAAGAACTGATAATACTCTATAATCAGGACACCAACACCGAAAAGAATGAAGTGGCCCAGAAAAGCGCCGACTTCATCGAGGAACGTATCAGCATCATCAACCACGAACTGGGCACCACAGAAACCGAACTGGCGGAATTCAAGCAACGCGCCGGACTGACCGACATCAGCAGCGACGCGCAGCTTGCCCTTCAGGAAAGTTCCAAGTACGAACAGCAATATGCAGAGAACGCCACCCAAATCAACCTCGTGAACTATCTGCGCGACTACATCAACAATCCTGCAAACAACGACGAGATCATCCCTGCCAACGTAGGACTGAGCGACATGAACCTGACCTCCGCCATAGACAAGTACAACAATCTCATCGTGGAGCGTAAGCGCCTGCTACGTACCTCCTCCGAAAGCAATCCCGCCATCATCAATCTGAACACGGGGATCGAGGCCATGCGCCACAATGTGAAAACCACCGTAAACAGTGTTTTGAAAGGCCTGCAAATCACCCGGAGCAACATCGACCGACAGTCGCGCAAGTACGAAAGCCGCATCAGCAACGCCCCCAAGCAGGAGCAGGAGTTCATGAGTATCGCACGCCAGCAGGAAATCAAGGCCACCCTCTACATCATGCTGCTGCAGAAACGCGAGGAAAACGCCATCACACTGGCTGCAACCGCCAACAATGGACGCATTATCGAAGAGCCCATGCCTGCCGGCATCGTTTCTCCCCAAGGCAAAAAAATCTATATGATTGCCTTTGTCATCGGCATCGGCATTCCCTTGGGCATCATTTTCCTATTGAACCTGCTCCGTTTCCGCATTGAAGGGCATACCGATGTGGAAAAGCTCACAAAGGTTCCCATTATCGGTGACATCCCCCTTACCGGTTCAAACAAGCATGAAGAGTCTGCCATTGCCGTACGCGAAAACGACAACGACATCATGACGGAAACCTTCCGCAGCCTACGCACCAACCTGCTCTTCATGATGGGCGATCCGGATAAGAAAGTCGTCCTGGTTACCTCCACCATAAGCGGTGAAGGCAAGACTTTCATAGCTTCCAACCTCGCCCTCAGTCTGGCGCTGCTCGGCAAAAAGGTCATTCTGGTAGGATTGGATATACGCAAACCGGGATTGAACAAGTTGTTCCATCTTTCACACAAAGAAAAAGGAATCACCCAATACCTTGCCGCCCCCAAATCCACAGACCTTCATGCGCTGATACAGCCTTCCGGCATAACTTCCAACCTCGACCTGCTATTGGGCGGTCCCATCCCACCCAATCCTACGGAACTACTGGCACGCCAGTCACTGGAAGACACCATCAGTACATTACGCAAAGAATATGACTATATCGTACTGGATACAGCCCCTATCGGCATGGTGACCGACACGCTCATCCTTTCGCGCGTAGCGGACGCCAGCATCTACGTCTGTCGTGCAGATTATACGCATAAGACCGATTACCAGCTCATCAACGAGCTTCAGGAGCATCATCGTCTCCCCAACTTATGCACAGTAGTCAACGGAATCGATATGAAGAAGAAAAAATACGGTTATTACTACGGCTATGGTAAATACGGAAAGTATTACGGCTACGGTAAGAAATACGGATACAGTTGAGTTAGCGACTAGCTATTAAGAGTTGAGAGTAAATAATCGAGTGTCTAATTTTTAATTTCTAATTTCTAATTTTTAATTAACCCCGCCCCTCCAATGTGACAGGCGACCGCGTAGCGCGCCCGAACCTCAACTATTTATAGACCATAGAAATACACCTTTAAAGGATTTTACATGAACCATACTGATATCACCCCTCATATTATTCCTCGTCGCCAATGGCTGGTGGCATACGTGCAGTCTTGTCTGGAAAAGAAGACTGCCGAACGGCTGAAAGCTATGGGAGTGGAATATTACTTACCCATACAAAGCGAAATACGCCAATGGAGCGACCGGCGCAAGAAAGTGGACCGCCTGGTCATCCCGATGATGATTTTCGTGCATGTCACTCCGCAGGAACGCCCCCTGCCGCTTACCTTACAAGCTATCAGTCGGTACATGGTATTGCGCGGTGAAAGCCGTCCCGCCGTCATTCCCGAGGAACAGATGGAACGTTTCCGCTTTATGCTGGATTATAGCCCGGAGGCTGTAGAGATTTGCAGTACACCTCTGGCAGCAGGTGATGCCGTGAAAGTAATAAAAGGCCCCCTTGCCGGATTGGAGGGAGAACTGGTCATGATAGGAGGAAAAAGCAAAGTGGCAGTCCGGCTGGATATGCTGGGCTGCGCACATGTGGACATGCCGATAGGATACGTGGAGAGAATTAATTTTTAATTGTCTCGTATTCGCTTTTGGCGTCAAAACAAGGACAAGCCTTATGGATAGAGGAACTGAGTTGCCGATGCCCTGAAATACGGGCATTGGGATAGTCGGTCTTCAGCTGCCGAAGCAAGTCAAGCAAAGAGCATTTCTGCGCATAGGTACGTGTATCGGCAGGGACACCATTCTCGTCGAGCCCACCCTCATAGCAGATGCCGATACTCTTGTCGTTCCAGCCGGTGGCATGGGCTCCAATCTGATGAACCGGGCGACAAATATGCACCTCGCCGTCACGGGTGATGTAGAAATGATAACCGATATCGGCAAAGCCCCGTGCCAGATGACTGCGGCGAAGCGCCTCCACCGAGAAGTGACGGTCACAGCGCGTAGCGCTGCAATGAACTACCAGGAGGGTTACCTCCCGATAGTTCTGATAGAAACTGCCTGCTTTCATCCGGCTAACGGTTGATGCAGGAAGTCAAGCCAAACACTCCGGCCAATGTAGTGGCCACGGTAATAATCACTTTAAGGACAATGCCCCATACAGATTTTGATTTTGTTTTCTCACTCATAACAATTTGCAATTAAGGAATTAAACACTATGGTTAGCTGCATTTTTTAGACAGAAGAACATATTTATTTTCTCTCTTTTGTCTTTTCGTTTCATCCTAACGGATTTTCCCCCTGGTCTCCGTCCGAACCGCCTCCCGGGTTGCTGCCTCCACCGGCATCTTCACCCCCGCCAATGGCTCCGGTCAGGTCCACGGTAGTCTTTCCGGCCTTCAGGGCTTTCACCACGGCACGGGCTGCACTTCGGGTTGCCACCAGATTGAATTCCGCCTCCTCCAGCAGCTCTCCAAAACGCTGGCCGCAGGTCCAGTTCACATTCAGCCTACGGATATGGATGGCAGGATTGAACTCCTGGGCAGAAGCCGCGCCGGTGCTGTTGATGCTGATGTAGAAACTCCCCAGGTCGCCCAACTGGATTTTTTGTCCGGCCAGCAACTGCTCCCGCATGCAATCCACGGACATGGTGAGGATGGCAACGATATCCGAACGCTTGTACACGCAGCCATGACTGGCTATATGCTCGGCAAAGCGGTTGATGTCCATCACTTCCGAATACTGCGCACTTGCGTACGCTTTTTTGGCAACCGTCTTATCGGTAGGATTGCCACGCATCACGATACTGTAGTTAATCATAAATTAAAAATTATAAGTTAAAAATTAAAAGATAGGGAGACGATACTAATCCCAGGGGCTTACGATTACTAATCTTCGCGCGTCACGATTACTAATCTTCACCCTTCATCGTCTGACAGAACAAAGATACGACGTACCTCCGGGCAGAATAAGAGATGCGGTGAAGTGATATGAAGGGATGTGGGAAAATGTGAGATTAGGTAAGATTATACCGGGTTCCGGCAATGGGTATACAGAAAAAATTCCGTACATTTACAGTGTATTAACCTGTTAAAGTATTGTTTATGAAGTACGTTGAAGACTACGAAAATATCCCCGGCAAAGAGTGGCCCGTCCGCCCCTATTACAAACGTGAACTGGCAGAGGCATACGCCCCCACCATTTCACCGGCATCCGCACTCAACCGCTTGTCCAAATGGATGAAGCTGAATTTGGAACTGGACGAAGCCCTGCGGCATACCGGCTACAAAGGCTCCCAGAAAATATTCACCTCCCTGCAGGTGGAACTTATATTCAGGTATTTAGGAAAACCGTGAAAGAATCAATCCCCCACATAGCGCGCCATGGCGCATTGGTTGCGGTAGATTTCATCCCCTTTCAGCTCGACCACCCGATAACCACGACGGCCACCGGAACGGACAGCCTCATAGCCCTCCTGCTTCATCACCAGACCGAGGCGCGTGGGACTCAAGGGTTGCCGGATACCTATGTTGATATGTCCCAGTATCTGGGCATTGGTCAAGAACATACACTCCTCGCCCGGCATGGGGCGGCGATAGTACACCTGAACGAGCTCACGCTCCAGGCAGGGCACCTCAAAATAACGGTTATGAAGATTCACGGCATCAATCTCCTCCTGCTCAAACCAGTAGTGAAAGCCGCTCTTCCAGAGGGCATAGCCTTGCGCATACACTCCGGCATAGTCTATGGGATAATCGAAAGGACTGTCTATGGAATCCACCTCGAAGGGAAGCCAACGGCGGTTGCCACTGAGGTCGTTGAGGAAGGTGACGTTGTTGCTCGTGCCACAGAAGCTGGCAATATGCGGACGGCTCTCCTTGAAGTGTCCGTAGGCGGCACGCTCGTTCACGTCTGTCATGCCGGTGATGGCCTTCAACTGGCTGACCTGGGCAGAGGTCATCTCCTCCAGCTCTTCAAGGCATACCAGTGCAAACTCGGTCAGCGTAAAAAGGTCGTCCTTGCTGACGCGCCGGCTGTTGCTTTTCACATAAAAATAACGCTGAAGTTCGACAGGAAGCAGACGCTGCATCCAGGTAGTCTTGTAGATGCCCTGCTTACCGATGAAGACCAGAATCTCATGATTCACCACCTTGGTATCGAGCAGCGAAGCAATGGTGGCCACCAGCCACTTCTTGAAGTAGATGCCGAAAAGCTTCTGGTCGTCCTTCACATGTACGCCGGCAGCCAGACGGGCAATAGGGTCAGTAGTACCGTCCCAAGCAGGCAGCCCCTCCAGATAGGCTACAAAGGGATTGAAAAGCGGTGTGTACTCCGAATCGAGCACGGAACGTATGTCCGCAATGCGGGCAAGCATCCCTGCCTTGTTCATGCGGCTCCACAACGTGTTGACGTAGCGGTCGGTCAGCTCCGCATACTCCTCTCCGCAGTCGGCCATCAGGACTTCGAACTTGCCGCTCACCGTATTTTTGCGGAACTTCGCCTGTTCGGAAAGGAACTGCTCGATATCTGCCACCGTGGCAAACTTTTCATCGCCCTCTCCCCTGCGGACAAGGGAGCGGGTGCCATGCTCCCCGGTATTCGCGTAGCAGGAGCCGATGACAGTTGCCACATCCCCGTCATAGTCGGGAAAGTGCTCCGCTGCCCAAGCGGCGGCTGTCTTCCGGGCCACTCCGTACTGGTTGAGCAGATAACCCATGCGCATCACATATTCGTTATGATGATGTTCACAATAACTCACTCCCTCCTCTTCCAGCAGGCGTTCGGCAGCTTTCACCACCTTCTCCAAACGTTTGTTGCGCTTTGTCGGCACAGCTTCGGAAGCGCCATCCTGCGGTTGGGGAGCAATCGGACTATCTTGCAAAACAAAAGAAGCGGCACTGGGATTGTAATATACATGAGGGTCGGAAGCCAGTCCACTGATACGGGTAGCATTCTTGCACTGCCCGTCGCTTTCGAAGCCCACCAGACAGGAATAGTAGTCGTTGACTTGATTGAAATACTTGGCGTATTGCCGGAAGGCTTTTCCCTTTTCCGCTCCGTTCAGGTCATCGATGCGGCAGATGATACGGATGCCATGACCGCTGACGGTGGTGTAGGCCATCAATGTATACTTGTCGGCACAAATCAATGTCAGTGTGGCAGCCATCCGCTCGGGAGCGATATGGTCCAGGTCGACCAAGGTATAGCCGGTCCAGGCACAGATATGTTCGCGGGTCTTCCCACCTTCAAAGCAGACGGCAACAGCGAAGCAGGGACAGCCGGACTTCTCGCGGTCGGCATCCCTACGCAGGTCTTGCTGCAAGTAGTAGCGATGTTTCTCGGTGCGGTCTCGCAGGGCAGCGTCGCATTTAATGATGTTGACTATTTCTTCAAGAGAAGTTTCTACTGATTCTGTGTCCGAATAGCCTCTGAAAAGGCTGATATTGCGGTGTTCCATAATTTACTGATTTTTGTTTATGTTTAAAATTACGACGCGAAGGAACGCATAAGTGCCCAGATACACAAGTCCGGTCGTTTCCACTACATGGAAATGATTTCGCTTGTTTTTATTATTGTTTAACAATTAAAAGAGTCAACATGACAAAGAAAGAGCCGGTGACACCGGCATTCGGAGCCTTTCTGAGCAAATGCCAGAAAGAACAGCTCGTTAACGGCAGACATCTGACCAACGAGACCATCGCCCAAGCAACGATGATGAGTACCAGAACCTACAACCTTTTAAAAAAGGGCTGAGCAACAACATCAACCAGATACATGCCATAACGCATTTCTGGAGGTCGTTCCCGAAAACAGACCAAGAAAGGGAGAGTTTTGAGAAAGAGGTGGCAGATTGCCTGGAGAGGGATTTGAGGAATTATAGAATCCACACGGGAGTCTTGAAACCTTAACTTCACTTGCAACCTTGACACTTGTGGCACCCTTTTTCCAATACTCCCTATTAGGCTAATATTTATCACACACAAACGATACAGGTCTGTGCATATTGATAATTTGTCTCGCGCGCGTAACGGATATTTATGTTTAAGGGGTGACACAGGTGTCATTTCGGCTTACCACTGATTACATAAATTGACAGAAATTGAAAAGAAAAATTACCTACAAGAATCTGTGAATTTTATGGTATAGATATTAGAGAAAGTAAGCAGCTATTCCATATAAAATATAATCATGATTATGAAACAATATAATATTGCCGTTGCAGGTACCGGCTATGTAGGTCTGAGTATTGCAACTTTGCTTGCACAGCACAACCATGTCACTGCTGTCGATATAATCCCTAATAAAGTAGAACTTATCAACAACAAGAAATCACCCATTCAGGATGAATATATAGAGAAGTATTTGGCAGAAAAGGAGCTTGACCTAACTGCTACTCTGGACGGCAAGGCAGCCTACAAAGATGCGGACTACGTCGTTATTGCCGCTCCTACCAACTACGACCCGGTGAAGAACTTCTTCGACACCCATCATATCGAAGATGTGATAGACCTCGTCATCAGCGTAAATCCGGATGCGGTAATGATCATCAAATCAACCATCCCCGTGGGCTATACCCGTTCACTCTATATAAAATATGCACAACAATTCCTTCACAATCCGGAACTGGAAGGCAAGAAATTCAACCTGCTCTTTTCTCCGGAATTTTTGCGTGAGAGTAAAGCACTTTACGATAACCTTTATCCTTCTCGCATCATAGTAGGTTATCCTAAAATTATTGAAGGAACAGAATTTACAGAAGAAAATACAGCTATAAATGCCATCAGCAATCCCAATGCGGAAGAATATGCCAAAATTTTCGCAGCATTGCTCCAACAAGGTGCTGTTAAAGAGAACATAGATACCCTATTTATGGGTATGAAAGAAGCCGAAGCCGTAAAACTTTTCGCCAATACCTACCTTGCCCTGCGTGTCAGCTATTTCAACGAACTCGACACGTATGCCGAAATGAAAGGGCTTGATACCGCAGCCATCATCAACGGAGTATGTCTCGACCCACGTATCGGCACACACTACAACAACCCCTCTTTCGGTTACGGCGGCTATTGTTTACCTAAAGATACAAAGCAACTCCTTGCCAATTACGACCGCGTCCCCCAAAACATGATGACCGCCATTGTGGAAAGCAATCGCACACGCAAGGACTTCATTGCAGATCGTGTATTGCAGAAAGCCGGTTACTATAGCTATGCAGAAGGTAATTATGATGTTGCAAAAGAAAAGCAAGTTGTAATTGGCGTATATCGCTTGACGATGAAGTCCAATTCGGATAATTTCCGACAATCATCCATTCAAGGTGTAATGAAACGGATAAAGGCAAAAGGGGCAGAGATTATCATCTACGAACCGACACTGGAAGATGGAAGCACGTTCTTCGGCAACCGGGTGGTGAATAATCTGGACAAGTTCAAGAAGCAGAGCCATGCGATAATAGCCAATCGATATGATGCTTGTTTGGAGGATGTGAAGGAGAAGATTTATACGAGGGATATTTTCAGGAGAGACTAAGATAACAATCATCCACAAATGACGCACTGCCCCAATGAATAACTTTGTTTTATCTCCTATGGAAACAAATTCTTTTATGCAGCAAAGACTGATTAGGCGTTTACAGCATTGCCTTTATAAAATAGAACATTGCGACCTTGATATTGAAAACATCCAACCTGTATATAGCATATTGACCAATATCATCTCTTCGCTCACTATAGCATATAAGGCAATGCCCAAAACGCTAAATCGCCTCCAAGCATCCATTGAAGAGATCGAGCAGCTTACAGACAGTTTAGCAACAGCCACGACAAAAGATGCGACTGCCGCCAAGATGAATAAACTAAAAAAAATCCTCGTAGCAATAAGAAGCACACTGCACAATGAATCCACTCCCAAGCAAAACTATAATTCAGAAAACTATTACACACAAGAATTAGCAAGGCTTGCCACAGAAAAACAAAACTTGGAGAGCACCCTTAAAGAGGTCAAAGACAAGAAAGCAAAACAAGATATCACCACGGAAGAACTACAACGTCAAAAAGATGAACTTACAAACAGTCTGCATGCTGTTGAAGCCCAAGTGGCTCAATTAAAAAAGAGAAGCAAGAACTTATCAAGCAAAAGGATGCCCAAGAGACTTTAAAAACTCAAATCAAAGAGACTTTCAAGGACTTGCAGACATACATCAAGCCCATCGAAGACGAACAGAAACGTTTAAACTTCTTATACTACGGCTATATTATAGGAGGAATTCTTTCATTAGCAGCATTGACTTTCTCTATTTATTTCTTTATCCAGAACAGAAGCGCATTTGTAAAATGGACGGATTGCATTCCATTCTACTTACCGATTTCTTTTTGTGCGGCTATTCTTTGGATATGCATATTTCAAATGAACCGTGCCCAACGACAGCTCATTATCATAGCCAACCAGTTACACCGCATCAAATACATAGAAGGACTTCTTTTAGCCATCAACAACCTTTCTTCTGATGTTTCGGAAGGGATAGCTACCATAAAGAATGTCATCAACAACATCATTCAAAACTATCTTCAGTCAAACGAAAGCTTGACTGAAGCCACTTTACAACAAGAAATTTCCAAGGACAAACTTAGTCTAAAAGAGGTGCTCAACTTTATGAAGGAAAGCAAAGAATTGTTCACTAAATAAGATGGAAGTTAATTTAAAAAGGATTGAAAATTTATGAATGAATCAAGAACAAGTAAAAGTATAAAAAATGCTCAAGCATCCTTGATTTATTATTTTATACAATTACTATTAGGTTTTTTTTCCAGGAAAGTCTTTTTCGATTATTTAGGAAGCGAAATTTTAGGACTTAATACAACAGCAGCCAATCTATTAGGATTTCTTAATTTGGCGGAATTGGGCATTGGCATGTCTGTTGGTTATTTCCTATATAAACCGCTTTATGACCACAACACAGAAACACTCAATAAAATTATAGCATTGCAGGGATGGATATACCGACGTATAGCCTATATCATAATTATTCTTGCTTGCATTTTAATGTCTTTTTTCCCATGGATATTTGAAAAATCCCCTCTTCCACTTTGGTATGCGTATGTAACTTTCGGGGTTCTTCTTTTTAGTTCCATGCTTGGATATTTTGCCAATTACCGACAAATATTGTTACAGGCAGACCAAAAGAGCTATAAAGTACAACGCATTACGCAGGGTGCTATTATTGTAAAGACTATTATTCAAATAGTCGGTATGCAGATTGTTGCATGGCCATTTGTATTTTGGACAATCATGGAATTAGGTTTTGCTATTTTCAGTGCATACATTTTAAATTATGTATTGAAAAAAGAATATCCATGGTTACAAACAAGAGATTACAATGGCAAGGATTTATTAAAAGAATTTCCTAAAATAATCACTAAAACAAAACAGGTTTTCGTACACAAATTTTCAGCTGTAGTCCTTGGACAGTGTGCCCCACTCATAATGTATGGCTTTTCCTCTCTAACAATTATTGCTTATTATGGCAACTATCAATTAATAATCGGAAAAGTAGGCTATCTCCTACAAACGATATTCAATAGTACAACTGCAGGTGTAGGTAATCTTATTGCCAGTGGAAATAAACAGCATATACAAGATGTCTTTTGGGAACTTTTTGATTCCAGATTTTTCTTCTCTAGTGTTACACTTATAACAATATACTTTGTTATACAACCATTTATAACTATCTGGTTAGGTTCCCAATATATACTTAGTGATTTTTTTCTTTGCCTCATACTTATAACAACCGCCATTTCCATAAATCGAGTAACCGTAGATTCCTTTATTGCAGGTTATGGGCTATTCAGTGACATATGGGCACCTATTGCAGAAACGCTAATAAACCTCGGTGGTTCGTTCTTATTTGGTTATTTTTGGGGATATGAAGGGGTACTTATTGGAGTAATTCTTAGCCAGTTTGTAATAATATGTTTATGGAAGCCTTATTTCTTATATTCACAAGGACTACAAAGTAACGCTAGTCAGTATTTCATTCCGCTAGTAGGTCGTCTTTTTATTATTACAATCGATTTTATTGCTTTCAAATTCATTTTCTCATCGTATAATATCAGCAATATTGACAACTATCTTAGTTGGTTCCTTTTTACTATAACTATCTTTTTTGTTGTTTTTATAATACTATTTGCTGAATTCTACTTTTTAACTAGTGGAATGCACTCTTTTACACTTCGCATATATAATATTATTATCAATAAATTCAAAAAATGAGAGATTCGACAATAGACATCGCCAAAGGTATAGGCATATTCTTGGTCGTACTGGGACACTTTACAGTTTTCGCATCGCCTCTTTATCACTATATTTATCTATTTCACATGCCTTTGTTCTTTTTCATAAGCGGTATGTTCGCAAAACCTACAAGTATAAAAAACTGCTTAACACAAAAGGGAAAACGCCTACTTGTCCCTTATTTATTTTATTGGATTTTCTGTCTGACAATTCAATATGTTGGCCAAATTATACTTTTTCAGAACTTTACCCTCAATAATATGAATTTAAATATTTTTGTCGGTGGAGTACTTTGGTTTCTTATCTCCTTATGGAGTATTCATTTAATTTATACGATAGGGAATCATTTTGGGGGCAAATATGCGTATATTTTCTATACGATAATAACTATTGCAGGAATAGTATTAAGTTACAACAATATCAAACTTCAATTCTATTTATCGCAAACAATGTTAATGTTACCATATTTCCTTCTTGGTAACATTTTTAACCAAAAGGTTTGTCTTAAAGAAAAAACCTTATATGAACATCTATCTTCTTATGGAATTATCAGTCGACCATTTCTTATAGCAATTATCATATATTTTATTCCATGCGACTTTATGGATGTAAACGGACCTGTAATACCCAACATCCTCCAATTTTTCATTACCCCTTTAAGTGGAATTATAATAGTATTGATATTAAGCCGTTCTTTTTCTATTTTATGGAAAAGCATTATGATTGATAAATTAGGGAAAAACTCACTTCAGATACTTGGCATCCACGCACCATTTGTCCCACTTATTTGGACAATATCAATACCTATTCTTATAAAAAGTTTTTCGTTAATAGGAATAACATTATCGGGTGAACAAATAAAAGGATTAATATGGATACAGATATTATTGGCAATCATATTAACAATGTTTTCCCATAAATTAGGGTTACTTTTAACACAATTGTTTCCCCGTATCTTAAAATAAGAATTATTTATGCAAGTAACAGTCCTAATGCCTGTATATAATGCAGAGCGCTTTCTTGATGATTCCATAGGTTCCTTACTATCGCAAACCATCAAAGACTGGAAATTAATATGCATAGATGATGGAAGTACTGATTCATCACTTCAAATCCTCAGAAAATATGAAGCTGATAATGAAAGAATCAAGGTACTTGTTCAAGAGAATGCAGGACCTGCCGTAGCCAGGGCTAAAGCCATTGAATTTGTTGATACAGAATACGTATCCATTCTTGACAGTGACGACGCTTATGCTCCCGATTATGTAGAGTTGATGTTGAAACGTGCAGAAGAGACAAATGCTGATTCAATTGTGCCGGATGTTGAATTTGGATATGGGAATACTAAAAAAATTCCCAATCTATTCAAATCAAACCACCTAAACGGACAAACATTGATAAAAGACGGGAAGCAAGCATTTGCCATGACCATTCCTTGGAAACTACATGGATGGCAAATGATTCGTACCTCCTTGGCCAAACAATATTATACCGTAGCCAACGCTTCATATAGTAAATTCAATTCAGATGAATACATCACCAGATTGCTCTACCTAAAAAGCAAAAAAGTAGCCCTCTGTGATGCAGAATATTTATACAGAATTGGGGAGGGCTCAATTACAAGAAGCCCGTCATTAAAGAAATTGGATTATCTAATAACTATTGACAAGTTGATAGAACTGATAAAAGAAGAGAAGATACCCACAAATGTCTTACTAAATCTATATAATGATTATTATGCCACATTAAAAAGCATGGCTACTTTAGTGTTGCAATTACCTATTAATGAGCAGAAAGAGGGGAAACGAAGGATAATGATTGCATACAATGAATCTTATCGTAAAAATATGACTCTGCAATTGATCATGCAAGCTCCTTTCCGAACCAAGATAAAATTTACTCTGTCACTCATATCACAAAAATTCATTCTATGATAATCAAACATATATACCACAATATATTAAGATGGTATAGAAAAGCCCGTATTAAAAACAAAGAGATTACCATCATCAGCAATAATTGCTGGGGTGGATTTATGTATCAGTCGTGCGGCTTGCAATACAATACTCCACTAATCGGGCTCTATTTTTACGCTCCTGAATACATCAAACTCCTCAAAGACTTAAAAAACAACATAGAAAAGCCTATTATATTCATACCCAAAGAAAAATCAAAGTATGCTCATCTCATATCAAAAGATTACATTATTGGCGTATTAGGCGATACAGGGATTGAAATTGTTTTTATGCACTATCAGACGGAACAAGAGGTTTTGATAAAGTGGGAGCGCAGAAAAAAACGTATTCATTGGGATAATATGCTTGTAAAATTCAGCGATTCAGATTCCGCACGAAATGAAGAATATATCCACGAGTTTGACAAAATGCCATTCGCAAACAAAGTATGCTTCACGGGGAAAGCATATCCCACATGCAAATCTGTCATTTATATGAAAGAATTCAAATCACAAGGTTATGCATATTATGAATGGGCATACAGTTATAAATATTATAATTTCGTAAAACAGGTAAATAAAATTCCGAAAAGATGAAAAAATTATTGCTGCCTATCAAAAAGGTCTATTGGTTTTTCAAACATTACTACAAGCTATATCTATCACATTACAATAGAAAAAAATATGCCGATATCTTGTTCCGCGATCAGTTCGGCAGAAACATTGATTGGGAAAATCCTCGTGATTTAAATGAAAAAATCCAATGGCTTGCTTACTGTACCGACACTTCTTTGTGGACATTGTGCGCAGACAAGTATCGTATGCGTGAATTCATAAAGTCCGAAAACTGCGAGGAGCTGTTGGTACCGTTATATGGCCATTGGGATAAAGCAGCAGATATTGATTTTGATTCGTTGCCTAACAAGTTTGTTTTAAAGCCCAATCATGGCTATGGAGATGTAATTATAGTCAAAGACAAAAATAGAATAAACAAAAATGCAGTATGCAATCAGTTGCAAAAAAGTATAGATACCCCTTGGGGAAGAGAAACCGGTGAATTTCACTATCTCGGTATAAAGCCATGTATCATAGCCGAAATGCTATTGGAACCGGATAGTGCAAATGGGCTTGTAGATTACAAAGTATGGTGCTTTAATGGAAAACCTTACTATATATTTACCGGTTCAAATAGAGATGTTATCACACATAAAGTAGTATTCAATCTTTTTACTACATCATGGGAACGGCTTGATAGTTTCATGTCTGAACCTTACCGCAATGATGTACCTGTACAAAAACCTACTCAACTAGCCAAAATGTTGAAATATGCAGAAAAGCTATCAACAAAGTTTCCTGAAGTAAGAGTTGATTTTTATGAAATAAAAGGAAAGCTTTACATAGGGGAATTAACATTTACATCCAATATGGGACGTATGGATTTTCATACGCAAAAAGCGCTCATTGAAATGGGTAACAATCTGAATATTAAACAAATAAAATGCATTCAATAAAAAGGAATAGCAGCATTGAGCTACTTCGAATATTAAGTATGCTCATCATCGTGATTTATCACTACGAAGCACGCAACTTCAATCTTTATGTGGTTGCCTCTGACAGAGTCGGGGAGCCGGATTTGTTGCCACAACTATTAACCCATTCTATCGGAAAATTAGGAGTTCCTGTTTTTGTATTCATTTCAGGATGGTATGGATTAAAGTATCGCAAAGAAAGGTTTTGGGAAATGGTAGGAATGTGCATCTTTTATGCTTTGATTTCATGCATTGGATGTCAGTTGCTATATGGGCAAGTTAGATTTCTAGAGCTGCCCTTTTCCATCAATTTGTGGTGGTTCATGGCGGCCTATTTGTCTATCTATCTATTGTCTCCCGGAATCAATCATTTTATAGATACATGCGACAAATGGCAAGTTTTATTGGCTGTTCTGACAATTACTTATATATCATTTGGAGATTATTTTGTAAAGTCTGCCAATATCGGAGGACTATTCCAAATGTTCAGCATGTACCTAAGTGCAAGGTGGATAAAATTATATCTAAAAAAATGGATTGACAAATGGTGGTTTCTACTTCTAATTAGTTTAATTATATTTCGAGCAGGGCTAATCATAGGTGGCCACTACACTGGACATCTTGGGATATTACCCTATTTAAACTCCTATGTAAATCCATTGACCACATTGATGTCCGCATGTATTTTTATTGGATGTTCTAAACTTTCATTCAATTCAACCACCATCAACTGGCTGTCAGCAAGTAGCCTTGCGGTTTATCTTTGCTCAGAAAGCCCGTTTGGCCAAATGTTTTTTGACAGTTGGTTTCCTCATATAGAATGGAACTTTTTACATTTTATCATTGGGGCAATTGCCGTCTATTTCTGTATCACTATCATTGACCAAATTCGTAAATCAATAACACATAACCTCATAGTAAATAAACTAAAATGAAATACGCTTTTACAATTATAATACCGCACAAAAATGTTCCCGATTTACTGCAAAGATGCTTGGACAGCATTCCAAAACGAGATGACCTGCATATTATAGTAGTAGATGACAACAGCGATTCGAAGATTGTGGATTTTGACAGATTCCCGGGATTAAACAATCCGCAATGCACGGTCATATTTACCAAAGAAGGGAAGGGAGCCGGATATGCCCGCAATGTAGCGTTAAAGAGCAGTGATTCAAAGTGGTTTTTGTTTGCTGACGCAGATGATTATTTTTCCAATGATTTAAATGCATTCTTAAATCAGTATAAACACGCCAATGCAGATCTCGTCTTTTATGAAAACATAACGATTGATTGTGAAACAGGAAAAAATGTAGAGAAAGATTTGATGGTAAAAGAATATGCCAAACAAAGTACCTCTCTCAACAATTTCAATCCACTTCGTTATATGACCCATGCCCCTTGGACAAAAATGGTCAATACCGAATTAATTAAGAAACATGATATTCACTTTCAAGAAATATGTGCAGCCAATGACGTTTGGTTCGCAACACAAGTAGGACACTATGCAAACCAGATTATAGTATCAGATATAAAAATATATGTCCGCACAATCCGTAAAGGATCTTTGTTTTATTCTTTTAAAGCAGAAAATCTATTGGCAAGAATAGAGGTCGGTTACAAAGTAAATGCTTTTTTAAAAAAGGAAAACAAACTTGAATATTACGCTGAAACATGGGGATATTTTCTTGATTTAAGAAAAATCAGCTGGTGGTTATTTATCAGAAATGCCATACCCTATTTATACCATACTCCAAACAAGATTATCTGGAAACATATCAAATATCAATTAGGTATAAGATGAGGAGCCAATATCATTCTCTATATTTACTGAAAGCCATAGGTGTATTATTTGTGTTAATGATACACTTTTCCTGCTACAAAATCCAATATTTTGAACCATTATACCGATGTGGAGTTCCACTATTTTATATCATTTCGGGCTTCTTCCTTTATGCGAAGGATGAATCTGTACAAATACAAAAGGTAAAGAGAAGTATTGTAAAAATAGTAAAACTAATTCTGTTTTTCAATATTGTATATTATTTACTTTACTGGACTATTGATGGAAAGTCCAAGATTAACACTGTTGATAATATCATACGCCTTGTCATATATGGCGATTCTGTTTCCGGACATCTTTGGTTTCTCACAAGCTATCTATGGACTTTAGTTCTCATTTGTATCCACAAACACTTTAAGATAAAGGACGTAATACTATATATTGCGGCAACAGCTTGCCTCATAGAAGGTTTGATGGAAGGGCAGTATTCTTTTGCAGCATTTGCAAATAGCAATTTTTCCATACAAGAATACTATTTACCGTGGCTAACATCCAGCCTTCCAATGATGGCTATAGGGTATGTCATAAAAAAGCATGAAACGCAAATTGTCATATTGGCAAATAAACATCGCACAATTCTGTCTATCGAAACAATTATCTTATGCCTTTTCCCCTATATTGAGCATCAGTTATTATGCGCTACTCATCACTATTCCGGAACATTTATGATTTCTACGTTTTCTGCAGTAGTCGCAATGTTTATTTATTGTATTTGCGACCCAACAATGGGGGGGGGCAAGATGCTCCATATAACCACGGTAGGAAAGTTGCATTCCGGCAATATTTATTATTGGCAATTTTTCCCATATTATCTTTTTATTACCAACATGATTCCTAAAGATATACTTCAAAACGTAGAACTTCCGATTATGGTCGTTGTGCTTTTAATATGGTCTTATGGAATCAATTGGAGTATGAATTTATTAACAAAACATAGACTCCAGCAATGAATCCGTACATATCTATAATTATTCCGGTATATAACACCGCCAATTATGTGGCAAGAACCTTAAATAGCATTATTCAACAGAACTTCGACGGTTATGAAATAATTCTGATTGACGACGGTTCAAGAGATAACAGCAACAATATATGTAAACAATATGCAGCGACATACCCTCATATTATTTTTATAGAGAAGGAAAACGAAGGAGTTGCCATAACAAGAAACAAAGCTTTAAACATAGCTCACGGTGAATATATTTTCTTTATTGATTCTGATGACATTGTCTATCCTGAATCTTTTGGAAAAGTCGTTTCTATACTTACAAATACACAACCGGATTTTCTTCGTTATGATTTCAACACGATAGATATACATGATGCCAATCTCTATCCGAATCATCTGCGAAAAAAGAGAAAGAAATATCACTGCATGGTTCTGAATGCAGCAGACTTTATGCAGAAAGTCATAAAAAATGAGTATTATCTGTGCATGCACGTCTTTCGCCGAGATATCATAGACAAAAATAACATCAGATTTCTTGATGGATGCACATACAATGAAGATACATTATTCATTATTCAGTACTTGCAACATTGCTCCAAATGTATCTATGCAGATATTTTATTTTATGGATACAGAAAATGCGATGAAGCCGTAACAGCCCATTTTACTGAAAAACATTATAATGATGTAAAAAGAGTCTATTGGGCACTCTCTAAATTAGCGACCGACAACAATAAAATTCAAATGGGAAAAAACATTCAGCGAGTTGCCGGAGAATTGGCATTACATCTTCATAAACATGTATCGGCCAAACAGCATATAGACAAGGAATATCAAGATATTGAAAACGATTGTAAACAAAAGGCACTTTCCATAGAATGGAACTTTAAACGATGGCTACCAGAAAATCTTTGTAACATTGCGTGGGAATTAATCAATCTAATAAAGAAAATAGCAAACAGGCTATAAATGTAAACATTTGAACAAATCCCAAGTTTTTTTGCACATTCATCACAGCAAAGAATATATACTCATATATGAATCGATTAAGAAATAACACAGTCGAAAACGTAAAATGGATTGAAGTCGCTGGAATAGCACTTTTGTTCCTTCTAACTCCATCCATAATAGGACTACCTGCTATCATATATTATGTAACATCCAAAAGACGACCTAATAAAACAAATTATTATACATTTTTTATTTGCATCGCAGCATACATTGGTGCTGTAAATGCAACAAAACACGCCGGTGGTGATCAGATAAATTATGCTTGGGCTTATTTGAATGTTCCTACGCAAGGATTTATAGGTTCTCTAAAAAACATTTATGGATATAGGGTCGCAATGGGAGAAAAAGGGGCTACTAACATATCCGGTGAATTTATGAATGGAGTGTATAACTATTTAGGTTATTATCTGACTTTCGGTAATTATTCACTTTTTATCTTCTTGTATTCCTTAATGGAAATTATGTTGATACTAATGGGAGTATACCATTTCTCAACCCAATTAAAATCACCAAAGATGGTTCTGATATGCGGTACAATAACAATGTGTTTTTTTTATATGTATTTCAATCTTATGTTGCAAATACAGAAACAATTTTTTGGACAAGCCATAATGATGTATGTCATAGGTCATTATGCAAGATATGGCAAAATGACAAAAAAGACATGGATAATGATGTTTGCTTCTGTATTTACCCATACGACAAATATATTATTTATACCTTTTTTATTGGTAAAAAGATTACGCAGCAAGATGAACAAACAGACATTAATGATGATGTGTGTGTTATTTGCACTACTTATCATAATGGGACCAAGTATGGCGAGAGAAATAACATCGTCATCAGATGGTAGCGTGTTAGGTTATGGATTATCAAGAGTAGCTAATAGCAAAGGGCTAGATGATGGATTAGGAGGTCTAGATTTTACCCATCCGAGAGTTCATGTGTTGTTGTTGCCTCTGCTATTTGTATTGTATAAAAAACAATGGAAAGAACGTAAATCTATGAATGTGACAGAGCAATTTCTTATGAATATAATGCTTTTACTCATATTGGCTGTATTTGCAATGTTTAACCAACCTACGGCACAATATCGGTATTTTATGATGTTTTATATGTTCATACCATATATCATTCCTTATATAGGAAGGTCTCTTAAAGAAAGGAATCTATTACTTAAAGGCTTTGCATCGCTAAGTATGGGCTGCTTCTTTTTGTTTTTTGAAAATATCATTTGGGAATACGCCCCTGAATTTGATATAATATTTTTCAGTCCCATATATCTTACATTCGGCGGTTATTATTTATAAAAGATATGCACATTTGTTTTGTTTGTAGAGAATATCCACCTTCATTGCGTGGTGGAGGTATCGCTTCGTATATTAAAGAAGTGGCCCATGGTTTAAATGCTTTAGGGCATAGAGTGACGGTAGTCTGCGCTTCGGATGATACACGTAAGGAAAAATCTTACGATGAAGACGGGGTGAACATCATACGCCTTAAAGGAGGGGATTTCATTATTCCACAAGTAGAAAAAACATCCATTGTAAAAAAATTTAGAACCTTTTATAGATATCTCCCTTACCGAAAAAGAATAAGAGAAGCGCTGAAAACCATAAGAAACATTGATATTATCGAAGTGGCAGAATATGGTGCAGAGGCCTATTATTTACAAGAATTGGGCATACCACTTGTAATAAGGTTGCATACTCCAGCTTTAATGGACCATTATAATTTTGGCATACTTCCATTTAATGCCCATACAGCAAAGTTTTATTGGCAGGGAAGACATGAACTGGCCACTGTAAAACGAGCTCAATATATCACATCTTGCAGTACTTCACTAAAAGAATGGAGCGTTAAAGAATTAAGAATTGATAGAGATAAAATTAAAGTGATATACAATCCACTAAATACAGAAAAGTGGACTGATATTGCATTTACAAGAGAGAGAAACAATGAAATAAAGGAAATACTTTTTGCCGGAACAATCTGTGATTGGAAAGGCTGTGGTGATTTGGCCGCAGCTTGCAAATCACTTGCCGATGAAGGTATTAAACTTCGTTTAAATATGGTCGGCAAAGCAGGAGATTTTGCTGAACAACTGAAGAACAAATATAAAACTCATCCATGGTTTAATCTTGTCGGAAAAGTTCCTCGTGAAGAATTGATAGCACGCTATACAACAACAGATTTGGTAGTATTTCCTTCTTGGTGGGAAAATATGCCAATGGTATGTATAGAAGCTATGTCACAAGGCGCTATCGTATTAGGTAGCAGCTCCGGTGGTATGAGCGAAATTATTGAGGATGGAAAGAGTGGCTTTCTAGTAGAACCTCGCGATTCCAAAATTCTTGCTGAAAAAATAAGGCAACTACTAAAACTTGACACCAAACAAAGAGTAATTATATCGAATAATGCCAAACAACGCATCAAAAAAGCTTTTAGCATGGACATTGTGTTGGAGCGACAAATAGAATATTATAAATATGTAATAAAGGATTTCAAATCATTATGAGAATACTTTGGATCACTCCTTGGTTCGGGAACTATCGTATACCCGTATATGACTATCTAAATAGACAAACCAACAATCAGTTTTATTTAATATGTAATTCTTCCGATTTATCAGAATTAGTAAAAGGTAAATTGACTCAAACATTAGGTGACCATGTGTCTATTTTAGACAGTGAGAAGCGATTAGTTTTCGGAAAAGGAGGTAATACAACTTTCGCTAATGCCACGCTTACTATCAAATCAGTAAAAGGACTAACTAAAAAGATAAAAGAGATTAATCCCGATATCATTATAGTAGAAGGATTTGGCAGTTGGGCTCCCTATGGCATAAAACATGCATGGTTACATCGAAAAAAGTTGCTAATGTTTTACGAACGCACCAAGTATGTGGAACGTAACGCACCCTGGTATCGAAAGTTATATAGAATGATTATAGGCAGAACGGTAAATCATTTCTTAATCAACGGCATGCAGACGGAAGAATACCTAAATGATGATTTACATTTCAAGAACACGCCCAAGACTCTCGGAGTTATGTGTGCGGATAGTTTCAATTTAAGGAAGCAAGTAACAGAAACACCTATTGATATAGTGAAATCAACAAAGGAGCGGTTGGGCATCTCAAAACAAGGGTTGACATTCTTATTTGTAGGTCAATTAGTTGAAAGGAAAGGAATCAAAGAATTATTGGCGGTTTGGAACAATCATATCAAAAAATACCCAAATGACCATTTAGTCGTGATTGGCACAGGCGTACTCAAAGAACATCTGATAAAAAAATACAATTCAGAAAAAGGAATACACATTATGGGTGGAATTAGTTATGACAAATTGCCTTTATATTATGCCCTATCTAATGTATTTATTATGCCGACGTTGGAAGATAATTGGTGCCTGGTATTACCAGAAGCAATGGCTTGCGGGCTACCTGTAGCTTGCTCTATCTATAATGGTGGAACAGCAGAATTGATTAAAGACGGAGTAAACGGTTACAGCTTTGACCCTTTGAACAAGAAATCAATATTAGATACATTAGAAGCTTTCCACCAACATGACCTGCAAACAATGGGTAAACATTCTATCGAAATCGAAAGCAACTTTACTCCAGACAAAGCTGCACAACGAATTTTTGACGCATGCAAATCTGTGATACAATGAAAATAGACTTTTCAAATATGCCTGCCGGCGATCATAAAACAACCTTTGCAATAAAGTATGTGCTAAATATACTACGTACATGGTATCTTTTTCATCTTAAATTTCCATGGGTAAAGTATTCTGGATTTGTAAGAGTAATGCCTCATACCCGTTTCGCTAAGCGAAAAATACAATTGGGTAGATATGTCCAATTTGGAAAGTATTGTAGTGTTGCGGCCAATTTAGTAACAGGAAATTATGTACTTTTTGCAGGGAAAGTGTCGTTTGTTGGCGGGAATGACCATCAGATTCATTTATCAGGTACTACAATATGGCAATCACCACGAGGTGAGGAACGCGATATTATAGTGGGAAATGATGTGTGGATTGGCAATGGATGTACTATTTTAGGTGGTGTAACAATCAGTGATGGTGCTGTAATAGCAGCTGGAGCAGTTGTTACAAAAAGTGTTCCTGCCTGTGAGGTATGGGGAGGCGTTCCTGCCAAGAAAATAAAGAATCGCTTCTCTACTGACGAAGAAAAGGTAAAACATCTCAACTATTTAAATACAATATGCCACGCTTAGCTTCTGATAGATTATGTACCGGTTGCTTAGTCTGTGTTGACACTTGTAAACATCAAGCAATTGGTATCATTAAAAAGAATGGGTTGACTCACGTCTCTATATGTTCAGACAAATGCGTCAATTGTAATCTTTGTGAAAAAGCATGTCCCATTGTATCACCAGTGAAAAAAAACGATGTTAGCCAAATGCACGCGTTTGGCGGTTGGTGCAAAGACGATGCATTGCGTAAAAAAGCGGCCAGTGGAGGAGCTTTTACCGGTATCGCATTGGATTTTTTCCAGTGTTTTGAGAACTCTTATGTTATCGGTGCTTGTCTGGAAAACAATCAAGTAAGACATCGTTGCATATCAACACACAAAGATTTACCTTTATTGATGAATAGCAAATACATCCAAAGTGACACCAAAGGAATCTATCAATATGTAAAGCAACTTCTGCAATCCAACGCTTATGTTTTATTTTCAGGTACACCTTGTCAAATAGCCGGATTATATGGATACCTAAGAAAACGCTATGACCATTTATATACTGTAGAAATAATATGTCACGGCATCCCTGGTCAAGAAGCTCTCGATTTGCATTTAACCCATTTTAAATCAACAAAAATCATCAGTTTTAGAGAAAAAGAGTACGGGCAGTATGCATCACAACATACTACACTTGAAATTAATGGAGACACCAAAGTAATTGCCCGAAAAGATGATTTGTTTTATAAGATATTTGCAGGATGGCTATTGGATAGAAAAAGTTGCAGTAATTGCAAATACGCATCGCTTAATCGAGTTTCAGATATTACAATTGCCGATTTTTGGGGTGGTCATTATAAAAAGGAGCAATTCGAAAAAGGCGTATCTCTATTAATAGCCAACAATGAACATGGACATAATTTGTTAGTAAAAACAAGTAACTTGCAATTGAATCCTTCGACAATAAAAGAAGCCATAAATTCCAATCCCAATTTATATGATGGATTTAAATTTATCCAATATCACCCATTAGTATTGTTTCCTGATTTTTTCAGAAAGCATCTATCTCGAGAACTGTGGTTACGTATAATATCAAACCAAATGCCACATAAGTGTTTTTGGGCAATATATAAAATTCTAACTATCATTCATATCAAATTAAAAAAACGATTTGTTCTATATAAATTTAAAATTAAATGAAGAAAGTAGGAATCATCACAATAGTAAATGTAAACAATTATGGTGCTGAACTGCAAGCATTCGCCACCTTTAGAAAATTACAGTTAATGGGATATAATGCCGAGATTATCAATTATCTATATTACAAAGATTGGCGATATATAGATAGCAAGATGTCACGTTCTTTTAATTCTATGAGCATAAAAGGCAAAATTATCTACTTTGCAAAATATCGGGTCGCATCTTTCGTATTAAATAAAATATTACCTTTAATCTGCAAAGATGTGAAACAGCGCATCGCTAATTTTAATTCATTCCATCAACACAATACTCGTTTCTCTAAATTATATAAGTCTATGAAGGACTTATATACGGATACTCCTATATATGATGTGTATATGGTTGGAAGTGACCAAGTATGGAATCCAAACGCATCATCATCTATTGAACCTTATTTCTTGACGTTTGCCCCTCATAGTGCCTTGACCGTATCGTATGCTTCAAGTTTTGGTGTATCTAAAATTGAAAATAACAGTATCGCTAATCGCATAAAACTTGGATTGTCTTCTATCAAAACCATTTCCGTTCGCGAATCTTCCGGTGTAAATTTAGTGAAAGAACTAACAGGACGCACCGCGCAATTGGTATGCGATCCGACTTTATTATTAAATAAATCGGAATGGACAATGTTTATGAAACCTGTAAGTAATATGCCTCAACGCTATGTGCTAATTTATCAATTATCCGAATCGGATGCCATTGTTAAATTGGCAACAAGAATAGGAAAGCAAGAGCAAATCCCAGTATATAGAATTTGCAAACGTGCATTTAAAGTAAAAAAAGACAAAGGTGTCGTGAATATCTTAAATGCAGGACCTTCTGAATTCTTATCGTTGATAACAAATGCTTCGTTTATAATAACCAACTCTTTCCATGGGACTGCTTTTTCTATTAATTTCGATGTACCATTCTATACAGTGGTATCTGCTAAAAAAAAGAATAACAACCGTATGGAGTCATTATTGGATTATGTAGGATTAGGAAAACGCATAGTAAAAGATGATGTAGATATCACGAACTTACCTATTGTAGGATATGATGTCAATGCCACGCAACTGAAACTTAAATCGTTTAGGCTGGAATCTGAGAAATTTTTAGAAGATGCTTTAGCCTATAATTAGTATTGGGAATCATTTTGCTTTCAACGAAATAATTATATAAAACACAAAAAGTATTAGTATATATATTATTACTAAACAACATCTGTAAAACCGTAATTTAGTTATACTCATTTAGCATGAAAAATTATAACTCCATTGACCTGACGAAATTTATTCTTAGCATTTTTGTTATAACCATACACTGTTATATTGTTCCTACTATTCAACAGCCTTTATTGCGGGATATATGCATGATGATACAATAT
>OLSK01000239.1_pt1 | contig 51943 bp, 54 predicted proteins | sample 1672781 | NCBI WGS metagenome assembly OLSK01 (sample SAMEA3136723, study PRJEB25190) | human gut metagenome | biome: human gut; feature: human-associated habitat; material: faeces | place: Austria | collected 2013 | reverse complement strand
CCATCAACTGTCCTCCAGTCTTTCGATACTGCTGATAAGGCCATCCCGTGCCATCGCAATTTTCTGTACGCGACCATTCAACTGAGCGACGGTAGCCATGATTTCTTTTTGGGTTTCCCCGAAGTAGTAACCAGAGGTATCGCTGCAGATCGGCTGACAGGCGCAGCGAAGTGCGTTGACCGCTCTGCGGATTTCGGCTCCGGTAACAGAAAAGACGACCTCAAGTTTTTTGCTTGAGATCGTCTTGCTTGCACCTTTGTGGTGTTTTTCCAAATATTTACAAAGAGCATTTTCAATGTTAAGCTTGTCTGCAGCGACACCTCTGTGTTCACGCATTTTTATCACTCCTTCCTATTTTATCTGAACCACTGCTCGACTGTGCGAACGGCGGTTTTCTGAGTAGTCGTATTAGGCTTGCAGACCTGCTTTTTCTGCATCCGCTTTTTTCTGCGTTCCTCGCGCTCGATATTTCTCAACGCAAGATAAGCGGTCATATCGAGGCAACCGGAAGAGTTGTACATGTCTCGTTTTGCCATATGTGTTCACCCCTGTTGTTCGAGAGCGAGGCTGACTTTTACAGCTTTATCGATCATGCTCATGTGGCTTTCGCTGACGCTGCCAAGGTAGTGCATGATGCGCTGCTTGTCGATGGTCGTGATCTGCTCCATCAGCACCAGTGACGGACCACTCATAAACGGTAGTCCTTCCAGAAGATAGTGGGTTGGTAGAAAACGCTTCTTCCGGATATTAGATGTAAGTGGAGCTATGATTAAAGTGGGGCTATAGTAATTTCCGATGTTGTTCTGAAGGACAATCACCGGCCTGGTGCCACCTTGCTCGGAGCCAATGCGTGGTTCCAAAGTCGCAAGGAAGATGTCGCCCCGCTGATAATTCCTGATCTCGCTCATGCGAAGTTCCTTTCTAAAGATTTGAATTATGTAATAGGTAGACTGCAGGAGCGTGCCACAAGGCGCAGCCCTGCAGTCTGTTTGATTTGTTGCTCTCCGTATTTGCCCTCGGCACCCCCGGAAGCGGGAAACATCAGATGGCGGCTTGCTGACCGCTCCATAGGAATCTAACCTCCCCGCCTTCTTTGTGGCCGGGCCGCGAATTACGGAAGTATCGTTAGCCCTGCAGCCAGTCCTCGCCGGTTCGGGAACAACCCGAATCTCGCAAGTTGATTTATCGCTCACCTCGTAAGAGGGTCATGGCGCTCAACCTTGCAGTAGCTCTTGATCTGCAGGAACGTATCTGATGAGTGACTATTCAGTTTTCAAGGTGCAGATTGCAAAGAAAGGAACTAAGTGTTGCCATTCGTTGCGGCGGAAGGGGTTGTCCTTCCAAGTGGTAGCCGACGAGAAAGGCGTTTTGGGGAGTGATTTTAAGATTTTTTTTGAAAAATTTTTCGTAGCTGTTCAACTCGCTTTGTTACACCGCTCCGAGTGATGCCAAATTGGTTAGCGGCCTCTTGGTGTGTGTTGTCATCGAAGGCAAGGAGAGTAATCAATTCGAGGTCTCTCTCTGAAAGGGCTTTTACGAAATCCACGAGCGCTGGATCATCGAGATCATCAATCCACGCATACCGAGAATTGCCGGTGGGCAAATCCATGGTCACGGTAAGCGCTTCCGGAAATCGTTCATAAAGCGGCGACTGTCCTTCGTCGCCATCCTCAAAGGGACTTTCCGGGAACTGCTGGGTGTGCTCTGCGAAGCGACGATTGCTGTTGAACACTTCCAGATCAAATTCGTACATCTGCTGAATCTGCGCTTCGGACATACCGGCAGCGCGATACTCTGCGGCGAGCTTCGCCTGCTCAGCTTCAAACTTTTTTCTTTCAAGGCCGTTATTCCAAGCCATTTATTGTTCCTCCGTTTTCTGAAATCTGATTTGTGGTGAAGTCAGATTTCAGAGCGGAGGACCACGGCATCTACAGAAGATGCCGGAAACAAAAAAAGAGCAGCCATCTGCAAAGATGACTGCTCTGTAGGTCCGTTCTCTCATAAACGAAAACCCCCGTGAACTTACTTGCAAGGCAATTTGTCTTTGCCTCGTCAAGGTAATTCACGGGGATCGTATGAAAGTTTTATGAGTGTGGCATCGGAGTCACATAGACCCTTTCTGCGTTACATGAGAGTGATATAGCTTGTCCTTTTTCAAAATTGGTGTCGCGTGAAAGTCACATGGGCGTTATATGAGCGTTATACGGGGTGCTCAAGCAGCAAAAAGTTGGCAGTAAGCGAGGGTTTCGTCTTGTAACAGATACTTCTTGAGTGTGGTGTATTCCTCGCTCGTCAAAATGCTTTTTGCGCGTTGTGCTTCGTTCTTGGCAAGCTCAATGGCACCTGAATGGTACATGGCATAAATCAGCCAGTAATAAGCTTTGATGTTTTCCGGAGTTAATTTAAGAGCCTGTGTAGCAAAAGTATTGATGCCATTATAGTCGTCATACTTAGCCAGCAACGCAAGTAGCTCGTTGACAAGACCGATGTACTTCAGCTTATATTCTGTGGCAATGCCAACAAGCCAATGATCGTCACAAGCTGTTTCAAATACCGTACCACGGTATAGATGAATGGCTCGTTTCAGAAGATGAGCCTTGTGGGACACAGGAATATTTTTTTGCGCCTGTTCCCACAGCCGATCAAACTTCTGCAGATCTGTCATGATATTGATATTCGGATTTATCCTGTAGCCATTTGCGGTATATTCAATAAGCTGATGCTTAAAGATCGGTTCGAGTGAGCGTCTAAAACGATACATATAACTCCGAATGTTTTGGTTGATCGTCTCCGGATCTATATCATCCTCTGGATACAAAGCATCGGCTATACCCAAAGCGGAATGTGCGGCTTTACGATGCAGCAGAAGATAGGCTACAACACGGCTACATTTGGGAGATTTGAAGTCCTGTTCTTTCCAGATGCCAGCGGAGGTGCAGATCTCCATACTGCCGAAGAAATTGATGATAACATCTCTTTCGGAGGAAATATCATCGGGAGAAAGAGCCATTTTTGCCCGTTCAATCGTCTTTCTCTGGGCCATTGCCCGATGGAGAACATACGCAAGGGTTTTCATTGTGCTGATGCGGCCTATGTAGCGAGTAGGGTTTCTAACAACAAAGAACCCGACAGGATTAGGACCGAACGGAAACGCCATAACAGATTGAGCGTGAAGCTTCTCATATACCCGGCGTTCTTCAAGCGTCACCTGTGGATCATTGATATCGAGAACAATGATGGGTTCGTTTCTCTTCATAGCCTCTATCCAGCGAGCCATTGGTTTGAGTGTTTCAAATTCATCTGCATATTGAATGGTGGTGATCTTAGGGTCCGGGTTGTGCCACCAGCCGTGAGCCCATACCCCCAGACTCAAATCCATTTCAATAACGCTTGCCCAGTCAGCTCCGTAGAAATCACATGCAGTTTTCAATGTCTTCATGGCGATTTCTTTCGGATCGTCGGTGGTGTGCAAACATGTTTCCAGTTTGCTGATGGTCTGTTCCTGCTCGATGCAGTATTCTATGTATTCACAGTCGTACTGGGAGAATGCCGGTGAAACAGACGGCGGGTGTACGGACTGTGGCTTTTCAATCTGCTTGAAAAGGCTGCTGAATAAATTAGCCATAGCGCTAATTCCTCCTTTTTTGCGTGATACATACATAATAAAGCAAAAAGGCCGCAAAACATGGCGAAATCTGCCGATGCCTTGCGGTCTTCTCTTGTCGGTAAGAATGTCGGCAAAGAAGATGGGTTATCTGTTCCTGTTTAGCCGACGGGTATTGCTTATTACGAGCATGAGATCATCATCGTCGAGCTTCTTGAGTTCTTCAATAGCAGACTGCAACAATACCGGGTTGTCAGTTGTGTCATTGAAAAACTGGCTTGGGGTTATACCAAAGTAATCACATATTTCAAGGAACTCTGCCATGGGAGGCAAAGATTTGCCGGATGAAATATTATATATGTAACTGCGGCTATGTCCAAGATCATAGCTCATTTTATATTCGGATACACCCTTTTGTATCCTTAGCTGCGTAATCCTATCACGGATAAACTTAGTGTCCATTTGCCTCACCACCCATCCACTATATATTTTAGGCGAAAAGGCAGCGTCACTAACCCAACGGCTTACGCTTTATTCGACAGGATATTACAGAGTTTTACGCTTTTTGAGTATCAAATGCAAAATTAGCGTATCCGTATTGTTTTTTGAGCACTTAACCCCAAGATAAGCGTTTTTATTTTGCAAAGTGCGAGAAAAATATGTATAGTTAAAGCCACAAAACGAAAAAAGGATACCGCCGTTTTCAGCGGTATCCTCATAGTGTTCAGTTTCTTTTATACTTGTCCATTTCAAGCAGAATCCGGTATAGATGTTCTTGATCTTCTTTCGTTTTAGCGGAGAGAAATTCGTAACACTCAAGGGGAATATCCCGGCTGCCGTCTTCCTGCCCACCCAGCTTTTCAAAGAGCTTTGACAAAGACACATTCAAAGCGGTGGCGATCTTATCAATGCTTTCAAGCGTCGCGTTTTTCTCGCCTCGCTCGAGCTGGCCTATATAAGTAGGGTGACACCCGGACAACTCTGCGAGTTTTTCTTGGCTCAGCCCCTGTTGGGTTCTGTAATTTCTGATTCGTTGACCTACTGATTTTGCGATTTCGCTCATAGCCTTATCCATCCTTTTCTGACTATATATAGTCTATAAATATTCAAACGATTTCGCCACAGACTATTGATATTGTTTGCGGCTCGTGATATACTATAAGTCCTTATATTGTAAATTCTCGTGCTTATAGTATTTGGATAAGGTGAAAGCAAGCCGTGTCAAACTCAAGACAGTATCTTATATGACCGCTATACACACACCATACAAGAGAAGGGTTGCGACCGCTCTGCTATATGCGTAAGGAACCGACCCGATTACCCGCAAGGGTTCTTTAGAGGATAGCCGAGTCATTAAGAAAGCCCGCCGGACATTGGTTTGTTCGGTGGGCATTTTTCTTAAAGAGGTTCCGGTATATGAATATTTTTACTGTGTCGTTCTTTGGGCATAGGATAATTGATAATCCTTTCCCAGTAGAGGAAAAGCTGGAAAGCCTAATACGAGAGTTATTGAATAGAAAAGAGTATGTGGAGTTCCTTGTCGGTCGTGACGGAGAGTTCGATCAGATCGTTGCTTCAACCGTTCGCAGGTGCAAACGATCAGTCCGTGATGACAATAGCGCACTCGTGCTCGTTCTACCCTATGCAACAGCAGAATATCAGAACAATGAGCAATCGTTCCATGAATATTATGATGAAGTTGAGATTTGCGGAGAAGCTGCAGAACGCCATTTCAAGTCAGCTCACCAAACGAGAAACCGTTCCATGGTTGATCGATCAGACTTGGTTGTTTTTTTCGTAGAACATAACTCGGGTGGTGCCTTTCAAACCATGCAGTATGCAAAGAAAGTAAATGCCAATATCGTCAATTTCAAAGAGGGATGAATATGAGTAAAAAGAAAATCCTGTTGATCGCCGTTGCGCTTGTTATCGTTGTGGTTGGAATTATTGCTGCCGTGATTTCTCAGAAAGAGAAAGAGATGGACCCGGAAGAGCTTCTGGAGCGATTTGAGAAAGCTGCGGAAGAAGTCCTGGGTGAAGATGTCCAGCGTGTCTCTCAGACAGAGCTTGTTGCGACACTTACTTATAGTCACGAAACGGATAAGGACAACAATATCTATTACAGAGTGCTGAAAACCACTTATTTTGAAGCCAGTGATCCTACGGCAGTTACCGGGCTGAACACCGAGGCTCTGAATGTTCTGTTCCCGGTTGATATGATGGACAGCTGCGAAGAAATGATGATTCAAGACTGGCATGGTGCGCTCTACAAGAAAGATGATACTGCGTATCTTTGCTTCACCTGCGACCCGGAGGTTACTTATGTTCTGGAATATACCCCGAGCAAAATGTCCGATGCCAATATTATAAAAATGGCTGAGAGCGTAGAACCCATAGAGGAAGAATAAGAAATGACCACGGCTACGACTCTCAAAGGAGTCATGCCGTGGTTTTTTGCTGCTTTCAAAACGCGCAAGTCGTTTAGAAACGCAACAACATTCTCCTAAAAATATGAATGTTTCTTTAATTTTGGGCTAAGTGTGTTGCATAACCGACCATGCACCCCTATAATATACTTAAATAACTCTATCAGCATGTATTGTGTGTGATTCAAATAAAGGGATGAGGTGCCGATATGAAAGTTAGCTATAAGAAGATGTGGCTGTTGTGTGCGGAAAAGGAAATGAGCAAAGCGGAGCTTCGCAGACGGGCGGGTCTGTCCTCTGCCACATTTACAAAGCTGAGAAAGAATCAGGAAGTGACGATTGCTGTCATGCTGAAACTTGCAGACGTGCTCGATTGTAATGCCGGTGACATGATGGACTTTATCAAGGATGATATTGTCGTTGAGCATGAACCCGAAGAATAATGCTTGCGTGGAGGGAATCACTTGACTGATAAGGAATTTGAAAAAGCCATGGATATTATCGCTGCCGCAATCTCTGATGCGGGGTACAATGTCCGGGAGCAGTTGACCGGCTTTCTTTTGACCGGAGATCCGACATATATTACACGACGAAACGAGGCGCGGACTTTGATAAAGAGTGTTGACCAAGAGCAGCTTCGTCGTTACATAAATGAGCTATCCTGAGTGAATTTGGAGGTGTGAGCAATGAAAAAAGCAAGACCGTGGATACTTGCCATAGCATTTCTTGTTGCAGTTGTTGCTTGGGGTGTCATGGGGCTGAAAATCTATGATGGAAATTACGAAATAGCCACAGAAGCCTATATTATGGGTGCGTGTTTGATTGTGATACTGGTTTGCGCGGTATCTAAAGTGTTTACGGACAAGTGCCCTCATTGTGGCAAACTGCGAGTATCGAACGGAAAATACTGTCCCCATTGCGGGAAAGAACTGTAATCGCACGAAAGGAGTGAGTGCCATGAAAAAGAGAAAATGGCTTATTGCCGCAGTTGTCCTGCTCGTACTGTTCGTGCTAAGCGGAGCACCACACTTTCTTAGCATGATGCTTTCGACCAGTACCTACACAAAGGTGATTGAAACGAACTGGGGAATTGATCTGCCGGAAGATGGAGCCAAGGAGGTTTACTCCTTTTCTGAGCCGAGCTTCCATGGCGATGGAATCCGCTATCATGTAATCGACTATCCTGCTGGAAATGAATCTAAGAAAATCTTAAACGCGATGTTCCAAATCGAAAAGGTGTTTTCTGAGGCTGACGTACCCTCTCAAGAGCAGATTGCTGCCGTGGAGGAGTTTTTGGAAGACATTGATATTCCGGCTGATGTTGTCCCGGATTGGGGCAAGTGTCAGCTTATCTATATGAAGCAAAATGATAATTCAGAGCTGTACCTGTTTTACTGGAGCGGCACCGGTACAATTTATGTAGTAGAGTCGTTTCTATAAAAAACAGGAGGGGCTGCAAAGAAAGGAGATACATTGCGATGGGTATTTTCAAAATAAAGGCCGACAAGTTCGAGTGGATCGGTGGCGCAGCTGATGACCCGCAGGATCTTTGCCTGCATGGTCATGTTACGGTACAGTTTGGCGATACCACGCTTGAAGATACCGGCACTGTCAGTGCCACCGCTCTGTATCTACTGAAAACTCTGACAGAGGATAAAGTCATGGCCTATCACGACATTCAGATGATTCCTTGTTGTGGGCATTTTCTCATTGCCAACGCTGAATTGACTGAGGTTCAAATCAGCGGTTGTGACACAGGCACAGACTGGTCTACTATCCATGAGGGAGATATGGTTCGGTTGATTCTCCCATCCGGGCAGGAAGAAGTCGTAAGGCTTCGGGAATATCAGTATGAGGTGCTGGATTTTGCCAAGAGCGTAAAACGCTTCTATGATGCCTGTACCCCGAAAGAAATCCCGGAGGACGAATTTGAACGGAATGGATACACGGCATTTTGGAACGAATGGCAGCGCCGCTATAACGATGGGCTGATGCTACTCTCTTTGGAAACGGGTCGAGAGATGGAACTGTCCCACGATGGTCTGCACTACTTCGTCAGCCATAAGGATGGCGAATGGTCGCTGTATTGTGAAGAAAGCAAGGAAATGCAGCTTTTCCCCGGATGGTACGCATTGTATGAGAATGCCCGGTTTGGAGACAAGCTGCTTAGAAATGAGGTCGCAGATATCAGCTTCGATGATATTCTGTGACTGCCCACAAGGGAGGCGTAACAAATGAAAAAATTCTTAGGATATATCCCAGCGATACTCTTTTTAGCACTTTATCTTTTCTCATGGCTCACTGGAGCAAGCATGATGTTTTCAATGATCTTGATTTGGTTGGTCTGTTTCTTGCTTGCTGCTGTTCTACTTCATAAGCGGATCATTTGGGGCGGCGTGTTTGGCGCTTTTCCTGCCCTGCATATGATTTACCGGGGTGACATCGAGATACTGATCGGTATTGCGCTGTTGGTATTCTACCTCGGCCTTGGAATTTATCTCTGGAAGAATCGGGATGCAGATGAGCCCGCAAGCTCTAACAAAGAAGTCCTTGTATTCTTTGCGAAAATCATTTTGACGGTTCTTGTGCTTATTGCCAGCGGCTATGCAGCGATTATCGGTGGTATGATCCTCATATCAGAGGGTATCCATCAGGTGTTCGCCTATATCGGGATGCTCGTCATTCCGTCCCTGTTCTTACCGCTGATCTGGCTGAAAAAGAGAAAGAAATTCCTTATCATTTGGCTGGTTCCCGCTGTCATCTACTTCGTTTCTTTGGGTGTCCACTACGGCTTGGAGAAATACGATCAGAGCATTACCATCAACACCGCGCCCAACATCAATGTACATGAATACCTGCCATTCAGAGAAGATTCCAAAATCGTAAAGATCGACAGCGAAACGCTGAAACTCACGGATGATCTTCCTGTTATTGACGGAGCTGCGGCGTTCTTCCCGGTGTATTCCGCTTTTGTCAATGCAGTCTATCCCGAGACAACTGAATTGTACGACGGTGTATTCGAGTACAACAATACACCGGGCGGCTATCAGTTGCTGGCGGAAAAAGGCATCGACCTGTTCCTTGGCGTTTATCCCTCTGAAGAGCAGAAAGCCTATGCCGAGGAATGCGATACGACCTTTGTGTATACTCCAGTCGGTACTGAAGCATTCGTGTTCTTCGTCCACAAGGATAATCCCATTGACAATCTGACTACCGAGCAGATCAAGGGGATTTACTCCGGTGAGATTACTAACTGGAAGCAGGTTGGTGGCAAGAATGAGGAGATCGCCGCATTCCAGCGCAACGAAGGCAGCGGAAGCCAGAGTATGCTGCAGCGTTTCATGGGTGATACCCCTATCATGGAAGCGCCCACCGAAATGGTGAACACCATGATGTCGGGTATCATTGAGCAGGTGTCCAGTTACAGAAGTAAATCCAATTCCATCGGTTTCTCTTTCCGCTACTATGTGGAGGGCATTATCCAGAATCCCGATATTAAGGTGCTTTCTGTTGATGGTGTTGCACCGACCGCAGAAAACATCCGAAACGGCAGCTATCCCATTGTCACTCCTATGTATGCTGTGACCTATGAAGAGAACACAAACGAAAATGTAGACCTCCTGCTACAGTGGATTCTGTCTGAGGAAGGTCAGTATATCATTGAAGAAACTGGCTATGTTGGCGTTTCGGATTGATACGGTGTCGAGCAAATAGACTGACCAATTAGAATTTGACAAAGGAGTGTGATTGTATGAAAGCAAGAAGAACATTAAGGCTGATTAGTCTTGTAATGCTGATTGTGGCAGTAGTCTTTATTTTCTGTGCTCTGTCCAATCCTGCATTGGGAAAAGTGTTTTATATCGGCAGTATCAAAATAGGGGCAGACATTAAACGAGCATTTTATGCAGGCTATGCCATTGTTATGGTTGCCTTGTTTGGTATTTCGTTCTTTGTAAAAGACAAGAAGTAAGCCAATTCCAATTTGGCAAAGGAGTGTGATTGTATGAAGAAACTTGTTATATCGCTATGTCAATTAGTAATCATACTGCTTGCACATTTCTTGGTGTGGGGAGATTCCATACTTATATTGGGTATAGCAGGCATTGTTGCTCAATGTATATTCTCGCTTAAAATTGTCGGCTGGGTATCAGCTGTTGCATATCCCATAACTTATTGGATTGCAGGTCTGCTTGATACTCCGATGGGTGGAAATCAATATGTGTATTGGTATTTAGGTTATATCGCGCTTGTTTTGATTTCGCTTGTTGTAGATTTGATTTTGAAGAAAAGAAAAGCAAACTAACCAATTCTAATTTATCGAACAACTATCCGGAGGTGCGAATATGAAGTTTTACACAAAAGAATGGTACGAGCTGATGCAGTGCCAAAACTACACCTCCGGGTTGAAGAAGATTCCGGACAAGGTGTACACCGACGATGATATCCAGGCGTTCTATGATAAGGACTTAAAAGCAGAGGTAGCCCGTGACCGCAAGATTCACAACACGCCTCCCGGTCCGTATGATTGGGAAGATGAGTTACTTCTGCCCGATAGATTCACCCCCGACACATTCCTCTTTGAGAATGAAGAAACGGGAGAACTGTTCCATCCGGAGACGCCGGAAATCGCTCGGCATTATCTGGAGCAGGATCGTCGGCAGGCACAGGAGCGGTTTGCCGCCCGACCGCCTTTCGACCCCACAGAAACTATCGAGTGTTTCCGTGACTGTTATCGGGGAATGCTGCGATACGGTTTCTCACATTTCCCTCGGTGGGTACAGGAGTCTGTAGATCCGCGCTTGCTGGCGCTGAACCGCATCCCGGAAAGTGCATACAAACGACTAAAGAAAGAAGAACAGGCCAATCGTCGCGCCTTTGAGAAGATAAATGCAAAGGCAACTGCCGTTCTGGCGCAGCAGGATATTCCGGAAGCGCTTCGGAGACGGTTTTCCTTTCATGATGCTTCGGTTCTGGCGATCAAAAAAGTTCGCTCTGATGTCGAGCTGTATCTGCGAAAGGACGGCGGATGGCTGGGCGATGCCACGCCATACATTAAGATCATTTTTAAGAATGTCCGTCAGCTTGACCGCGAAAATGGCTTTTCTCTGCGCCCGAAGCTCGATGCAGACGGCGATCTCAGAACAAGCTGTACATACCTTTACGATGAACTATATCATACCGAAAGTGGATATGAAGTCCACATGCTGTTTTGGACTCTCAAGGCGCTTCGCTATCTGACGATCTGCTGCGAGGATATAGAATTTGAAGATAATATTGCCCTTGAAGCAGTACCCCAAGGAGGCACCAAATGATATTTGATGATTTGAAAAAGGCGCTGTCCGAAGTGATTATGGATCTCAAGCCTGCTCCAATTCCTGATAACCCCATCGAGTACGAGTATGTGACACTGGACAGAGACGAAACTGATAACAACAAATGGTTGTCCTATATCACGGCGGCACTGGATGGCGCAAAGACTTTTGAAATCCACTGTTGGAACGAGGAAACCGAGTGGATTGAACTGGCACTCCAGTATGGCAGTTTGAAGGACGATGACTGGCAGTACGGCAAGATCATCACTGGTGATGTAACACCGGAGTTCGTTCATATGCTTCTGAGTCAGCCCAAGCCAACTAATACTGAGATTTACAACAAAATGACCCCGTTCTTCAATGTCTTTCTGGATGATAAGTTCCAGAGCTGTCATTATGGGACGGAGCTGTATCTGTAGCAAAGAGAAAGGCGGTTAACATGAAAAAGAGAATATGGAAGCGCCTTTTCATCGTGCTGCTCTGTCTGGGCCTTTTAGGTGGTATTACTGTCCTTGGCATCAATGGCCATGTGAAGAAGAGCACCGCAGACCAAATCCTTTCTCCCGAAGAAGCTGCTGCGCTGACGGATGTTGATTGCATCTTGGTGTTAGGTTGCTATGTCCATGATAGCGGTCGCCCCAGCGATATGCTGGCGGATCGGCTCCGCAGAGGCATTGAACTGTACCAGTTCGGTGCGGCTCCGAAGCTGCTCATGAGCGGCGACCACGGCCAGAAGGACTATAACGAGGTCAAGGCCATGAAGCTGGAAGCCATGGAGCAAGGTATCCCATCCGAGGATATCTTTATGGACCATGCGGGCTTCTCTACATATGAAAGCATCTTCCGGGCAAGGGATGTCTTTGCTGCTGACAAGATCATTATTGTCACACAGGAATATCATCTCTATCGTGCGCTCCATGTTGCAAACGCCCTTGGTGTGGAGGCTTATGGTGTTTCCGCAGATTATCACACCTATGTGGGACAGGCTTACCGTGAGCTGCGTGAGATCCTTGCCCGTAACAAGGATTTCGCCACAAGTATTCTGAAACCGGAACCGACCTATCTTGGTGATGTAATTCCGGTCAGTGGTGATGGCAATCTTACCAATGACGAGGACATGGAGCCAGTGTTGTCGTAAAAATAGCGTTTCTCGCCACGGAAAAGGCATGTGCAACGCTCCGTTGACAAAATGAAACGCTGTGATGGTGGTCAAAATGCCCTGCATAGTGTACCCTTATAGCTGAAAGGAGGCGATGGTTATGACATTAGGCCAGCGCATACAAGAACTGAGAAAACAGCGTGGAATGTCACAGGAAGCTCTTGGCGATGCACTGGGAGTCTCCCGACAAGCTGTATCGAAATGGGAGGGCGATAATGGTATTCCCGAATTGGATACCCTAATCGCCATGAGCCGTTTGTTTGAAGTAACTGTCGGCCAGCTTCTCGGCGTCGAGGAAGCTGCTGAACAGAAATATGAAACTACAAACGAAGCGGAGGAAGATAAAGAAGCGCAAGTCGAAGCTGTCCTCCGTCGCTATGTGGAGCAGACAACCAAAAAGGATGAACGCTCTTGGCTTGCTCGACAGGGGTGGATCGTTTCGGCAGCAATTATTTTGACAACAGCTTTCATTGTGATGTTCGCCCAGATTGGCTCCCTCCGTAGTACGGTCAGGCTCCTGCGAAGTGATTTATCCAACCTTCAAGTGGATGTCTCTAACAATCAGAGCAATCTGACCGGGCATATCCGCAATACGATCTATGATGTCCTTACAGAAGAAGCAAATCTACTGAGTACCTTTGAATGGGAGATTGTGGATTTCGACCTGGATAATCAGACAGCTACTCTGCGCTTCGATGCTACAATGAAAGAATATGCCGCAGGAAGTAAATTGCAGTTCTGTGCAGCATGGACGAAAGTCGATGATACCGAAGGTAAAACAGACGGTGATTGGGTGGATGGTCCCAACTTCCAATCTGAGATCACACTTCCGCTAAACTACAATACTGTGATTAGTATTCGTGTCGAGGATGCGGACGGCAATATCAAGGAGCAGGTAATTCAGACACCGCTTTATGAACTTCATCCCGACAATTTCCATCTGTATGCCCGCAATCTGACCACACCGTTTGCAATAACCACGAAAGGTTTTGGAATCACATCACAAACTGCAAAGGCAGAACAGGCATATATCGTAATTGAATCTATCTTCCCCGACTTCTTCTGGCCTGAAAAGGCAGAGGTAACTGCGTATGTGAACGATGTGGAAGTCATGAGTGAGGTTATGACCATTGCTCCCTCTGGACGAGAAAAACAGATTTTTAATGCTTCCATTAAGGATACCTACTATGATCTTACGCTTGAGAACGGAGACACGCTGGAAATTGTGCTTGTGGTGACAGATAACCTCGGTCGTACAGAGCAGTTCACTACTGACTCTATGAGTGTGCAAGACGGAGAGCTTCAGCGGAAGCCCGCCGCAGCGCCGATGGCTCCGGTGGGATAATGTTCACAATCTCTATCTTGATTATGGTACTTCAATCGAGTAAACTATAAGTAATAAAACAAAATGACGGCGATCTGGCACTTTTTACAGCGCCGGATCGCCGTTGCGCTTTCTTGAGCGCCCCTGTTCTCTGGAACTTTTCGGCATTTTTTACGTCTATTATAATAGAGGTTTTACACCTGTTCTGGAAGGAGGTCACTTGAAGATGAAAAGATATATTACGCTGCTCCTGGCAATTGTGTGTGTTCTTGCGTTGGCAGGATGCGGTTCCCATACGGAAAAAGACTATCCGGCTGCGATCATGGTAGAGGGTACTGTTTATTTGAAGTCTGCTGCCGCTATGCCTGCTGAAATTGATGAGAGCGCCATCATCGGGTACACCACTTCCTATACGGATACCTATCCTGAAAAAGATGGCGAGACCAATTTCAATCGGGAGGTGAATATGCCCTACGCCAGAGTGGAGGGCGGCATTGCAGTCCTCTATGAGAATGAATGGTATCTGTGTACGCCAAAAGATGAGAATGCTGGCTCCGGCGGCGGAACGATTTCGTTCTATTCGGAGCCCACACGGGAAAACACCGAGCCTGCGGTGGTTGATTGCTCGTCCATCTCTAAGAAGCAGGCGAAGGAACTTCGGAGAATTATTGATGATGTGGACGAATGGATCGATGACCATTCTGTGAATCGCCTGGCTTACTACTTTGATGGCCACATCGAGTTTTCAGGGGATAAAACCCTTTATTATTTCACCTACGAATACAATGTGATCTACTACAATCATTATTTTGCCGAGATCCCCGCAGAGGATATGCAGGTCATCAAGGATATCGCCATAGCCAAAGGTATGCCTGTGGATCTGCATCTGGAGCAGCTGGGAAGCTTCTCCTATGCAGAGGTGACGGCCACATTCAAGACCGGCGACCCCGGTGTGAAGAGCGAAAGTTTCGTGAATACGGAGTCTGTCCCTATGAGTAGCAGAATTTGGGATGTAAAGACGCAGGCTCTGAACGAATGCACCATCGAATACGATACTGTGACTGTCAATTATGATGAGACATCGAAGGTCTGGGAGGTCACATATTCGACCGCAAATACTCTGGGCAACTGTCAGAGCGTGTATATGGATGAAAACGGCGTGACGCTGCTGATCGTCTACGGCGAGTAAGGATTGGAGGTACAATGATGAAGAAGTTAATTGCGATACTCGCTCTTTCTTTGAGCCTTATCCTTTGCGTGACGGCCTGCGGCTCCAAGATGCCCTATGATCTTTCTGGGACAGCTTCTGTTGAACTCCACGCCTATAACAACGATTCAACAGAGCCGTTTGCCAAAATTGTCGTGGACGGCGAGGATGTTGCGACCATCGTGGAGATGTTCAATTCCCTGAAACTGAAAGAGATGAAATATACTGAGCCGTCCATCAATGGATACGACTTCTGGTTTAAGGATGCTGACGGAAACGAGATTGCCAAGCTCTCTTTGCCTTATGGTCCCTCTCCTTGGGTGGTTGTCAAAGGAACTGCCTATCAGGATGTGAATGGCGGCGTTGATCTTAATTACCTGGCTCAGTTGGTAGACATGACGGTTTCTGCTGGCCCTGCATCAGCTCCTGGATCTGATGACCGTGGTGGTCGGCCTTATGCGCCGCACATCGGAAGCTATGTTACGAAAGTTGATGTTACGCACATCCTTTCGGGCCAGCTTCAGGAATGGACGGTCGATGGAGAACAGTTGGACGCTCTCCGGGAGTGGGCAAATGGACTGGAATACGAGCATAGGACCTATGCTGATGGTCAGTCGCCTGGTGATACAGATGGCGGTGAGATCTATGACTTTGTTCTGACTGAGGGCGACTATCCCGGCTTTACCTATGTCATCAATGGCCCAGATGACTGCCATTTGGTTATCGAGGGTGAATGGTTTGTCGTAAACAATCCCTCGACACCGCCCATTACCGCTCCTTAAAACAGGCGGTTGAACAGGAGGACACAAAATGAAAAAAGTAGGTACATACTTTGCGATAGGATGCATCGTTGCAATTGTCGGTATGTTCTTTTCTGACATTTGCGGAAGTTTCTTCAACGGCATGGACTATGGAAGTGCATGTGTCTTAGGAATTGGAATGTACCTTTGCGTTGTGGTTGTTACCTGCACGGGTATTATCGTTTCCAAAATCAACTCTAAGCCAAATGATGATTCTTCTGGTGAAAAAGAGGAATGAATTTGGTATTCGACAGATTGGAGGTGCGCTAATGAAATATACGAAAAGATGTCTTTCTCTGAGCATCATTCTTTTGCTCATGTTCTCTCTGCTGGCTACCCCTGCATCGGCCAACTCTGCACAGATGCACTGGAGAGGGACTGATGCAACAGGAGCAATTATCGCAGATGAGAATTGTCCCCTCATTGTTGAACATGAGCTACTGACCTTTGATATTGGTCAGTTCCCCGAATCGTACTATCGGGAGGTCAGCGACTATCTGGCCTATTCCGGCAGCGTGACGGCAGAATACACTTTCTATAATCCCGCTGATTACAGTGTGGATGCAACTTTGGTATTTCCGTTCGGTGCGATCCCTGATTATGGCCATATCCGAGACAGCGAGACTGACGAAATGCTTCGCTATTCCGATACGGAGAAGTATGATATCATCGTTGACGGTAAGGCCATCGACCGGACGCTTCGCCATACTCTGGCGTTCTGGGGTGCCCAGTTCGAACTGGATGAGGATATGGCGAAGCTCCATGACGGCTTCATGGACGATCCGTTCTATCATCCTGATATGACAGTAACCCGCTACACTTATTTGCCCAGCGGTGTGGACACCGAGACATACAACGCCGCCGATGCCGCATTCCTCCTCTCTGCCGACCCTGCCAAGACACGGGTCTACATGGAGCGGCAGAACGGTGGCAAGACGCTGGATGACGGTGTTCTGATACAGAGTTGGGTGGATCTGGAGGAGCCCTATGTGGTCGATGTGATTGGCGAGCCGCTGGAGCATATGCCAGATTGGAAGTTCTATGAGAACGGCGCCTGCGAGAAGGAGATCGACGGCACCATGACACTGGTGAGCACTGAGACCATGACCCTCAGAGAGTTTGCCCTGCAGGAGTATGATGAGGCCAGCGGTATTTTAGATTACGATTGGTACAACGCATTTGTCAGCGCCCTGAACTACTTCCAGTGGGAGTATGGTGCTATTCACAGCACCGAGATTGGCTTTGACATTTCCGACCGCCTGATGCGTTGGTATGAATATGAGATCAGCGTTGGTCCTGGGGAACGTATCGTGAACACGGTAACGGCGCCCATTTATCCGGATATCGACAGCCGATATGAGCCGCCGGTTTTCGAGTACACCTATCTACTCTCCCCGGCAAAGACTTGGGCAGCGTTCGGCAATCTGGATATCGTTGTGAATACGCCGTATTACATGACTGTGAGCGGCCCCGAAGGTTTCCAGTATAACAACCCTGGGTACGAGCTGCATTTGACCGGCCTGCCGGAAGGGGAATTGACCTTTACCCTGTGCGCAGAGAAAGACCCGAAAGCACCGTCTGCCATTGGATATGTCTATCCGGAAATTCTTCTGATTGGCGCTGCGGTTTTGGTGGCGATTGTGGTTGTGGTCGTCTTTGCACGAGCTGCCAAGAAAAAGAGAATAGATAATTAATGGATATAGCCCATTGAGTGAAATACCGCATATATCGCTCTCATAGCGTGTGTTTTGTGTTGCACCTTACAATTCTCGTATTCCGAGAGTGATTCTGAGTCTATTGGGTGGCTTTCTCACTACCACAATCTTAGAATAAAGACACAGAAAGCAAACCACCCATCCCGGAGGAGGACTCAATATGGAAAAGAAAACTATCGGCGGCTTTATCGCCGCATTACGAAAAGCAAACGGCATGACGCAAAAAGATCTGGCGGAGCGTTTGAATGTATCCGATAAGACCGTCAGCCGTTGGGAACGAGACGATGGTGCACCGGATCTATCCGCGATTCCAGCCATAGCTGAAATCTTCGGCGTAACCTGTGACGAGCTGCTCCGGGGTGAGCGGAAGTCGCCCACCGAGCGTGCCGAGACAACGGAAGAAACCGAATCTACACCAAGAGCTGAAAAACAGCGTCAGCGCATTTTGAAGTCCACACTATCTCAGTATAAGAATCACACCTATATTGCCATGGGCATTACTGTGGTAGGCATGATCGTTGCGCTGGTCTGCAATCTTGCTTTCCTTAAGGCGATTCTTGGTTTCTTTCTGGGTGCAATCTTCTTTGCAGCCAGTATCGTATGTCAAGCTGTATTCGTAAACAAGGCTTTTTTCAGTGTGGAAGATGCTGGGTTGGATGCAGATGTCCTTTCCGACTATAAGCGAAAAGTCATTGGCCTTGCAGAGAAATCCATAGGATTGACGGTGACCTTTATCGGCTTTACATTCCCGCTTATTTTGGTGGATGCTTATATGGGCCTTGGTTCTGATAGCCTGCTGATTTGGGGCACTATGGGAGCTGTGACATTCCTGCTGATCTATGCCATTGTGCTATACTTCCTCAATGCATCCCTCTTGAAAAAAGGTGTGTATAGCCTGTCTGAAAAAGAAGCCACTATTTACCATCGCAATCACAAACTGAAACGCAGCTGTGCGATTGTACTTGTGGTTATCTTGGCGGTTACTTTCGTCGGTCATCAGTTCGCTACTACCATCTGGGGACCTTTCAGTATTATGGAAGGCACAACATTCGAGGATTACGATAGCTTCATTGAATATATGGAACAAGATATTCCCGCAGAGCCAAAACACTATTTCTATGGCGGAACGGCTTCCGTGGAGGCTCCTGTCCCGTCAGAAGAGGTGGAAACAGGCACCTATTATGATGAGTTTGGCAATGAAATCACCTATGAGGAAGCAATAACCCGCAGACTCGAGGATAAGAACGGGAATGTGGTTTGTGAATATCTCGACCGCAACGAAAGTGTGGTTTCCCTTCAGTACACACCCAAGGACGGCACGATTCTCCCGATTACCGTTTTTACAGAAGACGACCTTCAGGAAGCACGACAGATCGCTTCGATCCGTCATGTAATCTTTGGAGCAGCTTATTGTATCGAGTGCCTCGCAGTTGTACTGTTCTATTTCAAGAAAAGAGCAAAGTAAAAAACTAAGCCCACAGGAACTATTGGTCCTGTGGGCTTTACTATTGTTTATGGAGTATACGGAACCGGAGGTGCAGGAGGCGAACTGTCAAACAGGAACACAAGGCTTACCATGAAGACTAAATACACTATGCACAAAACGATCACCGTAATAAGGATACCCTTTAGTCCTGCAGATAGTTGTTTCTGTTTACGAGCGATCACGAGAGCTATAATGGCTGCGATGAGTGCAATCAAAACAAAAACGGCAAATACGGGATGAAGAATGATATCAAGAAGCATATTTCCCATAACCTTACCTCCTTATGCGATTTTTTTGAATAGATTTGTCAGTTCATTGTAAGCATCCTCGGTGATCTCGTATGCCAGAACATCGTCTCTGCTGGTGATCTGGACTTCCTCCAGAATCTTCTCGATCTGGCTGTTGGGGCCGATTTCCAGAAGATAATACGACCCCGATACCTCGACGATTAGAAAATTCCAAGTATCCTCATAATGTGCCTTGCCAGTATCGTCCACAAACAGAATGTCAATGGCATAGAAGTCTTGCAACTCATAGCCCTGTAAAAACGCAGGATCTTCTTCCAGATAATGCAGCTCATGAATGCCCACAACAGTGTCCAACAGAAGATCAGGCGTATCAAATTCTACGATGCTGTTTTCCTGTCCATCTACATACTTGGTCAAAGTGGCAAGTTCAGCGATCATTTCCCGCTCCTCTGACTCCACATACAACTCACCAGAAGCTGCTTTTAGGGAACTGTAATCGGATTCTGATGCGATGGTGTAGAGTGTGGGATTAAAGTCTACTACTGTGATCTCATCTTCCAACCGTTTCCCGTTCAAGGTGACACGAAGCTGCGGAGCGGCTTTGCTTGAAGTGGTCATGGCACAGTAAAGGCCATCTTGGTTGTTGGTTCCTTCCAAATCCAGCTTGAAAGCAGTGCTGAACAGCCCGGTGGAATATCCGAAACCACTGCGCGCTGCATTGCCACCACCCGGAACATAAATCAAGTAGTAATAGTCTTTGCTTTTGCTCTCAGGATCAAAGTGATGAGTATACCGCAACGCATAGACATGATCGGATTTGATTTCAAGCCCATCCAGCCATTCCTGAACATATTCCTTTGTGCTTTCGGGAAGCTCTTGATCGGCGTAGTATTCATCAAAAGAAACTTCACGCAAACTGGAGGAGCCTCCACCGGAGACGGCAGAAAAACTGAGTCCCAACACCAGAAGTAAAACAACAGGAACTATAATAATGGCCGCGAGGATCTTCCACAGGGTTTTATCCTTGGGCTGCACGGGTGTAACGATATCTTCCTGCACAGTCGGAAGTGGCTGCGCACATTTCGGGCATACAGTCCAATCCGGCTCTACGGGAGCAGAGCAGTTCGGGCAGCTCGGCTTGAGCTTTGCGCCGCATTTGGGGCATACCACATATTGCTCTGTGACCGTGGCAGCGCAGCGTGGACATTTCAGATTGGAATAGTTGCCCCGCACAAGCAGATAAATGATAAAGCCGATCAGTGAGGGGGCTAAAATTGCGATCAGTGTCCACAGAGCCGCATTCATCCCGCGCCTTTTAGCATCCCGATAGACATAGACACCAATCAGGAGAGGGAGCAACGCAACTATAATCATGAGCATAAACAGCGGGATTGCAATAACAACATTACTCATGGATAACACCTCCTTTTTTAGTAACAACAACGGCCAGAACACTGCCTCCGGTTGCGGAGAACAGGACATAGGCCAGACATAGAGCGGTGATCCACGGATAGTCTTCCAGCACAAGGAAACCGAGCATCGCCGCCGCGATCAGCAGAAGGATTCCTGCAACAGCAACCAATGCCGTCTGCCAACGGAGCCTGCGCCGTTCCAGTTCAGCACGGAGCATATTTTCATTCAGTACGGGCGGCTTGTGCTGCTCAAAATTGTAAATCTGATTCACGGCCAAGCACCTCCTTCAATAGTTTTCTTGCTTTGCTTAATCGGGATTTCACGGTTCCCTCCGGGATGCCCAGCACCTGCGCGGTGGCTGCAATGTCCATTTCCTCAAAGTAAAACAGAATTACTGCCAGCCGGAGCTTTTCTGGTAATCCGTCTATGGCTTCATAGAGCGGGCTGTAGTTCGGGTTTTCCGGTGCCGGGACAGATTGCAGAAGCGCATCCTTTTCTTCGTTGGTCTGGAAGTTCAGCAGTGGACTTCGTGCGATACGCCGCAGGGTGTTGCGGTATGTATTGACGCAGATCTTCGTCAGCCACGGCTCGAACTCACGGCCTGGGTCGTACTGTGATATGCTCTTAACCACCCGGAGCCATGTGTCCTGGTATAGATCGTCTGCCTCGAAGGTGTTGGCGCAGAGAGACAGGCAAAGCCCATACAGCCGTTTTCCGTATTGCCTTATGTATTGATCGATCAAGCTCCCTGCACCTCCTTTCACTTACATATACAACTAAGAACGCCGATTGGTTCACTCTTTTTTGAAATAATTATAGCACAGAAGTAAAGCCCACAGGCGTCAACCTGTGGGCTGTGCATTGTCGATTAGAAACTCATGCTTTTCTCACGAGATTATAGTCAGCATCATAGTACAGGCCAAGTTCTGCACAAATCCTGTTGTTCATGCTTGTAAGCGCATCGTGGTATGTTTTATACGAAGGAGAAAGGATTTTCATGTTCGGAATAAAGATATCATTGTACCCTTTGTTTTGAAGCTCCTTCATAAACTTCCTTTGCTCGATGTACGCGGGATGAAACCGCAGCAAACGCTTCGTTCTATATCCATCCAAAACCGTTTTCTTCAGTTTTTCGTATTCTTCCGGACTGGGGTCAAGATAGAGCTTCAACTTTGCAGACGCTCTGCTTTCCATCTGTTCCGGGGTTCCTTGCGGCAAGAGCCGGAGCATGATCCAGCCAGACATTCTCATCAGTAGAGGAATTCTGATTTCTGTATTGTCCCAGAACTCTTTGATAGCATTATAGGCATCTTCCTGCTCCTTGGTCTGAATCCTGATCTGCAAATACGGTTGAAAGTGGTTCAAGAAATATCGGCCATAGAAACCCGGAAACGCATCTTTGATTGCTTGTGCAACGGTTTCATACTCTAAACACGCATAGGCGTGATCTACATCATGAGTGGATATGAATGTTTGAAGTTCAAGAAGCTCTGCTTGCTTATCCTGCAGCTCGGTCTCTTTTGCTTTCAGAACTTGCAGCAGAATGGAATCATCTCCATGGTTGATAATTCTTTGAATATCGGTGATGCCAATTCCAAGCTTTCGGTAAACAGAGATGGTTTTCAGTATTCTTATGTGTTCCTGAGAATAGTTGCGGTATCCATTTTCATCCTTGGGAACAGACAGCAGACCTTTCTCTTCGTAAAACTTGATTGCTCGTTTGGTGAGACCTAATTCTTTGGAAATGTCATTTATCGTCATAGTATTCGCCTCCTCGGTGATAGCATAAGGCTATACGCTGCGTACAAGTCAAGAGGGACCTAAAAATTCTTCATAAAAATTATAGCACAGAAGCAAAGCCTGCAGGTTTTTGATACCTGCAGGCTTTGTATCACCGAGATTATACCACTTTTGCGCGAGACGGTTTATTTCCATCATACAAAACTGTCACAGCTCTGCCAACGGAAGGGGTTGGATAACCTGCACCAATCCACTTTCTTTTCGTATAGGTTTGCCCATCAACTGTGTATTCAACTTTGATAATATGAGGAAATATAGCTCCATCCAAGGCGTGTAATCTTACGCTCTTGGTGTTTATCTTTAGCCACCACTGTTTCTTTACAGAGATAACGGTTCCTGTTGTTTCCTTATCCATAGGTTTAGCCTCCCTCGTTAAACTACAATTCCTTATTTGTTCCACTTTTCGGCAACGACTTCCAACGCAACTCTCATTTCATCCGTTGTGTCAAAGGGGTGGGTGAAGATGCTGATGGTAGTGCCTTTAACAGCGATACACTCCAACCGTTCCGTGACCCACGCTTGATCTAAACCGGGGATTTCAATGAGTGTGTAGTCCTCAGTGGACTGAGCAAAAACAGAATCGATCATAAGAACTTCAACAAAGCGGTCAACAATATCCGGGTTCTTCAGGATATACACATCTTGATATAACCACGCTTCAGATCTACTGTTTCCATAAATGTCCTCGTCGATGAACTCCTGTGTGTGCCAGTGATCGGCAAGCAAGGAGCGGTTGACCTTGACGGTACTTTCCTCTCGACTGAAGGTGTTTATTGTTCGATCTCCCTCAATGCCTAAATCAGAGAGCAGCAAATATGGCCCCTGCGCCGTATCCTGCATGATGTACTTGTTATCATTCAAATAATCATGTCCGACGCAAATCAAAACGCCCACAGCTAAAAGTGTGGTAATCACTCTTGGAATGATTATCGCATTTTGATTCTTTGGTGAGTGGTCGATGGGGATGCCTCTTTTCATTTTGCGGCACAAGCGATTCAAGTGGAGCAGACCCCACAGATCATTGAATACCGCCCAAAGCAGGAATAGACTCAGACCAATCACCAGAGCGCTTTCTTCGATCCAAGCACGATAGATCTGTGCTGCCCACCGGCCATTGAACAGTCCCTCGACCAACGCCGCCATGAAGAAGTGCATGGCAATTATGATAAATGGCATAATGAGACCGGAGCGATACTGCTTTCGCAGTTCTTTCAATGTTGTGGCCTGCTGTTCCGGCTCGAGATAAAACTCAGGGGCATCGCTTCCTTCCGGGGCGCGGAAAACATGCAGGAAGCCGCGGCTGGCTACATATTCCCAACCGCAATCCCCATACACCGCTACCTGTTCTTCCGGTAAGTGACCGTCCTCCAACAAGGAGGGGGTAACGACTTCAATACGATAACGCATCTGGCGAGGTTCTGCTTTCTCAAAGCGGCTGAATGTGATACCACGCTTAACAAGATGCCATCCCTTTGATGCCATGTCGGTATAGTATTTTTCGGTTTCACCGATTGCAAAGTTTTTCGGATGAAGGCCATATCTTCGATTCATTCCTCTACCTCCTCCAGAATTGCTCCATCGGTAACGAGCTGCTTTAAGCGGCTATACTCTAAATGGAGCGCGTGTTTTCCTTCTTCTGTGATAGCGTAATTCTTGCGCCGTCCTTCCTCACTGGTTAAGGTAATGAGTCCTTCCTTGTTCATGCGAGTGAGAACGCCGTATAGTGTACCGGGTCCCATTTCAATGCGCCCTCCGGACAATTCTTTGATTCTCTGCATCATGCCGTAGCCATGTCCGGGCTTCATCAATGCCAGCAGAATGTAATATGTTGCTTCCGTCATGGGAGCCTGTGCAGCCATTATCCATTCCACCTTTCAAACTATTATGTCTCTCGATATATCGAGCAACATAATAGTAGCATATTTATAGAGTTTCGTCAATGCGGAGCAAGATGTTTGCCCATGTTAATTTGTAAATCTTGTATGAACTCCATTGACTTTTCGTGTTACAGGCTGTAGTATATAAGTGTGCTACAAGCTGTAACACGGAGGTGCATTTTAATGTCTGATTTGAAAATGGGAACTGCCGAGGCTCGGTTCGCAGATATTATTTGGGAACGGGAGCCGATCACATCCGGTCAAATGGCCAAGATCGGCGCAGAAGAATTTAACTGGAAGAAAAGCACCTCGCACACGGTCTTGCGCCGTCTGTGTGAGCGAGGCTTATTCAAGAATGAAGATGGCACTGTTACTTCGTTAATCTCACGAGAGGAATACTATGCCCGACACAGTGAGCAGTATGTGGAAGAAACCTTTGGCGGCTCTCTGCCTGCATTTCTCGCTGCGTTTGGAACAAGAAAGAAGCTCTCGGAACAGGAGATCGACGAGCTGCAGAAGGTCATTGATCGAATGAGGGGGTGACACTATGTTCTTCTACACATTCATGCCCAAGCTGTTCAATATGAGCTTGACGGCAAGCGTGGCGATTGTGCTCGTCATATTGCTTCGGCTGCTTTTGAAAAAAGCACCCAAGGTCATTTCCTATGCCCTGTGGGGTGTGGTTCTGTTTCGTCTCCTGTGTCCGGTGTCGATTGGTTCAAACTTCTCCGTTTATAATCTTTTCGATGCCCCAGCCCAAGAGTCTGGAACAATAACCAGCGTCATCGAATATGTTCCGAGTAACATTGTTCATACAGAATACCCCTCTGTGGCTTTGCCCGTTCCCGGCATCAGCGATGTAATCAACGATGTATTGCCGCAAGGACAGGAACAGTTAGTTGCCGATCCGCTCGAAGCCCCTATGTCCTTTGCTACCTATGCCTGGATGATAGGCGTATTGGTCATGGTAATCTACAGTATTGTCTCCTATATCCGGCTGCGGCGCAAACTGTCGGTGGTTGTTCCTCTTCGAGACAATATCTTCATCGCAGATGATATCAAGTCTCCCTTTGTGGTCGGCCTGTTCCGTCCGAAAATCTATCTGCCCTGCAATCTCGGAGATAAGGAACAGGAGTATATTATTCTCCATGAGCAGCACCACATCAAGCGACTCGACCATGTTATGAAAGCACTTGCGTTCTTGGCTTTGGCAATTCATTGGTTCAATCCGCTTGTCTGGGTAGCGTTTATTCTGGCAAGCAAAGACATGGAGATGAGCTGCGACGAGGCTGTGATCCGTAAGATCGGCGGCGATGTTCGGGCAGACTATTCCGCTTCGCTTCTGACTCTGGCCACCGGTCGGCGTATCATCGCCGGTATGCCTCTGGCTTTTGGTGAGGGTAACACGAAGGGCCGCATCCGGAATTTGGCTAACTGGAAGAAGCCAGCTTTCTGGGTTGTATTGGTGGCTGTCATAGCCTGCATCGTGCTGGCAGTATGTTTGTTGACGAACCCTGAAACCAAACAAGACCTCTCTTTTTTGAACTACGAGAATTTAGTGTCAGTTGCTGCACAATCTGATACACACCCTGCTTCAAAGTCAGACGATCAGAGCAGATATATTATCGATGGGCCTCAACTGGCGAAATTATTGGATACATCGAAGTGGATTGCTCAAACTGGAATTACCAGAAGGATACAGCGAGATACTGACCAAAACAGCAAGTCTTCGATTCAAATTACGCTGGATGGAACATATCTGAAAGTATTTGATACAGACACAGCAAACATCTACGATCCGACCACCGGCAAAGACAGATATTACCGTATGGCCGATGGGGATTACGAGAAACTCCTTGCGATGCTGAGTTTGGATAGTGAAGGCACTGCTGATGATGCAGTAGCCGGAAAAACCTACCTCTATGAAAATGAAGGCATCGGGGGCAGCTTTACCATTACCCTTTATGATGACGGAACATTTACCTACTATGAGGGCATGGCCAGCAGCTATATTGGCGTTGGCTCTTGGGAGCAGGATGGTAACTCCATTACCATGACCGATGATGGGCATGGTGGTTATGGTCTGGTCAACCATTTCAGACGTGACGATGAAGACCTCGTGTTTGTTGAGCAGGATTCCGACAACTTTATTTATGTCAAAGTCAAGGATGGCGAAAAGTTCAGTTGCACCGGAGAAGCATTCAAACTCAACGATACGTCCGTGGTCGTATCCAAATGGTTTGACTATCTGGAGGCTCCGGATGAAATGCCATGGGACAGGAGCCTTGAGATCAACCTCCCGGAGTTCCCGGACGTGACCTTCCGCTGGTCTTACGGGGAAATGGTGGCTGTTAAGGGCAGCGAAACCACTTCGCTCTATACCGGGATGCCCATTTGGAACACCTACTTCTGCGACCTCTCCGGTGACGGACTGCCCGAGCTGTGTTCTACAATCAGTTGGGGTTCGGGTATGATTGATAACCGTGTCATGATCTACGACTATGCCAACGGGGTTAGCTACAGTTTGGAGGACCGAGGAGTGTCCGACTATACACTCCGGCAGAATGAAAGCGATGGTCAGCTCTATGTAGACAAGACGGCTCATGTGGGCGGTGGACTTCTGTCTACCGGGCGGCTGGTGTTTGAGGACGATTGCCTTCAGGTTCTTTGGCCGGAGAAGCCGAACGACAATATACGGGAGATCACTGATCCCACCGATGACCCGAACTTTGCCTACGACACGGCAGTTGAAAAGATTTACGAAGACGAGCGCAACGAATACTTCATCAGCGGCCTGTACAGCCAGCACATCATCGTCGAATACACTGACGGCACACAGGAAGATATTGTGACTGCGCTGAACGCTGGAAGAGCAACCTTCGTTGATCTGGATAAGTTCGGTATCCGGTATTGGGCAGAGCCGAAAGGTGATGAACTCTATAGTGCAATCCTCAATGCAATTCGTGGCAGGAACAAATCTGACAAACCGGATGGATTGCTTCATTGTGCAAGTTTTGTAATGCTCAAACAAGAGTCGTTGGCTTTTGACAGCGACCCTCCAAGACCTATGGAAATGATAGTTTACGGTATTGCGCTCCACGAAGCATACGGCTTCTCTGGGCATACTTTCCACGGCGTTGAGGGCAGTCATATTCCAACAGTCATTACATTTGAGGTTATAAATGGCGAATATGTGTTAAAGGATTACTGGACTCCACGTGACGGCTCTTATTATGCGTCGGATGTTATGGATAAGTTCCCCGATGATATCGAGGACGAAGCACTTGATACGCAGAAGTATGTGCTTGCGCAGAAACAGGAATGCTACGATCAAGCCGTGCGATACGGAAGTGTCGATACAGACTATGCTGTAGAATATCTCTTTGAGGTAATTGAGTCCTCTCCTGCGACTTCCTCCAGACCTTCGGATTACATTGATGCACATCCGAGTGAGTATCGAGAACTGACCTACTATGGAAGCTATACGCTGCGTTACATCTTCTCTCGGTTTTTGGAAGGTAATCAAACTGGATTGCGTGGACATCTAATGAGAGCTGTACTTGATGATATCGCACCGGAGGCTCAGTTACGCCTATACGCAGAAACCGGGCAGGAATACTTCGATGAGTGGAAAGCAGGTGCCATCCGTGTTAGTGAGCAGCACGACATGGATTGGATCAAGGCAAACCAACCAGCCATCTGGCTTCTCCTCCAAATGATTAACGAGTAATTCTACACCACACGGCGCAGCTTCCGATCTGGGAGCTGCGCTTTTCTTTTGGAGATTTTGACTTTCTGCGCTATAATGAGAAAAAGTTGTAAGGTTGGAGCATCATTTCCTGTCTTATAGGGTGAAGGGACCCTTAGAACACCGAAAGGAGGTATTGCCGTGGAAGATAGCCGCATTGTGGAACTCTACTGGCAGAAGAACGCAGACGCCATCAAAGAAACCGACAGCAAGTACGGCGCTTACTGTTTTGCCATAGCGGACAATATCCTGCACAACAAAGAGGACTCTGAGGAGTGCGTCAACGACACTTGGCTGAACGCATGGAATGCAATGCCTCCTCAGAAACCCACAAAGCTTCAGATGTTCTTAGCGAAAATCACCCGCAATCTTTCGTTCAACCGTTTCAATGCCCGCTCTGCGGAAAAGCGTGGCGGCGGCGAGATCGTCCTCGTCCTGGATGAGCTGGCGGAGTGCCTTGCCGGTGAGACCGATGTGGAGAGCGAATACGAGGCCAGAGAGCTTGGCCAGTGCATCCGGATGTTTGTCCGTGCGCTGCCAGAGCGAGACGGAAATGTATTCGTGCGCCGCTACTTCTTCACTGAGCCTGTGGCGGAGATCGCCAAGCGGTACGGACTGACGGATAACAATGTTATGGTGATTCTAAGCCGGACACGGAAGAAGCTGAAAGTTCATCTCGTAAAGGAGGGATTCTTCAGTGAATAGAAAAGACCTATATAATGGCTTCAACGAAGTCGATGATGATATTCTGGAGCGCAGCGAGACTGTTTCCAAAAGCAAGAAGAAACCCGTGTGGTTGAAATGGGGCGCTATCGCCGCCTGCCTGTGCTTGGTAGTGAGTATTGCCATTCCTGTTCTTCATCATAAGGGTGGCTCCGGCAATCAAGATCCCGTCCACGCGATTGCAGCTCTTGAGTACAACGGAAAGTTCTACGAGGCCGTCGATATTCCGGAAGTTCTTGAGAAGTACGGCCTACCGTCTAAGATTACTGCTGACATGGCTGGTGAGCATCTTGAGTATTTGAAATCTGATGGCGGTGCTGGCTACGAATTCACTGCCAGCCAAACCGATATTGAACTGTACCAGTATGCTCCCTCTGCTTGCGAGGGCGTGTATGTCTTGAGAGACGGCGACACCTGGTATGCCGCTCTGTTCTGCAACTTCTATCAGTTCGACAGCAATACCAGTGTTGAACTTACGGAGCTGTACCGGGTATATGGCATCGACAGTGCTGACGATATTCAGTCTATTACGGAAATGGGCAACAGCAACAATAGAGAGATCGGGACACCTATTACAGACCGTCAGGAAATCGCTGAGTTCTATGATATGACCGTTGCCCTGTGGAGCTACGGTAACGATGATTTCCAGAAGCAGATGTTCGGCGGCTATCCTGATGAAGAGACGCAGATGCAGGCACACACCGCATTTGCCAATGACCGCAGAAATCTTCGCATCGAAACAACTACTGGTCTCTGTTTCTTTATCTCTTTCCATCCGAGTTTTGACTGGATCAATGGCGGCGGCACCATGTCCTACTTCAAGATCGACGAACAGATGCACGCATGGATCGATAGAAATCTGAACTAAGTAAAACGGCGCAGCTTCCGACTGAAGCTGCGCCGTTCTTTTGAAAATAGCGAACTGAAAGTGAGCGGAAGATTAGCGAAACATACTTGGCAAGCAATGCACGGCGATAGCCACTCGTGCAAAATTTATAAGCCCCTGCCGAAGCAGGAGCTTATAAATCGCTTGTCTGGGAAACATCCCCGAACCCCTTTAACACAGATTTCATCTGTGGCCACGCATCGTTCCGACGCTAACATGAGCACGATCATTCAAGACCGTGCTCTTTTTCTTTGCGCTTCTCTCGATCCTCAAGATCGCGCAATTCTTCGTAATTTGCCTTATGAACGGTAAGGTCTCTCAGCTCATCACGAGCTTTTTTGAGTTCGGCATACGCTTCCTTTTTTGCAGTTAGCAGGTCGGCAAATTCTACTTGCAGGCTCTTGACGGTCGGGAGCTTCTTCACTCCCATTTCATCAAAAGCCTTTTTCGCAGCTTTATGGATGATGATGTCTGCCTCGTGTTCCTCATAAAACTTTTTAGAGTAACCGGACTTCCGGTAGGCGACATACACATCCCTCGTTTTGGAATAATTGACGATATGGGTCTTTAAGACATTGATCTCGGCAAGGCGGTTTTGAGCTTCTGTGATTTTCGCAGAAAGCTCTTTTTCTTTTGCCAACAGTTCTGCCTTGCGCTCTGCCATCGCCTCATAGCTGAACCCATGCTCATCCATATAGAGCTTGGTTTTTGCCATTCGCTTTAGGTTCTCAACCGTAGCCCAGCGACGATAACCCTCACCCATGCCTGCAGCAAGTTTAGCTTGAATATCAATGATGCTTTGCGGTCTGTTCTTATCCCACACAGCTCGGCGTTTCTTGGGCTGATGAACTCTCTGGCCTTTGATGATGGCGCGGATAGCATCCTCGGAATACTCATCGCCCAAGGTGTACATGCGGATATTCTGCTTAAAGTCCGCGTGGACGAAAGTTAGATATTTTCCGTTTTTGACTTTGAAGCCTTGCTCGGAAAGTAGAGCGAGGAACGCATCGAAGTCGTGGGGCTTCTGTTCCAGAGCTTCATCAATCGCAATACGCAGAACCTCACGGTGCGAGGGTGTTCCCTTAAAACCGTGCCACTTGTTGTAAGCGGTGCTGCCGCGCTGCGGGTTGTGAATGACTGACAACTGGTGCTCAGTACAGATCAGATCGCTGAGCCTTGCTATGGCTTTGCTTGAATTTCTGAAATTACGAAACTTTCGTTTGCAATCAAGTGTAACGGCGTTCCAATAGATATGATTGTGAATATGAGCTTTGTCTGTATGCGTACAAACAAAGAAAGCGTGTTTGCCTTTGAGAAAGCGAGAGGCAAAATCATATCCGATTTGGTTTGCTTCTTCCGGTGTAACTTCACCGGGCTTGAAGGATTGACGTACTTGGTAAACAAGCACATCATTCTTTTCATCTTTGCCGGTAAAGTGTTTGTATTGTCTTTTTGACACCAACACCTCTGCCGCAAAGGAGCGAGGATCGCAGGCATAGGCAGATGTTAATTCGCCATCATTTGTCTTTTCGGGGTTTAATCCGTAATCGGTTCTGTCAGAAATAGACTGAGCGAGAGTTTTACCCTTGGTGATGTGCATAGGAATTATGCGTGTTGTTGCTATAGTCGTTCACCTCCCTCTATGTAAAAGACGGACGCAGCCGAAGCCACGCCCGTCTCAATACTTAATTCTGCCCAACTTGGACAGAATTTCTTTTATCCGTAAACAGTGTCTTGAATGAAGTAGCGGAATCTCTGCATCTGACCGATCATCCAAGCAGCGACCATCGGCAACCCGACGGGGCTGACAAGGAACGCAATTACCAAAACGGTGATGCCGTTGGTAACGCTGACGAGAAGAAGAACGGCAAGGCCGAGGATGCCGAGAATTGTGCTCACAATGCCAAACACCCAAGCAGACATTCGGAGGGACAGAGCGCACAGCCAAATGAAACCTGCAAGGACTGCGATGATGGGAGCAAATAATACTTTCAAAATGAACTTCATAGCGTAGCCCTCCTTTTCTGTCTTAATTGTACAGCAGGCCGGAGTACCGGGCAAGGATGCCAGCCGATCATACTCAGTTGATGGAAGCGAGCTTTTCCAGAACAACATTCATAGCACCCCAAAGATCATCGATGTCCTTACGCATGGTCTGGATATCGGTATCGTAGATGCGCCCTGTGGAATTGACGCGGCGGGCAATCTGATTGAAATTGTTGCTGGCTCTTCGCTGCAGCGACACATAATCGTGCAGCTCGGGAAAGTCCAACCTAATCATATATCCATCGAGAATCATTTTGCGAATATAGGCGGACATGTTGTTTGTGCCGAACAGCTCCATGCGCTTACTGAGTAAAGCGCGCTCTTCTGGAGTAAGGCGCACAATTATTTGAACGGGTCGATTGCGATTTGCCATTAAAGTACAGCCTCCTTCTTCGGTGATGTTGCAGTTTTCGGTGGATTCTCCGATTGCACCTCTTTCAGTTTTTTCAGCACAGACGGCTTTCGTTCTTTCATCAATTCGACCTCTTTGCGAACTTGGTTCACAAACAGATCAACCAGACCGGGGTGAGCATTGCCGACAATAAAACGCCGGTAGGATGCACTGTTCCATGCGGTCTTGTCCTGCGGAATTTCAATTCCTTTGGCCCACTGCTTGTTGGAGCTTGAGATACGGCCATCCCAATCTTTGTCCTGCACGGTGGCTGCAAGGACATAGCAAGTTCTCTCAACTCCGAAGCGTTTCAGAACATCTTGAACACCAGCGGGGTCAAGGCGATTGTCGCGGTAATGATCGTGGATTGCATCCTCGATTGCAGTTCTGCACATGATGTTCGCCTGCATAGATGCTCGGTACTGATCTCGTTCTCCATGCTCCTCGGCATGAGCGGCGGTTTTGTTGTACAACGGCAGATTACGCAGAGCCTCGGCCTGCTCTTGGATAATATCGTTTGCTCTGCTTTCGATGCAGCCGCGAACCGTGTCCATGTGATCTCCCTCGATTTTTTCAAACGCTTGGAATATCTCATCCAGAGGCGCAGGAGAAGATAACAGCGCCTTGGCCTGTTCATCGGAAACATCGTGGTACTCCATAGCGAGGACGATATCTTCACGGATGGTATATTCGTATGCGTGGTTGAGGATTTCTTCGGGCGGCTGCGTGAGCAGCCACCCTTTGAATTTTTCCTGTTCGGCAAAGAGCTTTTCGTAAAGCTTCGTGTTCAGAGCTTCGTTGTCCATCAGCGTTCCTCCTTAACATGAGGCTTCTTGACTCCTGTGGAGGATTCCATGCCTTTCATATCGTTGAGCTTCTGCAGGACAGACGGTTTCTTGGCCTTGGGCTTTTCTTCCTCCATCGGCAGCACGATCAGCTTGCCGTTGACCCGCATGAACATTTCGGGGGTGTCGAACTTTTCTTTGAACTGTTTCATGTGCTCGGGCGTGAGGGAGGTGAAATCCTCTTCACCCAAGCCGACAATGAGAAATGTCCCGGCAACAGCATCGTAGATATGCCCGTCTTCATCACGGAGCACTCTGTTCAGCTGGCTTCCTTTCAGTTTCGCTTCTTCATCGCAGATGATGGCCACCGGTTCCTCGTAAGGGTAGACGGCTTGAATATAGCCGCCTACCTCTTTCTGCAACGATGCCAGCTCAGAAGAGATTTCTTTCGGGTAGGGTTTCTTCTCAGGCTCTACGACGAGCACATTGATCTTTTCATTATCCATGGTCAGCGTACCTCCTCAATAGATTTCTTGGGTTCTGTGCGGCTCTGAGTGCCGTAGGAATGGAGCTTCTGCAATACAGAAGGCTTTGCGGATTTGGCAATCTCAGCTCTCGGTGGAGCTTCTTCTGCCAACGCTTCAAGCGGCGTCTTGTCATCGATGTTCAATTCGATATTCAACTCTGCCAATCTTGCGGACTTAGTTCGCAGCTCTGCTTCCTGCGGGAACGGCTTGCCAAGCTCTGCCTTTGCAGTTTCCATCTGCGCATACAGACTGTCGAGCTTTCCTTGGACTGCAGTGAGACGATCAGCCATGCCGTTCAGGGCATTGTCAATTCTCGTCAAGTTGCCGCGTGGGTCTTTGCCCAGCGTTACACGATGGGTCATTTGTCCTTTAAGCGTCAGAACATAGTCACGCCCGAAGTCCTCCAAAGTGAGCGACATCTGGAAGCCCCGGTAGCTACCAATCTGCACCGGCTCCAAGCCCTTGACTTCCTTGAAAGCGTCCACAAGTGCGGCACCGGCGTTTTCCTTATCGGTCAGCACATCGCCGCGAACGGTCATACCGGCAAAGCCATCAACAGGGTGTGGATGCTCCGCAAGGGTTTTCATGTCGGCCTCAAAGCCAGCGATAAAGCCTTTGTTCTGTTCGATCTGCTCCGGGAAGTACCGCAGGAGGTTGTCCTCCAAACGATACTGCTGACTCTGATGATTCGCTTTCATCAGCTTCAACCGAGCTACATCCACATCCAAGTCCATCTTTTCCTTAATGCGTTCATCACCGGCACAGAGCGCCTTGATCTCTGCATAGGACAAAGCTGTTTCGTCGATATCGTCGCAGGATCGCACGGGAGATTTAGAGGTCATGATCTGAGAGATAAACTTCTGCTTGTTCTCAAGGGTCTGCCACAGATACGCATCGAAGGTTGCCTCCGTCACATAGCGGTAGATGTGAACTTCGGGGTTCATATTGCCTTGCCGGATGATACGACCGGAGCGCTGTTCCAAGTCGCCCGGTCTCCACGGCGCATCGAGATCATGGAGCGCGATAAGCCTGTCCTGGACATTCATACCGGCACCCATTTTGAAGGTCGAACCCATGAGCACTCGCACCTGTCCGGAACGGACTTTGGAGAAGAGTTCCTTCTTACGGGCTTCGGTATTGGCTTCGTGAATAAAGGCGATTTGTTCCCGTGGGATACCTCTGGCAACGAGTTTTTCGCGGATGTCATCGTACACGGTGAAACCGGCCTCTTCCTCAACGCCGTCCTTCTCTGCAAGCATTTCAAGAGCGCGGATCTCCGGACTGTCGAGGTTGCCTGCAGGTGCTTTGGCTGCTCTCTTGGAACCTGTGTTTTTCGGAGTGGAAAGATCGCAGAAGACAAGCTGCGTCAGCTTGTTCTCATGACCTTCTTCCCAAATGCGGTGAATGTTGTCCACGCACATGTTGACCTTACTGGTCGGCTCGTCGGGCAGGTTGGGGTTAATGATACGCTGATCCAAGCCGAGCTTGCGTCCGTCAGAGGTAATCTTCAGCATGTTATCGACCGAAGCATCCACAATACCGGCATGGACTTTGGCTGCGCGCTCGGACAGTTCCTGCACCATAGCCTGCTGAATTTCAGTAGGCTGCGCCACTTCGTTGTGGTAGATCGGGGTTGGGGTCGGCAAGTTGAGCTGATCGGCGGTTTTAATGTCTGCCGCCTCTTTGAACAGGTTCATGAGTTCGGGCAGATTAAAGAACTTCGCAAAGCGAGTTCTTGCGCGGTAGCCCGTGCCCTCCGGTGCAAGCTCAATGGCCGTTGTGGTCTCTCCGAAAGTGGACGCCCAACAGTCGAAGTGTGCCAAGCCCTTATTGCGGATGGTGTCGTGCTGCAGGTAACGCATCATCGTGTACAGTTCCGTCATGGAGTTGCTGACGGGGGTTCCGGTGGCAAACACAACACCACGGCTGTCAGTCAGTTCGTCGATATAGCGGCACTTCAAGAGCATATCAGAGGATTTCTGCGCATCGCTGGTGGAAAGTCCTGCGACATTCCTCATCTTGGTGTAGAGGAAGAGGTTCTTGAAACTGTGCGCTTCGTCAACATAGAGCCGGTCAACGCCGAGCTGCTCAAAGGTGATAACATCATCCTTGCGTGTGGTGTCCTGCAGCTTCTTCAAGCGGGTCTCCAAGCCTTTCTTTGTGCGCTCAAGAGACTTGATCGTAAAGCGTTCAGCGCGGCTTGCTTTCATTTCTGCGATGCCGTCCTCGATCTCTGCGATCTGCTCCTGCAGAAGTCGTTCCTGCCGCTCCTGCGACACGGGGATTCTCTCGAACTGGCTGTGTCCGATGATGATTGCATCATAGTCGCCGGTTGCGATTCTGCCGCAGAACTTCTTGCGATTTCTCGGCTCAAAGTCCTTTTTGGTTGCGGCAAGGATATTTGCGGAGGGATACAACCGAAGGAACTCACTTGCCCACTGCTCGGTCAAGTGGTTCGGGACAACAAAAAGCGGCTTCTGGCACAAGCCGAGTCGCTTGCTTTCCATAGCCGCTGCAACCATTTCAAAAGTTTTGCCCGCACCAACTTCGTGTGCAAGGAGCGTATTGCCGCCGTATAGGATGTGGGCAACAGCGTTTTTCTGATGCTCACGGAGTTTGATCTCGGGGTTCATACCACTGAATACGATATGAGAACCGTCGTACTCACGGGGACGGGTGGAGTTAAAAAGCTCGTTGTACTTTGCGACAAGCTCCTGCCGTCTGTCGGGGTCTTTCCAAATCCAGTCTTGGAAAGCGTCCTTGATGGCCTGCTGCTTCTGCTGTGCCAAGGTGGTCTCCTTGGAATTGAGCACACGCCGCTCTTTGCCATCGGGGTCAGTTACGGTGTCATAGATACGCACATCGCGCAGATTTAGAGTATCCTCCAAAATCTTATATGCGTTGGCGCGGTCGGTGCCGTAGGTCATATAGGCGTTCACATCACTATAGGACGGCTGAGATTTGCCGGTGATGTTCCACTCTGCAGAGAAAGGCGAGAAGTTGACTTCGATGCTTCTGCGGAGGTAGTACGGAGGCTCAAAGGTTTCCACCATGAACTGCTGAATGTAGGATTTATCAATCCATGTTGCACCCAGACGTACTTCAATTTCAGACGCATCGAGGTCTTTGGGCTGTGCGGAGCGAAGTGCCTCCACATTGTCGAGAATGAAGTGGTGTTTCTCCGTGCCCTCAGTGTACTCCAAGGCTTTCTGATAATAGGCCAGCTTCTCGCGGACATTACCGGACAGGAAATCATCTGCCGTTCTCCAAGTGTAGGAGCCATCGGGCTTTCTGTTGAAATCCATATAGATAACGCCGCGCAGGTCGCTTGCCAGTTCCTCTTCGGTCTTGCCGGTGAGCGAGGACATATACGGCATATCAACCTTGGCTTTTTCTGCGATAGAAACCGCCAGAGCTTCCGAAGCGGTGTCAACCGAGGTTACAACCTCGCTGGGCTTGATCGTGCGCTTGGTGAACATATCAGCCTTGCGCTTCAGATTATTGTCCTCGTCGAGAACTTCCAAGGAGCAAAGCAGGTAATAGGAGCTGTCATCGGCAAAAGCCAGAGCATTGCCACGGCTGTTGATAAGGCCGTGTTTTGCGGTGAAGTTGTCGTAAAGCTCGTTCAGTTCTCTTTGGGTCTGTCGGATAGTCTCATCGGAGATATATCCGTCCATCTGCTGACTGATTAACTTCTGAACGCAGTCGCGCAGCTCAACCATGCCCTTAACACGCTCCGTTGCCGTTGCGTTCAGTTCGGGCTTTACCATACGGCTGTTTTCTCTGTAGTAAACATCGCCGTCAACCACGGTGTAGCTGTAGTTCTTCACATTGGGGTCTGCAGGAATAGAGGTATCGATTGCTTCACCCTCGCCAAGATCGGGCAGCTCCGCTTCCGTGTAAGTGCCGCGAATATGCTTCACTGCCTCGGCAAGCTGATCTTTCAGCGATACGCCCTCAAGGGGTTCGAGGGTGAAATCTTGTTTGCCGTACTGAGTGCTTTCCGAGGTTTCTCTACCAAGCATCATTTCGGGATGATCGATAAAGTAGTTGTTGATCGCGAAGCCGTCCTTGTTCTGCCCAAGGTGTACCCAATCGGGTTCGATTTCAATGGGACGATCTCTCTTCTGCAGGAACAGGATATCGGACACAACTTCCGTACCGGCATTTGCCTTGAACGCGGTGTTGGGCAGTCTGATCGCGCCGAGCAGTTCTGCTCTTTGAGCGATATACTTACGGACTTCGGGAGACTGCTTATCCATCGTATAGCGGGAGGTTACAAAGGCCACCACGCCGCCCGGACGAACTTGGTCGATTGCTTTGGCAAAGAAGTAGTCATGGATGGAGAAGCCGAGCTTGTTGTAGGCGCGGTCGTTCACTTGGTACTGACCGAAAGGCACATTACCAATGGCAAGATCGTAGAAATCTCGTCTGTCGGTGGTCTCGAAGCCAGCCACGGTGATATCTGCCTTGGGATAGAGCTGCTGCGCGATACGGCCTGTGATGCTGTCCAACTCAATGCCGTAGAGCTTGCTGTTTTGCATGGATTCGGGCAGACAACCGAAGAAATTGCCGATGCCCATAGCGGGCTCCAAGATATTGCCGGTCTGGAAACCCATCTTTTCAACTGCATCGTAGATCGCGCCGATGACAACAGGACTGGTATAGTGCGCGTTCAGCGTAGAGCTTCGCGCTGCAGCATATTCCTCCGGGGAGAGGGCTGTGTACAGCTCTGCAAACTCGTTCTTCCAGTTGTCCTTTGTTTCATCAAATGCATCTGCGAGACCGCCCCAGCCGACATACTTGGAGAGAATGGCCTGTTCCTCGGGAGTTGCCTGTCTGCCGTCAAACTCCAATTCTTTCAGAAGGTTGATGGCATCCATGTTCATGCGGAACTTTGCCTTTGCACCACCTTCGCCCAAATGGTCATCGGTGATACGGAAGTTCTGCACGGGAACAGTTTCTTTGGTGGGTGTGGGCGGCTCCGGTTCACCGGTTCGGAGTGTCTGAATGACCACATCATAGGGCAGGTTGTTTTCTTCCGCAGGATAGAACGCGACTGTCTCTGTGGTATGGGTTACTTTCGGTTCTTCACGGTCGAAGATGAACTGGTTGCGCTCGTCTTGGTGAAGCTGCTGCATGAGCCGTTCTTTGCTTTCAGAACGAAAGATGGGATAAGCGAGAGTGGGATCTCGAAGCTGCACATCAAAGAGGCCGATGTTGGTGATCTCAAACGCGGTATCATCCAGATATACCCTGTCGCCAACCTCATAAGGAACACCGGGCAGAGTCTTGGACTCTTCCACTTCCTTAACGGGTTCTGACTGTTCCTTAACGGCGAAATAACCGGTGTCCAGGTATCTTTCAAATACCGTGCGGTCGATGCTCACCGCGTCCTGTTCGGGTACGCTGGGTAAGGTGTACCAAACATCGTCTTCATCCACCCGGTCAATGACTATCGTGGTTTCTTTGTGCTCGGTTTCCAACGAGGAAATACCATCGCCAACGCGGTATGGTTTTCCGGTGGGAGTTGTGAAGATCAGGTCTGTCGGTTCCATGCCATGAGTGCGCTGAATATTGGCAAGGTACTGGATGGCATTGTCCTGCTCGGCAAAGCGGAGGACTTGATTGCCTTCCTCGTAGAAGCGATCAAGTGCCGCATCCCAAATGCCGGTAATGCCGCCCTCGTTAGGGTGTAGGCGAATGGAGTAGCGGTCGGGAGCGTTCATGGTTTTTTCTTGCGCTGCGATCTGCTCCACATCGTTCATCACACGCTGAATAAACGGATCTCTATCCAGAGCTTCGGGGTCTACGACCGCTCCGTTTACAATTCCGCGCTCAGCCAGACGCTCACGAATGGCAATGCCATCGATATCGTCCAGCCGATCATACTCTTCGGGAGTATAGAACTTCTCGGCTTTGATAAGCTGCGCGATTCTGCGCTGCACCTTTGCCCAAGAAAGCTCAACGCTGTCAAGGCTTCCAGACCGGGTAATGAAAAGGCTTTTGCTTTCGTCGCCGCCGTACTCACGGGAAAGCCATGCTGCAGTATCTTTGTCTCTGGCGTGGTTTTCCATATACCGAACCACGGCGCGCTTACTGGCGATATCTCCGTTCCAACTACGGAGTGCATCATCGATGTCCTCCTGCGAGATCGGGCGAAGCTGTTCATGGAGCTTGGGATAGGTTTCGTCCACGGCCTCTTGATGCAGGCGGTTACGGAAGGCAGATACATCCGAGTACAGACGGATCAGCTCCATATCACCGGAATCAAGAACAGCACGACGGATTGCAGCGTTGCCCTCAATGACAGCGTTCTCTCGGTCAGAGTTTGCGCAGGCGTTTCGATACGCGGTATCCTCCGAAATCGCGGCGATAACAACGGGCTTGTACTGCTCGAACTGCTCTCGGATAGTAGGCTTCGCCGGTTCACTTTCAATGTCTGCTGCAGGGGCATTTGCTCCCGTTTCAGCGGCGTTTACGGGTTCGGCGGGTACTTCCTCATCCTTTGCAATTACGGGCATAGAGTAGGCTGTATGCTCGTTAATGACGCTGTTCAACGGCGAGATGGTGACAGAGTGAGACTCGCGCAGCTTCTCCACAAACTCTTCCAGTCTGTTGGCAGGAACACCGCACATCTCAACACGACCAACACCCAAGACTGCTCTTGAGTGCAAAGAAATATTAAGCTCTCTGGCTGCAACCTTGGCATCCTCGCCATACATTTCAAAGAAGTCGCCAACTTGGAACAGAACGATATCGTCGGGGTGATCGTGCTTGATATCGTTATAGGCGTTGAGATTCTGTCTAAACTGCCACTCCCGCGTCTGCATTTCATCGTAACGAGCCTGCTCTTCGGGAGTGAAGTATCTACCGGTACGGATGATGTTGTCAAAACGGGCTGCAACCTTATTCCAGTTGAGTTCTACAGGAGTGCAGAAAGGCTTCTGCAGTTTCATGCCCTTACCGCTGTGATCTTCAGAGCCGCAGCGGGATACTGCATGGGAACTGCCACCGGTTCCGTACTCGTTCTTCAAAAAGGCAACTTTCTCTTTGGTGTTGTGAGCTTCGGTGAAATAGGCATAGATACGGCCCTTGCCGCCCTCCACATTCCCACCGCGCGTCAGAGTGGCGTCAATTTCATCTTCGGTGATGAACATTCCCAAGGTGGGAACCTCGGCCATATCCGACTGGTATTCGCGTCTCGGGAGAGACAGATCGGCAAGGTCCTTGCCAATGGCGGGGACTTTGTGATAGTGGAAGCGCATGAGATCACGATCTTCACTGTATGCCGCAAGAAAATCGGCATACTCGTGGTTGATCTTCTGCAGGAAATCGGGGTCTTTCAGGGCTTCGGCAAGCCGCGCCGTCGCATCAGGAAACCCACCTCTGTGATAATCATTGAGCGTTGCCAAGAAACCGCGCTCGTGGGCCTCTTCACTGAGATCCCGATGCATGTACCAAAGAGTTTCGGCCATCTTGGTTCGTTCATAGTGTTCAGCCTCCACGACCTCCACATTGGTGGCGTACTGACCGGTTTCCATCAGTTGACCGATACGCTCGGCTGCAGACTCCCAAGAGATAAGCTGTGCAGCCTTGGCATAGCGGGAGCTTCGGCCTTTTGCAAGGTGAATGCCGTCCTCGGCATACCATGCGGAAAACTCGCCGTTGTCGGATTTGAAACCGGCACCGCCATAGAACTCTTTTTTGAGAACGGCGGCGATCTCTTCCACGCTTTTCTGCTTCTGGAATGCGGCAACCACAACACTTCTTGTATTACGTTCGTTGCTTCCCGTGCGGAGCACATGATCGATATCTTCCTGTGCAAAGGAAAAAGCGAAGGGTGTAGGTCTTACACTCTCCGCTTCATCGATTAAGGATATTTGCTCCAGTTCCGAAGGGAACGAGGGCAAATCGAACAGGCTCAGCTGTTCAGTTGTATTTAGCTGTAGATCAGTTCGGCCAGAACGGTTTCCTCGGCCTGCGCTTTCAGATTGTTCATCAGCCCGACCCACTTCATCGGATCGCTGGCTTTCATGCTCTCCGTCACGCTGTTCTGCTTCATCAGTTCGGGGATCAGCTGCTCCAGTCTCCGGTTCGCCGTCTCGTCGATCTCCCTCAGATGGGGGTACAGGGTCTCCGACAGGATCATGCTGTTCCACAGTACCTGCCGGTGTTCCTGCAGATACTGCTTCCTCATCCGTCCGTACTTGCCCAGGGGCTTCGTCTCGGTCTCGGAAAGGGTCAGGTTCGGGATCAAGTAATCCCCGGTCTGCGTGTAGTTCAGATTGTTCTTCATGGTACTGTGTCCTTTCTGCCTGTGCCTGCAGGCTTGCTTCGCGTTCATAGTTCTTGATGGAGACCTCAATCTGCCGCAGTACCTGCTCACTGGTATTACTGATAACAGAGCCGAGAGCGGCAATGGTATCGCGGGTGTTGAAGTCGAATACGCTCAAAAAGTCCTCATGCTCAAAGTAGTCGCCGGGGTTCAATCCGCAGCGGGACATGAGCGTGTAGGCGGTACTGACAGTTGCCGCGTTCTTGAACGCCACCCCTACGTTGTAATCATCATACTCTTCCAAGAATGAGTCGGCAAGGATGCCGAGAATATCACGGCTGTTGTCGTTCCAGTATTCGGTTACGAGCTGCGAAGCAATCTGCTCAAGCTGATTGGCGAGGCCCTTGTCACCAGAAACGGCATAGCGCTGTTCCAAGGCCGATGCAACAGCATCCCGATGATCGTCCCGATATTCCCACAGAAAAGGGCGGCGGGAATTTTCCCGACCGCCCGTGTCTGCAACATCGAAAACATATTTGAGCCTTGGATTATCGCCGCTGGTGTCGATCAGCGCAATGCCCTTGGAACCGCGACGGACATAACGGCCCATCTGCTTGTTCCACAGATCATAGTCAGCGCAAGCGGTAGCGTTCGGCTTCTGAGCAAATATCATCAGCTGCTCATGGAACGGATACTTATACAGGCGACCGGCGGTTTCGAGGAACGCTGTCCACTCGCCAAAGCTGCCGGTAACTTGCTTCGCTGTGTGATCGGCCATTTGTGCGTAGAAATCCAATTTACTCGGCATCAATGTCCTCCTCGTTAAAATCGGGGAAAAGCTCCACGGCCTCATAGTCCTCGTCAGACATGGCGCGAAGCTTCTTGATCGCAGCGTCGGTCATCTGCAGAAGCTCCGTTTCGTCAGCCTCAAGCTGTTCCCTCATGGTAGACAGGGCTTCGATCAGCCCCGTTCTCGTACCGGTGTCGTAGATACACATGAGATTGAGTTCGTCGTTGGTGAAGATCATATCAAATCCCTTTCCGCACTTCTGTGCATTGTCGTTGCTTTTCTGTCCTCTTCTTGGTACTGGCGCAGTTTGGCGAGAACAGAAGGTTTCTTCGATTTGGTATCGACCTGCTTTTCGGGGGCAGGTTTTGCAGGAGGCTCCGTCTGGCGAGGGCCGTTGTTCACAATACCGTCGATCATTCCATAGTCATCTTCCATCTGCATTTCAGCATTTTTCAGATAGTTTCCGGACTGGATGAAGGACGGCAGTTCTTTATAGCCCACGCTATCAACGTAGTGACAAGATACCACACCATTCTGCTTGAGCGCCACGATGTCGCTGACGGACAGGCTGTGGCCAGTGAAGTCTGCGGGATGGTCGATATTGAATGTCTGATACAAACGCTCCAAGGTCTCAATCTGACTGGATGCAGGATAGAGTGCGCCGGTGTAGATCAGATCGTAGTTTTCGGGCTGCGGCTCAATGCCTTTCTTGCTGAGCCAGTCAGAGTTCATAAAACGGAGATCAGTGGTAGCATCATCGCGTTTCAGCTGATAGATAGCATAGGTGTCACCGGGACTTTCAAGAAACGACTGTTCACGCTTCTTGCGAACCGTGTCCATATCCATCGGGGGGATTTGGTCCTTGATGGCATCCCAATCCTCGCGGGTAATGCCGAAGCAACCAGAGAACAGCACAATATCCTCGGCCTCAAACGCCATGGCTTCGGTGTTGCCATCGTAGAGCATATAGATGGGTACATCACGCTCAAACAGCTCCAATGCTCGCTCCTTGGAAAGAGGAAGCATATCGGAGTCGGTATAGCCGTAGGCATTCATGGCCTCAATGGACATAGACGGATCGGGCATATAACCGTTGTCGGGAGCCTGTACAGGTTCTTCCTCCTGCACAGAACGAGCGATAGCATCAATGGGGTCTGCAGCTTCGGTTGTGGGTGCCTCGCTTTCAATAGGAGCGGTATTGTCTATCTGTGCTGCCTGCAAATCTTCCAGAATTGCGATATCCTCAAAGACTGCCGATGTGGGAGTCATGCCCTGTATGGCAAACACTTCCGTTCTTACTGCACCGGCAAGAGAGCTGACAGGAGATTCTTCGATAGCAGCAGTTTCGATCACGCCGCCGTCCAGAAGCTTTTTGCTTTCCTTGTCGTACAAGGAATAGTCCCAACCTCCATCCGTAGGCTGCACATGAAGATATACCGTATCGTCCACGAGATAAAGGGCTTCTTCGGTGGGGGTCTGCATAACCGGCTCGGTAATCGTCAGATCAGCCTCACGCTCTTTCATAATCTCGGCATAGTGCCGATCAATGTCGGTAATCAGCTCGGAGGAAGTTTTGTTGATGGTCTCAAGGCTTGCACGAAGCTCCTTCAGCTCCTTATCTTTCGACCATGTTGCGATATAGCCGAAGCTGTTTTCGCCTGTTGCAATGCCGTAGTAGGCGCATACTGCAAAGGAAATGCTTTCAGCCTCGACTTCCTCGGTATTGCGGTCTTTTCTCTGCTCGGCCTTGAACTGATAGGCGGTGATTTCGCCGCCGACAAAGTTCAGCCCTTCATCTTCGGTGAGCCTCAAAGACCCTCCCTCGGGAATGTCCAGAGGTTTAGCAGTAAGAATGGAACCTGCGTGATTGACCACAACATAGTCCTCGACAGTTACGGGTTCACCGGGATCATAATCAGAGCCACGCAAATCATAGCGGTACAACCCCTCGGGAATGTCAGCTGCGGCGATGCGACCGTTGGAAAACAGGCCGGGGATATCGAAGATTTCGATCTCCTGGTACTTGGCTGCGTTGGGAGGGGCAGGCTCGTTCTTCTCGTTGTGGAGCTTGGAGTGGGCAATTTCGTGGACAACGGCAGAGACCGTCTGCACTTCACTCATGCCCTCACGGATGGTGATACTCTGACTGTCCAAAGAGAAGAAACCATCGGAGCCATCCTGCAGAGGCTTGAAGTCAATGGGAACCGGCGAAGATCTCCGCAGCGCCTCCATAAAGACCTCGTAGTTCTGTACATTTCCGCTCAGATCAGATGCAAGCTGCGGTAAGGGCTTGCCGTCTGTCTGCGACACATCGAAGACCGTGACAGGTTTGAACATGGGGATTTTGATTTCCTTTTCTTCCATGATGACCTTGCCATCGGCATCAAGCATGGGCTGCTTAGTGTCGGGGTCCAGTTTCTGTTCCTCAATCTTCTTTTTGAAAGGCGTAGGCGCGATGATTTTGATGCCTTTTTCGCCCTTCTTGACATTGCGCTCAAACTGGTCACGCCATTTATTGAACCCGGCTACCAAAGTGGCGTCGGGTCTCTGCATGTAGATGAGCATGGTGTTGTTGACACTGTACTTGTGGAAGCGGCTCATAGTACGAAGGTACTGAGCGTACTTGTCCGACTGAAAAAGTTCCTGTATCCCTTTTTCAATGCTGTCGGTAATGTCTTTGAGTCTTTCTTTGTTCGTTTGCTTTTCTGACATACGACACTCCTTTCCAATGTGGATAGCCTCAAAGTCTTAAAAAAAGATACCTCCGCATGGGTGTTGCGATGACCCACGCGGAGGTAAAGGCTTTAGAGATTTCGGGCGTTTCTGCCGGGAGGGATAACCCCTGCTTTCTTAGCTCGTTCGCTGTCAGCTTTGCGCCGCTCCTCACTGTAAGGGGATCGGATGCTGACGCAACGCTTGGGTACGGTATAGCTGACTGCACCTGCATGAGCCTTTCCGTCTGGGAATATCTGATCGGGATATTTCATATGCAGGCGCTTGAGCTTTTCTATCAGTTTGTGGTCGTGAGTGTACACATTCGCGGTGCTGCCTGCATCATCGAAAAGAATGATGGTTTCGCGTTCTGCCGGGGTGAGCTTCATTACTGGCTCTCCTTGCTGAAGTCCAGCGCATACAGGGTTTTCTTACCATCGTCACTCATGGTCAGAACAGCATCGTAGGACTTGCCGGTTTTCTCGGAGAAAATACCCTTTACAGGGATGCGGCCAGTTTTGAGCAGCGTTGCGGCTACCTTTTTGGTCAGCGAAATCTTCTTGCCGGTAAGGAACTTGTTGTCGCGCCACAGACCAAAGCGGCAGTCGTTGCCCTCGCAGAAGAAGCCCTTTTTACTTTCGGTAACATCGCCGCCACAGCGGGGACATTTACCGATCACATCACGACCGGAGGGAAAGAGAACTTCCGCGCCTTTAATAACGGAGTAGGTTTTGACCAGTTCATTTACCATGAGACTGATTTCAGCCATAAACACATCGGCATCCAGTTCGCCGTGCTCAACCAGTTTGAGCTTGTGTTCCCATTCAGCGGTCAGTAACGGGGACTGGAGCTGTTCGGGCAGCACGGTAATCAGAGATACGCCGACATTTGCAGGAACCAAGTTGACGGTTTTCTTGGCCTTTTTGCGCTCCACAAAGCCGGTTGAAATCAGCTTCTCGATGATACCGGCGCGAGTTGCAGGGGTTCCCAAACCCTTGCGCTCGGCATCGTCGGGCTTTTCCTTTGCCCCTGCTACTTCCATAGCAGAGAGTAAGGAATCCTCAGTATAGTGGGCAGGTGGTTTGGTTTTGCCCTCTTTGATTTCAGCACCGGATACCTTCAGATCGGCGTTGGCGTTCAGCTCGGGCAGTACCTTGTCACTCGGCTCTTTCTCATTGTAGGCTTTCCATCCTACATTTTCGATGGTCTTGCCCTTTGCGGTGAAGTCAACACCGCCGCAGGAAATCTCTGCAACGGTCTCGCAGAAGCGGTGAGCCTCGCTGACAGAGCGCAGAACCTGCAGCGCGATCAGTTTTATGATCTCGCGCTCACCGGCAGGCAAAGCAGCCATATCCGTTTCACCGGAGACCACAGTAGGAATGATGGCATGGTGATCGGTGACTTTCTTGCTGTTGCACACCTGCTGGGTGTGTACGGCAGAGGGAGCATCAACCCCACAAATGCCTGCAGAACAGATGACAGCAGCTCTTACGCCGTCAGCCATATCGTCGGTGAGATAGCGGCTGTCGGTTCGGGGGTAGGTGCAGAGCTTCTTTTCGTACAGACTCTGAACATAGTCCAAGGTCTGCTGCGCCGTATAGCCCAAGATACGGTTGGCGTCGCGCTGCAGCGTAGTCAGATCATAAAGTGCAGGGGCTTTTTCGCTCTTCTGCTTGTGGCCGACATTTTTGACCAAGGCTGTGCCAGTGGCAGCACGGAGTGCTTTATCTGCGTCAGCTTTATTCTTGAACTTCTCGCTGGCAGCGGCAAAAGAGCCAAAGTCCAGTTCGATGGTATAGAAAGCTTCGGGCTTAAACGCGGCGATTTCTGCCTCGCGCTGAACCAGTAGGGCCAGCGTGGGAGAAACCACGCGGCCTACATTCAGAGTGCGGTGATACAGGACGGAAAACAGCCGGGTTGCATTGATACCAACGAGCCAGTCGGCCCATTCCCGACAACGAGCAGCGGCGAAGAGGTTATCATACTCTTCGCCGCTTTTCAGATCACGAAAGCCCTGTTCGATAGCCGCATCTTCCATGGACGAAATCCACAGGCGACGAATGGGCTTTTTACAGTTAGCCATCTTGTAGATGTTGCGGAAGATCAGTTCGCCCTCGCGACCGGCATCGCAGGCATTGATGACCTCGGAAACATCGTCTCGGCTCATCAGCTTTTTCAGCGTGACAAACTGGGTGTACTTGTCCTTGGGGACTTTGTACTTCCAGTTCGCGGGAACGATGGGCAGATCGTCGTAACTCCACTTGGCATATTTCTCGTCGTAACTGTCGGCATTAGCCAGCTCCGTCAGATGACCGAAGCCCCAGGACACGATATAGTCCTGACCCTCCATGTAGCCATCCTTTCGAGCCGATGCACCGAGGATGGCGGCAATAGTCATGCCAACGGAAGGTTTTTCTGCGATTACCAGTCTTTTTGTCATGGCGTATTCTCCTTGTCTTTAGGTGTTCTCGGACTCATCCGTTTCTTCGGCCTCGGCCATCAGATCGGCATCGTCGATTTCGGTTTCGTCGTACTCGTCATCATCGTCCTGTCCGTAGTCATAATCATCCAGATCACTGCTGCCAGAGGTCTTAGTCTTGGGTTTTCTGAACTTAAACCAGTACACAGCGCCACCGGCACCGAGAGCTACGATCAGAATGAGAATGGGCAGAGGATTTGCGCCCTTTTTCTCTTCATCGGGTTCTTCAGTTGGTTCGGTGGGTTCGGGTTCAACGACGGGTTCCTTGCCGACACATTCGCTCATGTTGGAGTGGCAGATTTCACAGTTCGTATTGATATCTCCCACGACGCACTTTTCTGTGCAGGAACAGGTCGGAGCAGTTGCGCCGTCCTCGCCCTCGATCAGAGCCATAAGATCGGCTTCATCAACGAGGTTCAAGAAGTAGACATTCTCGGTTTCGCCGTTGCGGTCAATAACGATATAGAAGGTGTTGCCATTCTTGGACTGAACGGTGATGAACTGCTTTTCAACCTGTTCGGTATCCTCAGTTCCGGGAATCTCGATCTGCAGGAAATCATCGATCAAAGAAAGATTTCCGGGAGGAGTAAAGGCAAGAGATTCGTCCGTATCCTCTGCGTTCCCTGTGTTCATGCTCTGGAACATCATGTTCATAATGAGCATCAGCATGGCAGAATCGATTTCGCTGTTTTCTTCTGCCTTTTCAAGCAGTTCCAGATAGTTGCTGTGGACATAGCCGGTTTTCTCGGGAACAATGACTTTGTACCAGTCGCCCTCGGTGCCGATCACAGTTACCTCTTCGCCGTTGCGAAGCTGATCGATGATTTCATAACTCATACCGGCACCGGTGCGAAGATTCAGCCTGCCGCCGTTTGTGACCACGCGGCCCGGAGTTGTATCGTCATCCTCGTCCTCGTCACCGTACACCCATTCCTGCCCGTTGATCGTGATGACGATCTCACCGGTTTCGGAAATGGTGTAGGTGTAAGGAACTTCCTCGTCGGTCTGCGTATCAGCAGCCGTGGACTCGGCATCCTCGGTGGCAGCATTGGTCGTGGGATTGGTGACGGCACTATCGTCTGCATAGGCAAAGGCCGTAACAGAAAAGCTCGTCATGCAAAGCACAACGAGCAACAGACAAAGGGTTCTTTTCAGTTTATTCTTCACGCAATTAGTCCTCCGTTTCCTCGAAATGACCGGTCGGCGCGGGAATAGGCTTGCCCTTTGCCGCCTTAATCAGCTCCATCAGCATATCGGGAGAAAGGCCATGCTCACGAACCATGCCGATGATGTCTGTGTTCTCGATTGAAATGATATCCGCATCGATCTTCTTATTTCGCGCTTGGAGGGAGGCGATCTTCTCGCAGTTTTTCTCGCGCTCCTCACGCAGTTTAATTACTTTAGGGTTCATTTTACCTCCTTATGGGCTTGGCAACCGCCCAAACGCTAAAAAGTGGGATTGCCAATAGCTTGTGTCGATTCTGGCGTACTGGATGGGATCTCCGCAGTGAATCATCATGTTGTTGCCTACATAAATGCCCACATGAGAAGCTCCGGTCGTATCATAAGTGCCCTCAAAGAAAATGAGATCACCGGGCTGAACATTGGCAGAAGAGACCCTTGTGCAGATGCCCAGCAGACCGGATGCACCCAAGCGACCAACATTCCAACCAACGCCGCAGTTGTTGAGAACATAAGACACGAAGCCAGAACAGTCGAAACTTGTCGAAGGAGAGCTGCCGCCCCAAACATAAGGGTAGCCGAGATATTTTTCGGCCTCTTCGATCATGGCTGCAAACTGCGGGTCTGCGAGAGCTTCGGGAGGAATCTCATAGACCTCATATTCGGTATTGTAGTAAGCATCCACATAGGAAGAGTTGGGAAACAGGTCCGGACGATTGCCGAGAGTGCTCATATAGGTCGCATACATGGAGAGCTGATCGTGGCTCATAATGTAGACCGGTACATGAGACAGATTGAAGTTTTCAAGCTCCACCGTGCAGATGTAGTAGGTATAAGGAACCTGTACTTCGTACTCGTATTCCTCTGTTACCGTTTCTCCGGTGTCGGGGTCGGTGTAAGAGGTCGTTCCTGTGCGGGTTTCGGTGCGGTATCGGGTCTCGGTTTCTACGGTCTCTGTGAGAATATACTGCTTCTCAAACAGCATCTGAATTATGCCCCCAACCTCATCAATCGTCCACTCGCCACCGTGCAGGGCCGTAATAGCCGAAAGCAGCACATAGGGGTCGTGTTCGATATCATCGAGATCATAGTGATACTCATCGTAGTCGTGGGTGCGTTCGTAGTTGTCGAGATAGTCCTGCAGCTCAGCTTCCAAAGCACAATACTGTGCCTCCGCAGCCATCATGTCGCTATCCTCTACGGGGTAGGTGGTTGCACCAAAGGCCGACATACCGCTCTGTACCAAAACGGAGCAAGAGGATACGACATTGAGCATGAATACCATCAGCAAGCCAATACCGGCTACGATCAGCGCACCCTTTTTGTGCTTGGCGATGAACTCAGAGGTTTTCTTGGTTTCTTTGGCAGCTTTCTTTGCAGCCTTGGCGGTCGTTTCCGACGCCTTAATGGTATTGCTTGTGGACTTACCGGCTTTCGCTGCCATGTATTCCTTTTTGATGGCGCGTTTCTGTTGCCATCTGGAATACGGATTACTTGAAAACTCCGGGTTCTGCTTTTTCGCCTGCTTATTAAGGGCGTGTAGATTGGCTTTGTCTGCCGCTACCTCTGCTTGAGCGGCCTCACGATAGGGCTTGAGTTTGTGGGAACGGTATGCGGAATCGACCATCCGCACACCGCCCTCGGCAACTTCCTCAACCTTGTGGGCACTTTCAGTACCTACATTCTCGTCCTCGGATTGACGGACTTCTCGGTGAGCCGTAGCCAAAGCAGAATTGATCGGAGCCGCCGTCGCCGCATGGGTTAGCTTGGACGGAGGCTTCTTTTTATCTACTTCCTCAAAGTAAAGGCGCGTCGTAACTTTGCCCTCGGCATCAACGACATGCTCTTTTCTCTTGACGGTTTTCTTCGGGATTTTTGCCTCGGCTTTCTCCAGCTTGTCCGCCTTTTTGTCCGCTTTCTGAATGGCTTTTTTCAGTTCGGGGGACGCTCTTTCCTCGTCGGAAAACTGAAGCCGTGGCGAACGCTTACTCATAAGGCATCACCTCCCGTAGAGTGAATAAGCGCCGGTTACTCCACGACGATGTGGACGGACACATTATCCCCGAAGATGCTCTGAGCGATGGAAGACAGCCCCGCCATCAGCTCAGCGAAATCATCGTCCACATCGGTTTCGTCCTCGTCATCGTAGTCCTCATCGTCAAAATCCTCGTCTTCATCGTACAGATCGCAGTTGTCGCAGCAGCAACCGCACTGACAACAGCAGGTATCGTCGCAGGCGTAATAGCCTGCCTCCTCGGGAGCGATCAGCTCGTTTTCCATCAGCTCTCTCAGTTCATCGGCAGTACCCTTGCAGGAGAAGCCCAAAGGAATACCCCAAGATACATACTCACGATCAATGTCGCAGCCGATCTGAATGGCACTCATAAACAGTTCTTTGTTGTCACGAGTGGGCTGCAGGTCGATGACCTGCTTAATCATGCGCTTGAGCAGCCAGAAAAGACGGTCCTTATCTCTGATGTGCTTAACATAGTCCTCTTCGTGAATCAGATACACTTTATCGGTCATGGTGTAAAGCCTCCTTTTTTGTCTTAGCCGTTGGGAGTCTGTTCCTGCGGCTTGGTGGTCATGATGCGATACAGCTCGGTGTCCTTCGGGAACCGGTCCACAAAAGGCAGGATAACAGAGCCATAAAAAAGCAGCCCTTCGCCTTCACCGCTGTGGGTGACATACGAAAGCTGATGGGGTGAGATGTTCAGATGCTTGGCGAGAATCTGACGGTCTCCCGATGCCTGGTTCAGCATGTAGATATAATCAGAGTTCTCGAAGATGTTTTCGACCTCACGGGAAGAGAGCAAGTCTTTGACATTCTGCGTGATGCCGGTCGGAATACCGCCCCATTTTCTGAAACGCTTCCAGATCTCGACGCTGTAGGCTGCGGTCTGCTCTTCTTTCAAAAGCAAGTGCATTTCGTCGATATAGTATCTGGTGGATTTCCGGGCCTCTCTGTTGACCGTGACGCGATTCCACACCTGATCCTGTACAATCAGCATACCGATTTTCTTGA
>OLSK01000232.1_pt1 | contig 52675 bp, 43 predicted proteins | sample 1672781 | NCBI WGS metagenome assembly OLSK01 (sample SAMEA3136723, study PRJEB25190) | human gut metagenome | biome: human gut; feature: human-associated habitat; material: faeces | place: Austria | collected 2013 | reverse complement strand
AGGCGTGATTGCCCTTGGTGAAGCGCTTGGCCAGCTCACAGCCCAAACGGTTCGCGTCCTCCGGTGTGATTTCACCGGGGACAAAGGACTGCCGCAGATGGTAGGCGATCACATCGTCCTCGCCGCGCACTCTGCCGGTCTTTTGGATGTACTGATTCTTGGTGAAAAGAAACTCGGCATCGGCGATCCTGCTGTCGCACTGCCAGCTTGTTATCAACCTGCCGCCGTCTGTCTTTTGCGGATTTTCGGTGTAGTCGATGATAGCGCTGATGGCCTGTCCCACCGTGCGACCTTTGCCGGTGTGGAGAGGCATCAGGCGTGTGGTTGCCATGTCGGACACCTCCTTAAAAAGCAAAACGGCCTGCCGAAGCAGACCTCTTTGCACTATTCTATTTCTTCTGCATCATCCAGCACATCACAAGTGTGCGTGTACCCAAAACGCACTTCATATTGCTGCTGGGCAAGTGCTTTGACCTCGGTGCGGCGATCATGCGTCCTGCGCTTTAGCCAACCTTTTTGTTCTTTGGAAAGCTGCCACGGAAGATTCAGCAGCCGGTTGATTGCCAGCATCTCAGCTTTCTTTTCCGGTGGCAGAGCAGAACAGGCTTTGCAGATGTGGGCGGCATGGCCTTTGCCGGAAAATTTCTCATTTGACTTATATTCGCCGCAGATTTTACAGTAATGTCCGTGCTTCTTCATACTGGCCTCAGTCCGTTTCTGCTGCGGGCTTATTCTGCTTATCGCTGCATTTCCAGAGCGCCATCGGATGCTGCCCGATACGAGAGAGAATATCTGCGTCTTGGAAAAGCAGCTCCGGGCGATATTCCTGCTTGCCGAACGAAGTCCAGAAGGAAAGCTCCCGTTCGTCCGGCGTCAGCAGTTTTTCCAGATAGGCGATGACCTGTTCATGCGCCTGCTGCGCATCAAACCAAGTGCCACGGCGCAGTACCGGGATAAGGTCGGTTTTGACACGCTGCTGGGACACCGAGGCGATCTGCTCGAAATGGAATCGGTCTGGAACGCTGTCGGAGCCAATGGCGCTATAAAACATGACACACTTTTTCAGCATGGGTTCCTGCGATTCGTCAAACAATCCATACTCCATCATTGTATGTATGTCATAGAGGTCGCGGGGAGCTGCGCGGTTAAGAAGTGCAACGATCTTTGAACCGTAGATTTCCAGCGGATCGACGCTCAAAACAGTAAGCTCCTGTTCCAGCCAAGGCAGATTGACTGTCCTGCGCACCGGCGCTAACACATGGCAGCGAAGCATATAATTGATCTCGATTTTGAGGTTGTCTTTCATCCCACCGGCATTTTGGTACTCATAAACAAAGGAGTCCAGCGCATGATACGTTTTGGATTTCTGGCTCAGATGATACCCTGCGGCGGCCATGTATTTACTGATCCGTTCCGTGATCTGCTTCCGTATTGCAAGCATTTCTTCACGGGGAAGATTTTCAGAAAAGTCCATGTCAATGTCAACAGACAGCCGGGGTAAATTGAAGATAGTCAGGTTAATGGCCGTTCCGCCTTTCAGCGCCAGCGCATTGGAAAGCAGTGCATCCTTTTGAATAGAATCCAGCACATCGGCCAGACGGCAGACCTTTTCAAAGGTATCACGGACGAAGCCCAATTCACGGGCTTTCTTGCCCAAAGCCATTCTGTCAAATTGCATCATAGTCTGTTACCCCTTTATCTATCATGTGCATCAGATTTTTCGGTGCATACAGCTTCCAGTCCTCGTGCCAGATGAAGCCTTGGCTCTCGCTTGATAAATAGGATTTTCCTTTCGGGAGGTGCGATTTGCACATGGCGAAAAAACTATCAGAGAGGCCGAGACTGGCTGCAAAGGCGGACAGGATATAGCCCGTTTTTTGATAGAGGAAGCCGCTTTCATACTCCGCGAGGCAGGCCGAAAGCGCTGCTTCATCCAGCGTGGGGATCAGCGCAAGGCAGCGCAAAAGTTCTTCCAGCCCACCGATTTTCTCAAACAGATTGATGGAATCAATCACCGTCCGCTCCAGCGTTGTGACACGGATGCCGTTTATCTCGGTGATACCGCCAGTAATGCGCGGGGCAATCCGCCGGTATGTCACGCCGTCGTATTCAAAATCCCGGAACCGGCTCTCGCTGGTCACTTGCGTTTCGTAAAAGACCTGATTGCTGTAACCGTAAAACTCGAAAGCGCTGTGATACGATACAGCGGCATCGTTACTGATGTGAGAGGCAATCACATAGCGGTTGGCAATGGGCTGTTGAGTTTCCAGACTGATAGCAACATACAAATCCCGCTTTACGCGCTCAATGTAGCCTTTCTTTTGATACTCCTGGCAAAGCCATTTGGCCGCAGCTTCGCTGCCGGTGATCTGCTCCAGATCGTTTTTGCTGAAACAGCCTAATTCCAACAGTTTCTCGTAGTGCTTCATAATTCCCACCTACCTCGCGTTTGTAGTTATTATAACACAAAAAGATAGGTTTTGCCATCCTTTTGTGTGAAACAAAAAACAAAATCTATAAAAAAACCTGAATAAGGGATTCGTTCCTTACTCAGGTTTTTTCGTTATTTCGTATGTCAAAATTTTTTTGCACAACTTCACAGACGGCATCGCGTCCTCACCGCGTCACACGGCCGTCATCCCGCCGCCAGTCCGAAATTCAATAAAATTTCTCTTTTGCTCGCAGCGGTGAGATCAAAGTTATTCCTCCAGGATCTTTTGCTCGCCGAAGGTCGTGTTGTCCGCATACAGGTCGTTCCACGAAATCGCCTCCTGCGCGCGGCCCGCGTGGATATAGTCGAGCAGGACGCGTGAATTGTGATAGAGTGCCTGGATTCCGTATTTCCGCGCGTAGCGCTCCCACAAAGAGGTAAAGGTGCTCTTGAACGCGGTGTAAAACAGCGGTGCGAGCGTATTGCCGCTGACCAGCGCAAGCGCGTGATGAAACCGGAAGTTGTAATCCGCTGCCTCAACGGGATTTTGGGAATCCCTGATTCCCTCTACCGCGCGATCGAGTTTTTTGTAATTTTCTGTATCCATGCGATGCTCCGAAAGCAGAATGACCATATTGTCCAGCGCGCAGTGAAACTCATTAAAGGATTTGACCTCCTCCGCACACAGACTGCCTCCATCGTGGTTCATCAGAGAGAGTAGTGTTTCCTTCCCCCCGTCCATGCGAAAGTCCGACACAAACGTTCCGACGCGCGGGCGTACGAGTACAAATCCGCTCTCTTCCATTTCAAGAATTCCGGCATGAATGACTGCCTTACTGACCGCGAAACGTTCCGCGAGTTCCCTCTCCGACGGAAGCTTCTGCCCCACAGACAGCCTGCCGGAGAGGATATCCTTTTCCATTCGCCGTATGAAACTATCCTTCAGCGATAATGTTTTTTGTTTTTTCAGTTCCATCGTATCGTCTCCATCCCTCGCCGCTCACTGTTCGCTGCGCGCCGCGCAAGCTGCGGCACAGGTCTCTGCACTGCACCATGCACATCGTGCGGCGCTTTGCACTCCCCTAAAGCAAAGCCGAGCACATGGCTCGGCTTCTCGGCTTCTTCGATCTTACTTTACATAAACCTTCGGCAGGCGCTGTCCGAACGCGCAGGTGATTTCATAATTGATCGTACCTGTCGCGTTTGCGATATCGTCAGCCAAAATGGTATGCTTGCCGTCACTTCCCATGATGATGACTTCATCGCCGACCTTGACATCCGGTACATCGGTCACATCGATCATGCACTGGTCCATGCAGATATTACCCGCGATCGGCGCAATTACGCCGTTAACGAGTACCTTTGCCTTCGGGGAATACGGGCGTGGATAACCGTCCGCATAGCCGAGCGAGATGGTCGCGATTTTGCTCGGTCTTTCTGAAATAAATTTGCGTCCATAACCGACAGAAAATCCAACCGGAACTTCCTTGAGGTGCACAATGTTCGCCTTGACGGACATCACCGGTTTGATGGAAAGCTCTTTCACATCTACCTCATCGGAAGGATAACATCCATAAAGGATGATGCCCGGACGGCACGCGTCAAAGTACACAGACGGAAGTTCCATCACCGACGCGCTGTTCGCCAGCGTGCGGAACGGGATTTCGATGCCCGCGGCGGTTAAGGTTTCATAGAACTTGTTGTATTTTGCCTCCTGCTGATGGGAATAGGTCTTGTCGAACGCATCTGCCGTAGACATATGCGAAAACATGCCTTTGATCTTGAAGTTTTCGAGCGCCGCGATCTTCTTGACATCCTCCACCGCAAAGTCGAGATCGTCTGCCAGATAGCCGATGCGGCCCATACCGGTATCCACCGCGATCAGCGCGTGGACAGTCTTGTCCTTTGCTTTCGCTGCCGCGGCGAAGGCTGCCGCATTCTCGGAGCTGCAGACAACCGGCGTAATATCATAATCGACGATGGTGTCTGCATACATGTCCGGTGTCAGACCGAGCATGATGATCTCTTCCTTCGCGCCGGCCTCACGCAGGGTGATCGCCTCCTGCAGCGTCGCGATTGCAAAAGTCTTACAGCCGTTCGCGCGCAGCACCTCCGCGACTTTGACAGAGCCATGACCGTAGGCGTCCGCCTTAATGACACCGATCATCTGTCTGTCTCCGATTTTATCTTTGATCTGTTTGATGTTGTAATCTAAATTGGTTAAATTGATCTCAGCCCAAACGGGTCTTAATGCTTCTTTATACATGGTGCAATCCATCTCCTTTATCTCAACAAATCAATTTTGTATACACAAGAATTATATGCCTCTTGCGCCGTAAATTCAAGCGATTTCTTGCAAATCCCGCAGATTTATGGGCTGATTTTTCTCCGCGGTTTTCGCTTCGCGCAGTCCATGGGTTTTCTTCCTCCGTCACTACGCAATGCAAGCCTCCGGTTTGAGCAGGCCGCCGACCAGCACAAAATAGCGCGGCACCTTGCCCTCTTCGATCCACTCAAGCGGGATTCCCAAAAAGTCATGCACTGTCTTGCCGACATTGCCGCCGATGGACTCAATCGAATACCGCAGCTTGCCCGGATATCTGCAAGGCTTGCCCTGCGGTCTGGTGCAGTTTCCTTCGCCGCACACGCTGCAGCTGCCCGCCGACAGCGATACAGACCCCGGATACGCCGCTTCCATCGCGAACAGTTCCTCACTCATCTTTGCCTTGACCTCTTCCATGATTCGCAGGCTCTCCGCCTCTGTCGTTCCCTCCTCGAAGAAAATCTGATAGCCGAGGATATACAGCTTTTCGTACTGTTTCCAATAGGCTTCCTGCTTAAAATCATAGGAAGGGCACGACCAAAGCCGGTCGTAGTTTTTACACGCCTTGCAGTACTCCAAAAACTCCTCGATGTTTACATACTGCGCAAGGTAATCCTTGACTGTGATCTCCTTTTCATAACGTTTTGTTTGATACATCGCTTCCTTACTCCTGCCCTTTCCGCATGAACTGCTGATGAACGATACTACTCTTTATTTTTCTACGCCTCTTACATAGACACAGCGAGGTTTCGCTTGTAAATCCAAAGGGTTTTTATCCCAAATTACGATATCCGCGTCTAGCCCGACTTTGATTCGCCCTTTTTTATCTGCGATTCCCAAAATATCGGCAGGGTTTGAGGTAATGCAGCGAATAGCGTCAGCCTCAGAAAGTCCATTGCGCATATACATCGCCGCAAGCCAATGCAAGGATTCCTGCGGGGTTACATTGTGGTCTGTCGTAATCGCCACCTTAACGCCTGCGTGTACCAACACCGGCACTGTGTCAAAGGACTTGTTTCTCAGTTCGTATTTTGATTTGGAACCGAAGGTCGGACCCACAATAGCCGGATAGCCAGACTTTGCGATATAATCTGCAATAAGATGTCCGTCTGTGCAGTGGTCCAGGGTTGCTTTTACACCAAATTCTTTACAAATCCGAATCGCGGTACAAATGTCATCGGATCTGTGGCAATGTGCCTTGATTGGAATTTCGCCGTCTATGACGCGTACCATCGCCTCCATACCCAAATCTTTTTTGAACGGTTCGTTTTTCTTTTGGGCGCTCTCCTTTGCAATTTTGTAATCGATGGCATCCTGTAAGCACTTTCGCAGAAGAAACGCGACCGAAGCTCTCGTGTTCGGTTGCTTTCCTTTCCGTCCAAAATCCCGCGGGTTTTCGCCGAAGGCACATTTCATGGCGGCTTCCGGTACGATCACCATCTCATCCGCAATCAGTGAGCCGTTGTTTTCCACAATCACCGCAGTTCCTGCTACAACGCCACCGCTGCCGAAACCTGTGCATATTGTGGTCACGCCGCCTGTCAGCGCGTCTGCAAATGCCATATCTCCCGGAAAAAACGCGTCTATGGCGCGCATTTCCGGCGTCACAGGTTCATTTTCAGAAATGTCGTCACCTTCCCATTGTATCCCCTCTTCACACATCCCTATATGGGAATGGGCTTCTATGAGCCCCGGGGTTACAAAACAGCCTTTCGCGTCAATCACGGCTTCCTCTTCGGCGTCCAGAACTTCTGCAATCTCCGCGATTTTTCCGTCCCGAACAAGAATATCCAAATGCTCAAAACATCCGGACGTGTCCATAAAAACTTTTGCATTTTTGATGATCATCTTTTCTTCCCCTTCCCTACTTTCCGTTGCCCAAGGCACGTACGGTTTGTAAAGTTCTATTTGCTTCTATGCCTTGCTCGCTCCGCTCTCCGTAGCACCACTGCGCCTAGCGCAGAGACAAATATTTTCTCTGCAAATTTCCGTAAACCCAGCGGCTTGCCGTTTCGGCGCAGGCAAGGTCGCAGGACGAAGGCTTGCCGGGTGTGGGTCTGAGACGAGAATGTAGCATACGTTGAAATTGTGAGCCGTCCAAACGCGTGTGCGCTTGTCAACGGAAGGTCTCTTTCCTTAAAATGATATCAATCCGCATCCACCTTGTCAAGCCTTTCCGGCGTTCCAAGGCAGAAGCGGAAGCAAGGAAAATCTGAAATGTCAATGGACTTCTCTCTGTCACACCCAAAAGCTTTATCTGTGCAGTTCGATTGATGGTTTTCGTCACCGCACCACGCGCACACTGACAGCAAAACCTCCCAACAGTTCCGCCACACCCTCGCGCACTGACAACACATTCACCACGCGCGTACTGACAGAATACAGAGCACCGCCACGCCTCTCCGAAAAACACAATACACCCACCGGGAAGCGATACTCCCTAACACCGCACCCAGTCCCATCGCGCTCGCACCGCACAATTGTTGCACTCCCCGACACTCGGCGCTTCCATCTTTTAATGGAATATATATACTGTAATATAATATAATTTTATGCTTGAAATGTAATCACTCCTGTGTTATAGTAAATATATAGAATTTATGAAAGAAATAGTATTCAAAATCGCAGCAGGAGGAAACCGCATGACCGATACAAACGAAAAAAACAAAGATGTGAATCAGAATGATCAAGCCACAGATATCTTGTTGCAAGAGACACTCAACGCAGAGTCCCGCATCGGCGAAATGCCGCGCCGCAACCACAAAGATTCCACCTTTTGCCTGCTCTTTTCCGAGCCGGCGCGTGCCATCGAACTGTATAACGCAGTCACAGGTGAAAATCTGCCGCCGGATACCGAGCTGACCTACACGACCCTCGCCAATGCCCTCTATATCGACCGCAACAATGACCTCGGCTTTGTTATCCAAAAACGCCATCTGGTGATGTCCGAGTGCCAAAGCACCATCAACTGGAACATCCCGATGCGCTGCCTCGGCTACGTCAGCCGTTCCCTCGAAAACCTTTCCGGCAAAGAGGGACTTTACGGCAGCAAGCTGGTCAAATTCCCGGCACCGGAATTTTATCTTTTTTACGTCGGAAATGAAACGTGGGACACCAAATCCCTCAAACTTTCCGATAGTTTCCAAGCACCACCAAAGGAAAATTCACTCGAACTGGTTGTCAACTTCGTCAATCTAAAGTATAATGAGGATAACGAAATCTTGCAGAGAAGTCCGTCGCTTTTGGGCTACAGCAAGCTGCTGCACTATATCAAAACAGCAGCCAAGGACAACGGCGGCGATTTGAAAAGCGCCATCGATACATCGGTAAAGCAATGTATGGAAGAGGGCTTGATCGAAGACTTTCTGCGAAAACACAGCCGGGAGGTGACAGGCATGCTTTTCAATGAAATTACAGTAGAAGAATTTGCGGAGATCCGCGCCCGCGAAGCCTACGAGGACGGCGAAAAATCCGGAGAAAAAATTGGTTTTGTGAAAGGCGAGAAATCCGGTTTCACCAAAGGCGAAACTGCCGGACTTGCGAAAGGTGCGGCACAGAAACAACAAGAGATCGCGCGGAACCTCATGCAGCTTGGCTTAGACCTTGCACGGATTCGGCAAGCTACCGGGCTGACAGCGGAGGAAATGGAAAAGCTATCGCGGTGCAGGGGTTGACGCCTATCAGTTGCGCTCACAAAATCTTCTTTTGATAAAATCATGAACTTACCATTTCACAGAGCTCTATATCTGATTGCGTAAAATAATAAACAGGGATGTCTTTGCAGATTTTCCTGTTTTTATTATTTTTACACTTCCTCATCGCTGCAACCCTTGGCGATACCCTTTGTCTGCAAGCGCTTCCATATCAGAGCATTTTCCCTTTAAGAACTGGCAGATTGGATACGATTCAGGTTCCTTCCCACCCCCTGTTGCAAAATGAAATGCGCAAGACTGATTGTATCATCAACCTCCGCGCATTTTGTTGAGACACGCCAAACCGCTTGCATTTTGTCGAATTGCAAAGTCAAACCATCGTTTCTCACACAGCGCACCGGCAAGTCTATGCACAGTACAGCCTCAGAATCATACATTTTTGAAAGCGAAACCTCAAAAAAGTCCTACATGATGCAAACTTTTTGATTGCGGCGGTACCCGGTACGCGTCGCCTGGCAGAAGATAGAACGCGCGAAATATCGTCCGGCGACATTCGGTGTGTATCGCCCTAAAAAGGCGGCAGGCGGTGCGGCACACAGTACACCGATGCCCGGCTAGCGTCCCGCTCTGCCCCATTACAAAAGAGCGCCCGCACGTGGACGCCCTCCTATCCGTATCGATCTTAGTCTGTGTAATTGTCGAAGTAACCTTGAATATAAATGAACGGGGTTCCCTTGTCGCCGGAACCGGAGGTCAAGTCACACAGGGAGCCGAGCAGGTCTGTCAATCGTCTCGGTGTTGTGCCCTCGGTCGCCATCTGTCCGACCAGATTGCTGTCCTTTTCGCGGATTGCCTGTTCGATCGCGCATTTCAGCTCGTCACCTCTGAGCTCGCTGAAATCGTTGTCCGCCAGATATTTGAGCTTTAGCTCGTTCGGCTGTCCCACAAGACCGTCTGTGAAGCCCGGAGATACCACAGGGTCCGCCAGTTCCCAGATCTTGCCGACCGGATCCTTGAACGCGCCGTCGCCGTAGACCATGACTTCGACTGTCTTACCCGTACGCGCCTTGATGTCCGCCTGCACGCCGTCCACGAATTCCTGACAGTGGATCGGGAAGAGCTTGATCGTACCCTCGGTCGCCTTATTGGAACCTAAGATACCGTAATCCGGATTGTAGCCGGAGCCGTTCACCGGAGCCGTTAACAGTTCATCCATTCCAAGCACTACTTTGCCGCCGGCCTCTTGGATCAGACGCTTGGTGCGCGCTCTGGTGTGAATGTCCGCGCAGATGACCTTGTCCGTATAGTCCACGATCTTACGCGGATTGTTGGCAAAGATGATCTCTGCCTCTGCGCCCTCCTCTTCAATCAACTCTTTATAGTAATTGACATAATCCATGTCGGTGAAGGTATGCTTGGACTTGCCGAACAGAGCCTCAAATTCCGCCTGCGTCAAAACATCCTTGTACGGGTCAACGCCCTTTTCGTCCAAAAGGTCGAGGTCCAGCAGATGGTTACCTACCTCGTCGCTCGGATAGCTGAGCATCAGTACGACCTTCTTCGCGCCCTTCGCGATGCCGCGCAGACAGATCGCGAAACGGTTGCGGCTGAGGATCGGGAACACCACGCCGATGGTCTGGCCGCCGAGCTTTGCCTTCACATCCTGCGCGAGCTGATCAGTCGTCGCGTAGTTTCTCTGCGCGCGCGCCAAAATCGACTCTGTAACTGCGAGCACATCCTTGCTTCCAATTTCAAACTCTCCATGATCCACGCAGTCCATAAACGTATCGACTACGATTTTTCTGAGGTCATCGCCTTCTTTGATAATCGGTGCACGCAGACCGCGGGACACCGTTCCGATTCTTCTTGTCATCATTCTTTCTCCTTTGCCTTTTCTTGCCGGATCCGTTCCTTGCCAAGATTAACCTTTTCGGCATAGGTTTGCAGGCGTGTATTTCGCCTGACTGCATTAAAATCTACAATTTAGTATATCATAAGAATAAAAAATATGATACAATAATTTTAAGAATCTTTTGGCGGAGGTAGACTATGGCTTTTGGCTTTTTCAAAAAAACGATCACAGCAGACACGATTTTTCATAATGGGCACATTTTTACGCAGGACCCCGAACTCCCTTGGGCGGACGCGGTTGCCGTCAAAGACGAGGCAATCCTCGGTGTCGGCAATTTTTCGGAAATGGACGCGATCACAGGCAAGGATACCTGCCTGATCGATCTCGAAGGAAAATTCATGTTCCCCGGTTTCATTGACGCGCACAGAAGTCCGGTGCTCAAGGTGTTTCAGGACCAGTATCTTGACCTCACAGACTGCCACACGACCGACGACGTTCTGTCCGCGGTTTCCGCTTGGGCAGAGGAACATGAGGACGCGGAAGTCCTCTTTGGCTATGGCTACCGCGATGATCTGAAGCCCGAAAGCGCGCCGCAGGAGGCAGCGGGCATAGACGAAGGAAACGAAACAGACGGCGCCAAGGAAACAGCCGCGGAGCTTTCTGCCTCATCCTGTGCCGATGTCTGTCCGGAAACCACCGAGATCTCTAAAAAAGCGCCTCTTGCGGAGGAAACCTCACGCGCGGATGCTCCCGATCTTTTGGATTTTCCTGTGTCATCGAAACTGCTCAGCGAAGCCTGCGATGATCGACCGGTTCTCCTGCTCTGCCAAAACGGTGTGCAGTGCTGGACGAATATGGAAGCCGACAGGATTGTCGCGCAAACCGCCGAGGAGGAAGTTGTCGAGACCGTCACCGTTTCCTATGTGCTGAATCTTCTGATTCCGTTTGACTTTGAGGAGATTGAGGAGCTGGTCAAATTCGAGAGTGAGGCACTCGCGGAGCATGGCTTCACATCCGTTCTTGACATCGCTGCACCGGATTATTTTGAAACCTTGTATGAGGATTCGATCCTCGGTTTATATAACGAGGGCGAGCTGCGCCAGCGCTTTTTCGGTTCCTATCTGGTGAATCGCCCGCTGCAGCCGCGCATAATCGTGCATAAACTGATGGCACGCCGGACAAACTGTCTGGAGATCGGCGATAGGGTCAACGCCGAGATGCTCTATCTGTATCTGGAAAACGCGCAGAACCCAATCCCGTTCACGCAAGGCGCGCTGAACGCGATCACCGAAGAAGTCTCCGACAAGGGCTTCGGGCTCTTTATCGAGGCTGACGGCAGCGAAGATCTCACCATGGCTTATCTGGCTTTGGAAAATCTGCGAAGCAAGGGTTACAAAAATAACGTCATCATCGCGACAGACGCTGCGCCTGATGAGAGCATCCTGCAGGAGCTTTTGTACCGGGATACCGCGATACTGACCTACGGCACCGCGCCGCTCGCTTCGCGCGGGCTTCCGCAAAACGCCGGCACAGTTGCCGAGGCGATCGAGCAGTTGACGACAGGCGCTGCGGCCATCATCGGCATGAGCGAAAAGCTCGGCAAAATCGCGGCCGGATACCTGGCGGATTTCACGCTGTTTGAGACAAACCCGCTGGACGGCAGTCTGCAGCAATTTGCCAAGCAGCAGGCCTGCATGACCGTCGTGGGCGGCAGCATCGTTTATGACGCGCAGTCCGAGGCCGACATGGATCTTTATCGCATCATGTCCACGCAGCAGCTTTGAGATGCGATGATTTGACAAACTGCGATATTTTCACAAGTTTTGATATATAATACATAGTATGATAGATTTGACGGAGGAAATTATGAAAAAAATTACAACCATCCTTTTGGCCCTGCTTCTGGGCTTCGCCATGGCAGGCTGCACAGCACAGGACGACGCCGGTACACCGGAGGACGTTATCAACCCGACCAACCTGACCTTTTCGTTGACTGATGGCACAGACAATCCGGACGTTGAAAACTTCACCACCATTGATGCGGATCCTTTCATTGCGGAAGAAGGCTCGACTGTCCTGGAAGCCACTGAGCTTTACTGCGTATCTCACGACATGACGATCACCATCGAAAAGAAAGGCAGCTACGTCACTGAGATCAACGGATTCGCGCAGGGCGATTATACGGATACAACCGGTTGGGTCTTTACTGTCAACGGCGAGATGCCTGATGTCGGCGCGGGAGAAATTACCGTCGAGGAAGGGGATGAAATTGTCTGGAGTTTTATTGACTTTTCGACATATCCATGGTAGGCTATGCATAAAGAATTTGTTTAGAAAGTTCTTATGATCATCACGCTCTCTTCACATTCCAGTGATAAGATGAGAATGTCAAAAGGGATTGATGGTAAATCAATTAGCAAACTTTCCTTCTTTTATTGAATACACACACACTTTCTCGGAAAGAGCCGCAGCAATGCGGCTCTTTTCGATTTTTGCTTTTCCGGGCTAATTACACAAATTTTTCTAAATATTTAAGCGTTCTCATCAGCTGGCTAGTATAGCTCATTTCATTATCATACCAGGCAACAACTCTGACTTCATAAATATGTGTTCCGCATTTACTCACCAAAGTCTGGGTCGCGTCAAAAAGGGAACCATAGGTCATCCCGATAACATCCGATGAAACAAGTTCTTCTTCTGTATAGCCAAAAGAGTCCGATGCTGCTGACTTCATCGCTGCGTGAATACCTTCCACTGATACAGAATCTGTAGTGTCTTTCAACGTAGCATCCAATATCGTAATGGATCCTGATGGTACCGGAACTCTCTGTGCCGAACCGATCAATTTGCCCTCAAGTTCAGGGATCACAAGGCCGATCGCTTTTGCTGCTCCGGTTGAATTTGGCACGATATTGATCGCTCCCGCCCTAGCCCGCCTTAAGTCTCCTTTTTTATGCGGTCCGTCAAGAAGCATCTGATCTCCGGTATATGCGTGAATTGTAGTCATAAACCCTGTGCGAAGCTCTCTATACTCATTGAGTGTTTTAGCCATTGGCGCCAGACAGTTTGTGGTACATGAAGCGCCCGAAATGATATGGTCTTCCTCTTTTATCGTTTTATGATTCACACCATACACAATCGTTGGCAGGTCCTCTCCCGCAGGTGCGGAAATCAACACTTTTTTCGCGCCCGCGTCGATATGTGCCTGCGCTTTCGTTTTTGATGTGTATCGTCCTGTACATTCCAAGACTACATCGATCTTCAATTCACGCCAGGGAAGCTTACCTGCATCCGCTTCCGCATAAATCGGAATCCTTTGATTATCTACCAAAATCTCTTCATCACTCCACGTCACGGTATGTCCTGCGTATTTGCCCTGAACGGAATCATATTTTAGGAGATGCGCCAGCATTTTTGGGCTCGTTAAGTCATTTATCGCGACAACCTCCAGTGCCGGGTCATCAAAAATTTGTCGAAAAATCAATCTTCCGATTCTTCCAAAACCATTAATTGCGACTTTCATTTTAAAATTTTCACCCCTATCTGTTATCTTAATTCTTTAATTGCAGCTTGTGCCGCTGCAAGTCTCGCGATTGGTACGCGGAACGGTGAGCAGGACACATAGTCCAAACCGATTTTATGGCAAAATTCTACCGAGGACGGGTCACCGCCATGCTCGCCGCATACACCGGTGTGCAGCGAAGGATTCGCTTCTTTACCGAGGCGCAATGCCGTCTGCATCAGGAAACCGATCCCCTTTTGATCCAGTTTTGCGAACGGATCGTTTTCAAAAATCTTGTTTTCATAATAAGCATCGAGGAACTTGCCGGCATCGTCTCGGGAGAACCCATAGGACATCTGCGTCAGATCGTTGGTGCCAAAGCTGAAGAAGTCCGCGATCTTTGCGATTTCATCCGCCACCGTGCAGGCCCGCGGCGTTTCGATCATCGTCCCCACTTTGTACTTGAGCTCTGTGCCGGAGGCGCTGATCTCTGCGTCCGCAGTCTCGACTACGATCTTTTTGACAAATGCCAGCTCTTTGGCGTCTGCCGTCAGCGGGATCATGATCTCCGGAACGATCGTCCAGTCAGGGTGCAGCTTCTGCACGTTGAGCGCCGCACGAATGACTGCGCGCGTCTGCATGCGCGGAATCTCCGGATAAGTGATGGCAAGCCGCAGACCGCGGTGTCCGAGCATCGGATTAAACTCATGCAGCGAGGCGATGATCTGTTTGATCTGTGCGATTGTTTTGCCTTGCGCATCCGCCAGTCTGCGGATATCCTCCTCTTCGGTCGGCAGGAACTCATGCAGCGGCGGGTCAAGGAAGCGGATGTTGACCGGATTTCCTTCCATCGCTGCAAAGAGCGCTTCAAAGTCTCCCTGCTGATACGGGAGGATCTTATCTAAAGCAGCTTCGCGTTCTGCTGCGGTATCGGCGCAGATCATTTCGCGGAAAGCCGCGATGCGGTCTTCTTCAAAGAACATATGCTCTGTGCGGCAAAGACCGATACCCTCCGCACCCAGCTCCCGTGCTTTTTTAGCGTCTGTCGGGGTATCTGCGTTCGTCCGGACCTTTAATCTGCGGTACTTGTCCGCCCATGCCATGATCCTGCTGAATTCACCGGCAATGACAGCGTCTGCGGTCGGCAGAAGCCCTTCGTAGATTTTACCGGTCGAACCGTCGATAGAGATTTCGGAGCCTTCGGTAAAGACTTTCCCGCCGAGCGTGAAGCGTTTATTCGCTTCGTCCATCTGTATCTCACCGCAGCCGGACACGCAGCAGGTACCCATGCCTCTGGCGACAACCGCCGCATGGGAGGTCATGCCGCCGCGCACAGTCAGAATGCCTTGTGCAGCTTTCATGCCGGTGATATCCTCCGGAGATGTTTCCAGACGGACCAGCACGACCTTTTCACCTTTTTCAGCATGTGCGACCGCATCCGCCGCGTCGAAAACGACCTTGCCGCAGGCCGCGCCCGGGGAAGCGCCAAGTCCTTTGCCAATCGGCACAGCAGCCTGCAGCGCTTTTTCGTCAAATTGCGGATGCAGGAGGGTGTCCAGATTCCGCGGGTCGATCATAGCGACAGCTTCCTGCTCAGTGCGCATGCCTTCGTCCACCAGGTCACAGGCGATCTTCAGCGCCGCTTTGGCGGTTCGCTTGCCGTTTCTGGTCTGCAGCATGAAAAGCTTGCGGTCCTGAATCGTAAATTCCATGTCCTGCATATCGCGATAATGCTTTTCCAGCGTATCGCAGACTTTTTGGAACTGCGCGAACACCTCCGGCATGACCTCGGCAAGGGCCGCGATCGGCTGCGGGGTACGCACGCCGGCAACGACATCTTCACCCTGCGCGTTCAGAAGGAATTCTCCCATCAGCTTCTTTTCGCCGGTCGCCGGATCGCGGGTAAAGGCGACGCCGGTGCCGGATGCGTCGGACCAGTTGCCGAACGCCATTTCCTGTACGTTGACCGCGGTGCCCCAGGAGTACGGAATATCGTTGTCCCGGCGATAAACATTCGCGCGTGGATTGTCCCAGGAACGAAAGACGGCTTTGATCGCGCCCATCAGCTGTTCCTTCGGATCCTCCGGGAAGTCCGCACCGATTTTTTCTTTGTATTCTGCCTTGAACTGTTCGGCAAGCTCTTTGAGGTCGGCAGCGGTAAGTTCGACGTCCTGCGTGACGCCGCGCGCCGCTTTCATGCGATCGATCAATTCCTCGAAATATTTCTTGCCGACTTCCATGACAACGTCTGAGTACATCTGGATGAAGCGGCGATAACAGTCGCGCGCCCATCTTTCGTTTCCGGTCTTTGCTGCGATAATCTCCACGACTTCTTCATTCAGTCCGAGGTTCAGGATCGTATCCATCATGCCGGGCATGGAGGCTCTGGCGCCGGACCGTACGGAGACAAGCAGCGGATTTTGTTTATCACCGAACTTTTTGCCTGTGATCTTCTCCATTTCAAGGACTGCGGCATCGATCTGTGCCTGGATATCCGCGTTGATCTGCCGGTCGTCATCGTAATATCGCGTGCAGGCTTCGGTTGTGATGGTAAAGCCCTGCGGGACCGGAAGACCTAGTTTGGTCATTTCCGCGAGGTTTGCGCCCTTGCCGCCGAGCAGATTGCGCATGCTCGCGTCACCTTCCGAAAACAGATAGACATATTTTTTCATTTTCCCTCTCCTTTTCTGCAAAAAGCCAACAAAAAGGCAACACCTTCGATGCTCGTCCATCGGTGTGATTGCCTATTTGCTGGCTTTCTCCATTTCACTTATGCTAACAAATAGAAGGTATTTATTTCATTCCAAAGACAGACTGTATTCGTCTCATGGCTTCCTCTAAAGTTTCTTGACTTGATGCAAAAGAAATGCGTATATAACCTTCCCCTGCAGTGCCAAACGCAGAACCGGGGGTTGTAATCACCTGACATTCTTCTATCAGCTTTTTGGAAACTTCAGCTGAAGTCATTCCGGTTTCTTTTATATTTACAAAAGCATAAAACGCACCTTCCGGCTTCATGAAACTGAAGCCTTTTATACAGTTTAGACCTTTTTCCAAAAGCTCTGCTCTTTTTTCGTAAGTCTTCCGCATGGCTTCAACACATGCCTTGTCGGACTTTAAAGCGACGCATGCTGCATATTGGCTGGCTGCATTCACGCTAGACGTCAGCGATTCCTGCATGACTGTCATCGCATGAATAAAAGATTCCTCTGCCACTGCATATCCGACACGCCATCCGGTCATCGCAAACGTTTTTGAAAAGCTGTTTATTGTAATCGTGCGTTCAAACATTTCAGGAAGTGAAGCTATGCTATAATTTTTACGTCCACCATACACAATGGATTCGTACGGTTCATCAGAGATAACAATCAAGTCGTGCCTCTGTGCAAGCTCTGCAATCGCTTTCAACTCGTCGAGACACAAAACGGCTCCCGTCGGATTTGAAGGACTATTAATTAAAATTGCCTTGGTAGAAGGTTTGATTGCCCCTTCTATCGCTTCTGCCGTGAGATGGAAGTGTTCTTCCTCTTTTGTCGGGACTGCGATAACTTCAACTCCTGCAAGCGCAAAATATCCCAGATAATTTGGATAATACGGATCCGCAATAATGACACTTTCCCCTGGATTCAGTGCGCAATGAATTGCTGACATGAGAGCTTGCCCTGCTCCATTTGTTACCATTACATTATTTTCATTACATACAATATTGTTTTCCGTGGTCATTTTTTCTGCAATTGCTGCCCGCAAAGCAGGTAAACCGGAATTGGAAACATATTTAGTGTAACCGTGATTTAACGCATACGCGCCTGCGTCAATGATATGCTGCGGGGTTTCAAAATCAGGTTCACCAATGCACAAATTAATGACATTCTCATATTTTGATGCCAAAGCAAACATCTTTCTAATACCGGATACCGGCATTTGATCCGCGATCGTGCTTCTTCTCATTTTCTATTATTCTCCTTATTTTTCTACAAGATGTAAGGCAAAGCCCCCTATCTGCTCTCTAAAATATACAGAAGTCAACTTACCTGCCTTATATTTTGCAGTTTCCATGTCAAAGTCCGCACCAAGCTTTGAGAGAAAATACATCGCTCTTTTGCAATTACTGGTTCCAATTGCGATATGCCCATGCGTGCCGGGAAAGCGTTTTCGGCAGACTTCGATGCCATCAGACGCGAAAGTAGACGCACTCTTAACATCCTTTGTGAATCCAAAGAGCCTGCAAAGACGCATTGCCTGTGCTTCTGCCTCCTCTTCGGAATCGTTATTAATACCTACGTGCACAACCCGGAAATCCAACATTGTCATCACGGCCTCTCTCGCAAGGTTTGCGATCTCGTCAAATTGCTCATTTGCGATGAAATCTTTTTTTACCATCCAAGAACCACCACAGGCAACAACCTTGTCAAAAGCCAGATAAGAACGCAAATTTTCCCTGTTTATACCGCCGGTCGGCATAAAATGGAGATTTACATATGGTCCGGACAAAGCTTTCATCATTTTCACACCACCTGCTTGTTCGGCTGGAAAAAACTTCACCGTATCAAGACCTGCAGACAATGCCATTTCAATAGCGTTCGTATCCATGCATCCCGGAACAATCGGTACTCCTTTTCCCACACAGTAATCCACAACTTCCGGATTGTATCCCGGCGTAACAATAAACTTGGCACCCGCAGCTATCGCTCTGTCTACTTGGGCTGTGGTGAGAACCGTTCCGGCTCCCAAAAGCATGTCAGGGAACGCCTTTGAAATGTTTTTGATGGATTCCTCTGCGGCCTCTGTTCTAAAAGTCACCTCGGCACAGTCAATTCCGCCATCAAGGAGTGCTTCTGCAACCTTCGCTGCTTTCGATGCGTCATCTAAAACTACCACAGGAACAATTCCAATATTCGATATCTTTTCAAGTATTTCATTCATCTTTTTCACCCATCTTTTCTATCGTTGTACTCTGCCGGAGCCGTCACCTTTCATCAATTTCTCTACGTCCTCTGTCGAGACTCTGTTGAAATCTCCTAAGATGCTATGCTTCAGGCATGAAGCTGCAGCTGCGAATTCAAGTGCCTCACGATCGGAATCATAGTGTGACAGTCCGTAAATAAGACCTGCCGCAAAGCTGTCTCCGCCGCCGACCCTGTCAACAATATCATGGATATCGTAGTGCTTGCTTACAAGAAAGGCTTCGCGATCATTTAAGCAAGCGGACCATCCGTTTGTATCCGCACTTTTGCTTTCACGCAAAGTGATGGCTATTTTCTTAACATTAGGGTAGCTTTCTAAAACCTTTTGGCTGAGTTTCTCATATTTGCTGCTGTCAATCTTGCCTGATTCCACGTCTACATCTATGCTGATACCCAGTGATTTCTGCACATCCTCTTCATTGGCGATCAGTACATCTGACATGGCGGCTATGATACACATAATTTCCTGTGCATCTTTTCCATATTTCCACAAATTCTTTCTGTAATTGAGATCACAAGAAACCGTAATCCCGCGTTTCTTTGCCTCTTGCACGCTTTCCAAAGAGAGCAGCATCAAGCTTTCCGAAATTGCCGGCGTGATTCCTGTGATGTGGAACCACTCGATCCCCTCAAACGCAAAATCCCAGTCAATTGCACCGGGACCGGCAAGTGCGACACTGCTGTTTGCGCGGTCATAAATCACTTTACTCGGAAGCTGATTCGCCCCTGCTTCGAGATAGTATATCCCCATTCTGCCGGGTCCCCGTAAGATCCTGCCGGTGTCTACGTTAAACCTTCTAAGCTCCCCAACGCAAGCATCCCCCAATGTATTCTGTGGCAATACAGTAAGGAACGCAGCATCCATACCGTAATTTGCTAAGGATACTGCAACATTTGCCTCTCCGCCGCCAAATGTCGCTTCCAGCATCGGACTCTGCATCAAACGTTCATGACCCGGTGCTTTGAGCCTCAGCATAATTTCTCCAAATGTAAGTACTTTCATAGAAGCTATCCTCCTCGTATTGTTTTCATAAACTATTAATTATTTCTTTGCACATATACTCTATCTCTGCCTCATTTAAGCATTGCGGATTGATAACAAGCCTGTCTTTATCTAAATGCGTATAAACCGGTGTTGATAATCTAATAAGGTCTTCATACACTCTTTTGGCAGTTCTTCTGAGAGGTTTTATGTATACACGTAAAATATTAGTCGGCTGAATCCCCGGTTCTGTCGGATATCCCATACTAACCTCGGCTTGTTCATGGTTTTTCAACAATTCAAATATTTTCTCAGATAATTTCTCCCATTTTTTAAGTTGCAAATCATAATCCTTTGATACAAAAATTTCAACTGCTTTTACAAGACCGACTATTGTCTCTTTGTCAATTTTCATTGGACGTCCAATGCTATATTGTGGACAACAATTGGCATCACACGCAGCAATCCACTGTTTTTTCCCCAAAATAAGCCCTGAAGACTGCGGTCCTCTTATTTCTTTTCCTCCACTAAATATCACCATATCCGCCCCCAACTCCAAATATTTTTTAATATTTTCTGTTGGAGGAATTTCAGCCGCTGCATCAACAATAACAGGTAACGCATGTAGATGCATCAGTTCTATAATCTCTCTGACATCGACACTGCCTCGCATACTTTCTGCTTCTGCTGCAAAAAAGAACATCGCTGTTTTATCGTTGATAGCTTGTTCTATTTGTTCTATATCGGCAAAGGACGTGGTTCCTACCTCTTTTACTTTTATCCCTGTCATCGGAAGCGCCTGATCATAGAGTGTTCTATGGCATTTAAGAATTATCACTTCATCTCTCATCCCTGCTGTATCAGGCAATTGTAACGCCCTTGCTTTATTTCCGCGCGTCATCGCCGCAGCTGCTGAGATGGCAATCCCTGCAGCCGCCCCTGCAGTAACGCACGCTGCTTCGACACCTAAGAGTTCAGCTATTCTTTCTCCGGCTTTTTTATGTAACTCCTCTACCAGCACATAATGTTTCGATGCATCAATCATTGCCGCTAAAACCCTATCGTCCATCAGCGAACCGCTCACTTTAGTGACAGTTCCCCAACCGTTAATTATTTTTTTAACTCCCAATTCATCATAAATATCCATTACTACCCTCTCTTAAGGAATGCTGTCATGCAATGAAGCATTCCTCTTCCTTTCTTTATTTCACTTATGTCAACAGTAATAATTTTTACGCCTTTCTTTTCCAATAATTCCTGCGTGCGAGGGTTTCCTGTTGGCATAACGATTGTCCCAGGTTCTAAAGCTACAAAATTTATTCCTCCGGTTTCTCTAACTTCTGTTCTTGACGGAGCTTCAATCATATCTATACCTTTATTTTTTAAGAACATAACGATATCATACGGAATTTGACCTGCATGAAAAAGAATCTGATCATTGCTGATAGCATTCATCAATCCATCGATGTGAATATTGCTATATGGTTGCGGCATATGCAGAACATTTGTAACTCCCATTCTCTTTAACTCATACTCCACCTGTTCATATCCGCTCCGGTTGCATCTGCTCCCTGTGGACAAAATTACTGTTTTTCTGTCAATCCACATCGCATTTGCGCCTTCAAACAAGCCATCCCCTACAATAGTTCTTAAAATTGGCACCCCCAATTTTGCAAGGGCTTGCGCGACATATCTTTCTTCTCCTCTTCTTGCTGCCATGCCCGGTCTTGTAATAATAGCACCTTCCGGTGTCATAAACATCAAATCACGACAATAGATGGCATTTGGTCTGTCGCTTCTTTGCTCTTCAACATAATATACCTTTACACCGTGTTCTCTATAAATATCAGCGACATCATCGTGTTGCTTTCTCATAAGTTCAACATCTATAGGTTCATCTGAAAAACGCACTTCGTTAGCATTGAACCTCTCAATTTCTTTGCCGGGACGTCTTAGTAAAACAGCTTTTAAAGTATCCACTTCAGAAGAAACACCCCAATCGCCCCAATATTCGTTGATATCCTCTTCAAACGAAGTTTCCTTTGGAAACCATCTTTCACCGGGAACTGCATCAACATCAATGTATTTTTTCTCCATTTCCTTCTCCTTTCTAAGTATTGCAACTTCACAATACTTTGAACAGCTTTTTAACATTTGACATATCACAATTGCAATAATTATGCCACCCTAAAAATGGCTATTTTCCAACCTTTTTTTGTGAAAACATAAGAAAAGACCGTAACAGTAAAATTTTTTTTTTTACTCTTACGGTCTTTTCTTGAATCTACCGGTCGATCCCGTATTTATTTAACTTATAATTTAATGCTTGTTTTGTCAGTTTTAATTTTTGTGCCGCTAATACATAACTTCCTGTTTGATCTATGGCGCGTTGAATAATTTCCTTCTCAAAAGCCTCCACTTCATTTTTAAGCGAAAAATCTGTTTTGTCAAAATTGATGCTATATCTGTCATTCGGACTTCCAAATTGATTCTGTGTGGATCGAAGCAAATACTCAGGCAAATCTTTAACTTGTATTACCCGCGAACTAACTATGTTGAAAGCGCCCTCTATCACATTTTTTACTTCCCTTACATTCCCCGGCCATCGATAAGTTTTAAAAATTTTTTCTACATCTTCATCGATACCTATTATATCTCTATTCATTTTTTCATTGTACTCATGAATGAAATAGTCAATCAAAAAAAACAAATCTGCTTGTCGTTCTCTTAATGGCGGTACTTTTATCTGCACAACGCTTAATCTGTAAAATAAATCCTCTCTAATAATTTTGTTTTTTACGCACTCGATAGGATCTGCATTCATTGCAGCTACAATTTTAACATCTATCGAGATAGGCTCTACCCCGCCTATCCTTTTTATTTGCTTTTCTTCGATGGCCTTTAGTATTTTTGCTTGAACATCCATCCCCATGGAATTTATTTCATCCAAAAATATTGTACCACCATTAGCAACCTCAAATATGCCGGCCCTATTTTCAGCTCCGGTAAAGCTTCCTTTTGTAGTGCCAAATAGGATACTCTCTAATAGCGTTGAAGGTATCGCCGCGCAATTTTGTGATACAAACTTTTTATTCTTTCGGTTACTTGCTGTATGTAAGGATTGCGCCACTAACTCTTTTCCGGTTCCGGATTCGCCCCAAATCAACACGGAAGAATCCGTATTTGCTATACGAATAATCTTCTCTTTCATTTCGGCCATTTGAGCAGAATTTGAAATAATATCATCCACGGTGTATAAATCATTCTTTTGTGCATTTTTGAAGGTAAGGGCAATGTTTTTTCTTGCATATGGAGTGTCGATATATCTAGATACATCTACAGCTCCTACTATTTTTTCCCCTTCTTTTAGTGGTAGCGTCGTATTTAAAGAGCGAATTACTTTCCCCGTATATGTCGGAATTTCTTGAATCTGATTAAAAATCGGTTCTCCGGTTTTCAGCACTTTATGTATAGTACTATTCTCTTTGGTAAGCGTTGGATAAATATCGAAAAGATTTTTTCCTATAATTTTTTCCATTTTTAAGTCGTTAAGATCTGGTCTAAATGTTTGGTAATATTCAATATTCCCTTCTTCATCTGCTACCATAATTCCATCAATAAAATTATACAGATTCAAAATTTGTTCTACACATCTCTTGATCATATTCAACCTCATCACTTTGACTCATACTAAAAAACATCACGATACCGAATATTTTCGGCTTTTTATTTATTATACTATATCTTAACAGAAAATCAAAGTGGACATTGTTCAAACTTTTCCTTTATTGAAGATAAATAAACTTTCTTCCTTTAATTCTTCTATTTCTTCTCTACACATGCACCCTAGCGATTTGCTTGCATTACTAATATTGCATAGCAATGCTTCTAAAATAATAAAAGAGGAGATTTTTTTGATCTCCCCCATACTTAACATATTTCAGGTTCTACCGAATTATTTCCTTTTTTACAAATATCTATCTCCCATTAACTTTATGGCAGGCAACGAAATGACCAGGCAACGTCTCAATATATTCAGGTGTCTTTTCATGACACTGTGGCATGCAATATTCACATCTTCCGGCAAAACGACACCCCGGTTTCGGGTTAATCGGACTCGTTACTTCTCCCTTAATCAGAGTAAATGGTTGCGCTCGACTTTCTAGGGTAGGCTCCGGAATTGCTTCCAAAAGCACTTGTGTATAAGGATGTAACGGTTTGTCAAACAACTCATCTGAACTAGCAAATTCTACACATATTCCAAGATACATTACCATAATGTTATCAGAAATATGTTTTACTACAGATAGATCATGTGTAACAAACATATAGGAAAGATTCAATTCGTCCTGCAAATCCATCAGTAAATTTAAAATTTGAGCTTGAATAGAAACATCTAAAGCAGACACAGGCTCATCACAAACAATAAATTTTGGATTAAGTGACAACGCTCTTGCAACGCCAATACGCTGTCTTCTTCCTCCATCAAGTTCATGGGGGTAAGCTTCCGCGTATCTTCTAGCCAATCCGACAAGATCCATCAGCTCTGCAGCGCGGTTATATGTTGCCTTTTTTGAATGGTAGATGTGATTAATCAACATATATTCTGAAATAATATCAATCACAGTTTTCCTTGGATCAAGACTGGAATATGGATCTTGAAAAATGATCTGCATCTCTTTCCTCAAATTTCTCATTCCCCTTGTCCCAAGCTTACTTATATTCTTTCCTTCAAAAATAATCTCACCCGATGTTGGTTCAATCAATTTTAAAATAGTTCTTCCTAATGTTGATTTCCCACAGCCGGACTCTCCGACTACACCGATCGTTTCGCCCCTATATAATTTAAGATTAATCGAATCCACCGCATGAAGCAGGCCCGATCCTGTTTTAAAATATTTCTTTAAATTAATCGTCTCCAGCAACGGAGTTTTTTCTTCTTTATTCATTCGGAGCTCCTCCTTTACCTTCTACACTACCAGCCTGATTCGCATATTGGTGGCAAAAAATGCTATGAGTTCCATTGTGATACGCTCCTGGGAGGATCGTTTTACATACATCCATACATTTTTCACACCTCGGATAAAATGCGCAGCCTTGTGGTAAATTCGTTGGATCTGGCATAAGTCCTTTGATTGGCTTTAAGCGGCTTGATTTTGTCTTTATGTTTGGAATAGAAGCAAATAAACCTTCCGTGTAGGGATGATGTTTCATTCCGCTAAAAACATCTTCTATAGTTCCCGCTTCAACAATTTTCCCTGCGTACATGATGCACACATTGTCACACGTCTTAGCAACAACGCCCAAATCATGAGTAATCATCAACATTGATGTCCCCAATCTTTCCCTCAAGTTCGCAATCATAGCCAGTACTTGTGCCTGAATTGTTACATCAAGTGCCGTTGTCGGTTCATCCGCAATGAGTAAATCAGGTTCGCAACATAACGCAATTGCAATAACCACTCTCTGCTTCATTCCTCCTGAGAATTGATGTGGGTAATCATTTTTTCTTGATGCTACAATACCAACCAACTCGAGCATTTCCTCAACTCTTTTTTCTACTTCCTCTTTAGCAAGCTGTGGATTATGCAGTTTTATTGCTTCACCAATTTGATCTCCGACTGTATATACTGGATTTAATGCAGACATCGGATCTTGGAACACCATTGAAATGGAATTGCCTCTAACATTCCTCATTTCTTCCGGAGACATATCTAATAAGCTTTTCCCTTTAAACTTTATATCTCCGCCCGCAATTCGTCCGGTATTTTCAGGAAGAAGTCTTAAAATGCTCAATGCGGTTGTCGTTTTCCCCGCACCGGTTTCTCCGACAAGCCCACAGGTTTCACCTTTTCTAATTTTAAGATTTATTCCATTCACAGCTTTTACCGTCTCTAAATCTGTTTTATATATTACTTCTAAGTCATCAATCTCAAGGATTGAATTGTTATTATTGTTTTTTACTTCCATTTTCTTTTCCTCTCAAATGTACTATAACTTAAGATGTGGATCTAAGGAATCGCGCAAACCGTCTCCCAATAGATTAATTGAACATGCTGTGATTACAATCGCTAAAGCAGGGAATATCATCAAGTGCGGCGCATTTCGCATAAATTCACGTGACTCTGACAACATTTGTCCCCATTCCGGCTGTGGAGAAGGCATACCAAGGCCCAAAAAGCTTAAGGTTGATTCGTAAAGAATAATTTTTGCAACATTCATAGTTGTATTTACAATGATGACGCCAATTGAGTTAGGAATGATGTGAGACAATATAATCCTCATGCTGTTCGCGCCTCCAGCTCTTGATGCCTCTACATAGTCTTGTTCGGAAAGCGTCAGTACCTCTGATCTTACAAGTCGAACATAGTTTGTAAAATAAGCTAAAGTAAGCACAACAATCAAATTTGTAAATGAGGCTCCTAATGCATAAACGACCGCCATTGTAAATAAAATATCTGGCACTGACATAAAAATATCCAAAGCCCTCATTATGATATTATCAACTGCATTCCCAAAGTATCCTGCTATTGCTCCCAGTACACTTCCGACTATGCACGAAAAAAAGGTTGCCAACAAAGCAATACCCACCGAAGTTCTGCCTCCGTAAATAATTCTAGCAAAAATATCTCTCCCATAACCATCATTACCAAAAATATGTTCTTTTGTTGGTTTCGCTAACATTTGTGAAAAGTCTTGAGTTACCGCTGATTCATAAGAGACAAATAATGGAACTATAAGTAAAACCACCCCCATAATGCATAGCATAAGCAGCCCGATCATGGCACCTCTGTTCTTTTTTAACCGTCTCCAAATCTCTTTTATTTTTCCTTGCCCTTGATACGCATTTCCCTCTAAAGTCATCTTGGAGTTTTTCTTCTTAAACATTTTTTACCCCCTCTTTTTTGTATACTTTGCGCGAATTCGAGGATCGATAAACGCATATATAATATCCACCATCAACATGACTATGGTGAAGCAAATAGATATCAAAATGGTTCCTGCTATGATTACCGGCTCGTCTTTTAATGTGATTCTAGAGACGATAAGACTTCCAATTCCTTGCACAGAAAATAATTGCTCGGCAACGACCGCCCCACATAGAAGCAATCCCAAGTTCATTCCGATTTGGGTGATAACAGGGAGAAGCGCATTTTTTAATACATGTTTCCAAATTACCACTTTTTCTGTGGCGCCTTTTGCCCGCGCTGTTCTTACATAATCCTGATGTATTGCATCCAACATGGACGACTTTGTGAATCGAAAATTCTGTGCAGCGATAGGGATCGATATCGCAAGAACCGGCATGATATATCCTGTCCAATCGGTAATTCCGTATGAAGGTAACCATCCCAATTTAAGAGAAAAAACAAATAATAATACAAGTCCTAATACAAATGTCGGAACTGCTGCTAGTAAAAACGAAATCAGAGAAGAAACAGTGTCTGTCACCGAATACTGCTTTACCGCCGCGCATATTCCCAAAGGGATTCCAATTATAGTAGAAACAATCATTCCCGTAAATGCTAATTTCATTGTTACAATATATCTTGGCCAAATCTCTTGGAAAACCGGCTGTTTAGTCACATAGGAAATCCCAAAATCCCCGTGAAAAAACATATTCACTAAATAGTTTACGAATTTTTGAAGAAAGGGCAAATCATATCCGATTGCATGATTGTAAGCATCGATATCTGCTTGAGGCACACCGGTACCCAAAATAGCTCTAGCCGGATTACCTGGTGTTAAATTCATAACAAAATAAATTATGAGAGTAACGCCTATTACTGTTGGTATTAGAAATAAAATTCTTTTTATTACATACTTACTCATCTTCTATCTCCTCTCATTAATATTTTAGTAGAAACAAGGATGGGGCTAATTATAACAACCCCATCCTCATTATGAAATCGCATTTACTTATTCCAGCTGAAGTCTGTGAGATGATAATACGTAGGATTGATTTTTGCTACATTGATTCTATCTGACCATGCAATACCAACAGCACTGTGATACAATGGTAAAATAGTCTTTGTATCCATTGCATAACTCCAAAGTTTTGTGTAAATCTTATATCTCTCAACGGGATCTGTCGTAGAAACACCTTCATCAATAAGGTCTTCCATGTACTTCCAATCAAAGGTGCCTTTGTCATCCTTGTAATTTACAACGGCTAAACCTACAGATTCCGAATGTAACTGTTGTCTGATATTATTATAGTCATAATTACCACTGTCACTGAAGATACACAAATCATAATTCTGTCCATAAAGATCATCGCTGCATGCTGCTGCTTCTCTGATTTCTATATTTGCAATCATGCCATTTTGTTTAAGAGCATCTTGAATAACAACCGCTGCTTTTCCTTTTGGTGAATTGTCCGATGGATATGTTAAAATCGTGCCTACATTAATACCCTTTGCTATCTCATCTTCTGTAAATCCTGCATCCAATAAGCATTGATGACATTTTTCCGCATCGTAGTCAAATGTTGCGAATTCTCCATCGGATGCTTTTGGGGAAGTGGCCACATATTCCGGAACCATATATTCATAGGCAACCGTTCCTAATCCACTAGTTGACGACTGAACAATATTTTCCTTATTAATTGCGTAAAAAATCGCTTCTCTCACTTTGTCGTTTGCCAAAATGCTGTTGTTGGATTTTGACTTGTAGTTAATTCCAAGGAAAGTAATGTCGTTGGCTTTGGCCAAATCACATCTGTCTCCTGCGCTCTTCTCAATATTACTCCACTCTGCAAGAGGTGCATTTGCAAAATAATCAATTTCACCATTTTCAAATGCAATTACCGCTGCGGCATCATCAGAGATAACGCGATATTCAACGTTCTTAATTGCAGGAGCACCTTGCCAATAATTCTCATAGGCAGCGAGTTTTACCCCTGCGGATACATCATACTCTGTGATGTAATACGGTCCGGTTCCTGCTGTGTGTGGTTTTGTTCCGAAAGTCTCTCCTGCAGCTTCAATTTCTTCATATTCTTTTTGACTTATGATTTTGATTGTGAAGAACGTATGCGCGATTGCGGCATAAGGGTACTTCAAGGTCAAAACGACAGTCTTTGGATCTTTCGCTTCGATTTTATCAATCATAGATGTCACGTATCCATATTTAGGGTTTGCAATTGCAAGATTGTAGCTGAATACAGCATCCTCAGCAGTCAGTGTTTCTCCATTTTGGAAGGTTGCATCAACTAAGGTCACCGTGTATTCTTTTCCATCGTCGCTGACTTGGATATCTTTAGCTAACAGGTCATAATAACCACCGCCAACTTCATCCATACCATAAAATCCTTCAAAGACTTGGATATTTGTTATATTATTACTGTCTAAATTACTTACTTGCTGCCAATCCGTACTTTGAAGCGGTGACACCAATCTGAGATAAAGGGTATCATCATCGCCCGCTTTGGCGTCGTTATTCCCGCAGCCGGTAATCATTCCTAAAACCAGAGTAATCGCAATTAACAACGTAAATATTTTTCTAGTTTTCATGGTTCTCCTCCTACTACTATAAATATTTCTTTTTGCAGTGAGACAACAAATCCGTTGCCTTTATCCTCTCTTCAAAAATGCAGTGCAACAGTGCATAGCACCATATCCTTTAAGAACCTCCGAGAAATCAATCGGAATGACCTTAATACCAGCTTTTTCTAAAACTTCTCTAGAACGTGGATTGCCTTCGCACTGAACAATTAATCCTGGTTTTATAGCCACAAAATTAACTGCCGCCGTAAATTTAGCTTCTGTTCTTGACGGACATTCCAACAATCTAATTCCTTTCTTTTTCAGTGCATCGCATACATCATATGGAACTTGTGCCGCAAATATCATTGCTGTATCTTCGCTTGCAAAATTAAGGAGCCCATCGATATGTGCATGTCCATATGGAATTTGCATCCAAATAATGTTATCGACACCCATTTTACGCAATTCATGTTCGACCTGCTCCGCGCCTTCACGGTTAGTTCGCGCTCCGGTAGATATAATACATGTCCGTCTGTCCACCCACATTGCATTTGCACCTTCAAAGCGGCCACTTCCATTAATCGTATGAATAATTGGTACGCCAAGATTTGCTAACGTTTTAGCTACATATCTTTCTTCGCCCCTTCTTGCCGCCAAACCAGGCCGAGTTACAATTGCACCTTCAGGTGTCATGAAGCAAAGGTCTCTGCAAAATATTGCATTCGGTCTGTCTTCTCTTTGCTCTTCGACGTAATGAACTCTGACACCATTATCTCTGTAAATTTGAGCAAGATTATCATGCTGAGCTCTAAATTTTTCAGGATCAATAGAAGAAAAAAATCTTGAAGCTTGCCAATCAAAATTTTCTACCTCTTTGCCAGGTCTACGCATAAGGCAATCTTTTAAATCAAGACATTCCGAATATACTCCCCATTCTCCCCAGTAGAGTGGTAAATCGTCTTCGAATTCACTTTCCTTTGGAAACCACCGTTCCCCATCAAGTGCATCGATATCCTGAAGTAATTGTTTTGCATAATCCATTTCGACTATCCTCCTTATTGCAATAATGTGTTTTTCCTAATTAAAATAGCAATAATCATGCCATTTTTTACTGTGGATTTAACCCCTTTTTTACATAAGCCTTGCTTCGAAGTAAAAAAATTTTTATATTCAGTAAAGTTTTTTATTACAGATTGATCATATAATCAAGCTGAACAATGAAACAAAAATCATAGCGCTTCTCCTATGGCAGAATGTATGCGTGCAACCAACAATCACTAAAGGAGTCTTTAACATGGATCATGTACATTCTACCACAAATAAGTACTAAAAGGGAAACATCTTGCTAGCAGCGAAAGAATTCTGATTCGGCTCCATTTGAAAGAGAAGTCGCTCGCGAACAAAATCGTTAAAAAATCAACTGCGCTCTGAACATGGTCTGCAATGAGATCCGCAAAGGTCGCAGAAGTAATGTCTCCTTGTATCTTGAAAGTGTACAGTGTGTTACAGGGCAAAATTCAGTCTAGCTGCATACATGAAACAACCCCACCTGTGGCAGACACATGAACATCCTTAAAAAGCACTTTTTCTTGGCTATGTTGTCGGCCCCGAAAGGTAATGTAACAGCTTATCGCACAAAATCTTAGATTACCGCACACTGGATGGAGTTTTTCGAAAAAGAAATATGAATTACTCTAGTATGGATTTGCTAATCAGACTTAGCTTTCCGACGATGAGTCATATCATACTATACATGGGGTCATTCGTCAGATTATGTAGCGATAAGTTTCGCCAGATTATTTGAAGCTGATAATGCAGTCCAATACGATGACTATTTTATCAGCACCGTTCCCTTAAATTAAAAGGATCATACACAACACGTAGGCGGCATGATCCCAAATATTGAACATGGATAAGAAATAAAACTGTACCGCAACGCAGGCTGTCGGTAAGTGCGTCTCCGGTTCAAGCAAAATGCTTCTTTAGGAATCAGAGTCAGGCTCAAGCGTAATCGTACTGTCTGCAGTGCTTTGCAATCACAGCTTCACGATCCGGTCGCTGATATGCTCGACCATCGGCAGGTCATGGGAGATGAGCAGGAGGCTGAGGCCTCGCTCCTCCTGCAGTTTTTTGAGCAGGTGGATGATGTCGGCCTGCAGGCTGACATCCAGGGAGGAAATCGGTTCGTCACAAATGATGAGGTCAGGTTCGGTGATCAAAGCGCGCGCGATGGCCGCGCGCTGCCGCTGCCCGCCGGAAACATCGTAAGGATAACGCTCGGCAAGCTCCGGCTCAATTTCCGCTTGCCGCATCACCGCAAGCACCTTTTCGCGCAGAACAGCCCTGCTCATCTTGCCGACAGCTCTCGTACATCTCTGCCCATCTGTATTATCCGCACTGTCCGTATGACCCGCTCCCGCGGCATGCTTCTCCGCGGCATGCTTGTCCGCTGCATCACACCCTGCCGCTGCTTTTGCAAAGCAGCGCCGTACAACTGTCCGCCGCTGCCGTCTCGCCTGCAGCACCAGCGGTTCCGCGATGATTTCCGCAATCGTCATATGCGGATTGAAAGCTGCCGCGGAATCCTGAAAGATCATCTGTATGCGCACGCCTTCCCGTATGATCACTTCACCGCTGTCCGGCGCGCAGATCCCCATGATACAGCGTGCCAGCGTGGACTTGCCAATGCCGGACGGCCCGATCAGCCCTACAATTTCTCCGCGATGAATCACAAGGCTGACATCGTGAAGCACCTGCTTGCGCGTATGCTTGTCAATCGGAAAGCTTTTGGAAAGCCCGCGGATGGAAAGCAGCATGTCGTCTGCTTCCTTTGCGGTTTGTTTTGTTTCCTTTTGTGTTATTTTCTCTTGCTGTGCAGCGCGAATGCGTCCATGATAATGCGAGCTGCCTTTGCCGTAGGCCGCGTAGCCAAGCAGCTTCTTCGTATAGGCATGCTGCGGATCACGAAAAATCTGTTCGCTCTGCCCTTCCTCCACGATGCGGCCGTCCTTCATGACCACGATGCGATCCGCGATTTGCTCCGCCAGTCCGAGATCATGTGTCACAAAGAGCATACTGCAGTCCTGCCGCGCGCAGCTCTCGCGCAGCAGTGCCATGATTTCCTGCTGTGTTTCGATATCCAGCGCCGTCGTCGGTTCATCCGCAATCAAAAGCCGCGGTTTGGCGATCATCGCCAGCGCGATTGCGGCACGCTGCAGCATGCCGCCGCTGAATTCATGCGGATACTGCCGCGCACGCTTGGCAGGCTCATCAAAGCCCAGTTTCGCAAGCAGAGCCACTGTCTCGGCCTCCGCGCTGCGCCGCAGCTTCTGCTGCTTTTTTCGGCTAAGGCTCGTCATTTCCGTTTGCGCGATTTGTCGGATTCGCGGCAGCAGCGCGATCTTCTCTCCGCTGCTCGAACCGCTTTTGATAGGAGGACAGTTCGCTTCTTGACATAAATTTGTCCGCAGCGCATCGCGCGGCACGCGCTTTGCTTCGCGGGTTTCATCCTGCGGCACGCGCTCCGCTTCGCGCGTTGATCCTCTGTCTGTAAGACTTGCCGGATGCAAAAGACGCGGTGCAGCGGCAGCGGTCCTTTTTTCGATTCCGCTGCCCGTAAAACACGCCGGATGCAAAAGGAGCACCTCCGCAATCTGCTGCCCGATCGGATAGACCGGGTCAAAGGCGGACATCGGATCCTGGAACACCATCGATGCGACGCGGCCGCGCAGCGCGCACCAGTCCTTCTCTGTCAAATTCGAGGTATCTTGCCCCGCAAGCCAAATACCCCCGTGCTCTATCACCGCATGATTGGCGTGCAGACCGAGCGCCGCCCTGCACAGTGCAGTCTTGCCGGAGCCGGATTCTCCGACTAACGCAACGATTTCGCCTGCCGCAACCGCAAGATTCACGCCGCGCAGTGCTTCCACGCGTCCGTTTACACCCAAAAACGCCAGCTGCAGCTCCCGCACCTCCAAAATATTCTCTTGTCGTTCTCCTGTTTCTCTCATCGCTTCCTGTTTTCTAACCGGTTTTTCTTTTCAGTTTCTATTTTATATGCTAAGCTATGCTCCACTGCGCGATATTCCAAAAGACGCCCACGCCGTGATGTCCGAGCACCGTATCTTCGGTAATGCCGTGAATATTTGCTTTCATCGCGTAGTCCGCGTCAACATAAGCGATAAAGGTGTATGGCAAATGCGCCGTCAGCTTATCTTGAAATTCCAAATAGAGCTTTTCGCGCTCCGCCGCGTCCTCTGTATGTCTGGCCGCTGCCAAGATCTGATCGATTGCCTCATTGGAATAAGCGGTATAATTGTCTCCCGCTCTGGTCGTGAATACCTTGTAGGTATGATCATCCGGGTCGAACGGACTGCCCCAACCGATGATGCAGGCCTCCTGTCCGGCCCAGTCCAGACTCTGCCGCGTTTCCGCGCTGACATCCGCGCCGATCTGCTGCAGCTGGCTGGCGCACATCGCGGCCATATCCACACGCACCTGATCGTCTGCCATCGCTGCAATCGTAAAGTTCAAACGCTCGCCGTCTTTTTCATAATAGCCGTCAGCTCCCTTAGACCAGCCCGCCTCGACCAGCAAACGCTCTGCTTTCTCCGGGTCATAGGTAAAATGCTCGATATCCGCATTGTTGTACGCGCTCTTTTGCAGCGGCGAAAATGCCACCTCCCCCTGCCCGAGCAGCACGCCATTTACAATTGCCTCGCGGTCGATCGCGTAGCTCAGGATATTCGGCAGCTCCGGATGCCGTTCAAAGTACGGATTGGCAAAATTATAGGCAATCGCGCGATAGTCCGCCGTTTCCATCCGGTACACGCGAATCTCCTCGCTGTCCGCAAGCTGCGCGGCACTCTTTGGTGTGATCTGCGCCATGTCGATTTTCCCGGCTTCCAGCTGCATCGCCCGCGCGTCGCTGTCCGGCACGATCACAAAGATCACCTGCTCGATCTGCGGCTGCCCGCCGTAATAATTGTCAAAGCGTTCCATGGTAATGCTCTGCCCCATATCCCAGTCCTTCAGACGATAAGGTCCTGCGCCGACCGGATTTTGATTGAACGCGCAGGTCGTTAGATCCTTGCCCGCGAGTAAATGCTCCGGCAGGATCCCGATCGTCATATAATCCGGAAACGCCGCGTTCGGCTGCGTGAGGCGTATCTCGACCGTCAGCGCGTCCGGGCAGCGGATCTCCGCTATATCTGTATAGTTGGAAACGATCTCCGACCCATTTTGCTCGTCGAGAATTGCCTCCAGCGTAAACTTCACGTCCGCCGAAGTCAGCGGTTCTCCGTCATGGAAGGTGAGCCCATCTCTTAAGGAAAAGGTGTAGGTGCAGGTTTTTTCGTCGAAGCTCCAGTCCTCCGCCAGCCCCGGCACGACCTCGTTCTTTTCGTTATGCGCCGTCAGCCCCGCGAACAGCAGCGCATTGATCTCGCCATGCTCATACAGCGCCGGATTGATCGCGGTATAATCGCCGCTGCCGTAACGCAGCACACGCTGTCCATCCGCACTGTTTTCCTGATCGTTTGTGCCGCAGCCCGTCAGAAGCCCTGCCAGCAGCAGGAGCAGCAGCACCCAAGAAAATATTTTCGTTCCTGTTTTTCGCATTGTTTGCATCGTTTGTTCTCCTATTCAATCTTTCTATTCTTGATTTCAAAATTCCCTGCAGTGCCAAGGACATTCGCCCAGCATCAAAGATTGCTTTGCAGGCGGTTGTTGCGTGCGCGTGCGTATTCCCCCAGCTCGGTGATGCATACCAGCGTCGTGACCAGCACAAGCCCCGGCAGCAGAATCATCCACCACTGATTGGACAGCAGCGCGTTCTTGGACAACGACAGCAGACTCCCCCACGAGACCTGTGAAACCGGCAGCCCCAAACCCAAAAAGCTCAGGGTCGTTTCCGCGATGATCGCCTGTCCGAAGCTGCTGACTACCATGAACATCGCCGGAGAAATCAGATTCGGCAGCAGATGTTTTTGCAAAAGATAAGTAAAATCCGCGCCCATGATTTTTGCCGACAAGATATAGTCGCTTTCTCTGATGCGGCGCACCTCGCTGCGTACCAGCTTCGCCAAGGTCATCCACGAGGTCAGCGCGAGAACCACCGCGATCGAGGTTGGTGTCGGCTTCCCCCAGACTGCCTGCAGGAACAGCACCAGAATCAGCGACGGTAGGCTCATCAGAAGCTCGCAGAAGCGCATCAGAAGCGCATCCAGCGCGCCCGGCGCCAGTCCGCTGATCGCGCCGTAAACGAGCGCGCACAGGCTCGACAGCAGCGCGCTGAGCAGACCGATATAGAGCGAAAGCCTGCCGCCGTACAGGAGCATCGCCAAAAGGTCACGCCCCAAACTGTCTGTTCCCAGCGGGTGCGCCAGGCAAGGCGCCAAGCTGATCGCCTGTCCGTCCATGACGGAAACCTCATACGGTGTGAGCCATGCTGCAAAGGTGCAGCCTGCCACAATCAGCAGCAGGAGCACAAGCGCCGCACGTGGGAATTTCCTGCGGCGCGGCTGTTTTCGGAGCATCCCTCTGCCGCGCGGCCACAGCTGCACTCGATGCGGGTCGGTCCCGCGCCGCTTTTGTCCGCTGCGGCAAGGCGTGTGCAGCTTACGCATCCGCAAGACCTCCTTTCGCCTCTGCTTTCATGCGCGGGTCCAGTGCTTCTCCAAGCACCTGTGCCAAAAACTGAAAGAAAAAGACCACCGCGCCGGTCAGCAGGCAGAGCGCCGTCAGCAGATTGTAATCCTGATACATCGCGCTTTCAAAGCTGAGCTTGCCGAGTCCCGGATAGGCGAATACGGTTTCCACGATGTACGTGCCGCAGAGGATATGCGGCAGCGCGACCGCCATCATCACCACCAACGTCGGCAAAATATTCTTCATGCAATGCTGCGCGAGGATCCTCCGCGCCGGCATACCCTTGGCTTTGCAAAGCAGCACATAATCCCCGCGCGCTTCCTCTGCCAGCTTATTCCGAATCAAATACGCGTAGTACCACAGATGCTCCAGCACCGTCACAGCAGTCGGCAGGATCAGATGCAGCGCGCGATTCAGCGCGTTGCCGCTCTCCCCGTAATCATACGCACCGCCGACCGGCAGGACCCTTAGATTCACCGCGAAAATCAGAATCAGCAGCAGCGCCAGAAAAAATGTCGGAATGCAGCCGGACACCGTTCCAATCTTACAGATCACGCGGTCAGCAAAGCTGCCTTCATGCAGCGCGCAAAATTTTCCGATTACACCGGCCAGCCAAAAGGTCAGCGCGAAGGAAATCCCGCCCAGCAGCAACGTATTCTTCCACATCTTTCCGATAACTGCTGTCACCGGCTGCTTGTATTGGAACGAGATTCCCCAGTCTCCTTGCAGCGCGTGCTCTGCCCAGCGCAGATACTGCACTGCCAGGGAATCGTTGAGCCCGAGTCTTTCACGCGCCGCCTCCTGCTGCGCCTGACTCAGCCGTTCCAGTCCGTCTCCGTAATAGGCGCGCAATGGATCGCCCGGCGCGAGCCGCGCCAGGACAAAGACGACTACCGAAAGCAGCAATAGCATCAACAGCATTTCCAGCGCTTTTCGCCATACATATGCAGTTTTGATGCTCGTTTGCCGCCGCATGTTCCGCTCCCTTTCTTCGATTTCTTTCTTCTCTCTGTTTTCTTTTCTTCGCCTGCATGAATGGATCTTTCCTCGCGCAAGCTATACGTTCTCGCCAGCAAGCGCCGCTCGTACCTCCGCAAGACGCTTACCGCTCGTCTCCGCGATTTCTTTCAAGGATGCAAACTCGATTTTTTCCTTACGCACGCCAAAGCCCTCGGAAATTTTGACCTCTATCGTGCCGAGCGGTGTTTTTCGCTGTTCGCTGCACCGCGCAAGCTCATAGCGTCTGTCCGTATGTATCCGCACACCAATCGTGCTCGTATGGCGGAAAATCTCTCCGGCGAGCCGTTCCTCGTCCTCCGGTCTCGCAAGCACCGTCAGCTTGACCGCCGGGCGGCCTTTTTTCATATAGATCGACTCGGTGAACACGTCCAGCGCGCCTGCTTGCAGGATACGCTCCGCCGCGAAAGCGATATCTTCTCCGGTCATGTCATCCAGATTGCAGGAGATTTCTGTAATCCTGCCCTCGCGCGCCGCCGGATTCTTAGTCTCTGTATCCTTGCCTGCCGCGCCGCGGCTACCTGTGTTTTCACCTTCCGCATCCTGTGCTGTCTGCATTTTGCTGCCGGTACCGTTCATCGTAAAAGACTCTCCCAGCATCGCCCGCAAACAATTTGCCTGCTCGAAATTCTTTGTACCCATACCGTAACCGGTTTTCGCCACCGTCATCGGCGGCATCGGACCGAAGCTGTCCGCAAACGTCTTGAGCAGCGCCGCTCCGGTCGGCGTGCAAAGCTCTCCCTGCACGTTGCCGCCGTAGATCGGCATACCTTCAAGAATCAAAGCTGTGGCAGGCGCCGGAACCGGCAGTCGGCCATGCGCGCACAGTACGGTCCCGCTGCCGACATGGATCGGTGAAACGATGACCTGCTCCGGCGCCAGCAGCTCCATCAGCAGACAAACCGCCGTCACGTCCGCCACCGCGTCCATGGAGCCAACCTCATGGAAATGGATCTGATCGACTTCCGCGCCATGTACCTTAGACTCCGCCTCCGCGATGCTCTGATAGACCGCAAGCGCTTTTTCTTTTACCGTCTCTGAAACCGCAAGCTCCGCGATCAGACTGCGGATCTCTGCCATGCCATGATGCGCATGGTGATGCGCATCATGCTCGTGATGGTGTGCGTGGTCGTGCGCGTCGCTGTCATGGCAATGCGCGTCTTCCTGCACATGCGCATGCGCATGTGTATGCGCGTGATGCTCATGTTCGTGGTGGCGCTCATGCGCATGGTCATGTTCATGGTGGTGCGCATGCGTATGCCCACATGGCACAGCACCTTCCTCCTCGCCATGAATCAACACCCGCATATGCGTGCCGGTAATGCCGCACTTTGCACTCGGCTCTGCTTCAAAAACCACGCTCGGGATTCCCATGGCATTCAGTTTGGCAAGCGCGGCTTCCTTATCCGGCATCAGTTCCAGGAGAGCTGCGGTCAGCATATCGCCCGCCGCCCCCATCGCACATTCGATATATAAAGTTTTCATCCGTCTAACCCTCCATATTGTTGATCTGTCCGGCCAGATAACCGGCGCCGAATCCATTGTCGATATTCACGACGCTGACGCCGCTGGCACAGGAATTGAGCATCGAAAGCAGTGCTGTCACACCGCCGAGCGCGGTACCGTAGCCGACACTGGTCGGTACCGCGATGACCGGTGCGTCGGTCAGACCGCCGATGACCGATGCGAGTGCACCCTCCATGCCCGCGATCGCGATGATGACGCGAGCGCCCATGATGTCATCTACATGCGCGAGCAGCCTGTGCAGCCCTGCAACCCCGACGTCATAGACGCGGCGTACATGATTGCCGAGAATCTCCGCGGTCAATGCTGCTTCCTCGGCGACCGGAATATCACTGGTCCCGCCGGTCGCCACCAGAATATATCCCTCACGCCGCGGCGCGGCTTTCTTGCCGACTAGACCGATGCGTCCTTCCGCAAAATAGGTGAACGGTACGTCTGCCGCTAGCTCTTCCCGTACTGCCTCAGCTTTCTCCGCATCCACACGCGTGATGAGGATCGTCTGCTGTCCGCCGCTTCGCAAGGTCTCCGCGATCTTGACGATCTGTGCCGCGGTTTTGCCCGCGCCGTAAATAATCTCTGACGCGCCCTGCCGGATCCCGCGGTGCGCGTCCAAAGAAGCAATGCCGATTTCCTCAAACGGCGCGCGTTTGAGCCTGCGCACCGCCTCTTCCACGCTCACGCTCCCGTCCGCGACATGCGTGAGCATCTCTTTTAATTCATACTGTTCCATCAACGTACCTCCCAATCCGGCAATAACACCGGAAACCATGGCTTCAGCTTCTCCGTGATCTCCGCGCGGCGTGCGCGTGCTTCTTCCATCTGCGCGCGATGAAACTGCAGCAGCGCGCCGCCCTCCCGCACGCGCACCCGAAAGTCCGTAAAACCCATCGCAAACAGCGCGCCTTCGGCGCCCTCTACCCGGGTCAAAAGCTCTCCGGTGATCTGCATGCCGCTCGGAATCCGCGTCGCGAGGCAAGCATAGGCAGGCTTGTCCCAGGTAAACAGCCCTGCCTCCCGCGATTTTCTGCGGATCTCATCCTTTGTCAACCCGCAAAGGCGCAGCGGTGACAGCACGCGCAGCTCCGCGAGGGCTTGCATGCCCGGTCGATCGTTTGCGTCATCCGACGCGTTCGTACCGTCCAGGATCACCGTATAACCGTCCGCTGCCGCTGCTGCAAGAATTGTCCCAAAGATTGCCTGCTTGCAATAGTAACAGCGGTTCGGTGGGTTTTGGATCACAGCCTCCTGTTGCAATACATCCACCTCGATGATCTGCATGTTCGCGCCCAGCTCTGTTGCCAGACGTTTCGCGTCCGCAAGCTCAAATTCCGGCTGAAACTGGCTTTTCACATAATATGCCTTGACGTCTTTCCCGAAACGCATTCCCTCATGCAGCAGGTAGGACGAATCCACCCCGCCCGAAAACGCGATCGCCGCTTTCGGATTTTTTTCAAAAAAATCCTGTAATGTCATCCCTTTGGCCTCCATTCTGTGATCTGTCTGTTATCTTCGTTTCCGCTTCAGACGATGAAAGGTCGCCCTCCTTCAAAAAACAAAAAACCACAAAAACAGCGCTTATTCTCGCACTACCTTCATGGTAATCTTCTCGCCGCCTTCTGACGGCCATTTCTTATGCTTCCTATTTTAAAATATTTTTTTCAATCTGTCAAATTGTTCTTTATCCGCCAGATGAAATCGCGCCTTCCGACTTCGCGAACTGTCCATTGTCTAAAATCGTGGAAACAACAGCAGGTATTTTTCCATGCTCACCTTTTATTAGTTACTGGCCGTCTCCATACTTAACTGAAGCATTTCTCGCTGACCAATCAGACCGCGATTTTCTAAAATATAGTCTTTCATTTTCTTGAAAGTCTTCACAAGCGCGCGACTTTGCTTAATCGCAAGGTCTCCATGTAAAACGGTCATAAGCATGTAAACACCCTGTTCTGTAAACACATACGGCTTATACTTTATATTGGAACCTCTCCTTGCTTTCAAGGTGAAATTTTTGCACCTTGAAAGCTTTTCAACCTCTTCCGCAGTCAACTCAAACATAAAATCATCACCCTCGAATTTTGCAATGTTATGATTAACCTGCCGTTTAAAATTCTTAGTCTCGTATCCATAGATTTCTGCCAGATCTGTATCGAGCATAACTTTTCTTCCTCTGAATTCATAAAGCCGATCCTTCATATATTCTTCTGTAACATCAATAACTGTAATTCCTTCTTTCTTCTCTTCTTTCATATAGTCCCTTCCTGCTTTTTGCCGCAAACGAAACGCCGTTTGATGTTTACGATAAAACCGATTCGAACACTCACGACCATTTTTATGAAAACACAAAAATGCTCTACTCTCCGCTGCCCTTCATTTTTTCGTATTCTTCCTTATATCTGTAAATGGTTCTCTCGCTGACTCCATTTCGTTTCGCGATCTCCAGCATGGTCATGCCTGTTTCATAGCACACGATAAAGTCATTGTAAATTGCCATCCATTTCGCATTATGTTTTTTTCTTCCACTCGTTTTTCGACTTTGGTAATATTCCAATTGTACGCGAAGCTGCGCATTTTCTTTTTCTAATTCTTCAATTCTTCTGACGGCTTCTTCAAGGCTCATCATATTTTCCATCTCATTCTCCTGACTTATTCTACTGACATTCTCATTTTGTCTTTATTATAAACATTTTCAACGCATCTGTCAATTTGATTTTGACAGGTTCCCGCGGGATCCGGGAGCAAAGATGCGCATAACGAAATACTGATTTCTGTGGACACATGTCACTCATGAATGAACGATGCTTCTCAAGATGTTTCGTCATTATTCCGCAAATATCACTGCACGATATTTCCGACATCATCAAAAAAACCGGTGCGCGAACATGTATCTTCTGTTCGCGCACCAGTTTTTCGCACATATTTAATGATCCGGATTCTGCGTCCCGACCTCCTCCAGCACGCAGTTTACCACAAAGCGTACATCGTCGCGGCTGTCGTTGGTGCAAGTCGAGAGGGTCAGAAGTCTGTCCGCCTCTGCATCTTCCGTACTGCGGGGCAAATCATAGGTTTCCCCGTCAATCGCTGCCTGTCCGCAGTCGAGCACGCGATACTTCTTCCATCCTCCCTCTGCCAAAAGAATATAAACATACGGATGCTCCGCGAGATAATCGGCCTTTTGATATCGATCCAGTTTGCCGAACATCATGCCATTCTTCATATTGTGTCCGTATATGACCGTTCGCGCGTCTTCAAAATCCGCGCCGCAGCGGTAATCCAAAAAGATACTGCCCGCGACCGTATATTTTTTTTCGTAGGACTGAAAGAGATACTGTTGATTGTTCACGCCCAAAAGTATGGGATAATTCACCTCTGTACCCTCAATGAAAATCCACCCGATCACATCTTTGTTCACCGCCTGCAATGCCTCAAAATCTATCGCTGGCGGTATCCTTTCCGTTTCCGCTTCAGTCTCGTCGCGCGATACCGGTATCAGATATGCTCTTTCGGCATTTTCGTAGACCGCTTTCGCCTGCCTGTACCCGTACAGAATTCGCAAGGTTTGGTACAAGGAAAAAAGAAACACCGCGAGCAGAAGCAGCACCACGATCCTTCTCGCAGCGCTCCGTTTGCGCGTCGATTGTTTCTTTTTGATTTCCATAGATAAACTCCAGATAAACTCCGCTTTTAACCGTGGTACGCGAGTCTTTGCCGTCCGCTCCGCGTTTCAAACCGCTATGCGAACTACCTACCGTCTAAAGCCAGTGGATTGCGATAGTTTTATTTCAAATTCCAAACAGCCTCGGCTCTGGCCTGTGAGCATTCCAGATGTCTTGCCATCGCCGCTACCGCTTTTTCCTGATTCTTTTCTCGAATTCCTTCCAAAATCGCGCGATGCTCCTTTAAGATTGCCTCTAAATAGGCTTGCTCGTAAAAAATCGATTTGCGCGTCTTGTCAATATAGTCCTTGTAGGAGCGCAGCACCTGTGCCAAAAAGCGGCTTTTCGCAGACGCGTAAATCACTTCGTGGAAGGAGGTATTCATCTCCATGACCTTTTTTTTATCCTTCTTGCGCGTATAAAACTCCATCAAATCGCACTGCTCTTCCATCTCCTTGATTTCATCCTCGGTAATTCGCGCGACTGCCCACCGAACAGCCATCTCCTCCAGCGCTTCTCTGACCGCGTAAATATCCTCGACGTCCTGCTTGGTAAATCCCTTGGCAAAGCAGCCGCGATTCGGTATGTAGTCAATCAGTCCCTCGTTTTCCAAGAGCTTAAAAGCCTCTCGGATCGGCGTGCGGCTGACACGAAGTTCCGTCGCGATTTGGTTTTCTTTGATTTTTTCACCGATTTCATATTCCCCTTTTAAGATTCGCTCTCTGACGATATCCGCGATTTCATCGGTTAAGGAAAAGGAATTGGAAAATTCTTTGATGCTCATTTGCTGTCTCCTAATAAGAAAGATAAAGTGTGCCGCCGCCCGCGAGCAGCGACACCCTTATTATATACTATAAAATATAATTTTCCAAGACCTGCGCGTCAAAATCAAAATCCTCAATTTGCAAATAATATTCCGCGCAGTCCACGAGCGCCTTCATCGGGCAGAGACCGACGACCTCGGTGCCGATGACCTGCACGCCGTATCTTCTGGCTTCTGCCTTGACCAGCTCTGTCACGCGGTACAGCGGGGTCACACGATAGTCCGTCATATTGATGGAAACCTGCGCGATGCCGCGATCCTCTAGCATGAAGCCCATCGCTTTGACGCATCTTAAGCCTCCGTCCTTTTCACGAATGATCTTCGCGATATTCTTGGCAATCTGTACATCTGAAGTATTGAGATTGAGGTTGTAGGCAACCAGCGGCGGTCTCGCGCCGACCGCGACCACACCGCCTGTCGGGTGGATCCGTCTGCCGCCGAAGTCCGGTTCCCATTCCTCCTGCTGTACTTTTTCGGCCATGCCCTCGAACTGTCCTTTGCGGATTGTCGCCAGATTCTTTCTCTCCGGACGAGTCGCGGACATTTCATACAGGAACACCGGCAGGTCCGCCTCCTCTGCGATGCGCTTGCCGACGATCCGGGACAACGCGATACATTCCTCGTTCGTTGCGTCTTTCACCGGAACAAACGGCGTTACATCCACACAGCCCATACGCGGGTGCTCTCCGGTATGCTTGGTCAAGTCAATCAGCTCCACCGCTTTTTTTGCCAGCTTCACGCTCGCCTCTTCCACGCCCTTCGCGTCACCAATGTAGGTGATGACCGTCCGGTTGTGATTCGGGTCGGAAGAATAGTTCAGCAGCGTACAGCCCGGCGTCGTGCGGATCTGATCCACGCAGGCTTCGATCACGTCCTGTCTCCTGCCCTCAGAAATATTCGGAATGCTTTCAATAATCTGTGCCATTTTCGTTCTCCTTTTCTTTTCCCGGGAAAACATCTCCTGCCGACTTTTACGGCTTTTCGTGAGATTTCCCTGTTTCCGCTGTATGTGTATGCTATGCGCGGAATGCGGCGCGCCGCTGAACATCTGTGAAATCCGGCATGTCAGGCGGCATGCGTCATGTCCCGCGCCGCAAATTCGCATTTTGCCTGCGCGGGCCTATAACGAAGCCTTTACGCTCTCGTATATCTCCGCTGCCAGCTTCTCCGCTTCCGCAACCATCGCCGCGCCGGCTTCAAAGCCTGCCTTCGCTGCTTCATCCTTGACGCCCGGCAGATTGATCAGCACATTCAGCCATGCGCCCTTGATGCCCGCCAGCAGATTCAGTGCTGCCACGCCGAGATCAGAGGCGGCATTCGGGTTCGACTTGCCGACTAGCTTTGCCGTTACTTTCAACCCCTCCAAACAGAGTGTCAAGGTTTCGAACGGAACCTCGGTTGCCTTGAGCGTCGCGTCCGCAATTGCCTTACTCCTTGCTGCTTTCAGTTCTTCGGTGTCCTTCGGCAGCTTATATGCCGCGGATACCAGATTGAAGGCTTCCGTATCCTTGTCAATGGCGAGCGTCAGCTTTTCGCAGAGCGCGTCCGCCTCCGCTTTTGCCGCGATGCACACCGCTTCAAAATCCCGGTAGCGCTCCTTGCCGATGGTCAGTGCTGCCACCATGCCGACTAGCCCGATGCCCTGCGCCGCGGTGAGTGCGCTCACAGAACCGCCGCCCGGCGCGGGCGCGTCCGATTTCAAAAGGTCTAAATAATCTTTGACTGTCATATCTGCTAATTTCATGTCTATACCAAAATTCCTTTCTTAATTGTCGCGAGAGCCATGTTAGAACCGAAGCGGTAGCAGAGCATCTCCATGTTCGGCGCGTTCCAGATGACCAGATCCGCCTGTTTACCTGCCTCCAGCGTGCCCACTGTCTCGCCGCGGCCGATGCCGCAGGCAGGATTGATGGTTACTGCCGTCAAAATCTCCTCCGGCGTCATCCGGTATTTGAGATAGCCGAGATTCATCACAAATTGTAAATTCAGCGATGGACAGGAACCCGGATTGAAATCTGACGCCATAGCCACCGGAATCTCAAATTCGTCGATCATCCGGCGGGCCGGCGCGAAGGTTGCGCCCAGATAAAACGAAGTCGCAGGCAGACACATCGCAATCGTGCCGCCCCGCGCCATAGATGCCATCCCCGCGTCATTGATCACGATCAGATGCTCCGCCGAGGTCGCGCCAAGCTCACCCGCCAGCACACTGCCGCCGATGGCTTTGATCTCGTCCGCGTGAATCTTGAGCCCGAACCCCAGATTTCTCGCCGCCTCCAGATATCTGCGGCTCTGCGTCGCGTCAAAAACAGAATCTTCCGTAAAGATATCGATAAACTCCGCCAATTCATGCTCTTTGACATACGGCATCATTTCGTCGATGCAGAGCTGAATGAACTCGTCCTCTCTGCCTTTCCAGTCTGCCAGCACGACATGCGCGGGCATGAACGTGGAAACCACATCCATCGGGTGATTCTGATCCAGCGCCTTGAGTACCTCCAGCAGCTTGACCTCTGTTTCAAGATCGATGCCGTAACCGCTCTTAGCCTCGCAGGTCGTCACGCCCAGCTCCAGCATTTCATCCAAAAAGCCTTCGGTCTTTGCGTATAAAGCCTCAAAGCTTGCCGCGCGGGTCTTTTGGACGGTATCGTTGATACCGCCGCCTGCCCGCAGGATATCCAGATAGCCCGCGCCCTTGAGCTTGAGCGGGATCTCATTTTGCCGATAGCCGCCGAACACCATGTGCGTATGCCCGTCCACCAGTCCGGGCGTCACGAGGTTGCCCTCCGCATCAATGACCGTATCCGCCTCATCTTCGCTGCAAGGCAAGGTGCCGTCCGCGGTAATCGCCTTGATGATGCCGTCCTCCGCGAGAATTGCCGCTTGATGCAGCTTGCGGTTTTCGCCCTGCTGTCTGCCCTTGTGTGCGAAGCTGCCGATCGGCGTCTGCAAGGTGCCGATATTTTTTATCAGTAAGGTTGCCATACGATTTCCTCTTGTTTTTATGTTTTTCAAATTTTTGTACTTCATGCCGCGGCGGCTTCTGTCCTCGCGCGATTGCTCTGACTGTTCGTGGCTTGCGCGGGTGGACAGAAACCTTCCGAATCCCCTCGCAAAGCCGCACAGTCCGGTCCGCCTCGGCTTTCCCTTATACTCTATTTTACAAATTTATCTACGGTCTCATCTACCAACGCATCATCCGCAATAAACGGAATGGTGATATGACCCTTACCCGCGTAATTCTTGTTGTAGGCAACGGAGGTTTCGACCGCGTGATCGTTTCTCGCCCAGTTTCTGCGGGCTACACCGCCCATAACGTCCCACATCATCGCGGAACGCAGGATTTCATCAACGCGCTCGGAGCCGTCGAGCAAGAGACCGAAACCGCCGTTGATCGCCTTGCCGATGCCGACACCACCGCCGTTATGCAGCGCGCAGAGCGACATTCCTCTGGCGGCATTGCCCGCGAAGCACTGCACTGCCATATCCGCCATCACATTAGAGCCGTCCTTGATGTTGGAGGTTTCCCGGAATGGAGAATCTGTACCGGATACATCGTGATGGTCGCGACCCATCATGACCGGACCGATCTTGCCCTCCCGGACCAGCTTGTTGAACGCCAGACCGATATCGCGCCTGCCCTCCGCATCCTGATACAGAATACGTGCCTGCGTACCGACGACCAGTTTGTTCTTTTTCGCGTCACGAATCCAGATCCAGTTGTCTCTGTCCTGTCCGCGGCGGTTCGGGTCGATAACCTCCATCGCGGCCTTATCGGTCGCGTCCAAATCCTCCGGCTTGCCGGACAGGCAGACCCAACGGAATGGACCGTAGCCGTAATCGAAGAGGATCGGTCCCATGATGTCCTCTACATAGGACGGCCAGATAAATCCGTCCTTATCGTCATAACCGTTCTTGGAGATTTCCTTCACACCGGCGTCGTACATGGCCTTCATGAAGGAGTTGCCATAGTCAAAGAAGTACGTTCCTCTTTCCGTCAGCGTCTTGATCGCCTTGTAATGTCTGTGCAGGGTCTTATCAACTTCCTTGATGAAGTTGTCGCGGTTTTCGTGCAGCTCCCGGGTTCTTTCTTCAAAGCTCATGCCAACCGGGCAGTAACCGCCGTTATAGACATTGTGGCAGGAGGTCTGGTCGGAAAGCAGGTCGATATGGAAATCTTTTGCCACCGCTGCTTCGAGCAGATCGACGATATTGCCGTGGTAAGCGATGGAGATAGACTCCTTTGCCGCGAGCTTTTCCTTTGCCAGCTTGAAAATTGCATCGATATCGTCCATGATCACATCGACCCAGCCCTGCTCGTGTCTGGTCTGTATCCGAGAAAGGTCGACTTCCGCGAAAATACCGACAGCATTGGCGATGTTGGCTGCCTTTGGCTGTGCGCCGCTCATACCGCCGAGACCCGAAGATACGAAAGTATGACCTGTCAGATCGCCGTCCTCCGGCACGCCCAGCTCTTTTCTTCCGGCGTTGAGAATCGTATTAAAGGTACCATGTACGATGCCCTGCGGCCCGATGTACATCCAGCCGCCCGCCGTCATCTGTCCGTAGTTGGCTACGCCCATTTCCTCGGCGATTTCCCAGTCGTCAAGATTGTCATACATACCGACCATGATGGAATTGGTGATGATGACACGCGGCGCGGTTGGTTTGGACGGAAACAATCCCAGCGGGTGTCCGGATTCCACAACCAAGGTCTGATCCTCCGTCAGTTCTTCGAGATATTTTTTGATGAGCCGATACTGCAGCCAGTTCTGGCATACCGATCCGGTCTCACCGTAGGTAACCAGTTCATATGGATAGAGCGCAACGTCAAAGTCGAGATTGTTGTCGATCATCACCTGGAAAGCCTTTCCTGCCAGGCATTTGCCTTTGTACTGGTCGATTGGCTTGCCGTAGATTCTTTCCTTCGGTCTGTAACGGTAAGCGTAAATTCTGCCGCGGGTCGTCAGTTCCTCCATGAACTCCGGCGCCAGCTTTGCGTGCAACTCCTCCGGTACGTATCTTAATGCGTTTTTGAGCGCGATTCTGGTCTGCGCCTTAGTCAGCCGGAATCCTCTGTCCGGCGCACGACGGATGCCTTTCGCAAATTCCGGATAGTCCGGATATTCGTTACCAAGCTGGATTGTCATTGCGCCTCTGATTTCTTCGTTTTTGAGCATGATATCAGTTCCTCCTGTTCCTTTCTGTCTATCCTTCTGCCATACGGTCTTTTTCTGTGTTTCTGTGGTTTTCATCGGTATGCCTGCGCAGAGGCAGGCAAGCGGCGCTGTCCGAGCATTTTCACCCGTTCTCCGAGCACCCTCGTCCGTCTCTTGCCTCTTCAGATGCCGCGTGCTTACCCAAGCTTATTTCAAAGCTGCCACTTTTTCCACCGCCTCCAAAATGGAATGATCCTTGACCATCTCATCGAATTTTGCCAGATAATCGATCATCAGGATATCCTTCTCGACCGGTTCCGCCTTGCTGCGAATAAAATCATACGCCGCTCTGGTCGCCGGAGCCAGATTATCGATGCCCTGTTCGCCCATTTCCTGACGCAGCCAGATCGCCTGTGCCGCGGCAGCCAGCTCGATGCCGATGACCTTTTGCGCATTGTCGAGTACCATCGCAGCGGTTCTGGCTGAGGTCGCGCCCATGGATACATGATCCTCCTGATTGGCCGATGTCGGGATCGAATCCACGCAAGCCGGGTGGTCGTACACCTTGTTCTCGGAAACCATCGACGCGGCGGCGTACTGCGCGATCATAAAGCCGTTGTTCAAACCGCCGTCCTTGACCAGGAACGCAGGCAGCCCCTCGGACATCGCCGGATTGACCAGCCGCTCGGTTCTTCGCTCCGCGACATTCGCCAGCTCTGAGATCGCGATCTTCAGGAAGTCGAAGGCCAATGCCATTGGCTGCCCGTGAAAATTGCCGCCGGAGATGACCTCGTCCTCGTCCGGAAAGACGATCGGATTGTCCGTAACCGCGTTAATTTCCCGCGCGACAACGCCGTATACATAAGCAATCGCGTCTCTGGACGCGCCGTGAATCTGCGGCAGACAGCGCTGGGAATACGGGTCCTGTACCTTTGTATCGTGCAGCGGCAGCGCGTTCTTAGAACCCTCCAGCAGAGTTCTCATATTCTCCGCCGCGTCCATCTGCCCCTGATGCCCTCGAAGAAGATGGGTTTTTGGATCATAAGCCTTGGCAATGGCATGCAGCGCCTCACCGGTCAGTGCACCTGCGATATCCGCAATCTTCATCAGGTTTATCGCATCGTACAGCGTATTCAGACCGACGGCTGTCAGCATCTGCGTACCGTTGTTGAGCGCCAGCCCCTCTTTGGATGCCAGCACCACCGGCGTCAAGTCTGCCTGCGCGAACGCATCCTTTGCCTCAATCACTTCGCCTTTATACTCTACCTTGCCTAAGCCGATTAAACCCAGCGCAATGCATGAAAGCGGCGCCAAATCGCCGGAGGCGCCGACTGAGCCCTTCTCCGGTACAATCGGATGGATACCCGCGTTCAGCATATCGAGCAAGGTCTGCAGGGTTTCCAGCCGAATGCCGGAATTTCCTCTCGCCAGAGAATTCGCTCTCAAAAGCATCGCTGCTCTGACGTACTTCTGTTCATACGGCTTGCCCATCGAACAGGTATGGCTGATAATTAAATTCCGCTGCAGCACCGCTGTCTGCTCGGTATCGATCGCAACATTCGCAAACTTGCCGAAGCCTGTGGTCAGCCCGTAGACAACAGCCTTCTCCGCCACCTTTTTCTCGACATAGGCCCTTGCCTTTTTTACAGCCTCCACAGCCTCCGGCGCGAGCTCCACCTTTTCGTGATGCCTGCACACGCTGATGACCTGCTCGATCGTGAGGTCACGACCATTGATGATTACTGCCATTTTTCCCTCCCCATTTTCTTATAAATATCCAATTTTATCGTATTTTTATGCAGTATAGCATACTACATGTCCTTATCTCATATTATAATATTTTTGTGAAAATTATGCCATAGTTTTTTTGTTCAAATCTGCAAAAATCAAAGATCTGCTTAGGTTTTGCCAAGATACCACCGTCAAACCATACGACATTTTGTCGTTTTATCGCGGCATCGCTTTATCGCTTTATAGTGTATATTTATAAAACTGCACAAATTTATATTTTGAAATTTTACCCCCCTTGCCGCGCTCTGCGCCGTATGCTATGATAGGTTTACACAGCAAAACGCAAAACGCGTATCAAACGCTGCTTGTAGCAGAGCGCAAGCTGTTTTCGTGAGAAGCTCTTTTTAAGATATGGAGGTGTCAAGTATGAAAATCATCCCTTACCATGCAGCATATCAAGCAGCCCTGCCGGAAATTTCTCTGGCCTGGCTCAAACAGTACGACATTTTAGAGGATTTAGATGTCGAAATGGTCAATCACCCGGAGCAGATCCTGGACAGCGGGGGTCATGTCCTGCTTGCAGTCAACGATACTTTATCTGCAGCGCATCCCGCACAAGATGTGCTCGGCATGGTCATGCTCGAAAACAACGGCGATTCCGGTGAGGTTCTGAAACTCGGTGTCCGGGAAAACGCACGCTGCCGGGGCATCGGCAGGGCACTGATGGAAGCTGTTGTCGAAATTGCAAAAAAAGAAGGTAAGCATAAACTCACCCTCTCCTCGAATCACCAGTTGACATCTGCCCTGCGCCTTTACGAAAGCATGGGATTTACTTATACCACCTGTGATACACCGCATTTTGAACTATCGGATATTTACATGGAGCTGCTTCTGTAAATCTTTTGTATAAAAAATAAGACCGGACGACTGCCCTCGCTGCATCCGCTGTCAGTGAGTTGTCGTCCGGTTTTCATTACATTACTTTTATTTTGCAGTCATAGCAAATACTGTTTTCCTCGCATTATTGGTTCTGTCATTCACATTATCAACCGATGTGAAAAGCAGCTGCTTGTATAACTTATTGGAATTTGCAAGCTGTTTTGCGGCATAGTTCTTAGCGATCTTGGTTGCGTAAGCACGTCCATCCTTCTTACTCTTCTTGTAAGCTTTTTTCAGAGCTTTGACGTCTTTGATCGTGCTCTTATACATGGAAGTCTCCTGTGCCTTCCAGTAATCCTTGACACCCTGGCTCAAGAACTCTCTGTCCTGCTCCGCGATGCCGCAGATACGTTTGCATGCCCAGTACATATTGTTTGCGTTGTAGTTGTTGCTGTCGATCTTGTAGGATTTGTGTGTATCCGTAATGCCGCTGAACGCCGGAATGAATACCGAATGCTCCGCATTACCCATGGCCAGCCACTGCAGCTGGCAGGTGTCTGCCGGAAGGTCATAGAAAGTTTGAATGATATGGATATCCGAAGAACGTGTTACGCCGATCGGACGTCTGCCAACGTTCTCAGCTTTCATCATATCATATTCCGTTCCTTCATAACGGTTACGGTAAATATCCATCACTTCCAGAACCGAAACCTTCTTATCCGGTGCATAGAACAGCGGATAAAGCTCTGTATCACTGTATGCGCCAACGCTGGACGGTGCCAGAATCTTGTGTCCAATCCAGGTTCTCATGTTGGAATATTCTTCTCTAGTCAGCCCGCTGATAGACTTGAGCAGATTGTACTTTCCGTCATCTTTGACTGCGCCGACCTTATCGATTGTTTCAAACAGGTTTTTAGAGAACACGAAGTTTTCTGTATCGTTTTCGTCTACCACATCAATCATGAATTGGTTGCCGAAAACAGCGACTTTATCTGTCGGCATCTTCATAGCCGCATAAGTCGTACCACCGTAAACTTCAAAGATCCATGCTTCCTTCTGATCGGTAAAGAACAAAATATTGCCCTCTTCAGAGCCATATTTGTCCAGCAGTGCAGCCAGCTTGTTGACAGCACCCTTCGCGGTCTTCGCCTGACACGCGATCAGCCCCGGCAGAATTGCTTCTCTGAGACCTGTTCCGGTCTCTTTGAAAGGGTCCGCTGCCTCATAGGCCTCGGAAGGACTTGCGGAAACCGTTCCTACGACTGCCAAGCCATATTCGTTGGTGCAGCTTGCAGGATATTCTCCGTCTCCATGTGTGGATACATCAGGAACATAAGTATACTTATAGGTCGTCTTAGGAAGCGGTACCTTGAAGCCCTTCTGGTCCTCTCCCTCGTCCACATAATAGCGACCCGCCTTGGTTACACGAGGCTGCACCTTAAACATCTTGGCATAAGCCCCGGTTCCCTGGTCTTCACTGCGTGCAATGATCGTAGTACCGTCCTCACTGACGTCCTTGCCGACGTATGCACCGGTACATGCGAAAGCACTTGCCGTAGAAATCACCATAGCCAAAGTCATAACGAGTGCAACTAATTTCAATCTCCTCATCTTCATCTTCTCCTCCTGAATTAAGTAAGATCTGCAATATCGTTCTCCTTCATTATAAAGGATTGCCCCTGCACCGTCAACAAAACTTTGTTATTTTTATATCATTTCCCAAGAAAATATCTTCCTCCTGCTTTGCTGCAAACCCCCGCCTTTCGTGTCACTCGATGCCGCCAAGTAAATGATGCAGGATCCGCTTGCGGTCGTCGAGAAACATCTTTGTGATCCGATAGCTGTCTGTTTCTTCATACGTGTAAGGGCGGACACCGTCTGCATCAAAACACAGGATTTCAGCCTCCGGCATCGCCAGTAAAATTGGCGAATGGGACGCAATGATAAACTGAACAACTCAAATCGACTTAAAATTCTAAGCTATTCGCATTCAAAAGGAAATACTTCATTCCCATGATGACAAATCCTTCATCATTGCGCCATGGT
>OLSK01000229.1_pt1 | contig 52860 bp, 53 predicted proteins | sample 1672781 | NCBI WGS metagenome assembly OLSK01 (sample SAMEA3136723, study PRJEB25190) | human gut metagenome | biome: human gut; feature: human-associated habitat; material: faeces | place: Austria | collected 2013 | reverse complement strand
CCCATGAGCGCCACTTCGCAAGGTGCTTTTGTCGTGATTCCGGAAATATCGCTATGCGATATTTCCTACGTAATAACAAAAGTGCTGTCGCTCCGGTCGACTCATTCAATCGACTGTGCGACAGCGCCTTTGACTATCTTATTCATTTCTCGGTTTATCTGCCGCCGGGGTATGGCCCGCTTCCCAAAGCCGATCCGCGACCGGTCCCCATGCCTTCGCGTATTCCGTACACTTGCCGCAAAGATGCTCGCAGGTTTCCGGTGCCTCAAGATCTGTGGACTTCGCACCGGTACGCTTGACGAGTTCCTGCAGGATCTCCGGATTTTCAAGCATTGGACATGGTTTCAGGAAATTATCGTTGAACGGCTGCCCTTCTTTGTATGCCATAAACAGTGGCTGCTGCAGACATTCAAGTAATGACTTCTCCTTAATATTGGCATTGGAATAGTGAATGAATACACATGGCTCTACATCGCCGTTGGCATTGATGTGGCAGTAACGCTCACCGCCCGCTACGCAGCCGTGTACAAATTCGCCGTCGTTCTGGAAGTCGATGGCAAACAACTCTTTGCCGCCCTCGATACCACGGATTTCACGAATTTTATGATACATGTACTCTCTCTGCTCTGGACTTAAAAGCAAATCCGGACTTGCGTTTACGCCTACTGGCATATAATGGAAGAACCACGCGAACACGCAACCCTTATCGATCAGCATATCCAGAAACTCGTCACTGGTAACTGTCAAATAGTTCTGGCTGGTATAGCAGATAGAAACGCCAAACGGAATGTGATGCTCGTGCATCAGATCCATCGCCGCAAGCGCTTTCCGATAATGTCCCGCGCCTCTCCTGCCGTCGTTACTTTCTTCAAAGCCCTCGATGCTGACGGACACGAAGAAATTACCAACCCTCAAAAGATCCTGGCAGAACTTTTCGTCGATCAAGGTGCCGTTTGTAAACGCGTGGAAAGCCACGTCTTTATGCTTCTCGCAGAGACGGATGATATCATCCTTTCTGATCAGCGGTTCACCGCCTGTAAAAAGATAGGCGTAAATACCGAGTTCCTTGCCTTCGGTGATGATCTTATCCATCATTTCGTAGGAAAGATTCATCTTATTGCCGTACTCCGCGGCCCAGCAGCCTGTGCAGTGCAGATTGCACGCGGTCGTCGGATCCATCAAAATAATCCACGGAATGTTACATCCGTATTTTTTCTTCATTTTCAGCGATGTCTTGTAGCCCATAAAGCCGGCCTCAAAACCCGCGTTTAAGAGGAAAGTCTTCAAAATGTGCGGATCTACCTCTCTAAGGATTCTCTGCGTATAATGCGTCCATTTACTGTCTGGGTTCTTTGCAAGACTGCGGAGCATCTCGTAAGACGACGCCTCCCAATCATCCCCCATGATTTTTTCTACTTTGTCTACCAAAGGCAGCATCACTTCCGAAAGATCTTGTGTCCGGCTCTTTTTGATAATAGAGTCCAAAGTCATTTCAAATGCTTTTCTTTCTGCGATATGTGCTAAACTCTTTGCCATATAGATTCACCCTTTCTTTAATCATCATTGACTACCCTTTTGTTTCTGTGATGTGTTTTTAATGTAGGAAATATCACTCGCGATATTTCCGGAATCACGACAAAAGCACCTTGCGAAACGACCCTCATGCATGAGCGACATGCATGCATAGAAATCTCAGCTTTCGTTACGCGCTTTTATCGGAACCCACTTTGAAGTTCAAACCTACTCCACTTTATATTATAGTCAATTTCTTTGCGTGCATGCACAGGACAAATCCGCAAAGATGTCCGATTTTTACACTTCACAGTTTTTTTGTAACTTTTTTTGGACAAATTCCGTATTTTGTCCAAAAAAATAATCTTTCGTTTGCTTATTGTTCTGTATATCCAGTATAATGGTATATAACTCATAGAGAATTATAGTACGTTTTTCGTAGGAAGGAAACCATCGCAATGGCTGATTCGAATATTACAAAACGAGCCTTGGCTGCCGCACTGAAGGAACTCATGGAGCAAAAGCCTTTTTCCAAAATCAATGTCGCGGAAATCTGCGAAAAATGCGGCATGAATCGGAAGAGCTTCTACTATCATTTCAAAGATAAGTATGATCTTGTAAACTGGATTTTTGATATGGATTTTGCAAAGGTTCTGGAAGCGCATGAAAAAAAAGATTATTTTACATGGCCGTTTTTGGAAGCGCTCTGCGAATGTTTTTATGAAAATCGCTGTTTTTATCGCAAGGCACTCAAGATTCGCGAACAAAATTGCCTCATCGACCATTATCGTGAAAAATTAGAGCCATTCATGCAGGCAGGTATGCGCAAAATTCTGCATGAAACGGAATATATGGATTTTCAAATCAACTTTTTTGCAGATGCCTTCATCGGTTCTTTGGAACGCTGGCTTTCGGAGAGCGACTGCATGTCGGCGTCCGAACTGATTGCCCGCGTCAAAGCCTGCATCAAATCCTGCGCGGAGATCGCGGAGATTTCGGAAGGCGCGGAATAAAAATTACGCCGCAACCTCATGCAAACGCCTGCGCGATCTGCTTTGCTCAACATTTTTCTCTGCTTTATCAAAACAGCCGCTTTTCCCAGCGGCTGTTTTTTCAACACTTCTCAAACGGCATGGTTGCAAGCCCTTCAAGCTTTATCCACATACCTGTTCAATATTGTATACAATTTATTTCACATCCTCATGTGGATAACTTTTGTTATCATGATGCTTGAAATTTCAACATGTTTCATATAATCTCTTTTTTGTCAAGAGCAAGTTATCCACAGATTTTCGCGATCACATAGTCTGCGAATGCTTCGCAGGTCGCGCCCTCGCGCGTGCCGGTCACAACCACAGCTTTTTCGGTCCCATTGCAGGTCGTTAGTGCCGCCGCCAGTTGGTCCGCTTTAGCAATCAGACCGATATGACGCAGCAGCATCTCGGCTGCCTTGAAGATACTGGCAGGGTTCGCGTAATCCGCCAGTCCCTCCTCTACCATACGCGGCGCGGAGCCATGAATAGCTTCAAACATCGCGTAATGGTCGCCGATATTGGCGCTGCCTGCCGTACCGACGCCGCCCTGAATCTCCGCTGCTTCGTCAGTGATGATGTCGCCGTACAGATTCGGCAGGACAAATACCTGAAACTTGCTTCTGATGGCCGGATTGACCAGATTCGCGGTCATGATGTCGATATACCAGTCCTCCGCGGTGATTCCCGGATAATCCGCGGCAACCTCATGGCAGATCCGCGTAAAATTGCCATCGGTCTTTTTCATAATATTGGCTTTGGTCACGATCGCCACATTGTCCTTGCCGTTTGCCTTGGCGTATTCAAAGGCTGCGCGAGCGATGCGTCTGGTGCCAGGCTCGGTGGTTACCTTAAAATCCATGGCAAGCATGCCCGGAATTTCCACACCGCGGCTGCCCAGGACGTATTCTCCCTCAGTGTTTTCCCGATAGAACATCCAGTCGATCCCCTCTGCCGGAACAGAAACCGGTCTGACATTGGCATATAAGTCCAGCTCTCTTCTGAGCGTGACATTGGCGCTCTCCATCGTGCCGCCCTTCGGGGTTGTTGTCGGTCCCTTGAGGATGACATCACATGCTTTGATAGCTTCCAGAACATCGGTCGGAACTGCTTCTCCCAGCGCCATTCTGTTTTCAAGCGTCAACCCCTCGATCTCTCGAAGTACGATATGTCCTGTGGCGATTTCGTCCGCAAGCAAGGTCTCCAGCAGCCGTTTTGCCTGTTTCATAATGATCGGTCCGATGCCGTCGCCGCCGCAAAGCCCAACGGTTACAGTTTGGAGCAACGCGTAATCCTTAGTTGGCTCCGCTTTTGCCATCTGCTCGGTTCTTGCGAGCTGCTCTCTGAGCAGTGCTTCAAACTGCGCGGCAGCTTCTTGTATGTATGCTTCTCGGTTTTTTTCACTCATAATTCTTGTCCTTCTTCTGTTTATCGCGTTTCCTGCCACAGGAACCGAACATAGCCGGCCAGGCAGTCCTTATTCCCTTTATGACAGCGATGCTTCCGTTATCAATCGCAAGATCTGCTAATGGTTTCCCTGTCCGACGTATTTGAGCAGTCCGCCTGCCTTGAGGATCGCTTTCTGTCTTTCGGAAAAACTGCAGAGCAACGGAATGTTGTCGCTTGTTGTCTCGTCAACCAGCGTCATTTCGCCGCTGTCCATGCCGTCATAGACGTTTTCGATCCGCAGCACGTCATCCTGATGCAGTTTTTCATAATCTTCCGGATTTTTGAATGTCAGCGGCATAATACCTGCGTTGATCAGGTTTGCCACATGGATTCTCGCGAAACTCTTGGTAATGACCGCTCTCACGCCCAAATACAGCGGAACCAGCGCCGCGTGCTCTCTGGAAGACCCCTGCCCGTAGTTGCTGCCGCCGACGATGATGCTTGTTCCGGCTGCCTTCGCTCTTTCCGGGAAGGTGGTGTCACAAACCCCGAAGCAGAACTGCGACAGGTGTGGAATATTGGAACGGTACGGCAGGATCTTGGAGCCCGCCGGCATGATATGGTCTGTTGTGATATTGTCGCCTACCTTCAGAACCAGTGGTGCCTGCAGCGTATCTTCCTGCGGCATGCTGTCCGGGAAAGGTTTGATGTTCGGTCCTCTGAGAATTTCGACCTGATCGCCCTCGTCTGCCGGCGCCGGAGCCAGCACTGCGCTGTCATCGATCTTAAACGCTTCCGGCATCGTGATCTGCGGCATGGTGCCAAGGAGCATCGGATCGGTGATCTCGCCGGTCAAAGCTGCTGCTACTGCGGTTTCCGGTGATACCAGATATACCTGCCCGTCTGCGGTACCGGAACGCCCTTCGAAGTTGCGGTTAAAAGTCCGCAGGGAAACACCGCCGGAGTTTGGCGAAAAGCCCATGCCGATGCAAGGTCCGCAGGCACATTCCAGCACTCTTGCGCCGCTGGCGATGATGTCGGTCAGTGCGCCGCAGTCTGCCAGCATTTCCAACACCTGCTTGGAGCCCGGTGATACGGAAAGGCTGACCTCCGGACGGATGGTCTTGCCCTTAAGGAGTGCCGCAACTTTCAGCATATCATACAACGAAGAGTTCGTGCAGGAGCCAATGCAGACCTGATCGACCTTCGTTCCTTTCAGGCTTTCCACCGTAACGACGTTGTCCGGGCTGTGCGGGCACGCGATCAGCGGTTTCAAGGTAGAAAGATCGATGTCGATCACCTTATCATACACCGCGTCCTCGTCGCTCTTGAGCTCCACATAGGCATCGCCCCTGCCCTCTGCTTCGAGGAAGGCCTTGGTTACTTCGTCAGAAGGGAAAATCGAAGTCGTGGCACCCAGCTCTGTCCCCATGTTGGTAATTGTCGCACGTTCCGGTACGGATAAGGTCTTGATACCCTCGCCGCCCCATTCGATAATCGCGCCGACGCCGCCCTTGACGGACAGGATGCGGAGAATTTCCAGACTGATGTCCTTAGCAGTCACGAAATCCCGCAGCTTACCGGTCAGATTAACCTTATACATCTTCGGCATGGTGATATAGTATGCGCCGCCGCCCATAGCAACCGCTACGTCCAGACCGCCCGCACCCATGGCGAGCATACCGATGCCGCCGCCGGTCGGCGTATGACTGTCGGAACCGATCAGCGTTTTGCCCGGTTTGCCGAAACGCTCCAAATGTACCTGATGACAGATGCCGTTGCCCGGTCTGCTGAAGTACAGGCCGTACTTCTTCGCCATAGACTGAATAAATCTATGATCGTCAGCGTTCTCGAAACCGGACTGCAAGGTATTGTGGTCGATATACGCAACGGAAAGTTCTGTTTTGACTCTCGGTACACCCATGGTTTCAAATTCTAAATATGCCATCGTTCCGGTCGCGTCCTGCGTTAAGGTCTGATCGATACGCAGCGCGATTTCGCTGCCCGGCGTCATATCGCCGCTGACTAAGTGTTCTTTGATGATTTTTTGCGCAATTGTAAGTCCCATATTCTATTCATCTCCCTGCATAATACTTTCATAGGCGTGCTCCACATGGGTCAGCATCAGCCCTTCAACCTTGGCAGCGTCGCGTTCGCGAATCGCCTCAAAAATGTCCCGATGTTCTTCCACAGAATGCAGAATTCTTCCTTCATGGCATAGGGAAGCTTGTCGATACTTCATCAGCTTGTGGTGAATCGGCGAAAGGATTGCCCTAAAGATCGGACTGCCGCATTCAGCGTAGATAATGTCATGGAATTCTGTGTCAAGATCTCTGACCTTGTCCGCGTTATCCTTGCTCGCATAGAATTCCTGCTGCTCCAAAATATCCTTCAGCTTCGCGATGCCTGCCTCGCTGATGTTCTTCGCGGTCATCGTTGTCGCGATGACCTCAAGTTTTCGCTTGACGATAAACATATCTTTGACATCATTTTCGGTAATGCCCAGCACAATCGTGCCGACCGGAGAATCTCCGATCAAAAGATCGCTTTCCAGCTTTGCCAGGGCCTCGCGAATCGGCGTTCTGCTGACCCCCAGTTCCTCCGAAAGCTTGCTTTCGCTGATGATTTCTCCTTTGGCGTAAACGCCGTTTAAGATATTGCTCTCGATTCGCGTGTATACCTGATTGGCCAGTGATACGGTTTTGTAATCTAACATTTTGCGTTCCTTTCTTAACGATATCCCTGCGCTTTGAGCGCCGCGATTTTTTCTTCCATTTCTCCGGTAGACAAACTTGTTGTTCTGCCATCGGCATACATTTCATCCACCCATTCTTTGAGCTGTTTGACAAGTTCGTCGTCCTTCGTCTTTTTGTCACTTCCCGTCAGACGATAATGCTCGTTCATCCAGTACGCGATGCCGGCAAGCCCGGATGTCTTGCTGACCGATACGCCCGGCGCGCGATTGAGAATCTTCGTCGTGTTAAAGATATTGTAGATTTCTTCGTCCTTCATCAGACCGTCCGCGTGAATGCCGGCTTTTGTGACATTAAAGTTTTCTCCGACAAACGGTGTCATCGGCGGAATGTCGTATCCCATTTCGTTTTTAAAATATTCTCCGATTTCCGTCACGACAGTCGGATCCATGCCGTCGAGTGACCCCTTCAGCGAGGCGTATTCAAACACCATGGCCTCCAGCGGAATATTACCGGTTCGCTCGCCGATGCCAAGCAGGGAACAGTTGACTGCGCAGGCCCCGTACAGCCACGCGGTCGTCGCGTTGGCAACCGCCTTGTAGAAATCGTTGTGTCCGTGCCATTCGAGCATCTCACTCGGCACACCCGCATAGTGCTGCAGGCCGTAGATGATGCCGGCAACGCTGCGCGGCAGCGCCGCACCGGAATACGGAACGCCATAGCCCATCGTATCACAGGCCCGGATCTTGACCGGAATGCCTGCATCCTCCGAAAGCTTCATAATTTCGTTGACAAACGGTACAACAAAGCCGTAGAAGTCCGCGCGGGTAATATCCTCCAAATGGCAGCGCGGAACGACGCCCGCGTCAAAAGCGTCCTTAATGGTTTCCATATAGAAATCCACCGCTTGTCTTCTGGTCATATTCATCTTTTTAAAAATGTGGTAATCGCTGCAAGAAACTAGAATACCGGTTTCTTTGATGCCAAGCTCCTTTACCATCTGGAAGTCCTTCTTCTGCGCGCGAATCCAAGTCGTAATCTCCGGAAAGGTATAGCCAAGCGACATACATTGATCGATAGCTTCCCGGTCCTTCTTGGTGTAAATAAAAAACTCGGACTGCCGGATCAGCCCATAAGAACCTCCCAGTTTTGCCAAGAGCTTGTAAAGATCTACAATCTGCTTGACTGTATAGGGTGCCATCGATTGCTGCCCGTCTCGAAATGAGGTATCTGTAATCCAAACGTCCTCCGGCATATTCATCGGTACGCGTCTCTGGTTGAAGGCCAGCTTCGGCACTTCTTCGTAATTAAACATCTCTCGATATAAATTCGGTTCGTCCACATCTTGCAGGCTGTATTTGTAGATACTTTGTTCCAACAGATTGGTTTTTTTGGAAATCTCAAGCATTTCATGACCTCTCTTTCAAATGATGATATGACAGCCACATCCGATGCGGCTGTCAAGTTTTCAGTCAAGTTCTTTATTGCGTTAAATCGTTTTCTCGCACTGTATACAAGTATACTTCTGTCGTTTCACGATGTCAATAGCTTTTGTTAAAATTGTTTAAAAAATGTTTTTAATATACAAGTGTACGTCAATATGTCGTAAAAACCGTCTGCCTCAAACGCGAAAAGGAGAACCACAGTCCTCCTTTTCGCTTGCGGCGCGCTTCTCGCAAAGCAACGCGCGGTCTAATTCTTATGATATTCCTGAATGAAGTTAGCAAGCAATGCTACCGTCTGCTCCATATCCTCCATATGCACTGTACCGACTGCGGTATGCATATAACGCTGCGGAATACTAATGCCGCCTGCCAGCACGCTCCCTCCCGCCATCGCTGCAGACCAAGCGTCCGTACCGCCTCCAGTGATGACCTCTCTCTGGAATGGAATGTTGTGACGTTTCGCGACATCGATAATCTCTTTTGTCAGCCTGCGCGGTACATTGTTTCCGGTTGCGCCCAGAATCGGATCCCAGTCATAAAACTTGACCGCCGGACCTTTTCCCATCATGCAAGAGCATTTGCTTTCCTCCACACCCGGTGTGCCGCCTGTGAGTGTGACATCAATTGCCATAAACAACTCCGGATTCAGCCGGTTGACCAACGGACCGCCTGCGCGCATGCCGACTTCTTCTTGTACTGAGCCGACCATCACGATGGTGTTCTCCAATTCCACATTTTTGAGTCTCTTAAGTGTTTCCACGAGTACCGCACAGCCCGCTCTGTCATCGATCGCCTTGCCGGTATAATATTTTCCGCCGTTGAGCACATAGCCTTCTCTGGCGAAGCCCATGTAACAGCCGATTTCCACCCCGAGTGCTCTGGTTTCTTCCGCGCTTTCGGTACCGAAATCCACGAACAAATCCTCAATTTTGATAACCTGATGGTGCTCCTCTTCGCTCATAATATGCGCCGGCTTGGAACCGGTTACACCGTAAACCGCCTTACCGTCATCGGTCATAACGACCATGTCCTGGTTGACCGCGGTTCTGTCGTCATGATAGCCAACCGGAAAGAAACGTGCGAGACCGTTTTCTTCGATATAATTGATGATAAAGCCAATTTCGTCCATATGCGCGGAGAAAACGAGTTTGCGGTCTCTGTTCTTGCCGTATTTCACAAAAATCTGGTTACCCATCGGATCCTCGATATGTTCGTCATACAGCCCTTCCATTTCTTTACGAAGGACAGCGGCTACTGCGCTTTCATCACCGGAAACACCGTAAGTATTGTCCAAATTTTTTAATGTTTGTAATAATGATTCGTAAGCCATTTTATTCCTCTTTTCTACAGATACTGATTATACCATCATAAAGCCGCAAATCAGATACAGCACAACTGAGATGGCAGCTGATATGGTCGCATAGGGCAGCGTTGCGAACATCAAATCCATGGACTTGATTTCGCATCCCTGCGCGCACATGATGACGCCGTCACCGTACAGGCAGGTATTGCTTCCGAATGCCGCGCCGGAGAATACCGCAGCGGAGGCCAAAATCGGATCTACGCCCATCGCCTGTGCCAGCGGTACAACGATTGGTAAAATGATAGCCGCTAGATCCCAGAAACATCCGGTTGCGTAAGCGTACACGCCGCATACCAAAAATACTACCGCAGGCAGGAAAGCGCCTTTCATGATCGGCTGCGTCACGCTGATCACGTAATCCGCAAGACCAAGGTCAATATTGATAGCCTGCACCGCGAACGCCAGCACCGTCAGAATCATAACGAAGCTCATGCTGACAACACCGTCATAGCACGCCTCCAAAAGCTCCTTGAAGCTCATCTTCTTTTCGAGTAGATACAGGATGAAGGCGGACAGTACACCGGCCGCGGAGCCGTAAAGCACCTCTGTTCCCATGGCCAGTGTGACCACGATCATAACGATCAGCGGAATCAGGAAGTTCCAAGGATGCGCCTGATAACCCTCCGGAATCTCAAATTGATTGGCGTGGATGACATCTTCCGGCGTTCCTTCCGGAAAAACATTTCCAGTCAGTGCAACTCTTTCGTAGTCTTTTTTAATCAAACCGAGTTTCGGGATGATGCCGATGATCTGCAGGACACAAACAATCAGCGAAATATACGCGTAGAAGGTCAGCGGCAGCGCTTTTAAATACGCGCCCATACCGGTCCCGTCAACCACAACGCCTTGGTTTTCCATCAGCATCGCGAAATATGCCGCCCAGGATGAAAGCGGGATCAGAATACAGACCGGCGCGGCGACCGCGTTTACGACATAGGCAAGCTGTGTTCTCGGAATGCCCTGTCTGTCGGTAATGCCCTTCATCGTCGTACCGACTGCCAAATTGTTCAAATAATCGTCTAAGAAAATAATTACACCTAAAATAAAGGTGCCGAATAAGGACTGTTTCTTTGTCTTAATAAATTTTCCGGCCCAGATTCCAAAATCAGTGACCGCGTTGGATCTTTCAAATAGGACGATGAGCATGCCAAACATGGCAACGACCATCGCGATCCATTGAAAGCTCTCATTGGCCATGGATGCGTATAAATAGCCAAACCAACTGTTCACAAATCCTTCATTTGCGCTTGCCAAAATAATTGCGCCGACTGTCAGACCGCAAGTCATGGCAAACAAGGTTCTTTTCGTCGCTACCGCGATGATCAAAATCACCAGTACCGGCAGCAAACTGATAAAACCGTACTCCATTGTCTTTTACCTCCAAAATGCTATTAATTCATGCAGACACTACTTTAACACATCCATGAAAAAAAGTAAAGAGAGATAATTGTTTTTTTCAACAAACATTCTTTTTATTTTTTGTTCCTTGACAAAATAAAAATTATTTCAAATTATTTTAAAAAAAGACTACGAAAAATTCGAAAAGTATGGTACAATAACTGCATGACGTCAGTCAGCTATGGGCCATTAGCTCAACGGATAGAGTAACGCTCTCCGAAGGCGTTGATCGGGGTTCGATTCCCCGATGGCTCACCAACGAAAAACCCTTGAATTTTCAACGTTTTCAAGGGTTTTTGCTTGTCGTTTTTTGTAAATATATGCATTTTTTAGGTCGAAAAAGGTGCTATTTAGTGGTATTAGGTGTGACACATTTTGTGGCACGTATCGTATCTGATCCTAAAATTCGCTTAGAATTTTTAAACTTTTTTTGAATAAAATAAAAACCGGGTGTTTTCCCGGCTTTATTCTTTATTCTTATAATGTTACGTGGAGCTTTTCTGCCAGAGCTTCCCGGAGCACCTGCGACACATTAAATCCAGCCTCTGCCGCAGCGCGATCAAGCCAGTTTGGAAGCGTTACGTTTCGTCTCACTGCCTTATTGTCGTTCTTTCTTCGATATTCGTCAAAGTCAACGTCGACTAATGTCACAATTCCTTTTCCAGCATCCGCAAACGTTCCGTTTTCAATTTCGATATTCTCGATCCTTGATTGCTTTGGAATTTCTTCGCCGTTGTCCTGCGCGACGATTCCGGCCAGTCCTATAGCGTCCCTTGCCATAAACATGGCATCGCTAAGATCTTTTCCTTCTGTCAGGATTCCCATATCCGGAACTTCAACGAGGTATTCGCCTTTTTCGTCTTCTGTAAAAATTACAGGATATACTGCTTTTATTTTCCTCTCCTCTCTATTTTGAAACGTGGCAGGGCTTTATTTGTAGCCTCGCCGCTTAAGTATTGCCTTTGCAAGCCTTTCGTTTCATCTCGCTCTCCTTACATCATCGGTTATACACATTTTATACCCATTCGTCAAGTCTTTTTATACACATTTTTTGCGTATTATCTCAAAAAAAAATAAAAAAACCGCGGAGCTTCATCGCTTCCGCGGCTTTTTTTATTTATCCTCTCCCATATCGGTGAAGCCCTTTCCTTCTCCCCATACGGTATTCACTTGCAGAATCGTAACGAATGCCTGTGGGTCAGTTTCAAGCAGGAATTTTTTGATAACCATGCTCTCGCGCGGAGAGCAGAGAATTATGAGCTGTTTGCGATGCTTACCGGTGTATTCCCCTACGATATCATAACTGGATACTCCGCGACGGATTTCGTACATGACATAATCCGCGACCTCCTTACCCTTTGCGGTAATGATCTGCATCTGCACGATCTTCGTCTCAAATCCGTACATGATGAAATCAACAACCTTGGATGCGATGATCTGCGTTACCAAGGCGTACAGCGCGATATTGCGCCCAAAGATAAATGCGGAAATCACGATGATACCGCAGTCCAGCACAAGCAGAATGCGGCTGATATCCACCTGAGGCATCCACTTTTTCTTCACAATCTTCGCGATGGATTCCGTTCCGCAGAACGAATAGCCTCTCCAAAAGACGAAGCCGTTGCATGCCCCCGCGAAAATACCGCAAAAAATTGCGGCCAGCAGCAGGTCTTTTTCCTCAAGCAGCTGAAAATCCAATTTTTCAAACACGAACAGAACCGCCGGATACAGCAATGTTACGAGCAATACCTTTTTGCCCTCTCGGAAGCCCAGCGTCAGGATCACGACAATCCAGATCACGATGGCCAGCGCGTAGTACAGCACCGAAAAATCAATGCTGATGTAATTTTGCACGATTCTGACGATACCCGTCAGGCCGCCGCAGGTCAAGCCATTGGGGATCATGACCGCCGTTGTTGAAAACGCGCCGATCGCGCATCCGAGAATTAAAAAAATCATATCCGCGATGGTGCGTTTTACATGCGTATGCTTCTCATAATGCATCTGTTTCTCCTTTCTTCGCCAAAAGCCGTCCATGTCGGATACATGGATACGGAAGCCCCGGATTTTTTTCTTTATATGGAGCAAGGCTCTGCTTCCTGCAGCGCATAAAAAGCCGTATTTCCAAACACATCCACAGCCTTAACCATCATCGCTGCCTGCCTGCTTTGGGCCTCCGCCTCCCAGGATAAGGAAAGCTCCAGCTTACCTTTGACACGCGCCGCGAAATGACGAGCGCAAAAGATCTTGCCGTCGTACTGATCATCGACACACCAATAATCCACCAACGCGAACACATCCTTCGCGAGCGCCGCTTCGACGTCGGCTCTCGCCTTGCTGCGCAAATTTTCGGACATCTCCGTCAGCTGATATGCCGACAAGCGAACGGTGACCTTGCAGGGCTCTGTTTGGAATCCGGACGTGTACGGCTCGCGCGAAAGCTCCGCGGCAATCCGTATTTTTGGCTCCACGTCCTGTAATGCATCACAAACAGTCTCTTCGGCAACAAGCTCCACAGCGAGCCCTTCTCTCTGAAAACGTTTCAGCGCTCCCGCTGCGGCCGGCGCGCCGTTGTCGCAGCAGATCCATCTGCGTCCGCACTTTCCCGCGACCGCACCCAACGTGCCGGAACCGCAAAAAAAGTCGCAAACCAAATCATCCGGCCTGCTGCCTGCTTCCAAAATACGCAGCAGCAGGGCCTCCGGCTTCTGGGTCGCGTAACCGGTACGTTCCGCGGAGGTGCGCCCGACCATATCAATATTCCAAACATCCTTCATATTGACCATCGTATACCAGCCCCGCTCATCGCAAAATTCCGCCACCCCCTTAAAACGATAGGGTTTCAAACCGCGATTATAGGATTTTTCCTTCGGCAGCTGCAGATAATACCGGGGCGTTTTGCTGTAAACCAAAATGGTGTCATGTTTTCTGGCAAAGTGCCGTTTGCTGCTGCCACCGGACTTATACTGCCAGATAATTTCATTGACAAAATTACGGTCGCCAAAAATTTCATCCAAAAGGATTTTGACATAATGCACGCTGTGCCAGTCCAGATGCACCCAAATGGTGCCCTCATCAGCGAGGAGGTCGCGCATATACAGCAGCCGCACGCAAAGCATGCGAAGATAAGCCTCCATGCCGGTTTCCCATACGTCCTCATAGGCGCGATGACGCACGCGTCTGGTCTTGGCGGTGGCTTTTTCACTTTCCGAACCTGCCTTCGCGTCCTTGTCCGACATCAGCGGGATTTCCGCGATTGCCTCATAATTCGCCTTGCTGAAAAACGGCGGATCCAGATAAATGAGCTGTACCTTTCCGTCAAGCTCTTTTTCAGAAAGCAGCCAGCGCATACAGGCCGCGTTATCGCCATAGGCCAGCATCCCGACCCCGCGTTCCTCCTTTTCGCCGTTTCCTGCCTCCAAACGTTCGATCAAACGAAAAGCGCCGCTTTTTTGTTGTTCGTATTCAATGCGGCTTTGCTCATAAATTTCGGCCAAATGCTGAATCAATCCCATCGTTCTCGTCCTTTCAAGCCGATTTGTTCCGACAAAAAATGCACCATGTAATATGGTGCATTTCGCCGGTACTGCGTTATTTCCATGAATTACATGGTACAATTATAACATAATTCGCTGTCCTGTTGCGCGTTTATCTTCTCAATTTCCGGAATTCTTTTGACTTTCTGCGTCGTTGTCTTGATCATCGGTTCGTCAGTGAGAATGAAATGGTTGACATGCTTGTATTTTGGCATTGCCTCATTGATCGCCCCCAAATCACGGCGCACCTGTTCCGCCAATTGGTCGACGTTCCATTGCTTTTCTTTGAGATAGTCCTCCTGGTACACAATTTTTGCCCAAAGTACCAGATCGTTGTGCTTTTCGCGTGAAAAGACCAGACATTCCGCCACATACGGCAGTCTGGAGAGCTTTTCCTCGATTTCCTCAGGGAAAATATTTTTACCGTTTTTCATGACGATTACATTCTTTTTGCGACCGGTGATGTACAGATTTCCATGTTTATCGAAACGTCCAAGGTCTCCGGTATAGAACCATCCGTCCTTGATGGCTTCTGCGGTTTCGTCCTGCTGATTCAGATAACCCAGCATGATGTTTGGTCCGCGCGCCACGATTTCGCCGATTCCGTTTTCATCCTCTCCAAAAAGCTGAATATTGACGCTCGGCATCGGCTTGCCAACAGAGCCTGCGGCGATATCCTCCGGGCGCTCTGCCGCGAGTACCGGAGAAGTTTCCGTCAACCCGTATCCCTGAATGGTCGCAATGCCAAAGCCGTTCATACCGGCGGAGGTTTCCGGCGTCAGCGGCGCGGCTCCGCAGATAATCAGTCTCAGCCGTCCGCCTAGACCATCAATCACCTGTTTAAAAATTTTGCGGCGAACCGGAAGGCCGAATATTTCCGCGAACTTCGCGAGCTTTAAGCCCGTTTGAATTTTGCTCTGCTTGCCTTCTTTTTCAATCTGTCTGCAGATTTTTTTGTACATATTTTCTACAATCAGCGGAACGCCTACAAAAACGGTCACGCCATACTCACCTAAATTCTTTGTCACATAGCGTAAGCCATCGCAGAATACGCTGCACGCGCAGGACGCCATGAATACCAGCGCGCCGACCAGCCCGAAGCTGTGGTGGAACGGCAAAAACGCCATATTCACATCCCAGGGGTAAAAGCGCTCGAACGCCTGCATGTCTCGGATATTACTCATAATGTTGCCGTGACTGAGCATCACAGCCTTGGAATTAGCGGTGGTTCCGGAGGTGAACAGAATGACCGCCGTTTGCTTTTCGGAGACCTCCGCGTCCAAAAATCTGCGCTCACCGGAACGAACCTTCTGCTCGCCGTCCAGTTTCATCTGTTCCAATACGCTGCCTTCACCGTTCATCTGCAGCAAAATCGGCTTTTCTATCCCACAGTGCTCTGCCGCTTCTTCGGCAACAACCTTGTGCTTGTCATCATAGAACAAGACTGTGATCTCACTGCGGCCGATGCAGGAGGCCAGTTCTTCCGCGGTAAAACCCTTGTCAAACGGTACCGCCACGCCGCCGCCGTTGACTGTCGCCAAAAATGCCTGCATCCAAGGATAGCTGTTCTCGCCGATGATACCGACGCGCAGCGGTTTCCCCTGCAGCGCATCCATGCAGAGCAGCTCTGTCCCCAAATTCTGCGCGTCCTTATGCATTTGAAAGAAAGAGATATGTTTGATCACACCGTTTTCCTTCACTTGAAACGCGTCATTGCTCGGCGTTTCTTCAATACAGCAGGTCACCATTTCCTTGATCGTTCTTGCCGGATTCTGATAGCAGTAACGCTTGCTTTTTTTGCGGTTTATACTCATAGTACTTATCTTCTCCCAATATTACTTTTAGATGTGAGGATTTCCTCACGCTCCCTGTCATCGCGATATGAAAGGGACTTTATCCCCGCGCGAAATAATCTAGTTTTTAAAACTAGATTACTTTCTATTATATAGAAGATACGGGATCAAGTCAACTCTATGGGCTTTTTTTAACGCTTTCATCACCAAATCTACATTTTCTTTTTTATGATAATGCATCAATACCCGCTGCATCCGCTTCTCTTCCGTACTTTTCGCCACATAGACCGGCCGCATGGTAAACGGGTCAAGTTCCGTATAGTACATGCAGGTCGCCAGCGTACCCGGCGTCGGATAGAAGTCCTGCACCTGGTCAGGTACGAATCCGTATTCCTTGAGAAAACAAGCCAGCTCAATCGCATCGTCGAGACTGCTGCCCGGATGCGAGGAAATCAGATACGGGATCAGATATTGCTTCAGCCCGAGGCGCTTGTTCATCTGTCGGTACTTCTTGTCGAAGGCCAAAAAAACCTCTTTGCCCGGCTTGCGCATGTGACAGAGTACCTGCGGCGAAATATGCTCCGGCGCGACTTTGAGCGTTCCGCTGACGTGATAGCGGCAAAGTTCCTCGATGAATTTGTCCGCCTTCGGGTCCGCCATCAGATAGTCATAGCGGATACCGGAACGAATGAATACTTTTTTGATCCCATCAAGGTTTCGTACTGCCCGCAGGACATCCAGATAATCACTGTGATCCACTTTCATGTTCGGGCAAACACCCGGATACAGACAATCTTTATCCGCGCAAACGCCGACTTTGAGCTGCTTCTTACAGGCCGGAAAGCGAAAATTAGCGGTCGGTCCCCCGACATCGTGGATATAACCCTTAAAATCTTTTTTTTGCGTCAGTGCTTTTGCCTCCCGCACGATTGACTCCTTGCTGCGGCTGCGCACCTGCCTGCCCTGATGATAGGTGATCGCGCAGAAGCTGCAGCCTCCGAAGCAGCCGCGCGAACTGACCAGACTGAACTTTATCTCGCGAAATGCCGGAATCCCTCCGGCGGCCGCGTAAGAAGGATGATATTCGTTCTCAAACGGCAGGTCATACAAATCGTCCAGCTCCTCGCGTTCCAGAGGCGGCTGCGGCGGGTTCTGCACCACATAGACCGTATCGCTGTACTTCTCCGTCAGTATCTTAGCCGAAATCGCGTCGTGATTACGGTACTGGATCGCAAAGCTCTCAGCGTACGCCCGCTTATCCTCTGTGATCCGCGCGAAATCCGGCAAGGCGATTGCTTCCTCCAGCCCTGGCAGGCTCAGATTCTTCGTGCGGTAGCAGGTGCCGCGCACCCATGTGATATCCCGCGCCGAGATGCCGGAATCCAATGCCTCGGCAATTTCCAGAATCGCGCGTTCTCCCATGCCGTAGATCAAAAGATCAGCCTTGGCATCCAGCAGGATCGATCTGCGCACCTTGTCGCTCCAGTAATCATAATGCCCCAATCTGCGCAGGCTTGCCTCCAGCCCGCCGATGATGACCGGCACATCCTTATAGGCCTCTTTTGCCCGATTCGCGTAGACGATGACTGCCCGGTCCGGCCGCCTGCCCGCCTTGCCGCCCGGCGCGTATTCATCCACCTTACGCTTATGGCGAAAGACAGAATAATTGTTGACCATCGAGTCCACCACGCCGCTGTTAATCAAAAACCCCAGACGCGGTTTCCCGAATACGCGAAAATCCTCAGCCGTTTTGTAGTTCGGCTGAGGTAAGATCGCTACCTTATATCCATATCGTTCTAATAATCTGCTGATGATCGCAGTGCCGAACGAATGATGGTCCACATAGGCATCCCCTGTGACGAGCACAAAGTCCGGCTGCTGCCACCCTCGTTCTTCCATCTCTTTTCGATTGATCGGTAAAAAACTCATACAATTATCTCTAGCTTATCTTTGACCCTTGTCGTACGGAATGCCCTCCGCCTTCGGAACACGCGAACTCTTGGACGTAAACGCCAAAACAATCAGCGTGATCACATACGGCAGCATCCGGTAAACATACGGGCTGATGCCGATTTCTGCCAGCAGATAGACTCCGTCACCGTTGATATCCAATGACGCGTAGATTGCCGCGATGCACTTGAACAATCCGAACAGCAGACTTCCGAGCGCGATGTTCAGCGGTGTCCAGTTTCCGAAGATCATAACGGCCAGCGCAAGGAAACCATAGCCAGCGACCTCTCCGGTCGAGGTGCAGTTCGCAGTCGTCATCGAATACGTAAATCCACCGATGCCGGCAAGAAAGCCGGATAATCCGACACCCAAATACCGCATCTTAAATACGTTGATGCCGAGAGAATCCGCAGCCTGTGGGTTTTCACCGCAAGACCGCAGGCGAAGACCGGTCCTGGTCTTATACAAGAATATGGAAACCAGTATAAAAATGATCAAGCATACATACGTACTCGGATAAACCTTGTTCAAGAACAGGTCAAGTACCGGCCCCCAGCTGTAATCCTTCGGAAGCCCGAAGGTGGACGGACGGATCATGAACCAGCCTGCCGCACCGCCACTGGCCATGCCCAGTGTACTCTGCTGCGCAATCATATAGATGAAAAACAGTACCACTGCCGGCGCCAGCATGTTCAGCGCAGTGCCGCCGATGGTCTGGTCCGCGCGCAGATTAATCGCAGAAAACGCGAGCAGCATGGAGAACGCTACGCCGCAGATTCCCGTCAGCAGCATAGAGATCAGCATGATAATCTGTCCCTGTTCCTGTACAAAGCCCATTCCCTGGAACATCCGGATAAAGATTACGCCCATGAACGCGCCGAAGATCATAATACCCTCTAACGCCAGGTTGATGACACCGGAACGTTCCGCGCATACACCCGCAAGCGCTACAATCATAAGCGGAACTGCATAAAGCATGGTTTGCTGAATCAAGAATACCATTACTGCTGTCCTCCTTCCTCTTCGTCATCCACCGCGTCTTCCGCTTCTGCCGCGGCTTCATCGGTCTCCGCCGATTCAATTTCCGGTTTCGCTTCTTCGGTTGTAACCGCGATCTGAACCTCCTTCGCCTTTTTGCGTTTGGTGTTAAGCAGCATCTTGAAGAACATCGCGAAGGCAGATAGATATACGATTGTCGCAATGATAATATTGGCAATATATTCGTTATATGCGGTCAGGTATTTGAGCTGCAGACCGGCAATGTTGAGCGTGGACATGAACATACCCGCAAAAATAACCCCAATCGGATGGTTTGACGCCAGCAGCGCTACCGGAATGCCGTTGAACCCGTCCGCCGGAAGAGACATATAGGTAGACCAATAAAATTCCGTATTGCCGGAAAGGAAATACAGACAACCGCCGGCAGAGGCCAAAGCGCCTGCGATGACCATCGACAATACAATATTTCTCTTATCGTTGATGCCCGCGTACTTCGCGGCATGTCGGTTGAGACCGCAGGCACGCAGTTCAAAGCCAAAGGTCGTTTTGGTCATAATGACCCACATGAGGACCGCGATCAGACAGGCGATCCAAAAGCCGCCGTTTGCCTGAGAATCCGGAAAGAGGATGTCCATCCCCAGCTTCGGCGTTACGACATCGACATTCTTAAGCGGAATGATATAGCCAACCTTCCCGCCTTCTGCCGCATTTTTAAATTCTTCATGCACATCAAACCACCATGTCACCAGATTGGCTGCGATCCAGTTGGTCATGATACAGGTGATAACTTCATTGATGTTGAGAAATGCTTTGAACAATCCCGGGATGGCGCCCCACAGCGCGCCCAGCACGATACCGGTAAGAAACGCGCAAATCCACGCCAGCCATGAAGGACAGCCGGACCACCCCAGCCACAGACCAACCGACAAAGTTCCCATGGTTCCCATCAGATACTGCCCTGCCGCGCCGATATTAAACAGACCGGTTTTGAACGCGACCGCAACCGAAAGGCCTGTCATGATCAGCGGTGTCGCGCGGAACAGCATATTGCCCATGTTGACCGGATTGAAGCCGAAGGTCAGTTGACCGTCCGTTCTTCCGGTACTAAACACACCCAAAAAGACAAGACGTACGCCGTCCCAGATTCCTTTCGGCGAAATGTTGCTCTTGAGAAGCCCTACGATAATAATGACCAGTGTTCCGACCGCGAGGCCGATGAGGATGGAGATCAAAGAGGCGTAAACAGATTTTGCGCCGTCGGATTTATACCATTTTATTTTTCCGCTTTCAGGTTCAATTCTAGGCATTCTGTTTCTCCTCCTTTCCCTGTCGTTTCGCGCCGGACATGTACAGTCCGAGTTCTTCCGGCGTCGTATGCTTTGGATCCAGTTCGCCGACTAACTCGCCCTCATAAATGACAAGGATCCGGTCGGAAAGTCCAAGCACTTCATCCAGTTCCAGAGAAACCAGCAAAATCGCTTTCCCCTCGTCCCGTTCCGCGACCAGCTGCGCATGAATATGTTCAATCGCGCCGACGTCCAGACCTCTGGTCGGCTGCACCGCGACGACCAAAGGTTCATCGCGATCCAGTTCTCTGGCAATAATGGCTTTCTGCTGGTTTCCTCCGGACATCGAGCGTGCGATCGTGATCGGGCCCTGTCCTGAACGGACGTCATATTCTTCAATCAGTTTTTCCGCGTACTTGCGCACTTCTCCAAAACGGATAAAACCGTGGTTTTGGAAGCGCGGCTCTTTATATTTCTGCAGCACCAGATTTTGTTCCAATGTATAGCCGAGCACCAGACCATGCTTGTGCCGATCCTCCGGAATATGTGCCATACCGGTCTGGCTTCTCTTGCGGATCGACGCGTTAGAAATATCCTCTCCGCAGAGGGTAATCTTTCCGGCGGAAGCCTTCTCCAGTCCGGTCAATCCGTGAATCAGTTCTGTCTGACCATTTCCGTCGATGCCGGCAATGCAAAGGATTTCCCCTTTGTGTACCTGAAAAGAAACTCCGCGTACCGCGTCGTTCTTGTGAATCTTGGACGGAACCGTCAGATTCCGCACATCCAAAACGGTTTCGCCCGGGACGGCATCCTTTTTGTGTATTTCCAACTGTACCGGACGGCCAACCATCATATTGGAAAGCTCCTGCTTATTGGTTTTTTGCGTATTGACGGTACCGATATACTTGCCCTTGCGCAGCACCGTAACGCGATCCGAAACAGCCATAATTTCGTTTAATTTATGCGTGATGAATAAGATCGATTTGCCTTCCCTGGCAAATTCCCTCATAATTTCCATAAGTTCATCGATTTCCTGCGGAGTCAAAACCGCAGTTGGTTCATCAAAGATCAGAATATCGTTGTCACGATACAGCATCTTCAGAATTTCGACGCGCTGCTGCATGCCAACCGTAATGTCCTCCACTTTTGCGTCTACGTCAACCTTCAGCCCATAACGCTCCGAAAGCGCGATCACTTTTTCTCGGGCTTCTTTTTTCTTCAAAAATCCAAGCTTGTCGGTCGTTTCGGCGCCGAGGATGATATTATCCAGCACCGTAAAAACATCGACCAGCTTAAAATGCTGATGCACCATCCCGATTCCCAGCGCGGTCGCGTCATTCGGATCATGAATCTCTACTACTTTTCCGTCTTTTTTAATTTCACCTGCTTCCGGCTGGTATAGTCCGAAAAGCACACTCATCAAGGTGGACTTCCCTGCTCCGTTTTCACCCAAAAGCGCATGAATCTCGCCCTTCTTCAGCTGCAGGGTGATGTCGTCGTTTGCCACGATTCCCGGAAATTCCTTGCGGATGTGGTTCATTTCTATTACATACTCAGACATGTCTTTTCCTTATCTTCCTTCGATTCTTTCCCGATATGCCCCACCGAACATCTCAGAATCGAACGATATTTGTCAATATTCAAGCTGTGCCGATTGTGTTTTTCTATTGAGAAAAGGGGGAATACATGATTCCCCCTTATGTTTTGGTTTCAAACCTATGCATTCGCCGCCATTATTTTACGAATGTAACGTTTTCAAGTCCCGCTTTGCTTGGGTCCTTCATTGTATCGTCGTTGTCGATTTTGATTTCGCCTGCGACAACCTTTTCGTACAGAGCTTTGTAATCGTCAACGCTCCAGTTTTCGAGCTGCCAAGTATCTGTCGGGATACCGACTGCGTTGTCAGCTGCGCCGAGCTTCATGAAACCGCCGTAAACTTCGCCGCCGTCATAGTACTTTGTCAGCGCTTCGATTACAGATTCCGCCAAGCCCTTCATCGCGGAAGTGATAACTGTGTCGGACTGCGTGGACTGGTCAACGTCAACGCCAACGATCTTCTTTTCAGCTGCTTCCGCTGCCGCGACTCCGGAGTTAAACATCGTACCACCGCACATGAAGATAACTTCTGTACCCGCATTGTACCAACCGGATAACATCGCCTGCAGGTCAGGAGAAGCGGAGAAGCTGGAGCCGTGTTCCCAGGAATATCTCATTTCAACAGTTTCACCCTTTGCTGCTGCGGCATCGTTCGCGCCCTGTGCAAAGCCATAACCGTACCGGATACAAGCCGGGTTGTTACCGCCGCCGCCACCGGAGAAGCCTAACTTCGTGTAACCTTCCATAACGGTTGCATAGCCTGCAAAGTAGCCGGCCTGTTCTTCCTGATAAGATACGCCTACCAGGTTCGGCATTCCCATATCCCATCCATCGATGAATACGAACTGAACGTCAGGATATTTCGGTGCTACTGCCTTTAAGGCTGTTTCCTGAAGGTAACCAGGAGTTACGAGAACTTCAGCGCCTGCATCGCAAGCGTCAGTCATCGCTTTGATTCTGTCTTCATCGGTTGCGTTAGCATCGTTAGCCGGCTGATAATACTTATAGGACTTGTTGTTGTCATAAGCATACTTCTTGACGCCGTTCCATGTGAACTGGTTAAAAGAACCGTCTTTTAACTGACCAACGTCGGTTACCATGGCGATCTGATAAGTACCATCTTCGGATTCGTAGTTATCGGAGATGTCATCGAAGCTGACTTCGGCGTTGCCGCCGTCACCCTGATCGCCGCCATTTCCGCAAGCCGCGAAAGTGAATACCATCACCAGGATGAGCAATACTGTTAAAAACTTTTTCATTTGTTCCCTCCTAAATGAATTAAGAATTAAGTACAAATCAATTATAATACACTTAACGGAAAAGGGAAAGTTATTTTTTTCATAATCCGTATTTTTTGTGAAATTTTTGTGAAATCCCTTCGAAGCAAGACTGTTTTTCTGTCAGACTTCCTTATCCGGCGAAAATCTGCACCCAGTACGGTGTGCCGTCCGCGGAAACCGCATAGCCGACACCGATTTTTTCGTAGCTCGTGTGCAGGATATTCGCGCGATGTCCGGAAGAATGCATCCAGCCGTCCATCACAGATGCTGCGCTCTTTTGTCCCATCGCGATGTTCTCTCCTGCGGTTTTGTAGCTGTAGCCTGCAGCCTTGAGCATGTCAAACGCAGAGCCGTAGGTTGGTGAGGTATGGGAAAAATATTGGTTCTTTGCCATATCCTCTGCTTTTTGCTGCGCGATCTCAGATAACTTACTGTCGTTTTGCAGCGCGGCAATCCCCTGTGCAGCTCTTTCACTGTTGACCAGACTGACCACCTGCGACGTCATGCTGCTCTGTCCGGCGCTTACCGGTTCGTCTTTACTGCTGTCATCTCGGTCGTCTTTATTTTCTTTATCGTTCTTGTTTGCCTGATCGCTCTTGTTCTGCGTATTGCCCGCATTTTGATCCTGATTCGTGTTCTGATCTTTGCAGTCCGTCTTTATCTGGCATACTGACGCAAAGTCAAAGTTTTCTTTGCAGATATTCTCAAGATCCGGTTTTTTCTTGCAGAGCATCTCGAAGTCCTGCACCGTCTGCGCATCGCAGAACTTTGCGGCTGTCACAGTCTGTCCCGGTCCTGCGGTATTGGTGCAGGATACGGTTTTGTCTGCTGCGTAAGCGGCGCTGCCTGCCCCCAGGACCATACTCATCGCTAAGACTGCGGTTATCATTTTGTTTTTCATGTTTTTGCCTCCTTATCTCTTGCGCAGGTGTGGTTTTATGAACCTCCGGAGGATCTTGCCCGCGCATTTGCATCAGGTACCATACAAAAACTATAACCGCTGACCCCAGGGGATGTCACCCCCTCAAAATTTGGTAATCCCTAATTCTTCCACTAACTGACGCACAAAGGAAGCCGTCAGACCCCAGATGATCTTGTCCTCATAGCGATAGATCACGATCTGCTTATGGCCCACGCGCCACTTGTAATCACTGCGGATGCCCAGCATCTCATAAGGAAAACCCGCCGTGTCCTGCACGATGTCCTGCTCGTAGATATACGGCTCGGTTTCGGCAAAAAAACGTACTGGAACGGTAAAAACTTCCGCGACTTCCGCCTCGCTGAGCCTGAGATTTTTGAGTTCCGCCTCCGGCACGATGCCGACTACCGCGTGCATCGCAATCGACGCGAGCTCGTACTGCGTTCCATATTTTCCTAAGATTTCAATATGCCGCAGCCCTATTTCCTCATAGGTCTCCCGCAGCGCGCAGGCTTCGACGCTCTCCCCTGCCTCCAGTCTTCCTCCCGGAAAACAGACATCGCCGGGCTGTTTGATCGTCGCGGCTCTCTTTTCGAACAAAAAGTACAGTCCGTCCGCCTTTTGCACCAAAAGAATCAGCACAGCGAACTCGCGCATGATATCGATGGTATCTCTGCCGCGCCGCGCCAAAAAATCACGAATTTTCTCTTTTTGTGAAGTTTGCAAATTCTTGCCCATCTTTGTGTCCTCTTTATATCCTCCTGCCAACCTTTTGAACAAAAGAAAGGCGATGGATTCCCATCGCCGCAGGTTTCTTATTATGTAGGAATATCTCTCAGTGATATTTCCGGAATCACGACAAAAGCACCTTGCGAAACGCTGCGCATCCATGAACGTCATGCGAACATAAAAATCACAGATTTCGTTATGCGCACTTTGGTCCTTACGCTTTAGTTGAGGATCTCGCATCCGGTGAAGTCTACGCCGATCATCTCTTCCTTGTCCGCGCTCAGACTGACAACGAAGTCCATACCGTAATCTTTGGAGATATTCTTTAATCTTTCCACGAATTCCGGCAGATCACCCAACGTGAAGTCCGCGTGCTTCAAAATGCTGTCGATAAAGATTGTTTCAATATCATGGTCGGAACTGATGATCCCGTATAAAAAACCGATGTATTCGTCGCAATTCGTTACATGCTCAAAGTCCTCCATGCAGATGACCCTGATTCTGTATTTCAAGTCGTACATCAGTCTATGGTTCTTGTTAATAAAAATAATGCTGCCTTTGCTTGTTTCAACGGACTCGTTCGCCAGTTCAATCATCTGTTTCGTCTTGCCGCTGCCTTTATGTCCTACCAAAAGTTTCACCATGGTTATCGCCTCCAAAATTATTATTGCTTTCCGCGTTTTGTTCATTATACACTAAATTCACGTGGCTTTCAAGCACAAAATCGGACTTGCATGCAGAATTATCAATGTCAAGGAAAAGTTAAAAGCATTATCTTATCTTTTTGTTGATTTTCAGAGCATCGTGAGGGAATTCAGTTCGGCAATGGTCATAAAAACAGCAAACCCGTCACCTTTACCGCCGAGCCACGCTAGGCAAAAATCTTAATCAGTAGCAATTTGCCGCGCGTGACCGTCACTTCCGCGGTTTCACCCGGCAGCACTTCGTTGCTGACGCCGTATTGGTACTCACAGTGAATGGCGGCATCCTGCAGCGGATATTTGGCGTGTGTGATCGTCACACCCTCCGCCTGTCCGCTGAGGTTGAGCAGTGAAAAATAGGCACAGGTATCATCGATCCGGACCGGACTGCCGGAGACGAGCTGCATCTCGGAGTAATCGTCCAAAATCCTGCCCTGTTTGCCCGCTTCGTCCAGCATATAGAGGATCGATACATTGGCAAGGGTGTGATCCAGTCGCTGTCCGATGACGCCGACCAGCAGGAAGTCCGCAAAGTTCCGCCGCAGTGCCTCTTTGACTGCAAAAACCGTATCGGTATCGTCTTTTTCGCAAGGCAGCACGATCAGCTCCGGCGGCTTGCGCGCCGCTGCCTGCGCTTGCTTTTGCTTTTGATTTAATAAATCTTCATGCGCGTTCTTTATTTCTTGATACTTCTGCTCCATTTCGGCTTTGGAGTATGAATCAAAGTCACCGATGATCAGATTTGGCCAAACACCGAGTGCTTCTTGATGTTTGAGTCCGGCGTCGCAGTAAATGTAATAGTCATTTTCATTTAGGCGGCTCTTTATCTTTTCGTAATTTTGTATCTCAGCCGCGCCGATGATCACACATCTTTGTTTCTGTTCCATACGTCTGCTTTCTTTCCTTTTCGCCTTGACACAGCTTTTCATGTGCGCCGCTTCGCGTCATTACGGCCGCTCCAGCTTACCGATCCGGTCAGCCCAGTAGCCCCAGACCTCCTGCAAAAGTTTGCGGCCCGCGAACATGGCAGCCAGAGAAGGGTCCAGCGGCGGCGCGATTTCAACCACATCAAAACCGATGATGTTCAGGTTTTGAAATAACTTTTCGAGCAGTGTCAGTGCCATCCGCGGAGTCAGCCCGCCGAACTGCGGTGTGCCGGTCCCTGCCGCGAAGCCCGGGTCTAAGGCGTCGATATCAAAGGTGATATAAACCTTGTCAAAACGGTTCATTTTTTCGATGCAGGCCTCCGCCACCGCCTCGATTCCTTCATGATAGCAGTCGTAAGCAGTTTTGACCTGGATCTTGTTTGCTTTATGGAATTCGAACTCATCCGGCTCGATGGAACGGATGCCGATGAAAAAGAGATTTTCCAGCGAGCTGACATGTTCCAGCTCCAAAGCTCTGCGTTCGGTATTGCCGTGAGAAAGATAATCCCCCTCCAGCGCGTCGCACAGATCCATGTGCGCGTCGATGTGAATGATGCCGAATTCTTCGTTCAAAGCGTCGTTGATCCCGCGTTCCACCGGAATCGTTACGGAATGATCGCCGCCGACCATGGTAAATTTCACGCCCTGCGCAACCAGAGTTTTGACATAAGCCTGCACCTCCGCGAACAAGGCATCGCGGTCTTCATTGACAAAATCACCGGCATCCAAGAGTTCAAAGCTGTCGTAATAGTATAGTCTTTCGGTTGATGGCGTGGAATGCTTCGTATTGGCACGCAGGACTTCCGGTGCCTGCGCCGCGCCGCCGCGATAGCTGACGCCGCCGTCAAACGGGATGCCAAAGATGACAGCATCGACTTCTGTTTCTTTTTTATCCGGCCGGTTCAAGCCGCACCAGGATTGTGGATCTAAGACGTCTTTACTTTTTTTCAGCATAATTTTTCTCCTCCGTTTTTCTATCTGAAACATGGTTCAGATATCTTCCAATCGTTCTGCATCGAGTTCCACAAACTGCGCATCACGCTCCTGCGCGGCATCCCGCACACTCCGCCATGCCGCAATCAGCCTTTCCATACTCCATGCTGCGTTAGCGGGTGAAGTGGATGGCAGACAGACGGCCGCACGCCCGGTTGCCGCTTCCGTGTACTTCCGATAATATTTTTCCGCGGTCTTCCCATTGACAAAGATCTGCCTGATATCTGCTGCCGTGAGGATCGGCGACAAGTCGTTCGCGACCGCGTTTTTGATGGAGCTGTCCGCGCTGCCCGTAATCTCGCAGGACGCAATCACATCCCACAACGCAATGCCATGAGAAAGCAGAAACCTACGTTTTTCTGCTACCGTCTGCGGTGTCTCGCTTGCAAAGACCGCCGCCAGTACACGCCAGAAACGGTTTTGCGGATGTCCGTAAAAGAACTTCTGCTCCCTTGACTTCACCGAAGGGAAACTTCCCAGGATCAGTACCCTGGAATTCTCGTCATACAACGGCGGGAACGGGTGGAGCACATGCTTCGGTTCGTTCATTTCATTCCCTCACAAACTCAGCGCACGCGAAATTTAACGCCCAGTTTCCGCGCGATATCCCGGCAGTCTTCAATATCCTGCTGCGAGATAGAAAAGCCAACTACGGACATCGTCACATCCGGCACGTATTGTTTGACCTCTTCCGTAAAGCGCAGGATTTCCTCAAATGCGGCCGTACCGTATTTCGGTCTGCACAGTTCATGATATTTCTCTGCGGTCGGCGCGTTCAGACTGATGGAGATCGCATCCAATCTGCCGGCGAATTCTTTCGCGATCGCTTTTTGGTTGATCAGATCTGCTAAGCCGTTCGTATTGAGCCTTGTCTTTAAGCGACCTTTCAGTTCCTCATCACGTTTTACGAAATCGCAGATCGCGAGCAGACAGTCCAGCCGCTCGGTTGGTTCGCCGTAGCCACAGAATACGATCTCGTCATAAGCGAAGAGATCCTGTTCTGCCAACCTGGTCAGAAGTTCCTCCTTGCTCGGTTCCCGTTTCAACCAGAGGCTGTCCGCGTCACCCAGAGAATCCACCATATCGCGGATACAGAACGTGCAGCGGCACGGGCAGCGATTGGTCATATTCACATAAAGTCCTCCGCCGTAATCATAAAAAACGTCTCCGATGTATTCCATTTTTATCTGCCTCCTTCTTATGGCCTGATCGTTTCTTTGCTGCCGGGCTTCGCATCACACCTGACAACTTCTGTTTACGCTTTTCCTACGCATATCTTAATCCTTTTGGCACAAAAAAACAAGCACCGCCTTCTAAGAAGCACAGTGCCTGCTGATGATCTCTGTCATTTTTCTCATAAAGTTGATCGATCCGTCCGCATCTCTCTAATAATTCTCCGGTTTGACCTGAAAAAATGCCTGCATGTGTCCGCAGACCGGACAGATCTGCGGCGCGTCGGCGCCCTCATATTCGTGGCCGCAGTTGCGGCACTGCCACTTGACACGCTCCGGCTTTTGGAATACCTCTTGGTTTTGGATATTATTTAAAAGCGCTGTATAGCGTTCTTCGTGCGTCTTTTCGATGGCGCCCACCATACGGAACTTCGCCGCGATCTCGGTGAAGCCTTCCGCATCCGCTTCCTTCGCGAAATCATCGTACATGATGCTCCATTCATACTTTTCACCGGCAATGCCTGCCAGGAGATTTGCCTTCGTATCGCCGATACCGCCGAGTAGTTTGAACCAGATTTCGGCGTGCGCTTTCTCGTCATCCGCTGTTTTGGTAAACAGCGCTGCGATCTGCTCATAGCCGTCATTCTTTGCGATATCCGCGTAATAGGTGTATTTATTTCGTGCCTGCGATTCCCCCGCGAACGCTGCCATGAGATTGGCTTCTGTTTTTGAACCTGCGAATTCCATTCGTTGTACCTCGTTTCATACGGATTTTCTTTTAGTCTTTGTTCTCGTACGAAAAATATACACCTCACGAAAAAAAGATCAGAACGTGCCTATCCCTTTTCTGCAAGCCGCAGCTGGCCGCAGGCCGCGTCGATGTCATCGCCGAGCTCCCGCCGAATGGTCGCCGGAATTCCGCATTCTGTCAGCACCTGCTGGAATCGCAGCACCGCGCCGCGCTCACTTGTATCGTAGCCGGTTTCTTCCACCTTGTTCAGTGGAATCAGATTAACATGGCAGAGCATGCCCTGCAGACGTGCCGCCAGCTTTCTCGCGTACTCCGCACTGTCATTGACGCCTTTGACCAAGGTGTATTCGAAAGTTACCCGTCTCGCGGTCTTCTGGGTATAATCCCGACAGGCAGAAAGCAGAGTTTCCATCGGGTAAGCCTTGTTGACCGGCATGATTTCGTCACGCATCTCGTTGCTGACTGCGTGCAGAGAAATGGCAAGATTGACCTGCGGAAAATCCTCCGCGAACCGCGCGATCATCGGCGCCAGCCCGCAGGTCGAAACGGTGATATTGCGCATGCCGAGGTTAAGACCGTTTGGATCATGGATGATGTGTAAAAACTTCGCCAGATTCTCATAGTTGTCAAAGGGCTCACCGGTACCCATCACCACCACATGGCTGATACGCTGTCCGGTCTCTCGCTGCGCGGCCAGGATTTGTCCTGCGATTTCTCCGGGCGTCAGATTCCGTTTTAGGCCGCCGATGGTCGAGGCGCAGAAGCGGCAGCCCATGCGGCAGCCCGCCTGCGAGGAAACGCAGATGGAATTGCCGAATTTGTAACGCATAAACACGCTTTCGATCGCGTTGCCGTCTGCGAGCCGAAAGAGAAATTTTCGCGTACCGTCCAGTTTGGAGACCTGCGTCCGCAGGACATCCAAGGAAGTCAAAAATGCCTGCGCGGTGAGTTTTTCACGCAGTGTTTTTGGCAGATTATTCATTTCATCAAAGCTTTGCGCGCCGCTGCGAAAGCTGCCGTCTTTCGTGGGACCGCCATAGATCCAGCCGAAGATCTGTTTCGCGCGGAACTTAGGCTCATTCAAGGTTTCCGTCACAAAGCGCGCAAGCTCCTGATATGTCAAATTGCTCAAATTGATCATTGATTCATTTCCTTTTGTTTTTAAACAGGTTCTGCTGCCAGCTGGTAGGCGATCCGCGGTGTACCATCGGCAACGTAGATCACGCCACAGCGCTGAAAACCCAGATGCTCGCAAGCCCGCTGCATGGAAAAGTTCTTTTCGTGTGTATCCATACGGATCTCGGGTATGAGATTTCTGCAATAGTCCAAACACTCACGCAGCATGCCCCTGCGTGTTCCGTCGCTTGCCATTCTGTGAATCGTGCCGTAAGGCTTCTCATTCAACCAGCTTCCGTTTTCAATATATCCGTAAGTTAGGTCTTCACCGATGATAAAAGAAAAAACACCATGGATGGCTTGTTGCCGATCCGTCTGTTCTTCCGCTTCATCGATCCAGACAAAAAACTGTCCCTGCTCGATATCCCGCCGGATCAGCTCCGGCGACGGGTATCCGTTTACCCACTGCACGGCATTCCCTTCGCCGCGCATATGCTGCCGACCGGCATCCAGGACCTGCATGGTTCTCTCAAGATCTTCAATCTCTGCTTCTCTTACGATCATACGCTGACTCCTTTTTACCTTTATTCCGCGTTTTCATCCAGTCTGCGTCCGCATTTACGGCAGAACGTGTAAGTTTCCTTCACCGGCGCACCGCAATACGGGCAGAAATTGTTTTCCCCCTGCGGTACGGCATGAATCCGTTCCTCCTGCAATCCCGGCGTTTCGGCATCTGTTTGTCCGGCACTGTCGGCTTTGACGTTCCTGCCGAATCTTTCGTTCAGCGGGTCCGCTTCTTCCCCCTCATCGACAATGTCGAACGCGGAGTATCGCTGTTCTCCGGTGGCGTTATTCATATTGTAGATCACGCCGACGATCGCTGTCACAACGAAAATAATGCCAAACGCGGCAAAAAAGATCGGCGCGCCCATCTGTACAGCCATAATGGTCCAAAATATGCCGAAAATCACAGCGCCGATCCCGGCGATCCCGCTCATCATCGATGGGCCTCTGCCTGGTTTGATACTTTTCATTTTTCTTCGTCCCCCTTTTCCATCTTTCGCAAGGCTTGCATCACGATCTCAGCGGCCTTGTCCGCTGCTTTTTTCAAACGTCGCATAGTCCTCCTGCGTGCCGCCGTCCGCAAGGTCGGAAATACAGCGGATGATCCCGATCGGCACCTGATTCTTGCACCTCTGCTACTATTCTAATCTATCCGCCCTTTTTTGTCTACCGATTTATAACAAACTTCTCCTACGCTGCAGAACCGGACCGAAGCGCACAACACGTAGGCAAAAAAGATACAGCACGAGTTTTCCATGCTGTATCTCAATCTCAGCTCATCTTCGCTGATTTTTTCGTTTCTTTGCTATACGCGCTCCACCTGAATGCCGGTCTTGTGTCCGTTCAGGTCATACGTATTCTCGCATGCGCCGTCCTTGAGCTCGACTGCCAGTGTTTCGCTCTTGATATAGTCCGCGTGTTTCGCCACAGCCGCCTTGACTGCGTCGTCCGCGTCCAAGGTAATCACGATCTGATCCATCATCTCGTAATCTGCCTGCTTGCGCAGCTGCTGTACCTTGGAGATCAATTCTCTTGCCAGTCCTTCATCAATCAGCTCCGGTGTCAGCGTCGTGTCAAGAATGGTGAAAATATTGTTTTCCATCGCGACCGCAAAGCCTTCCTTCGCGGTAATGCGAATATCTAAGAATTCCTTTGTGATCTCAAATTCCTCGCCATCCAAGCTCATCACAGTCTTTCCCTCTGCCTCAATGCTTGCGATGAAGGAAGCAGGTTCTTCCTTGCCGAGCGCTGCCGCAAAAACTTTGATCTTGCTGCCCAGCACCGGACCTGCCGTCTTGAAGTTCGGCTTCAGAGAGAAGTTCATATACTGGTCAAGGTTCTGTTCAAAGACTACCTTCTTGACGTTCAGTTCTTCCATGATCAGCGGTACCAGATCGCCGATCAGCGCTTCGTACTTGCCGTCTACCAAAACCTCCGAAAGCGGCTGTCTTACCTTGATTCTTTCCTTTTCACGCGTACCGCGGCCAAGTCCTACCAGGGCTCTGACGATATCCATACGTTCTTCCACGCCCTTGTCTACCAGTGACATATCGGCCTTCGGGAAGAATGCAACGTGAACGGTATCCTCACCGGTCAGATCGGTATAGATCTCGTCCGCGATGAATGGCGCGATCGGCGCAATCAGCTTCGCGACGCCAACCAGAATTTCGTAAGTCGTGGCGTAAACGCTCTTCTTATCTTCCGTCAGTTCTTCTGCGTAGAATCTGCGACGCGCGCGGCGGATATACCAGTTGGACAGATCTTCCGCCACAAAGTCTGTGATGGCTCTGACGGTTCTCATGTGATCATACTGATCCATGTATTCTGTCACATCGTGAATCAGCTGATTGTATTTGCTGAGGATCCAGCGATCCAGCTCCGGTCTCTTCGCGTAATCGACCGTAAAGCTTCTCGGATCGATATTGTCCTGATTCGCGTAAAGCACGAAGAAATTATATACATTTCTTAAGGTTCCGAAGAATTTGCTGACGATATCTTTCAAACCTTCTTCATCGAACTTGGTCGGTGTCCATGCCGGAGAAACATAGAGCAAATACCATCTGGTCGCGTCCGCGCCGTATTTGTCGAGCATCTCGAACGGAGATACGGTATTTCCCTTATGTTTGGACATTTTCTTGCCCTCTTTGTCGAGGATCAGGTCGTTGACCAGTACGTTCTTATACGGCGCGCAGCCCTTGACGATCGTGGAAACTGCCATCAGCGAATAGAACCAGCCTCTGGTCTGGTCGATCCCCTCGCAGATGAAGTCCGCCGGGAAGAGCTGATCGAAGTCCTCGGTGTGTTCAAACGGATAATGCCACTGTGCGAACGGCATGGAGCCGGAGTCAAACCAACAGTCCATGACCTCCGGAATTCTGTGCATCGGCTTGCCGCATTCCGGACAGGTCAAGGTCACATCATCCACGTACGGTCTGTGCAGTTCAATCGATTCGTCGATCTTCTCGTTCGCGAGCTCCACCAGTTCCTTACGGGAACCGACACAGTGCAGATGACCGCATTCGCATCTCCAGATCGGAATCGGGGTACCCCAGTATCTGGAACGGGAAATCGCCCAGTCCTTGACCTCCGCGAGCCAGTTGCCGAAGCGCTTCTCGCCGACATACTCCGGATACCAGTTAACGGTATTGTTGTTCGCGACGAGTTGATCCTTCAGCTTGGACATTTCGATATACCAGGACGGCTTCGCGTAGTAAACCAGTGGGGTGTCGCATCTCCAGCAGTGCGGATAATTATGCTCCAATTTTTCTTTTTTGTAGATTTTATCGCCTTCCGCGAGGTATTTGATGATATCGACATCCAGACCGTCTTCCATAACGAAGCGGCCCTTCCAAGGGGTTTCGGTGTATTCGCCTCTTTCATCAACCGGCTGCAGCACCGCGAGGTTGTATTTGCGGCCGCACTGATAGTCGTCTTCACCGAAGGCCGGCGCGGTGTGTACGATGCCGGTACCGTCTTCTGTGGAAACATAGTCCATGCAGGTAACGATGAACGCATTTTTATTTTTGTCCGGTACGCAGAACGGCATCAGCTGCTCATATTCCCAGTATTCCATGTCGCGGCCCTTGAGTTCCTCGAGCACTTCGTATTCGTCGCCCGCGAGTACCTTGGCTGCCAGACCTTTCGCGACATAGAAGATATTGCCCTCGTTGTCTCCGGAGGTCATACGCACCTTGACGTAGTCGATATCCGGTCCGACCGTCAGCGCGATATTGGATGCCAGCGTCCAAGGGGTCGTCGTCCACGCGAGAAAATATTCGTTGTCTGTACCCTTTTTCTTGAATTTACAGGTCAGGGTGTTGACTTTAACCATCTTATACCCTTGCGCGACCTCATGGGAGGCCAGACCGGTTCCGCAACGTGGGCAGTACGGCAGAATCTTGTGACCCTCGTAGATCAGTCCCATATCGAAGGCTTTTTTGAGGATCCACCAGCCGGTTTCGATATAGTCGTTGTCCAGCGTGATGTACGGGTGATCCATGTCAGCCATATAAGCCATGCGGTCGGACATCTCCGTCCACATATTCGTGTAGGTAAAAACAGATTCGCGGCATTTTTCGTTGAATTCCTTGATGCCGTAAGCTTCGATATCCTGCTTGCCGGAGAATCCGAGCTGTTTTTCCACTTCGATCTCGACCGGAAGGCCATGGGTATCCCAGCCGCCCTTTCTCTTAACCTGATAGCCCTGCATGGTCTTGTAGCGGTTGATAGAATCCTTGAGCGTTCTTGCCATCACGTGGTGGATGCCAGGCTTGCCGTTCGCTGTCGGAGGTCCTTCATAGAATACAAAGGATGGCGCGCCCTCGCGCGCGGAGACGCATTTGTGCAGCAGGTCTTCTTCCTTCCATTTCGCGACCTGTTCCTTCTGCACTTCCGCAATCGGTTTTTCTGATAAATTTTTAAACATATCTGATCCTTTCTTCATTGGTTCTTTACAAGAAAAAATCCCTAAACCAATGATTGCATTGATTTAGGGACGATTATACATAAACCGCGGTACCACCCTAATTGCGAGCCTCAAACAAGACCGCCTCTCTTTAGTGTGTCAGACTCCGGAGTGATATTCACACAGGACGCTTCGCCATGATCCTCTCAGCCTGCGCGTTCGGTCTCGTAAGCCGCGCCTGCGCCGCTTAACTGATTCCCCACGCTTGGGATCACTCTCTGTAAGGTTTCTCGTCCGGCTACTGGTTCCTTCACCGTCTGAAAATATCTTATTCACCACACTATTCTACTTGCCTTGTCAGCAAAAGTCAAGAGGTTTCCGGGCAGTTTTGCTTCGTTTTTGAAGAAAGTTTTTACGCTTCCCACAGACCATGCAGATTGCAGTACGCATAAACAGCTTCTACAGTATCTCGTTCCGCGAGCGCGAAATAAACCTCCGGCTTTTGACCCGGCACCAGATGTTTCATCTGCGTACCGTTTTGTGTCGTTAAGCTGATCCATTCGATGAAATGCTCCGCGAGCATCGGATGCTCCACACTGCCAACGGTAACCTTCACCTGTCTGCCGCACACGCTGTAGACCGGAACGTGTTTTTCTACTGCCGCGTCAACGATGCCCGGCACCAATTCCTGCATCACCTCTCCGCAACATACCACAGGTACACCTTTGTCCTCGATTTTTTCGATCATGTTTCCGCAATGCGCGCATTTATAAAATTTCTGTTTCATTTTTTTTCCTCCCGAATTAAGTTTTAATCCTTGTTTCTGCCCACAAAGAGCGTTTACTCTAATAATTTTCAGCGTGTACTTCAAAATAGCTTCGCGGATGATCACAGGTCGGACATACCTCCGGTGCCTCGGTGCCGACAACGATATGGCCGCAGTTTCTGCATTCCCAGACTTTAACGTCGCTCTTCGCGAAAACTTCTTTTGCTTCTACATTGTGCAGGAGCGCGCGGTATCTTTCTTCATGGTGCTTTTCGATTTCACCGACCAGACGGAATTTTGCCGCCAGCTCCGGGAAGCCCTCAGCCTCAGCTGTCTTGGCAAAGCCTTCGTACATGTCGGTCCATTCATAGTTTTCACCTTCCGCGGCTGCCACAAGATTCTCTGCGGTATCTCCGATGCCCGCAAGCTCCTTGAACCACATCTTCGCATGTTCCTTTTCGTTATCCGCTGTCTTTAAGAATAAAGCCGCGATCTGTTCGAAGCCCTGTTTCTTCGCGACAGAAGCGAAATATGTGTATTTGTTTCTCGCCTGTGATTCTCCCGCGAATGCCGTCTCCAGATTCTTTTCGGTTTGCGTTCCTGCGTATTTTGTTTGCTTTGTCATACCCTTCATCTCCTTTTTCTTTTTCATTCCTGATTCGTATCTTTGTTTTTTAGCCTCCGGCATGCTGGACAAATCGCGCGGACCATCAGCTGGTAGGACGCGATTTCGTATCCAAGCTGTCTTTCAATGTCTGAAGTCAGATCTGCGAGGCAAATATCGAAGAGTTCCCCGCATTGTGTGCAGATCATATGATCATGCCTTGTTGTGTTATCGTATCGATCCGGCTGTCCCGGATTTGAAATACGAATGACCCGTCCCTGAGCCAGCAAGTTCTTCAGATTATTGTAGACCGTTGCCTGCACAATTTTTGGATTTCTTTTTTTCGCTTCGATGAAAATCTGCTCTGCAGTCGGATGCTCTTTTGACTGTAAAATGATCTCCAGAAGCAATTCGCTGTACTTTGCCATGATCTTTACCATGCTTTCCAAATTTTTAGAATTAGAATAATTCTAAATTTATAATATACAAATTCCTTTCGTTTGTCAAGTGCTTTTTTACAAAAAATATCGTTCCGCACAAAAAAACCGCAAAAAAGAGAGTGATCGCTCACTCTCCGATTTATAGAAACTTCAAACCCATTTCCTTCAACTCTCTGCGGATGCGTTCCTGACGCTTCAGGTAACGCATGCATCCGTAGAGAAGCAGCAGCGGCAGCAGAAGCAAGGCGCCGATTCGCAGGAAGGCATGACGACTGATGCTCGTGCCTCCGAAAAAAAGGTTTTCATCCTTCACAAAATCCCCCGGCAGACTGTCCCCTTGCAGCGCGTACTTTTTTGCAAACCTTGACGCAGCGCTCGGATAACGTGAAAGGATTGTTTCATCCTGTATCAGAATCTGATCCGTATCTCGCAGCGTTCCGTCTTGATCTTCGATCTCTAAATCACTGAATACCAGCTTGTTTCGCTCTGCATCCTGCTTGATCGTCATTGACGCAGTCATCCCGTTTGTCATCGGATAAGCATCTGTAAAGATCTGATAGCCTCTATATTGCTGTTCCATGTAGGATTCCAGCCCGCAGGCGAAGACTCCGACAATGAGAATCGGTACAAGGCCTGCTTGCCATGCTTTCTTTTTTGATAAGTAAAATTCCAGCAGCAAAAGCCCACTCCCAAGACACAAGCTGACGCACATGCTGATCATCCAGTTCATGTTTCTCCTCCTACAAATCCGTCAGTTTCATTTTTTTCAACAGCTGTTCTTTTTTACGTTTTCGCGACACAAGCAGCCAGCGTAAAATCAGGATCAATTCCGGCAGAAACGCCAATCCTGCTTTTAAAACAGCTGCCCATGGCAGACCGTCCGCATTCGGCGCGGCTTCCCCCATTTTCGCGAGCAGTTCCCGATAAGAGCAAGATTGACCGCTGAACCCATCGGTTTTGACCTTCTGTACCCGCATCGTCTGCGCGATCGTTTCCGCATACTCCGGCGCGTCCTCGCAGATAAATTTCCCATGCTCCGCACGAACTGTCAGATACCGGCTGTTGTCATCTTCCTGCAGGACCAGTTCTCCCAATGCGATCAATTCTTTTTTTGCGTTGCCTGCACTCCGTTCGATCATCGCGATCTGCATGCCCGTCGTGCTGCCATTGCTTTTTACTTCCATCTTCACAATATCACGCGGCGCGGCGGTCGAACTTACCGGACAAGCCGCAAAGATTCCAAACGAAAGCACGCCCACAAGAAGCAGGAAAAGCAGCAATCCGCGGCGGTTTCCTCTTCTTATCAGCAGATTTTCTGTTATCATAAGACCTGCGCAGATGCCCAGATAAGTTACGATGAAATAAAAGAGCAGCAAGTTCTGTATCACCAGTTCCATCATCTGCATTTAGCTTCCTCGTTTTTTTCTTTCCGATAAGTGCTGATCAGAATTTTTGCCGCTTCAAAATCAATGCGGTCCTCCAGCGCCAGTTTTTTGATCAGTTTGACATAAGGCGCGGTTTCCTCCTGTTCCTGCGCCCGGATCTTGTCGATCAATTTGTCCAGCCTGAGGCGTACGGTCGGATAAGTGACCTCGTAGCTCTCGGCCAGCTTCTTCAGCGATCCGCTGTACAGGACGAATTTTTTAATGAAAACAAGGTCTTCTTCTTCTAAATTTTCCATCCATTCCGGTACGGTTGTGATTGCCATAGGTAACTCCTCTCTTCACTTTTTTTAGTATATACTTTGATTTAATTGAAGTCAAGTTTAATTTTATTCAATTCTATCTTCATTCGCCTGGCTGATATGCCGCAAGCTCCCCTTCCCCGCGGCATAGGAAGCAAAGCTTCAGACAAGCCTCGATGAAGATGGCAGCGGCAGTCAGATGTGGAGGTTGGATGGGAAGAGATGCAATATGAGCACGAATCCGCTGTTTCTTTGGATGCAAAAAAAAAAATGGCATCAGCCCCTGTGATTTCACGCGCGTCGCGGTAATCGCGACTGTGAGACTGCGCCATTTTGTTTTATTTATTGCATTCGGGCAGAGCTGTAAGCCGGGTTCTGTATTAGACGATCATCTATCTCGACTTGCCATTGCTGACAAGCTCCAGCGACCTACCTGCCGGGAGGTGACGGGCAGCCACCCTTAGCCCCTCTTTGGTCTTGCTCCGGATGGGGTTTACACGGCCGACATGTCTCCATGCCGCCGGTGAGCTCTTACCTCACCATTTCAACCTTACCACAGCCGTACTGTTTCGGCGGAATGTTTCTGTTGCACTTTCCCTATAGTTACCTACGCCGGACGTTATCCGGCATCCTTGCCCTGTGGAGCCCGGACTTTCCTCATAGACCTCCTGGATCCACGCGACCGTCTGCTCTACCCGAAAAACAATGCGTTAATAAAAGATTGCACCCACAAACGTGATGCTGTATGTAACCACGACTGCCGCGATCAAAAGGATCACAGCAACCTGAATCACTCGTTTTTTTGTCTTTTCATTCATCAAAATCCTTCTCCCCTCTCAGATCTTCTCCCCGCGGAGGATGTCCCGCGTCAGTCTGTCTCCCTTATCTTTTGCAGGGAAACAAACGGATTCAGATTAACCTGCGAAATCAAAAGCTGCAGGGCATCTTCGTCCTCCAAACAAGCGCGAAGCCGCGCCGCCATGTTTTCGCAAAAAATCGCCTCGGTTGCATAGTGTCCGCAATCTAGCAGGTTCATCCCGATATCCCTGGCGTGCTGCGCGGTATGATACTTCACATCTCCGGTCAGGAATAAATCACATCCGGCATCCATCGCCGCATCCAAAAAATCAGCGCCGGCGCCGCTGCACCAACCGATTTTGCAGATCATCTCTTCCGGATCGCCCGCAAAGGTAAAAAAGCTTTTGTCTATCCGCAATGCCTTAGCCGCGTAATCCGCGAAATCTGCCGCGGACATGCCGCGCGCAAGACGGCCGCACCTGCAAAAACCCACAGCGTCGGTTTCCATCGGCTGTACCTCCCGCAGCGCGAGAAGCTCGCCGATATAGTCATTATTGCCGCCCGCGCATTTATCGAACGGCGTATGCGTGGCATAGACGCTGATCTGATGCTGCATCAGCTTCATGATATGATTCCCGAGAACGGTATTGCAGTCAATTTCCGCGATTGGGGTAAACAAAAGCGGATGATGGGTCAGAATGAGTTCGGCACCCCTGTCAATGGCTTCATCGATGACCTGTTCGTTGATTTCCAGCGCGATCAAAACGCTGTGAATCTCCCCATCGGTCAAACGCAGCTGCCAGCCGGAATGATCCCATGGCTCCTGCATGGTCAACGGCGCGATGGTCTCTATTCTTGCTGCCAAATTATCAATTTTCATGCGAGACACCTCCTAAGCAAGGTTTGCAGATAATAAACTCTGTATTCCTGTCGCTGCAGCGCCTTCGGCGTGGTCAGCGAGCCTTTTTGCATGGAGTCTAAAATTTCTGTTTCCAAACGCAGCTTGCCCCGCAGATAATCCTCAGTCAGCGGATTGCGAAACCGAAGCAGGCTCAGCGGAAATTCATACTCAATATCGTCTGCGTTCATCTGGCGTGTGATGGCGACCTCCTTCGGCACGACGGTCAGTATCTCGCAGATAAACTTGCCTTCGCGGACCAATTGTTCGTTTATAATACTGAAACCGTTGTCATACAGCCAAAAACGAAGTCTGCCGATGTGGCGGCGCGGCTGCAGGATATATTTCGAAAACGACCATGATTTTTGTAGGTCTTTACCCAAGAGCTCGCTCATCAAATTACCGCCCATGCCGGCCATTACGACAGCATCCACTTCTCCCGGGGCAAGAACCTCCAGTCCGCTGCCAAGCCGCAAATCAAACGCCGCAGCCGGCGCGAAAAAACGGCAGTTTTCCGCGGCTTTTTCTAAGGAACCGCGGCTGATATCCGCCATAATCACCTGTGGTGAAATACCTTTTTCCCAAAGATAGAGGGGTAGGAAACCATGATCGGTGCCGATGTCCGCCATCGTTTCTCCCTGTTGAATCTCATTCGCAATCACCTGCAGTCTTGGTGTCAGCTTCATTATTCCAAATAATCCTTTAATTTTTTACTTCTGCTCGGATGGCGCAGCTTGCGCAGAGCTTTCGCTTCAATCTGACGAATTCTCTCGCGCGTGACATCAAACTCCTTGCCTACTTCCTCTAAGGTTCTGGCTCTGCCGTCCTCCAATCCGAAGCGAAGCTTCAGCACCTTTTGCTCCCTTTCGGTCAAGGTATCCAAAACCTCGATCAACTGTTCCTTGAGCATAGAGAAAGCCGCTGCTTCTGCCGGAGCCGGCACATCATCATCCGGTATGAAATCACCCAAATGGCTGTCCTCTTCCTCACCGATCGGTGTTTCCAAAGAGACAGGCTCCTGCGCGATTTTTTGAATTTCTCTGACCTTTTCGACGGAGATATTCATCTCCGCGGCGATTTCTTCCGGGGTCGGTTCACGCCCGTAGGTCTGCAAGAGCTGTCTGGAAACGCGAATTAATTTATTGATCGTCTCGACCATGTGTACCGGAATACGAATCGTTCTCGCCTGATCGGCGATGGAACGTGTGATGGCCTGGCGAATCCACCAGGTCGCGTAGGTCGAAAACTTATATCCTTTGCGATAATCGAATTTATCTACGGCTTTGATCAAGCCGAGGTTTCCCTCTTGAATCAAATCCAAGAACAGCATGCCTCTGCCGACATAGCGTTTGGCGATGCTGACAACCAGTCTGAGATTCGCTTCACAAAGACGTTTTTTTGCTTCCTCGTCGCCCTGCTCCATACGCTTGGCAAGCTCAATTTCCTCGTCCGCGGACAACAGCGGCACCTTGCCGATTTCCTTAAGATACATGCGTACCGGATCGTCAACCGCGATTCCCTTTGGAATGGAAGCTTCCAAATCGATTTCTTCCGCCTCGTCCATGATCACGTCGGGATCCTCTGTAATATCGACATCATTCTCCAATAAAATTTCAAAATCATCCGGTTCCGTTTCGGAAACGATCTCGATGCCCTTAGACATCAGCGCCTCGTAGAGATCATCCATCTGATTTTTATCTAAATCCGTATTTTCCAAAACATCCGCAATCATCGTATAGGTCAGCTGATTCTTGGACTGTTTCCCTTTTTCTAAAAGAACACTCAGCAGCTCCTGCTTTTTTTCTTCCGGGGTCAGCGTCACACTTTCCGTCTGAGCGGCTTCTTGATTCTGTGGGCTGCTCTGATTTTCGTTTTGTTTTTTTTCTGTTGTCATGAATTAGTTCCCCCATGCGACTTCATTTTATCTTGAACTTCCATCAGTTCTTTGGTCAATTGTTGTACCGCGTTTTCATCCGCGCTTTCATCCGCCAAGGACAGGCGGTCGATCAGTTCGCGCTCCTTGCTCCGCAACTTGTCGTACTCTTTTTTGTGCAAACACTCCGCGAAAACCTGTTCTTCGTTGCCCGCGATTATGACCTGCTCCAGCCTCCGCAAGAGCTGCTGGCCTTCCTCAGGCTCCAGTCTGTCCAAAATGTCTTCCTTGTGAAAATCCCCCCGCGTGCCGTAAAGCTCAAACGCCGCGTTCATTACCTTGCGGCTGAGGCTGCTTTCCAGCAGGTCTTCGTGCTCCAGGAGCGTCTCCGAAAAAAAAGGATTCATCAAGAGCAGCTTGAGTACGGTTGCCTCCAAAAGCGGCAGTTCTGAATTTTTGGCTTGCGATTCTTCACGTCCGTAGGCCGGCTCCCGCTTGTCAGGCGGCGTTTCTCCACCGTAACCTCCAAAGGTCTCCATGCGAATCGCGCCCTCAGAAATCTTAAGCTCCCTCGCGATTTTTTGTATATAGATATCTGCCTCTACCGGTCCTAGATTTTTGAGGATCGGCGCAGCTTTTTTCATAAAGTCCAGCTTCCCTTCCTCTGTACTCAGATTCAGGTCTTTTTGCGCTCCCAGGAGCTTATAGTCAATCATCGGCAAGGCTTGATCCACAAGCTTTAAGAAAGCGTCCTTGCCGTTTTTTTTGATAAAATCATCCGGATCCTTGCCATCTGTCACGTGCAGAACCTTGACTTTGCAGTCCTGCTTGCTGAGTACCTCAATACCGCGCAGCGCGGCGTTACGGCCTGCGCTGTCCGCGTCATAGGAAAGTACGACATTTTTGGTATAGCGGTTGAGCAGGCGCGCCTGATTGTCCGTCAAGGCTGTGCCAAGAGAAGCGCCGACGTTTCGCACGCCGTTCTGGTACAGAGAAATCGCGTCCATATAGCCTTCAACAAGAATGGCGTAACCTTCCTTGCCGATGTCCTGCTTCGTGATGTTAAGCGCGTATAGATTGTTTTTTTTCTGAAAAACCTTGTTCTCCGGGGAATTCAGATACTTAGGCTCTGCTTGTCCGATCGCGCGTCCGCCGAAGCCGATGACCTTGCCGCTGGTATTGATAATCGGAAACATCACGCGATTGCGGAACTTATCATAATATTTCCCCTTACTTTCGGAAATTAAACCCAATTCCAGTAAAATTTTTTCGGAAATCCCTTTTTTCTTAAAAAACAGATACAAGCTGTCCCAGCTTTCATCCGCGTAACCAATCCCGAATTTTTTGAGAATCGCGTCATCCATGCCGCGATTTTTCATATAGGTATAGCCTGCGTTCTGCTGCTCGGTAAAGGCACGATAAAAGAAACGCGCGGCTTCCTTATTAATCTCATAATACTTCTCACGGTCTCCGTTCCCTTTGTGCAGGCTGATTGACAGACCGTTCTCCGCCGCGAGCTTTTCGACGGCTTCCTGAAACTCCAAATTGTAGTAACGCTTGGTAAATTCAATTGCGTCTCCGCTCGCGCCGCAACCGAAGCAGGTAAAAATCTGTTTTTGCTCCGAAACAACAAAAGACGGCGTCTTCTCGTTATGGAACGGACAAACGCCCTTAAAATTTGATCCGGCGCGGCGCAGTGGCACAACCCGGCCAATGACATCAACGATATTCAGTCTGCTTTTCAGTTCCTCCAGCGTAGCCTGCGGAAAAGATTGACTCATGCGTACTCCCTCAAATCGAAAGATCCCCTTTATAAATAGGCACAAACTGCCTTTCATTCATAATATACAAGATAAATCCTTCTTTTCCTTTTTTCTTTTTTTGATTTTGTGTGAAGATTCGGTGATTTTTTTACATAAAAAATACCGAAGCGTTCACTCCGGTATTCCATTCCTCTTTTGCTTTAATAGGTAAAGTCAGCTTTCGCTTCATTCAGCTCTGCAAGACCGTTTTCAATCGTCTTTTCGATTTCTTCATCGGTAAACTTACAGCCTTCTCTTTCGGCGTAGGCTTTCATACCGACTTTCAGAGTTTCTTTCGCGACATCCGCCTGCAAAGAATTCGGATTTAAATCGTTAACTGCTTCCTCAAACGCGAATCTTAAAAAATCATTTTGTGTCATGTCCATGGACCTCCCTTTTACGTTCTAAAACGGTTTCATAGGTTTCAATTTTCCTTTTTTATTTTACACAAAACCATTTTTATTGTCAATAAATAAACAAGTAAAACTGCCTGCAAAAGCGTCGATATCCATTTCTTAGCGTTTTCTTTATCCCTCGCGCTATTTCCACGCGCGCGGCACAAAAAGCTCCGTATAAGTGTTCAGTGCGAAGCGGTCGGTCATGCCTGCGATGTAGTCCTTGACCGCCTCATTCGTGCCATCTAGCGCAGCGATGACCTGCAGATCTTCCGGCAGTGCCTCTACATGCTCCAAAAAATAATCATACAGCGAGCTCAACACAACATCTACCTTGTTCAAATCCTCTTCCCGTTTGACCCTGTTGCTCTTGTATACATTGGCAAACATAAAAGTTCGCAAAAGATCAAGTTCTGTCTTGTAGTCACTGCTCTGTGAGACGCGGTTTTTCCCATCGCTGTTTCTCACCACATCATTCACCATATTATCGATGCGTTCTCTATGACTCCGACCGAAAAGCGCGAGTGAAGAGCTTGGAATATCCTCTAAACTGATGACGCCGCTGCGCAGCGCGTCGTCAATATCGTGATTGATGTAGGCGATACGGTCGCTGAGCTTCACAACCTGCCCCTCCAGCGTGAACGGAAGCTGTCCGCCGGTGTGATTTATAATGCCGTCCCGCACTTCCATCGTCAGGTTCATCCCCTTGCGCGAATCTGTGCTTTCGAGCACATCTACCACGCGCAGGCTCTGCACATTGTGTTCAAAGCCGCCGGGATGAATCTTATTGAGGATTTCCTCACCGTTATGCCCGAACGGGGTGTGCCCGAGGTCATGGCCGAGCGCGATAGCTTCCGTCAGGTCTTCATTGAGATTTAAGGATCTGGCGATGGTTCTCGCGATCTGCGAAACCTCAAAAGTATGCGTCAATCTGGTGCGAAAATGGTCACCCTCCGGCGCCAAAAACACCTGTGTCTTGTGCATCAAACGCCGAAAGGCTTTCGAATGAACGATGCGGTCTCGGTCGCGCTGGAAATCCGTACGGATTTCACATTTTTCCTCCGGAAACCGTCTGCCCTTGGATGCCGCGCTCTTTGTCGCGTTCTCCGCAAGGATTTGAAATTCACGCTGCTCTAAATCCGTTCTTTTTAACATTTGCCTTCACTCCTCTATTGCTTCTTGATATCCGGTATGTCCGAAGCCGCCTGCGCCGCGTTTCGTCTGGCTGATGCTCTCGGTCAGGCAAAATTCCGCCCGCTCGTACCGAGCGAACACCGCCTGCGCGATACGGTCACCGTCATGGATCGTATAGGCCTCCTGCCCCCAATTGATCAGCGGGATATTCCATTCTCCCCGATAATCGCTGTCTACGGTGCCGACTCCGTTGACCAAGCCAATCCCGTGTTTGATAGACAGCCCGGATCTGGCTCGGATCTGGGCTTCCACACCTTGCGGAATTTCAATAAAAAGTCCTGTCGGAATCAATCTGCGTTCCCCCGGCTGTAAGGTGACGGGCTCCGGCAGATAAGCGCAAAGATCGGCGCCCGCCGCGCCGGCCGTCGCGTAAACCGGAAATCTGCCGCTCTTGCTGATGATTTGGATTGTCACTGTACTTTCTTTCATATATCTGCTTTCTTTTCCTCCTGGCCGCGAAATTTAAGCGTTCCACATTTTTTTGAGATTGACACGCTTTGCGCTGACGCAGACGCCGCTATAGGCAACCGGATCCGCGACACGTTTTTTGACATCAGCCAGGCTCTCCTCACTGACTGCTTCGATAGAAGCCAATACTTCCTCCGGAAGATATACACGATTACAAAGCAGAAGATTTTTTCCATTCGCGAACATGCGATTCGCGATATTTTCCTGACCGAAGGTATAGCCTGCTTTGAGCTGTTCTTTTGCCATCGAGATCTCATCCCTCGTGATTTCTCCATGATCCAGCATTTCCAGCTCTGCCAAAATCCCGTCAATCGCGTCATGAATTTTATCGTGCGCGACACCGGCGTAGATATTGTAGTATCCGTCTTGACTGTATGCGGTAAACATGGAGTAGACACTGTACGCCAGCCCCTTTTCCTCGCGGATATTTTGAAACAGTCGTGAGCTCATGCTGCCGCCCATGATGTTGTTCAGTACAAAAAAGCTGTAATAGGCCGGATCGGTAAGGCTAACCGCCTTCGTGGCGAGGCAGAGATGAGATTGTTGGATTTCCTTAACCAGAACTTTAAAGTCCGGCGTATAGGGAATCGGCTTCTCCTGCTTCTGTTCTTTGGTCGGACGCAGTTTCGCGAACTGTCCCTCCAGAAAATCGCAAAAGCGTTCTTCGTCAAAGTTGCCGGCAATGGACACGACGATGCTGTCTCGGGTATATTCCGCTTCCTTATAGGCTGTCATCACGTTACGGCTGATGCCGCGAAGCGATGTTGCGTTACCGATAATGGATTTGCCAAGCGGATTTCCTTTAAAGACCAGCTCGGTTACCGTGTCATGTGCCAAATCGTCCGGTTGGTCCTCAATCATCTTCATTTCCTCAAAGATAACGGTACGTTCTTTGGTCATCTCGTGTTTATCGAATACCGAATCATTCAGCATATCGAGAATGACCTCCGCGCCCTTTTCAAGATTCGCGCCGATGGTTTTGACATAATAGCAGGTTGCTTCCTTGCCGGTGAACGCGTTGATCTGTCCTCCGATGCGGTCGATTTCCTCCGCAATCTGCCGCGCATTTCTTTTTTCGGTTCCCTTAAACATCATATGTTCGATAAAATGGGATACGCCGGCATTTTGTTTGTTTTCATCGCAGGCTCCGGCTTTTACCCACACGCCGAAGGCCGCGGACTGCACATAATCTATTTTTTCCATAACGACGCGCACACCGCACGTCAGGGTTCTGATATCGATTTTGCTCACTTTTGTTTATTTCTCCTTCCTTGCCCGGATCAGTCCGACAACTAAAATGACAGCGATGACACCGAGAGCAATATTTTCTCCGGTCTTGCCGAAGCCCGCGCCAACGGAATCCGCTGCCCATAAAATCAGACAAAAGCCGAATAAGACGGCGATAACGATGCCAATACTTGCTTTGTTCATACGATACTAACCACCTATGTTGAATTTTGGTCTGTTTTGCCATTCAAACTTCGCTTACGCTCGTTTTCATGGAACAGAACCATTGTATCACACTTTTGGGTGGTTGCATATATTAAGAATGAAAGATATTGAACTATTTAAGGAGGTAATTTTATGAGCTGCTTTGGTGGAAGAGTATCCCAAGACCTCTATCAAAATTGCTGCAATGCCAATGTCCTCTGTGAGTTTGACGGTGATATGAGCCGTGTCGTTTCCGAACCGATCTATGTGCAGAAAGTGTACGATGCCGTTCTTGTGCATCTGCAGGGCATGAAAACGGTTCAGAATCAAAGCTTTGTGCCGGCGCTCCCATGTGGACATCGTGTCAAAAGAGTCATAGATATCAGATGCAGACGGAGCTTTAACCCGCAAAATGTAGATGATCCTACGAACCTCAAACTGGATGTGAACACCTCGATTTCCGGGGCGACCTTCCTCAAAAACGCGTCCGGCGACGAACTGACCGTTGTTGGCGCAGACGGAAACTTTTCGGAAAAACTGCTGTACGCAGAGACCGGCGAATGTGATGATAAATGTATGGGTACCCCGATCTTCGGGACGCAGAACATCAGCATCACCGGTAATGTCATCATCGAGCTGGATCTGCTGCTTGCCGACAGCTGCGGCATCGAATCCGTGTTTACAGTCGCGACCACAGTCAATGTGGCAAACGCCTGCCAGCCTCTGGTACTTACAAACTTCTTTGAAATCTGCATGCCGTCTACAACGGACACTGCGTTTCTGCCGCGTTTCACGGAGTTCTGCAATTCTGCCTGCGAGGCAAGGCTGGCGACCAACAACTGCGGCAGAGACCTGACAATCGATGCAGATGGTCAAGTCACCGCTAACCTCATCATCGCGCTGTGCATCAGCTGTGCCACACGTCGCAAAGAAAAAGATGGGCGCTTGCATCAGAAATTCCACAGAATTTCTACAACTTTGTCTTTCCCATCATTCGTAACGATTATTTTTTTTATTAACCGGTCGGTAGCTTCAACCGTCAGCATTGTGATATTGGAATATTCCTGAAGCACCCTCTTCTTTGACTCTAACCGTTCTTCGGTATCTTTGCAAGTCTTTTTTTGTTCAAGATAAAGATTTTCCCTTTCCTGAAGCGTCTGTCTTTTCTTGTCGATATCCGCTTTAATATTCATAAAATCATCCAATGTGAGGACGCCAGCCAAGCGATCCTGGTACATGATTTTAAGATTCTGATCAGTGGCTTCAATCTCACCGCGTACCATTTTCAGCTTTCTTTCAATTTCTTCGAGCTGGGTTCCCGGATCCGGCAAGCACTCAATTTGATATTCTTCGTCTAGATAATCGTGAATCAATTCTCTGAGACGTTCTAAAACGATTGCCTCAAGCCGAAAATCGCTGATGCTGCTTCCCTCACACAATTCTATTGCAACACGTCTTGTTGAACAGCTGTAATATGACTGCTGCCCATTGGACGCTTTGCTCCCCAAGATAAGCCTACCGCCGCATTTGCCGCAATAGACTTTACCGCTCAAAGGGTGCTGTCTTCCTGTTCTGGTAGCACGTCGTTTTATTTTTCGCTGTTCTTGCACTGCATTCCATGTGTCCAGATCGATGATAGGCTCGTGACAATTCTCGATTTTGATCCATTCGCTCTCCGGTCTTCGCAGCAGCTTTTTCGATTTATAGGATGCTTTCTTGTAGCGCCCCTGAACCATAGTTCCAATATAACGCTCATTCTTCAACATACCGGCAATCGTTGAGCCCCTCCACCGATAAGTCAAATCTGTTTCGTTACCTCTTTGCACGTTTGTGAACCCTTTTTGGTATGTATACCAGTTTGGAATCCCTTCGGCATTGAACGTCTTTGCAATTGCTTCAAAACCATACCCTTCAAGGTACATTTGAAACATACGCTTCACAACAGGGGCTGTTTCAGGATTGATAATATACTTGTTCTTATTTTTGGGGTCTTTCTGATATCCATACGGTGGAAAACTCGCAATAGACTCTCCTCTTCGGATCTTGGCTCCGAGCGCCGCGCGGATATTATCCGATAGATCCTCCAAGTACCACTGATCGACCAGACCGCTGATTTGAGAATTTTTCCTAGTGCTCGAAGAGATCGAGTTGGTATCGATATGATCAAGTATCGCAATAAACCTGATCCCGATTTCCAAAAATTCACCCAGAACATATTTTTCGATCAGTTCCAGATCCCTAGCGAACCGCGACTGCTTTTTACAAACAATGATATCGAATTCCTTCGCATAAGCATCCGTAATCATGCTGTTGAATTCCGGTCGATCTCGATCGGAACCGGAGATATCTTCGTCTATGTAGAATTTCGTTAATTCCCATCCTTGTTCTTCGATGTATGTGGCAATGAATGACCGCTGATTGATAACAGATTCCGACACATCCAATTCCCCCAGGTTATAATCCTCCTTGCTTAGACGAATATAGCCTGCCGCGCGTAATTTACGCATTTTGTGCCTCCTACAACAACCGACTTATTGATTTTTCGCTTCTTTTCTGATTTTCGACTGATTTCTGACATTTTCCTTGATCACGTGCTTAAACTTTTCATTAAACATTGTGGCTCTGATCTGCTTGTCTGTCGAAACAAAGCTTTCCTTTACTCTGATCTGCATACTGTACCTCCATTTTTTATTTGAATATCATTTTGCTTCAATCCGATCAAAATCGTGTTTTTATACGACTCTGACGGAATGTCCCGCATTTCGCAGAACGGCTTATTCATAACATATGCCATGGCCGACACTTCCATGTCGGAATCCATCAAGGAAACCTGAATCTTCTCTTTGCCATATAGCCTTGGGTAACCCTCGTAACGGTCCAAGGCCTGTTCACATTCCGGTGTCAGCTCCCAAAGGATCACAATGACAAAATTGTCCGGACTCGGTACAATGGTTGCCACGCCTTTGTATGCAAAAACCAGTTCATAGCCATAAACAAGGCCTCTCCCCACCCGTTTTGCATGCGGGCATCGTTGTGCCATCTGACTTAAGTTCATGTTGCTGCCATAAGCAGCATATAATTTGCGTTCAGACATGATGTGCTCCTCTCTCGTGCTTTTCCATGGCACTGACGGCCATGCATAGTCCGATCATCGACATCGGGAACAACCCGAAAAAATATACGATTCCCATCCAGTTCATTCTCTTTTCCTCCAATTTCACAAAAAATACACTTGCAAAATTGTGAAAAAGCCCTTATCATGTAAATAAGGGTTGTTTGTTTCACTTTTACAAGTGTTCAAATGACGGGCATTTAAGACTTATACGCGTCGGTCAAAACTTGTATAAGTCTTTTTTCTTTTTTTGATTACTTCACAGCATCTTTCAGCGCTGCCCCTGCCTTAAAGGTCGGCACCCTGTATGCCGGGATTTCGATTTTTTCGCCGGTTCTCGGATTTTTTCCAATTCTGCTCTTTCTGTCTCTGACCTCAAAGCTGCCAAAACCGATCAGCTGCACTTTTTCGCCCGCTGCCAAAGCCATAGTTACTTGGTTTAAGAAGGCATTCACAACAGCCTCCGTCGTCTTCAGCTGCTCGCCGGCAGCCTCCGCTGTGCATCGAACCATCTCTGTTTTTGTCATATAAGATTTCCTCCATTTCGTGATAATATTGCTGTAACAGCACATTGCCGGAGACTATGCGAATCTCCGGCAATCTACTGTCTGTAATAACAAAAAATCTCCTACACGCAGCATGTAAGAGATTTCTTATTTTTCACTATGTTCTTTATCTGTTTTCGGGCAATATACTTGATTGTGCTTGCACTTGACATTTTTTCATGACTGTTGTAATATATAGAAAAAGGAACATCGCTTTTGGTAGGGCGGTTCCGTCGAATTACTTTATTCTAAAAACCGTCAAACGCATTGTTTGGCGGTTTTTCGTTTACTTGCGTTTATCAACTAGTAGCACAATGAAAGTTGCAAGCCCTGTAAGTACTGCAGTAAAGCTAAGTAAGTCTGTCAAAGTCAAGTACATAAGGCGTCACCTCCTTTCGGAAAGTGACGAAACCGCCATACGATGTTCCTATCTAGAGGATATCATATTTCCCATTACATCGCAAGCTAATCTAAAAACATTTACTCATAACAGCACATTGCCGGGGGCATATACATACCCCCGATATATCTACTGTCATGTAAATAGTATTTTTCAATCGTTGTAAGGTCTATTTGTCCACCACACCCGGACCCTCCGGAACATCTAACTCCATTCACCTGGCCTCTTGGGCCGCCCTTTAAGACGCGCTAACTTGATAAATCGGTTGCTCATACATATCCCTCGCTCCCATCCTTTAAGCTCACGCTGTTTCACGCCCGCTGCCGGGCGCAGGATGTTCTTCGCATTGATTCCATCCAAAAGTGAATATGTAATCAGAGAAAGTGCTGCTATGCAGTTGTCAAAGTTCAAAGCCTCGCGGCACAAGCTATTCGTAGAATTTCGTCCATGGAAAATCTAAAACTTCGGCTATTCTTTGTGCCACCTGTGGTGACGGTCTGCGTTCGCCAGTCTCAAGAGCAGAATAATGCTTAATCGATATGTCTGCCTTTTCGGCCACATCACGCTGTAGCAACCTGTGCTCTTGTCTTTTTCTTATTAGCCAATTTCTTTTTCCCATTTTTGTTCCTCCTGTAGCTTGTTTTTATTATATTCTCCATTTTGTAGAATGTCAATATATTTATCTCCGTATAGTAGGTTTTTCTTGAATATAAATCAATATAAAATTAGATTAGGGAGAAAAAAATACTATGAAGATTAAAGAGTTGCGACAGCTAAAACATCTTTCACAGATGAAGCTTGCGGAAATATTAAATCTAAATCACAAAACACTCAGCCATTATGAAACAGGGGCTCGTGAACCTGATATTCAGACCTTATGTCTTTTGGCCGACTATTTTGAAGTTAGCGTAGATACGTTAATCGGTCACACTCCAGTTTCTTCTGATGCGCTTCTTTCTGATGACGAGCTCTCCTTGATCGCTGATTACCGGATGCTTGGACAAGCTGACAAAGAGCGTCTGCAAAAAATCATATCGGCATTGAAGAACGTCGCCGCTGCAGAGCAGATCTCGGAGACAGATTGCGTTTAATTCCGCGTTATCTTACACAGAGATGCGGCTGATCCAAACATTCCGTTCACTCTGCCAGGATGACCAGATAAGACTTCTTGCGATTGCGGACGCTCTGGCTCCGGCGATGCTGCAGGATGAGATAGACTGCATAGATGAGGTTGGAGATAACGCCAGGCTGATTGATTTTAGATTATGTGAAAAAGAATAAATTAGAAAGTGATGTTGTTTACGATGGAGGAAAAAATTTTTAATATTTTTATAAAATTTATAAAATTAACCGATAGAGCAAGAAACGCACTTGTAAAAGAGTCAAAGTTTAAAAGATATGTAT
>OLSK01000218.1_pt1 | contig 54842 bp, 43 predicted proteins | sample 1672781 | NCBI WGS metagenome assembly OLSK01 (sample SAMEA3136723, study PRJEB25190) | human gut metagenome | biome: human gut; feature: human-associated habitat; material: faeces | place: Austria | collected 2013 | reverse complement strand
TCGAGCAGAGTTTTACACCTAATTGGGGATAAAACAAATGATGGCCGGCGGCGGCGTAGCTCTCATCGGACTGGTGTTAGTGCCTTTGCTTTCCGGATTGTTCGGCTAATACCACGCCATGCGAAATCCTGCGCAGCGTCCGTCTTTAGCGGCGGGCGCTGCGGGAAAGGAGGGAAAAACGCTTGGATTTGATATGGCAAAAATTCACAGACTGGCTCAAGGAGCTGCTGGTGGGCGGCATCATGGACAATCTCACCGGGTTGTTTGATACAGTCAATACACGGGTAGGCGAAATCGCCGGTCAGGTGGGCACCACGCCACAAGGCTGGAACGGTGGTATCTACAACATGATCCGCAGCCTGTCGGACAATGTGATCCTGCCCATCGCCGGGGTAATTCTCGCAATCGTAATGACCATGGAGCTTATTCAACTCATTACCGACAAAAACAACCTGAACGATGTGGACACCTGGATGTTCTTCAAGTGGATATTCAAAACTGCCTGCGCCGTCCTCATTGTAACCAACACCTGGACAATCGTGATGGGCGTATTTGACGTAGCCCAGAGCGTGGTCAATAACGCCTCCGGCGTGATCATCGGTAATATCAACATCGACATTGCCAGCAATATAGCGGACTTGGAAGCAAGGCTCATGGAAATGGAGGTCTGGTCGCTGCTGGGGCTGTGGCTCCAGTCATGGGTGGTGCAGATTACCATGTTCGCCCTGAACATCTGCATTTTTATCATCGTCTACGGCAGAATGATTGAAATCTATATCGTTACCTCCGTAGCGCCGATCCCCATGGCAACGGCGGTAAACCGGGAATGGGGGCAGATGGGACAAAACTACCTGCGAAGCCTGTTCGCGCTCGCATTCCAGGGCTTTATGATTATCATCTGCGTGGCAATCTACGCAGTCCTTGTCCAGAACATGATTATAGATACCAACATCTCAACGGCAATCTGGAGCTGCATGGGCTATACGGTGCTTTTGTGCTTTACCCTCTTTAAGACCGGCTCTCTCGCCAAGAGTGTGTTCAACGCCCACTGACGGAGGTGATGAAAAATGGCGTATGTACCAGTGCCCAAGGACTTGAACGCAGTCAAGACCAAGGTCATGTTTAATTTAACCAAGAGGCAGATTATCTGCTTTGGAAGCGGTGCGGCAGTCGGCGTACCGCTTTTCTTTTTGCTCAAAAACAGCCTCAGTAACAGCGTCGCCGCCATTTGCATGATTGTGGTGATGCTACCATTCTTCCTGTTCGCCCTGTACGAGAAGAACGGGCTGCCGCTTGAAAAAATCATCAAAAACATCATTCAGGTCTGCTTTCTGAGGCCGAAAGCACGACCCTATGAAACCAATAACTTCTATGCCGTTTTAGAACGGCAGGACACTCTGGATAAGGAGGTATACCGCATTGTCTCAGGCAAAAAAGAAACTAAGCCGAGCCGACAGAAAGCAGATTGAGGCCGCAATCGCCAGGGCGAAGCATACGGACAAGAAGCATAAGTCGGCGCAGGACTCCATTCCCTTTCAGCGCATGTTCCCGGACGGGATCTGCCGGGTAACGGATAGCTACTACACCAAAACCATTCAGTTTCAGGATATTAACTACCAGCTCAACCAAAACGAAGATAAGACTGCCATCTTTGATTCCTGGTGCGATTTCCTCAACTATTTCGATTCGTCCATCCGTTTCCAGCTTTCCTTTGTGAATCTTGCAGCCAACAAGGAGAGCTATTCGGAGGTGATCGCCATCCCTCCCAGGGCGGACGAGTTCAACCAGCTTAGAAGCGAGTACACCAACATGCTCCAGAGCCAGCTTGCCAGAGGCAACAACGGCCTTATCAAGACTAAGTACATTACCTTTGGCGTGGAGTCGGAGAATCTGAAAACTGCCAAGCCCCGTCTGGAGCGTGTGGAAACGGATATTCTCAACAATTTCAAAAGGCTGGGCGTGCAGGCGGAAGTATTAAACGGTTATGAGCGCTTGAAGCTCCTGCATGGGATGCTGCACATGGACGAGCAGGAACCCTTCCGCTTTTCCTGGGATTGGCTGGCTCCCTCTGGGCTGTCCGTCAAGGACTTTATCGCTCCCAGCTCCTTTGAGTTTAAGACCGTCAGCAGTTTCTCGGTAGGAAAGAAATGCGGCTGCGTCTCTTTCCTGCAAATCTTAGCGCCGGAGCTGAATGACCGTATGCTGGCGGACTTTCTGGATATGGAGAGCTCTCTGGTGGTCAATATGCACATCCAGTCGGTAGATCAGGTAAAAGCCATTAAAACGGTAAAGCGCAAAATCACCGATTTGCAGAAGATGACTATAGAGGAGCAGAAAAAGGCGGTGAGAGCCGGATACGATATGGACATTATCCCCTCCGACCTGGCTACCTACGGAAATGAAGCGAAAAAGCTCTTGCAAGAACTGCAAAGCCGCAACGAGCGTATGTTTCTACTCACTTTCATTGTCCTCAATACGGCAAACTCCAAACAGCAGCTCAAAAACAATGTGTTTCAGGCAAGCTCCATTGCCCAGAAATACAACTGCGCCCTCACCAAGCTGGACTTCCGACAGGAGGAAGGGCTGATGAGTTCCCTCCCTCTGGGGCTTAACCAGATCGAGATTCAAAGGGGGCTTACCACCTCCAGCGTCGCTATTTTCGTACCCTTTACCACACAGGAGCTGTTCCAGACGGGAAAGGAAGCTCTCTACTGCGGCATCAACGCTCTCTCCAACAACCTCATCATGGTAGATCGCAAGCTGCTGAAGAACCCCAACGGGTTGATCCTTGGCACGCCCGGAAGCGGCAAGAGCTTTTCCGCAAAGAGAGAAATCGCCAATGTATTCCTGGTAACGGACGATGACATCATCATCTGCGATCCCGAAGCCGAGTATGGCCCCTTGGTAGAACATCTGCACGGTCAGGTGATTAAAATTTCCCCGACCTCAACGGACTATATCAACCCCATGGATCTGAATCTCAATTATAGCGAGGACGAAAGTCCGCTTTCACTGAAATCGGACTTTATCCTCTCCCTGTGTGAGCTGATCGTGGGCGGCAAGGACGGACTGATGCCGGTGGAAAAGACCATCATAGACCGCTGTGTGCGCCTGATTTACCGGGAATATCTGAACGAACCGAAGCCGGAGAATATGCCCATTCTGGAGGACTTGTATAACGAGCTGCGCCGCCAGGATGAAAAGGAAGCGCAGTATATCGCAACAGCGCTGGAAATCTACGTAACCGGCTCGCTCAATGTATTCAACCACCGCACCAATGTGGACATCCAGAGCCGTGTGGTGGCCTATGACATCAAGGAACTTGGCAAACAGCTCAAGAAAATCGGGATGCTCATTGTGCAAGATCAGGTTTGGAACCGGGTGACGGTCAACCGCGAGGCGCATAAATCCACCAGATACTATATAGACGAAATGCATCTGCTCTTAAAAGAGGAACAGACAGCCGCCTATACAGTGGAGATCTGGAAGCGATTCCGAAAATGGGGCGGCGTACCGACAGGAATCACGCAGAATGTAAAAGACCTCTTATCTTCGAGAGAAGTGGAAAACATTTTCGAGAATTCAGATTATGTGTACATGCTCAACCAGGCCAGCGGGGATCGAACTATTCTTGCCAAACAGCTCAACATCTCGCCCCATCAGCTCTCTTACGTGACCCATTCCGGTGAGGGCGAGGGGCTATTGTTCTACGGCAATATCATTCTCCCCTTTGTAGATCACTTCCCAAAAGATACGGAGCTCTACCGCATCATGACCACCAAGTTGCAGGAGCAGGTACAGACAGAATAAAGCAGAGAAAGGATATGTGAAAATGAACGATTTGAAGATGGAAGTATTCAACAACAGCGAGTTTGGAAGCGTCCGCATCATCCAGGAAGGTGAAAAACACCTGTTCTGCGCAAAAGATGTTGCTATTGCGCTGGGATATAAGGACACAATTAACGCAATCAAAGCGCATTGCAAGGGGGTGGTAAAACGCCACCTCCTTTCGGAAGGTGGCTCACAGCTCACTAATTTCATTCCAGAGGGCGATGTGTATCGACTTATCACGCACAGCAAGCTCCCCTCTGCGGAGCGATTTGAAAAATGGATGTTTGACGAGGTGTTGCCTGCGATCCGAAAATATGGCGGATATATGAGCAAATCTCTTTTGGAGCGGGTCTTGGAAAACCCTGCCCTTATCCTTGAGTTTGCCCGAAAAATGCTGGAAGAACAGCAGAAAGCCGAACAGCTTCGCAGGGAGCTGCACCGGATCAAGCCCAAGGCAGAATACTATGATGCCTTTATCGACCCGGAAAGCTGCACCAATATCCGGGCAACCGCCAAGGAACTCAAAGTGCCGGAAAAGATGTTCACCGCTTTTCTCATTCGTAAACAGTATCTCTACCGGGCGCCCTCCGGTTCGCTCATGCCCTATGCCAAACCCGCCAGTGACGGACTGTTCTATGTCAAGGACTATATCGCGCTCAACGGGCATCATGGCGTTTACACCCTGATTACTCCAAAGGGCAAGGCCCATTTCCTTGCCATGCTTGGTGAGATTGCCTGATTTTAACAATCATTTGCGCAGGAGGTGATAAACCATGGCAAAACGCTCTCCCAGACTACAATTTACCGAGGAGGAACGAGCCTCTCCGAATCTTGCGTCTGCGGCGAAAAAAGCAGATAAACGGATGGATAAGCTGGAAAAAGCGGAAGCGAAGATTCCGGTCAAAAAGGTAAAGCGGCGTGTTGTGGATTCTGATGGGAATGTCACGACCCTCCTTTCCTTTGAGGAAAAGAAGCCGCCCTCCAAGCTCACCCACACTGGGGCTGTGACCGGAGAATCGGCGCTCCACCGTCTGCACAGCGAGATCCGCAGCAAAAGCGATGGGGATAATTCCGGTATCGATGCCGCCAATACCCTGACCGAGAGTGCGGAAAGCGTCTATCAGACAGGGCGAAACGCCTATCGCTCCCATAAGCTCAAACCCTACCGCAATGCGGCAAGGGCGGAACACAGGGCGGATAAGGCCAATGTCAAAGCGCTGAACAGGGAGCTTGAACAGCAGAACGGCGGCTTTTCCTCCAACCCCTATTCCCGATGGCAGCAGAAACGGGCGATCAAAAAGGAATACGCCGCAGCCAAGGCAGGCGGCAGCGCATCCAGAACCGTCAAGGCATCGGAGAACGCAGCGAAAGCAGCGAAAAAGAGTGCCGAGGAGTCCAAAAAGGCGGGCAGCTTTATCGTCCGGCACCGGAAGGGCTTCCTGATTATCGGCCTGATCGCCGCATTCCTGCTCATCTTTACCGGTCTGATTTCCTCCTGCTCTGTTCTGTTTCAAGGAGCTACCTCCACCATTAACGCATCCACCTATCCTTCCGCGGATGAGGATATGCTGGCGGCGGAAGCGGCCTATCTCGACATGGAACAGGAATTGCAGGAAATGCTTAGCAACTATGAGCGAGATCACGACTATGACGAGTACCACTTTGACCTGGACGAGATCGAGCATGACCCCTATGTGCTCATCTCCGCTGTTACCGCCCTGATGGGCGATACATGGACAATAGACGAGGTGGGCGGGATTCTGGATATGCTCTTTGAAAAGCAGTATATCCTCACAGAAACCGTTACTACGGAAACCAGATACCGCACCGAAACCCGCACCGGCTACCGCACTGTGACCGACCCGGACACCGGAGAATCCAGCGTGGAGGAATACGAGTATGAGGTGCAGGTCCCATATACCTGGTACATCTGTCATGTGGAGCTGGAAAACTTCAACCTCTCCCATGTGCCGGTATACATCATGAGCCAGGATCAGCTCTCGGTATACGCCATGTATATGGGCACGCTGGGCAACAGGCCGGATCTGTTCGCCGGGTCCGCCTACATCGACAAGTATTACAACAGCGAATATGAGAAATATGAGATCCCGCCGGAAGCGTTGGAGGATGAACAGTTCGCCGCTATCATAGCGGAAGCGGAAAAGTACCTGGGCTACCCCTATGTCTGGGGCGGCAGCTCGCCCTCTACTTCCTTTGACTGCTCCGGCTTCGTGTCGTATGTGTACAATAACTGCGGCGTGGGCTGGAATTTCGGCAGACTGGGCGCTTCGGGACTTTTGGGCATCTGCACCAGAGTGTCCGCTGCCAATGTAAAACCCGGCGATCTGGTGTTTTTCCAGGGGACTTACGACACCACGGGCGCTTCCCATGTGGGCATCTATGTGGGAAATGGAATGATGCTGCACTGCGGAGATCCCATCCAGTACACGAGCCTGAACACAAGCTACTGGCAGTCCCATTTCCTTGCCTACGGCAGACTGCCAACACCGTAAAGGAGGTCTGAAATGAACCCGAAAATCGTAAAGCTGAAAGCGGAACGGGCGAAAAACGATGGAAAGATCGCTTCGCTCCAGTCCCGCAACAGAGAAATTGACGAGAGCATCGTCAAGCTGGAAAACGAGGATATAGTCGGTCTTGCCCGCGCCACCGGCATGAACATGGAGGAACTGGCGCAATTCCTGATCCAGCTCAAACAGGGCGCTTCGCCCTTTATCACACTCAACGAGGAGGAAGAAAACCATGCAAGCAATGAAGAATACTAAGAAGAAAAGAAAGCTGTTTCTGCACAGTATCGTCCTGACCCTTTTCGTCTGCCTGTTTAGCCTGCCTGTGACGGCGATGGCTTATGCGGCTGATGAGGAATCGCCCGTGGAAACGCCGAAAACCGCTGTGGGAACCGAACAGGCAACGGAATCAGAGACGGAAACACCATACTCTTACACCGTCTCCGAAGATGGCAGGATCACCATCACCATTGACAATGTGGAATGGGATTATGACCTGAAAGATACCGCAGAGAGCAAGATCACCGGCAAAGTGGTAAATGTCAACTCCTATCTCAACCTGCGTACCGGACCCAGCACCAGTTACAGCGTCATCGGTCATCTGCTGGGCGGCACGGAGGTCGAGGTGCTTGGTGAAAGCGGAGGCTGGTATGAGATCGTGCTCCCGGAGCAGACCGGCTATGTTCACAGCGATTACCTGCAACTGCTGGAATCGTCTGGGGAAAACAATGAACTGGACTCGGCAACCTTTACGCTGATGCTCCAGCTTTTCCAGAGCATGAGCGCAGATGGGAAATCCAGGTCAGCCCTCACGCCGGAGGGCAATCTGACGCTGATCGACGAGTTCTTGCAGACCGAAGTTCCGGCCAGTGAAGATACGGAGCTTCAGGAAAAGCAATTCATTACCGTTCAGTCCAAAAACGGCAACTACTTCTATCTGATCATTGACCGTGCCGGAGACAGTGAAAATGTGTATTTCCTAAACATGGTGGACGAGGCCGATCTTTTGGCTCTCATGGAAGATGGCGATATGGCAGCTGCTTGCACCTGCGCCAATAAATGCGAAGCCGGTGCGGTCAACACCGCCTGTGAGGTCTGCAAGAACAACATGACCGAGTGCATGGGAAAGGAAGCTGTTCAGGAACAGCAGCCGGATGAAGCAGCAGAGCCTGAGCCGGATACGGATACATCCGCTTCCGGTGGCAGCGGAGTTGTCATTGTTTTCGTTCTTCTGCTCCTTGGCGGTGGTGGTGCCCTTTACTGGTTCAAGTTTAGAAAGAATAAGCCGGACGCCAAAGGCCCGGTAGATCTGGACGATTATGACTACGGCGAAGAAGATGAGAATAATGACGAGGAATATGAGACCGAACAGGACGATGCGGATGAAGCCGAGCCTGAAGAATAAGGAGGCGCATAGCAAATGGAAATAATCGGGATTGTCTTTTGCTGTCTTGCGGCGCTGAATACGGCCTATCTGTCGTATATGGTGATTGACGAGCTGATTCGCTCCGTTAAAAAGAGAAAGCAGAAAAGAAAATTGGATTTCGCGGATGATCTGGAGCTTGACGATGAAGAAAATGATTCATATAGCGAATTTGAGATTGCCAATATTGCACCGGTTCCTCCGCCTCTTGCTTCCGATGTTATCCTCAAATTGACGGAACAGGATGTACCAAATTTCATCTTCAGTGAGTTGCTTCCGATCGGTCATTCGGATATTCGGGCTTTGTCCATTGACGCCGTGGAGTCTGCTTCTATCCTTTTGTCCTCCCTGATAAAATTCATCATTGCCGAAGCACCGGATCAAGAAAAGAATCTGGATACGCTGCTTGAACTGCTGGAAGCGTGTGAGCCGATGGAAACTGTGGATGAGAAAGATTGTGTGGAGCTTACGCTTGAAAACAGCGCCAGATACCACCGGAACAAAGCCGGATACTATGGAGAATATCTGATATACAAGATGACCTGCCCGCATAAAGAGCAGGTCATTCAAGCATGTATTCATCAGGTGACAAAAGAGATCAACGTCTGTAATTATTTCAAACAGTACGATATGGAAAAGGAGATTAATCATGATGCAGAATAAACTTGTGATTGCGGAGAAGCCCTCCGTTGGAAAATCCATCGCTGCCGTTCTTGGAGCCGATGAGCGCAAGGACGGCTTTTTTATGGGAAAGGGGTATATCGTTTCCTGGTGCTTCGGGCATCTGGCGGAGCTGGCAGAAGCCGATGCCTATGATGAGAAGTACGGCAAGTGGCGCTATGACGATCTGCCCATCCTGCCGGAGAACTGGCAATATGCTGTTTCCAGAGACAAGGGCAGCCAGCTTGCCCTCCTGAAAAGCCTGATGCAGCGAAGCGATGTGAGCGAGATCATCAACGCCTGCGACGCCGGACGTGAGGGCGAGCTTATCTTCCGCACCGTATACCACCTGAACCAGTGCGATAAGCCCATGAAGCGACTGTGGATCTCCTCTATGGAGGATGAAGCCATCCTCAAGGGCTTTGAAACGCTCAGGGACGGAAGCGCCTACGACAACCTCTACGCCTCCGCACTCTGCCGCAGCAAGGCGGACTGGCTGGTGGGCATCAACGCTACCCGACTCTTTTCCGTGCTCTATCACCGTACTTTGAATGTGGGGCGAGTGGTCTCTCCGACCCTCGCCCTCATTGTACAGAGGGAAGCGGAAATTGAGGCGTTTCAGCCGGAGCCTTTCTATACCGTTACCCTTGGCCTTTCGGATTTCGCCGCCAGCGGCGAGCGTATGAAAGACAAAACTCAGGCGGAAGCCTTGCGGGATTCCTGCGCCGGTCAGAGTGCCGCAATAAAAAGCGTGGAGCGAAAGGATAAATCGGAAAAACCGCCCGCACTCTATGATCTCACCGCTTTGCAGCGGGACGCCAACCGCATCCTGGGCTATACGGCGCAGCAGACCCTGGACTATCTGCAAAACCTCTATGAAAAAAAGTTCTGCACCTATCCCAGAACGGACAGCCGCTACCTCACTTCGGATATGGCGGAAAAACTGCCCATGCTCATCAATGCGACCGCAAAGGCACTGTCCTTTCTGTCCGGCATTCCTGTTCGCATGGCGGTGGAACAGGTCATTGATGACAAAAAGGTGTCCGACCACCATGCTGTGATCCCTACGGCAAACTTGAACGAAAAGGCGCTCGCCGGTCTGCCTGCCGGGGAAAGGGCCGTTTTGGAATTGGTGTCCCTTCGTCTGCTTTGCGCTGTGGCGCAGGCCCATGAATACATTGAAACAACGATTGCCCTGGACTGCGCCGGACACAGCTTTACTGCCAAGGGAAAGGCGATTGTCAATCCCGGATGGAAAGCGCTTGTGGAAGCCTATCGCGCATCCGTAAAAAACGCACCGGACGAGGAAACGGAAGAAAAGGCCACGGCACTGCCTTTTGTGGAGGAAGGCCAGAGCTTTGATGTAATCGTACCCGGTATCAAGGAGGGCAAGACCACGCCGCCGAAGCACTATACGGAGGACACGCTGCTCTCCGCTATGGAGACTGCCGGAGCGAAGGACATGCCTGAGGACGCTGAGCGAAAAGGTCTGGGGACTCCGGCCACCCGTGCTGCCGTTCTGGAAAAGCTGGTTTCCACCGGCTTTGTGGAGCGCAGAAAGAGCAAAAAGGCGGTCAATCTCATTCCCTCCCATAGCGGCGTTTCCCTCATTACTGTATTGCCGGAGCAGCTCCAGTCCCCGCTTTTGACTGCGGAATGGGAGCACAAGCTGAAAGAGATCGAGCGCGGCGAGGAATTGCCGGAGGTATTCATGCAGAATATTGGCCGATTTGTCAGAGATCTGGTAAAAACCTATGAGGCGGTGCGTGGGGCTGAGGTGCTCTTTCCCTCCGGCCGGACTGTGGTGGGTAAATGCCCACGCTGCGGCTGTGATGTGACGGAAAGTAAAAAGGGATTTTTCTGCGAGAGCAATACCTGCCGCTTTGGGCTCTGGCGGGACAACAAGTTCCTTTCCGCCAAGAAAGTGAATTTCACAAAGAAGATGGCGGCGGCACTCTTAAAGGAGGGAAAAACCTATGTCAGCGGTATCTACTCGGAGAAAACCGGCAAGACCTACAATGCATTTATTCTTTTGGAGGACGATGGCAGCCGCAGCGCATATAAGCTGGAGTTCAAAAAGGAGGGCAAGTGATGAAGCTGGAGCCCTCAGAACGGGAGACCATTATCCTCTTTTCGGACGCTGAAGATACCGCCAGCGTCTATACCCATGACCACAAATTAAAGGCACGGCTGAAAGAACTGCACCGGCGGCAGCCGGACAAGATCTACCCGGAGAAAAAGGAACACGTCGGTGCGGTCAGCTACATCGTGCCGAAAAACTGTGTATCCATTCGGGAGCCGTACAGCGAAGCGAGAAGAAAGGCCGCCAGTGAACGAGCGAAGCAGGCGGGCTACAGGCCCCCTGTCCGCACGGCGGCGAAACCGGAGGAAGGAGAAGAACCGGAATGAGAGATTTTATTCAGGAATTGCAGGACAAGATGGAACGCGAACAGGAAGCGTACAAGGCGGAGCTTTTGAAGCTGCCGCCGGAGAAGCTTTTGGACAAGGCGTTTGAGTACACCTGGCGCGAGGAGGTATTGATGTCCATTGACGCAGGGATTCTATCTCCCAAGCAGGCAAATGCCCTGCGCAAGCTCAAAAATCCCCTGGATGCCTGTTATCAGGAGTGGATGAAGGCGGACAGCGATTATCTGGACTCCCTTAGGGACTGCATTACAGACCGGGCGAATCTGGCCATCCGGGAGCAGAAAGCTAAGGCGGGCAGGGACTGCCTCTAAGGACGGTTTTGCGTTCAGAATATGGAGCAACCTCCCCAATTTCAAACCGCACCATCGCCTCTGCGGGGAAATCCCCTTTCCCTGCGGGGGCAACTGTATTTTAGGGATGGAGAATCCCGGAAAGGAGCTGCAATGGCAGAAAAACAATCCAATAAGGACAGGCTCAGGGAGATCACCGACAGCATCGAGACCGGTATTCAAGAGCTGTTTGAGAGTGAGAAATACCGGCAATATCTGCGCACCATGAGCCGCTTTCACAAATACAGCGTAAACAACACCATGCTCATCTACATGCAAAAGCCCGATGCCACCCATGTGGCGGGCTTCAACAAGTGGCGGGATCAGTTCAGTCGCAATGTGATGAAGGGCGAAAAAGGCATTAAGATCATCGCTCCCACGCCCTACAAGAAGAAAATAGAGGAAACGAAGCTCGACCCGGATACCCGTCTCCCCATGCTGGACGCTGACGGAAAAGTGATCATGGAGGAAAAGGAAATCAAGATTCCCATGTACAAGCCGGTAACAGTTTTTGATGTGAGCCAGACGGAGGGCAAGCCCCTGCCGCAGCTTGCCTCCAATCTCTCCGGCGATGTAAAGGACTATGAGCTGTTTATGGAGGCGGTGAGGCGCAGCTCTCCCGTCCCCATCTCCATAGAGGCCATGACCGCTTCCATGGACGGGTATTTTGATTCCGAACATCAGAATATCGCCATCCGCTTGGGCATGAGCGAAGTGCAGACCGTCTGTGCCACTGTCCATGAGATTGCCCACTCCAAGCTGCACAACAACAAGCTCCATGGCGCTTTGGATAACGAAACGGAATTTGAATCCGTGGAGCTGTTCGGGAAACCGGCGCTCTTTGTAAGCGGGCGAGTGGAAAAAGATAAGATCCCGGACGGGCTTTACCGGTATGAGCTGCGGGGCTCCGATGATGACCCCGGACTTCCCGCCTCCATTGAGGACGCTGTGGGCGTAAACCATGCGGGGACGATCATCACCGCAGAGCCGCTGGAACTAACGCAAGGATACCTGCCTTTGGAGGAAGGGCTGAATTTCCTGGGAGAAGATATGACCATCCGGGTGTTTTATGAAAAAGCCTATCCGGAAGACATCCAGAAAAGCCGCAATACCGAGGAAGTGGAAGCGGAGAGCATCTCCTATGCGGTCTGCGCCTACTACGGCATTGAGACCGGCGAGAACAGCTTTGGATATATCGCCTCCTGGTCAAAGGGCAAAGAACTGCCGGAGCTTCGTGCTTCACTGGAGACCATCAACAAAACCGCTTCCGGCCTGATTACCGATATTGACCGGCATTATCTGGAGCTTCAAAAAGAGCGTGGGTTGGATAAGGAACAGGCAGCTCCGGAGCCCCAGGAAGCGCTTTATCTCATTGATGATACTAAATATCTGCATGTACAGACCTGTGAGGACGGTTTTGATTATACCTTCTACGATAAGACGACGCTGAAAGAGACCGACGGCGGGCAGATCGGGACGCTTGAAAATGCGGAGCTGTTTGAGAAACATGGCGTTTCTCTCTCCGCCGCCCGTGATGAGATTCTCACACTCCATGAGATCACACCGGAGAGCATCACCAATTACCCTGCGGATATGACGGAAGAGCTGCTTGACTCTATTACAGAAGCAAATGCTATTTCCCCTGTTTTGCCGGAGGAACCCATGCAGGAAATGACTGTGCAGGAGCAGGAGCCGCTTTCCGCACCGGATAACGGCTATGTGCCAGACCCCGCTATGTCCATTGCCAGCATGAACGCCTACGGTTATACCGACGATACCATGCTGCCTCTCTCCAAAGAGCGAGCACTGGAGCTGATAGAGCGTGATCTGACGGTATATTTACTCTATGAGGACAATACAGAGGCCATGGCCTTTGAGGCAGAGGAAATCCAGAGCTTTGATGGGCTCTTTGGGATTGAGCGGACAGAGTGGGAAGCGTACAAGGAACTTAATGGCAATAAAACCGCAGAGAAGCCGGACTATGAGGCAGCATTTCTCAAAAGTTCTGCCGACGCTTTTGCCATTTACCAACTGAGGGAGGGGGAGGAATACAGAAATATTCGCTTTGAGGGGCTGGCTTATCTGGAAAAACAGGGGCTTTCCGTGGAGCGTGAGCGATATGATGCGGTTTATGCCGGAGAATTGAAAGCAGGCGGCGATACGCCGGACAAGCTGAACGACCTGTTTACCACTTTCAACATTGACCGCCCTGCGGATTTTACCGGGCATTCCCTCACTACCAGCGACATCATTGCTTTGAAACAGTCCGGTGTGGTATCCTGCCACTACGTTGATTCCTGGGGCTTCAAGGAACTGCCGAATTTCCTGCCAGCAGATTATTACCTCAAAAATGCGGAAATGGCAATGGAGGACGATTACGGCATGATCGACGGGATCATCAACAATGGGCCAAAGCATACGGTAGCCGAGTTGGAGGAACGGGCAAAAAACGGCAAGCCCATCTCTCTCATGGAGTTGGCGGAGGCTGTGCATCGAGAAAAACAGCAGGAGCAGCAGCCACGCAGGGAGGAAAGCAAAGAAAAGCCCTCCATCCTCGCCAAGCTGAAAGCGACGCCCATTTCCACGGAGGACAGAGGAACGAAAACCGCACCGAAACGGAGTGCAGAAAGGGAGCGATAATGATGAACGGATTTACCTTTGACGAAGTAAACCTCATGTGCATTTACAACACCGGCACCAGAGCCGGGCTGATGGAGGAGCTCTCCTCCATGCGGGAGTATCTGGAGGCGGCCGAAACGGAACTGAGGGAACTCACCGATTCTACGCTGACAAAGCTGGCTGCGATTTCCGATGAGGAATTTGCCCAGCTGGAGCTCGTGCCGGATTTTGATGAGTAAGGCGCTGACAATGGAGGGGATGGCTGCGGCTGTCCCCTCTTTTCCTGTAAATTATGCGTAAGAGCATCTTGTGAGCCAATGGTTGGATCATTATGCTGTATTCCGAAACAGTGTGCGAATACAGCATTTGTCGGAATAGATTTCTCTTTCCAAGGCATACTATTAAGAGAAAATGCTGTTCGGAACGAAATTTCTCAGTATGGGGTTGATTTTCTGAGCCAAAGGCAGTATAATCTGATATGAAAAACCGAGAAATGGAACGGAAATTCTTAATAAGAGGTATGCTATGGAGATCAAGAGAGATACTTATCTGGAAAAACTCGTCAGGCGAGAGAAAAATGGCCTGATAAAAATTGTAACCGGAATACGCAGATGTGGGAAATCATATTTGTTGTTTAACCTGTTTCACCAGCACTTATTGGATAAAGGCGTACAGGAGGATCATATCATCGAGATTGCGTTGGACAACATTAAGTACAGTGAACTGCGTGACCCTAAAAAGATGTTTTCCTATATTGAGAGCCGAATCACAGACCTTAACTTATATTACATCATCCTGGATGAAGTTCAGTTGATGGATGACTTTGTTGATGTGCTCAACGGTTTGCTGCATATCAAAAACGCTGATGTGTATGTAACAGGGAGCAATTCCAAATTTCTGTCCAGAGATGTGGTTACGGAGTTTCGCGGCAGAGGCGATGAAATTCATATGCTCCCACTCTCTTTCAGCGAGTTTTATTCCGTTTACGAAGGCTCAGTTACAGAGGCGTGGGACGAGTATTTCAATTACGGCGGCCTTCCTCTTGTGCTAACCTGGCAACAACCGGAGGAAAAAGAAGAATATCTTCTCACCTTGTTCCGGGAGGTCTATCTGACGGATATTATTGAACGGCATAAAATACGAAATCCGGAAGAATTTAATGAGCTTATGGATGTGTTGGCGTCCTCCGTTGGCTCATTGACCAATCCCTTAAAACTGTCCAAGACTTTTAAAAGCGTTAAAAACAAAACCATAAGCGATGTAACCATTACAAGATACATTGAATATCTGGAAGAGGCGTTTTTGGTACATCGAGCCGTGCGCTACGATGTAAAAGGCAAAAAATATATCGGCTCCCCAGCCAAATACTATTTTGAGGATATAGGCTTAAGAAACGCAAGGCTCAATTTCAGACAAACAGAAGAAAATCACCTTATGGAGAACATCATTTATAACGAACTGAGATTCAGAGGATTTCGGGTAGATGTGGGCGTTGTAGAGAGTTCCATCAGGGGTGAGAACGGAAAGAAGCAAAGAAAGCAATATGAGATTGATTTTGTAGCCTCAAAGGGCAATCTGAAATACTATATTCAATCCGCATTCTCTATGGCTACTCCAGAAAAGATTGAGCAGGAGCAAAGATCACTTCGCCAAATACCGGATTCCTTTACCAAAATTATCGTTGTACGAGAGGATAAGTCCCCCCGGAGAGATGATAACGGGTTTATTACGATAGGGATTCGCCAGTTCCTATTGAATCCAGATCTGCTGTCTTAAATTTACGCAAATGCACGATTTACGCATAGATAAACAGATTGTCACATATAGAGCATCCTACGGGGTGCTCTAATTTTTATCCATACATAGCCGGGCAGTTCAAAACAGCTGCCCGGCTTTATTTTTTCCCAAAAGGAGGTACGAATCCATGCCAAGCAAGTATCAGATGTATAAGCAGATGGCAGACGAAGCGGCAAGGCAGATCACCGGCAGCTACCAGGGCTGGACGGGATTTCTCACCACCGCAGCAAGGCTCTACAAATATCCGTACAACGAGCAGCTCATGATCCATACCCAAAGACCGGATGCCACCGCCTGTGCCGAGTACGACTTCTGGAATGAAAAGATGGGCCGGTATGTCCGCAGAGGCTCCAAGGGCATTGCCCTCATCGATGCCAGCGGCGATTCTCCAAAGCTCCGGTATGTCTTTGACGTGTCGGACACCGGAGGCCGTGAATACTCCCGCGCGGTTCAGCTCTGGCAGTTAAGGGATGAGCATGTGGGCAGCGTTTCCGCCATGCTGGAAGAACAGTATGAGGTATCCGGGGAAAACGGCCTTGCGCAGCAGCTTGAATCAGTAGCTTCGCAGCTTGCGAGAGAATATTGGAATGATCACGGACGGAACTTCCTCCACAACATTGACGGTTCATTTCTGGAAGAGTATGATGACTTTAACATCGGAGCGCAGTTCAGAAACGCAGCTACCGTCAGCATCACCTACGCCCTGATGAGCCGGTGTGGACTGGAGCCGGAGGAATATTTCACCCACGAGGATTTCCTGGCTGTATTCGATTTCAATACCACCGCAACCTCTGCCGCCCTTGGTACTGCGGTGAGCGAAATGAATCAGCAGGTATTAAGACAGATCGGCGTTGTAATACGAAATTATGAGTATGAAAGGAGCCAGCAAAATGAGCGAACTGACTTACACGAAGAACGGAGATTACTTGATTCCCGACCTGAAACTGAGCGAGGAACCGGAGCAGAAGTCCCTGGGCAAGTACGGGAGGATGCGCAAAGCCTACCTGAAGGAACACCGCCCGATCCTCTGGAATCAAATGCTCCTGTCGGAGAGCCTGTTTCCCCACCTGCGGGAGATCGACGAGACGGCAAACCGGCGGCTCGCGCAGATGATGCGGTCGCTGATGGAATCGGCGGGCGTGACGGAGAGTCTAAAAGAGACCGATCCCATGAAGTGGACGGGCCTGATGAACAACTGCAAGGCGCAGGCGGAGGAAATCATTCTGAACGAGCTGATCTACAACTGACACCCGCAGAACCGGAGCAGCAGGCGAACAGTGATGCGTTGGTGGAAAGGGTTCCTGTGGTACAACTAACCGACTCGCAGCCCGTCCAGCTCAGCCTTTTCCCCACGGAAGCGGAACAAATCGCATACATCGACGCAGCGGAGAGTGAACAAGCATCACTCTCCGCTTTTTCTATGTCCATTCCCCAGGAGGATATAGACCATATTCTCCGCATCGGAGGCAATACCGACCATGCCCGCATGAAGATCGTTACAGAGTTTTCCAAGGGCAAATCTCCGTCAGAGCTGGCGCAATACCTGCATAGCATCTTCCATGGCGGCAACGGTGTCATTACCGGAAACGGCAGATATTCCGCATGGTATGCCGAGGATGGAATCCATATCTCGGGCGGGGACGCCGCACGGTATCTTCTGTCCGCAAAGGTGGTGAGCTGGCAGGAAGCCGCAGAGCGCACCGGGCAGCTTTTGGAGGACGGCGCTTTTGCCACCAATGTGGAGCTTGCAGAAGCGTCGGGGCATGAGCGGATACAGATCGCCCAGAGCCTCTGGTATCTGTACCACGATTTTTCAGAATCCGCCATCGAAGCAGGTTATCTGCCCTCCATAACGGATTTTCGCGGAGGCGGCTTTCCCGAAGAAACAGAAAAACTGGCCAATGCTCTGGCAGATCCCGCCTATCGGGAAACCCTGACCGCAGAATACAGAAATTTCCTTGCAGCGTGGCAGGAAAACAAGGCATTGCTGCGCTTCCGCTACCACAAGCCTGCGGAGCTTTTGAACCGGCTGGAGGAACTCTCTCTGCCAAGACGGGAGTATCTGTCGGATATGGCACAAGTCCCGGAAACAGGCAGCTTCATTACCGAGGATGAGATTGCGGAGAGCCTGTCCCACGGAAGCGGCATTGAGGGCGGCAAAGGCCGCATCTACGCTTTCTTTCAGGAGAATCACACCGTAAAAGAACAGGCGGATATGCTGAAACAGGAGTACGGCATCGGCGGGCGCTCCCATGCGGTTTCCGGCGCAACCCACAGCGGCGAGGATCAAGACAGCAAGGGTATTGCGCTGAAAAAGGAAAATTGCCCGGACATTCAGCTTAACTGGAACAATGCAGCAAAGCGCATTTCCGACCTGATTCACCGGAACCGTTATCTCACGCCAAAGGAACAGGAGCTTTATGAACAGCGAAGATCCCATGATACCGCCAGAGATACGATCTACGGCGCATACACAGGTATAAAGGAAGCCCACCCGGAGGACGTTGTACTCTTTCAGGTGGGCGATTTCTTTGAAATGTATGGTGAGGATGCAAGACAGGCGGCAGAGCTGCTTAACTTGCACCTTACCACCCGGAACATTCCGGATGTGGGGCGTGTGGCCATGTGCGGGATTCCTGCGCACAGTCTGGAGCAGCATGTGGAGAAACTCAGAGATAATCATGATGTAACGATCTCCGCTGTGAATGAGGCCGGTGAACGGCGCAGCTATTCCATGCTTTCCATCGACCATGAGGCGGAAAAGGCTGTCAATGCCCATGAAGCGGAATATGGAGCAGACGGATTTCGGGCATTCCCATCAGATGCACCGAATCAGGTGCAAGCAGAGCCGCAAAGCTCTGTTCATGAGCTGTATGCGCGATACAAACCGGTGGTGCTCACCGCGGTTTCAGAGGATACCTTCTATCGCAATGCCTGCGGTCATTCCGACAGGGAAAACGCCGGGATTGAGTGCAATGCCGCTGTGCGCCGTGCGGTTCTTCAGTCCGGGAATATGGAGCTGATTCGCCTGTTTTCGGATGAGCCGGAGCTTCGCAGACGCTTACATCAGGAAGTTTTTGATGAAACCTATCCACGGCTTCACGAGCTGCTGCGGCCACTGTCCCAGGAGGATATAGACGAAGCCCTGCGCTCATGGAATGGGAATTTTGCCAGCAAACAGGCGGTTGTCCGGTACATGGCAGACCACGCAAAAGAACGAGATACCGCCGCATGGCTTTCCAGAGAATACGGCGGAGATGCAAGCAAAAACCTCTTTATCGTCCGTGCCGGAAGCCCGGAAACAGTCGAACTTACCTGGCCAAAGGTGCAGCGGCGCATTGCCCAGCTCATCCAGGAGGACAGGTTCTATACGGATCAGGAGCTGGATAACTTTGCAGACATTGACCCCATAGCCATTCGGGAAGCGTTGAACAGCCCGGAAGCTCAGACAAGAGCAGATGAAATGCTTGCACAGGCAGAGCTGGTCGCTGCCGAAAGTGCTGTGCCAACCTATGAGCGATTCTCTGTGGCGGAGATTGACCGGGGATTCCAGAGTGCCTACGCCATCTGGGATGATCTGCGTGACGGATACTATGTGGATGATGATGGTGTTACCGAAGAATTTATCAGCGAGTGGCAGGCAGAAGATTATCTGAAGGAGCTTCAAAGGACGGTTTCGGAAAGAGAATCCGCTGAATGGGCGTATGTGGAAAGCAGCAAGGTGCAGGCTGAAAAAATAACTGACGAAATGGATATGGATACGGTTCTTGATGAAGCGCCTGTCAGCGTTGTCATAGACGGAGAAGTAAAGACCTTTCCCAATGCTCACGCGCTGGAGGAATATGAGGCAAACCGAGAAGATGCGTCTTTCCCATATTCCGTAGGCGATACCGTCTATTTAGAGGATGGCAAGCCATTCGTCATTGAAAATATCGGTATGTTTGACATCTCCCTGCGAGACCCGTCGCTTCTGTATCCTATCTTCCGTGCGGAAAGTAAAGAGAGCTTCACAAGGCTCATGGAGCGCTACCCTCAGCCCGAAAAACAGCCTGTGCAGCCGACGCAGGAAGCAAAGGAACCGCAGTTTACCACCGAGACCGTAGCGGTCTATCCGGCAGAGCAGAATAAACTCCCGTATGACGTGGTGATACAGACGATCCGCACGGATGAGCCAGACCCGCCTGCAAGTAACTTCCGCATTACCGACGAGCATCTGGGAGAAGGCGGCGCAAAAGCCAAATTCCGCATGAACATGGACGCCATCAACCTGTTAAAAGAATTGGAGTTTGAAAGTAGGCAGGCAACCCCGGACGAGCAGGAGGTCTTATCCAAATATGTGGGCTGGGGCGGCCTTGCGGACGCTTTTGACGAGAGCAAGCCGGGCTGGGCAAATGAGTTTGCCGAGCTTTACGCCACGCTTACCCCGGAGGAATACGCCGCAGCCAGAGCCTCCACCTTAAACGCACACTACACCAGCCCCACTGTCATTCGTGCCATCTATGAAGCGGTGGAACAGATGGGCTTTCAGTCCGGTAATATCCTGGAGCCCGCTATGGGCGTAGGGAACTTTTTTGGGCTTCTACCGGACAGCATGGCTGGCAGCAAGCTCTACGGCGTGGAACTGGACTCCATCACCGGCAGGATCGCAAAGCAGCTCTATCCGGGCGCAGACATTACCGTTGCCGGGTTTGAGACTACCGACAGACGGGATTTCTATGACCTTGTCATCGGCAACGTGCCGTTTGGACAGTATCAGGTCAATGACCGTGCCTACAACAAGCTGGGCTTTTCCATCCATGATTATTTCTTTGCCAAATCCTTAGACCAGCTTCGTCCGGGCGGTGTCCTCGCCTTTGTGACCTCCAGATATACCATGGATAAGCAGTCCCCGGAGGTGCGTAAGTATCTGGCGCAGCGAGCAGAGTTTCTGGGAGCCATTCGTCTGCCCAATAATGCTTTTAAGGCCAACGCCGGTACGGAAGTAGTCTCCGATATCATCTTCCTGCAAAAGCGGGATCGTCCCATCGAGATCGATGCAGACTGGATGCACCTGGGGCAGTCCAAAAACGGCTTCGCCATCAACAGTTACTTCGCACAGCACCCGGAAATGGTGCTTGGTATCCCATCTTCGGAGAGCACACAGTACGGCAGACAGGATTACACCGTCGCTCCCTTTGAAGATGCAGATTTGGGTTCTTTACTCCATGAAGCGGTGGGAAAAATCGGCGGCAGGTACACGGAAGCGGAGTTGCCGGAGCTGGGAGAAAACGAGAGCATAGATACATCCATTCCGGCAGACCCCAATGTGAAGAATTACAGCTATACCATTGTGGACGGCGAAGTGTATTACCGGGTAAACAGCCGCATGGTAAAGCCGGAGCTCAGCGCCATCGCTAAAGAGCGTGTGAGAGGCATGGTGGAGCTAAGAGACTGTGTGCAGAAGCTCATCGGCCAGCAGATGGATGGGTTTATCTCCGATGCGGAGATTCAAAGGACGCAAAGAGAACTGAATACGATCTATGACGCCTTTACCGCCAAGTATGGGCTTATCAACGCCCGTGCCAACAGTCTGGCCTTTTCTGATGACAGCTCCTATTTTCTGCTCTGCTCTCTGGAAGTGCTGGATGAGGAAAACAACTTAAAGCGCAAGGCGGATATGTTTACAAAAAGAACCATCCGGCCCCATGAGGCAGTGACCTCCGTGGACACCGCTTCGGAAGCCTTGGCACTCTCCATTGCGGAAAAAGCCTGTGTGGATATGGAATATATGTCCTCTTTGGCAAATAAACCTCAAGACGAACTGATCGACGAGCTGACCGGCGTGATCTTCCTTGACCCCATCCGGCAGGAATGGCAGACAGCGGACGAATACCTCTCCGGAGATGTGCGCCAGAAGCTCCGGGAGGCGCAGCGGGAAGCCGTGGACAGCCCCGGTTTTCTCCCCAATGTGGAGGCGCTTTTGAAAGCGCAGCCCAAAGACCTGGACGCATCGGAAATCGAGGTGCGTCTGGGCGCCACCTGGATTGACAAAGATTACATCCGGCAGTTTATGTTCGAGCTTTTTGAACCGGCCTTTTATGCGCGCCGCAGCATCGACGTCAACTACTCCGAATATACCGCCGAGTGGAATATCACCGGCAAAAGCGCCGTGGGCTATGGCGACATCAACGCCTACATGACCTACGGCACAGACCGGGCAAACGCCTACAAGATTCTGGAGGATACACTGAACCTGCGGGATGTGCGCATCTACGATACCAAAACAGACGCAGACGGCAAGGAAAAGCGTGTGCTCAATTCCAAGGAGACCACTCTCGCCCAGCAGAAGCAGCAAGCCATCAAGGACGCATTTCAGGAGTGGATCTGGAAAGACCCGGACAGGCGGCAGACGCTGGTGCAAAAATACAACGAGCTGTTCAACTCCAACCGTCCCAGAGAATACGACGGACAGCACATCACATTTTCCGGCATGAACCCGGAAATTCAGCTAAGAGAGCACCAGCTTAATGCCGTGGCGCATGTCCTCTATGGCGGCAATACGCTCTTAGCTCACGAGGTTGGCGCAGGCAAGACCTTTGAAATGGTGGCGGCGGCAATGGAGAGCAAGCGTCTTGGACTCTGCCAGAAATCCCTCTTTGTGGTGCCGAACCATCTGACGGAGCAGTGGGCTTCAGAGTTTTTGAGACTCTATCCCTCCGCTAATATCCTGGTCGCAACCCGAAAGGACTTCGAGACCCGAAACCGCAAAAAGTTCTGCGGCAGGATCGCCACCGGCGACTACGACGCCGTTATCATCGGCCACTCGCAGTTTGAGCGCATCCCCGTATCTAAAGAGCGTCAGGAACGGCTCTTGCAGGAGCAACTCTTTGAGGTGGAGGAAGGACTGGAGGAGCTCAAGGCCAGCCGCGCAGAACGTTTTACCATCAAGAGTCTGGAGAAAACAAAAAAGAGCCTGGAAGTCAAGCTCCAAAAATTGCAGGACAGCAGCCGCAAGGACGATGTAATCACCTTTGAGCAGCTCGGCGTAGACCGGCTGTATGTGGACGAGGCGCATTCGTTCAAAAATCTGTTCCTCTATACCAAGATGCGCAATGTGGCGGGACTTTCCACCACTGACGCTCAGAAATCCTCTGACATGCTGATGAAGTGCCGGTACATCGACGAGATTACGGGAAGCCGTGGCGTGGTATTCGCTACGGGTACGCCGGTCAGCAACAGTATGACGGAGCTTTACACCATGATGCGTTATCTCCAGCACAGCACCATTCAGAAAAAACGGCTTGCCCACTTTGACTGCTGGGCTTCCACCTTTGGCGAGACCACCACCGCCATCGAGCTTGCGCCGGAGGGCACCGGATACAGGGCAAGGACGAGATTTGCCAAGTTCTTCAATCTGCCGGAGCTGATGAAGCTCTTTAAGGAAGCGGCGGACATTAAGACGGCGGATCAGCTTAACCTCCCGACGCCCACGCCCATCTACCATACCGAAGTGGCGCAGCCTACGGAAATCCAGAAAGGCATGGTACAGGAATTATCCGAGCGAGCTGCCAAAGTCCATGCCGGTTTGGTAGACGCATCTATGGACAACATGCTCAAGATTACCAGCGACGGAAGAAAACTGGGGCTTGACCAGAGAATCATCAACCCTGATCTACCGGACGATCCAACAAGTAAAGTCAACATGTGTGTAGACAATATCGTTTCCATTTGGGAAAACGGGCAGGCGGATAAACTCACCCAGCTCGTCTTTTGCGATTTGTCCACGCCTAAGACCACGGGAACTGCAAAGGCGGCGAAGTCCGCTGCCGGAAATCTGGACAGCCCGGAGCTTCACGCCTTGGAGCAGATGATTGACAAGGAAACGCCTGATGAGCCCGCATTTACCATCTATGATGACATCCGGAAAAAGCTGGTTGCAAGAGGAATTCCCAGAGAGCAGATTGCCTTTATCCATGAGGCCAACACCGAGACCCGCAAAAAGGATTTGTTCGCCAAAGTGCGCTCCGGCCAGGTGCGGGTACTCATGGGATCCACCTTTAAAATGGGAGCCGGTATGAATGTGCAGGACAGGCTTGTGGCGCTTCACGATCTGGACTGCCCGTGGAGGCCGGGAGATTTGGAACAGCGCTCCGGCAGAATTATCCGACAGGGCAATCAGAACAAGGAAGTGCATATCTACCGCTATGTGACCGAAGGGACATTCGACGCCTACCTCTGGCAGACGGTGGAAAACAAGCAAAAATTCATTTCCCAGATCATGACCTCAAAATCTCCGGTACGCTCCTGTGAGGACATTGACGAAGCCGCCCTTTCCTATGCGGAGATCAAGGCGCTGTGCGCCGGGGACGAGCGCATCAAAGAGAAAATGGATTTGGATGTGGATGTGGCAAGATTAAAACTGATGAAGGCCAGCCACCAGAGCCAGCAGTACCGATTGGAGGACAACCTGCTCAAGACGTTCCCGGAGCAGATCGAGAAGAACAAAGGCTTTGTTTCAGGCTTTGAGGCGGATCTGAAAACCCTGTCCGAGCACCCGCATCCGCAGGACGGCTTTGCGGGCATGGTGGTAAAAAGCGACCAGCTCATCGACAAGGACAATGCAGGCGCTGCACTTCTGGAAGCCTTCAAGGAGGTCAAGGGATTAGAACCCGTCCCCATCGGCAGCTACCGGGGATTCCAGATGTCCCTCACTCTGGAGGACTTCGGAAAAGAATATGTGCTCACCCTCAAAGGGCAGATGACCCATCGGGTAACGCTGGGCAAAGACGCAAGGGGCAATCTCACCCGTATTGACAATGCTTTAAACGCCATGCCGGAGCGATTGCAGGCAGTGCGGGACAAGCTGGATTCCCTTTACGCACAGATGGAGACCGCAAAGACGGAAATCGGCAAGCCTTTCCCACAGGAGGAAGAGCTGCGGATAAAATCCGCGCGTCTTGCTGAACTCAACGCTGAGCTGAACATTGACGACAGGACGCCCATGGAACGGCTTGCGGAGGAATCGGGCATATCCGCAAAAGTGGAGCGCCCCTCCATTCTGGCAAAGCTGAAAGCGCCGCCCATGCAGCAGATAAAGGAGAGCAAACCCAGGCATAAGGAACAGGAAGCGAGATAACAAAGAGAGAGCGTCGGTAAAGGGTTATTCCTCACTGGCGCTCTCCGTTTTTCTCGCGGCATTCTCCCTGCGGCGCTGTTTCTGCACCGCCTTTTGATTCCGTTTCGCTTCGATCTCATGGAGCCAGTCCTTGACCGGGGCTTTCCATGGCTCGCTCTTATTCGGAATGTTTTTAATAAGGTTCCGTGGATTGAGCCCCAGGCGCTTTGCCAGAGCAATATCCTCGTTATTTAACCGGCAGCGCTTCTTGGCCTCCTGCCAGAGCTGCTCACTGTACGCCATGCTTATCACCACCATTTTTCTTGTATTATATTAGGAAGGAGCGATAGATTCAATATGGAAAATAACACCAAAGTAAAAGCCGTTGCATCTGAATTACAGGTGGCGGAGAAACCCATTCACATCCCTGTCTACAAGAATTCCGCTGAATACGCCAGAGAGCATGAGGAGCTTCCGCTATACCGAAAATCCAACAGCACGAACATGGACTGCAAAAAAGCCATTGAGGACGCTATCCACGCCAATTATAAGAACAATATTTTGAATAGCAAGGAAGTTGCCCGTCAGATTGCCGGTGAATTTGGTATGGAGCGCATGGTCTATGTTCTTGCCAACACAGTTCGGGAAAAAGACCACGATGGGCGCATCTCCCAGGTGAATAAGGAATGGGCAAAGACCATCCCCATATCCCAAGAGCAGGACGCATGGGGACAGAGCCGCAACTGCTATTTTGTGGTGGATCAGGCGCACACCGGCCTGGTGGATCTGCTCGTGACCCATGTGCGAAAAGAGCTGGCAAAAGAAAAGGATTCGCCGGATAAGCGCCCGTCGATCCTGGAAAAGCTCCAGAAAAACGCCTCTGCCATTCAACCGAAAACTACGGAGAAAAAATTGAGAGAACAGGAGCTATGAGCATGGGCAGACACAGAAATACGCAGATCATCTTCTGGGTATCCGAGGATGAAAAAGAAATGATTGAGGAAAAGATGGCGCAGGTTGGCATGACCAATCTCAGCGCCTATCTGCGCCGCATTGCCATCGACGGCATGATTATAAAGCTGGAGTTGCCGGAACTCAAAGAGATGATCTCCCTCCTGCGCTATACCAGCAACAACATCAACCAGATCGCCAAACGGATGAACGAATCCGGGCGCATGTACGATACGGATTTGGAGCAGGTCATCCAGAATCAGGAGACGCTCTGGGGCATGGTAAGTGAGATACTCACAAAACTGGCGGGGATAAAATAACGGGGATAATAGCCCTGCCGCAGAGGGATAGACGGATTGTTTTTCCCTCTGCGGCATCCTTGCTATTTTACATATTCAAATATAGAATGAAGTCAGAAAGAAAATGAGAGGAGCTATTGGCGATGAAAATATTATTGAAGATTCTGGTTGCCCCGGTCATGGTTATACTGGCCTTTATCATCTGGATATTCACCCTGGCAACGCACATATCCGCTGTGATTCTGAATATTCTGTCCGTGCTGCTGGTGATTACAAGCCTCATTATGTTTATAGAGCAGCGCAGCATTGGTTCAGCCATTGTCAGTCTGGTGATCGCTTTCCTGCTTTCCCCCTATGGGCTGCCGATGGCGGCGGCATGGCTCATTGCCCAGCTCATGTATTTCAGAGACTGGATCAAAGAAGCTGTGTATTAAATAAGGTAATATTTTTGATGAGTGCGGGACGAAGCAAAAGTTCCGCGCTTGTTTTTTTCAGGAGGGAGGCGAAGCGATGGCGACCACAAGAATTATCCCCATGCATGTGAACAAAGGTAAGACATTAGCGCAGTGTCTGACCGACAGAACCGATTACGCAAAGAACCCGGATAAGACGGAAGATGGAGAATTGATTTCTGCCTTTGAGTGCGACGCCAGGACCGCCGACGCCGAGTTTCTCTACTCCAAGCGACAGTACAAGCTGCTCACCGGAAGGCAGCAGAAAAGTGATGTGATCGCCTACCAGATCCGCCAGTCCTTTAAGCCGGGCGAGGTCACGCCGGAGGAGGCCAACCGCATCGGCTATGAGTTTGCGAAGCGATTCACCAAGGGCAATCATGCCTTTATCGTTTGCACTCATACCGACAAACACCATATACACAATCATGTGATCTGGAACTCCACTACGCTGGACTGCACGAGAAAGTTTCGCAATTTCTGGGGCAGCACCGAGGCGGTGCGGAAGCTCAGCGACCTCATCTGCATGGAGCACCGGCTGTCTGTAATTGAGAATCCGAAGCCACACGGCAAGAGCTACAACAAGTGGCTGGGCGGCAGCGCTAAGCCCTGCAACCGGGATTTGCTGCGTTCCGCCATTGACAGCGCTCTTGCAAAAAAGCCGAACGACTTTGAAACGTTTTTGAAGTTGGTGGAGGCGTCCGGCTACACCGTAAAGCGTGGGAAGTACCTAACATTTATGCGTGAGGGGCAGGACAATATCCGGCTTCGTTCTTTGAAAGAGGGATACTCCGAAGAAGAACTCCGGGCTGTGATTCTGGGTACAAGAACGCATACGCCGAGAAAGAAAAAAACCTATCCGGCAAGAACGCCAAGTCCGAACCTGATCGCACAGATTGAGGCGAAGATTGGAACCGGCAAAGGAGCCGCCTACGACCAGAAGCTGAAGGTCGTGAAGCTCAAAAGCATGGCGGAGACCCTGCTCTTTATCCAGCGGCAAGGCTTTGCTGACTACGCTGCTCTGGCGGAATATGCGGATACGGCAAGCGTCCGGACAAAGGAACTGACCACGCAGATCAAGACGGCGGAAAGCCGCATGGCAGAGATCGCCGTTTTGAAAACACACATCATTAACTACTCAAAGACCAGAGAGGTTTATAAGGGTTACCGGGCGGCGGGCTACTCTAAAAAATATTATGCCGAGCATGAGAGCGACATCATCATCCACAAGGCAGCAAAAAAAGCCTTTGATGAGCTGGGCCTCAAAAAGCTGCCCACCGTCAAGAGCTTGCAGGCAGAATATTCCGAGCTACTTGCTCAGAAAAAGCGGGATTACGCTGAACTGTCCAGCGCCCGTGAGGAAGCGAAACGCCTGCAAATCTACAAGGCCAACGCCGAACTCCTGCTCCGATCCGACGAGCCGGAAAAGGAGAAAACCAGAGAGCGTCAGCAGGAAAAATAGCACTGCATCGCAGGGCGCAGCCGAACAGGAACCTGTTCGTTCATACGGGGTTTTGGGGTCGTCCCCAACAAGCAAGAAAGGGAGATTTCCGTCCATCGGAAATCTCCCTTTTCGCCAAGTTTGTATAAACGCAGGCATTGCTTGCCAAGCCGGTAGCCAGAAAAAAATATTGATTTTTTCAAAAAAGTGGAGTATGATAATATAAAATAGTTTGCAAGCAAACTAAACGGGCAGGTGTTTTTTTTATGCTGGATCAAGAGTTTCATTTTATGATCTTGCGATGCTTCCAGCGCTCTAACAACTGGATCGTTCGAGAGGTCAACAAAATAGGGTTGTGTTCCGGACAACCTAAAATTTTGGAGTACTTATTGGAAAATGATGGCGCTACGCCAAGTGAAATTGCATGTGGATGCGCGTTGGATAAATCGACCATAGCGAGCCTTCTCTTGCGCATGGGCAAAATGCACTTGATAACAAAAACAACAAATCAGGAAGACGGGCGAAGCGTCAATATTTTCTTGACGGAAAGCGGCAGGCAAAAAGCAAAAGAGGTAAAGGAAATCTGTGGGGTTGTGGACACATGTGCAATGTCTGGTATTTCAGAAGCTGATAGAGAGACCTTTACGAAGACATTGGACAGGATCATCAAAAACTTACAGAACTAAGAAAATGTCTAAAAATCCATAGGGGGCATGAACGTTGAAAATTGCAGCAATTGTTGGGTCTATAAGAAAAGAATCGTATAATCGCCAGCTTGCTTTATGCGCAAAGGAAATCATAATGAGATCGGGAGGAAACTTTGAAATTTTAGAGTACAGTGATGTTCCGTTCTTTAGTCAAGACAGCGAAGTCCCAGCACCCGATAGTGTCACTCGTGTTAGAAAACAAATTCAGGAAGCAGATGGAATCTGGTTTTTTACGCCTGAATACAACCACTTCTTCCCCGGCGTGTTAAAGAATTTATTGGATTGGCTATCTCGACCGGTAGAAAACATCGATGGTTCAGTATTGGCCGGAAAACCAGCGGCGATCAGTGGGATCACGCTCGGTATGGCGGGTACAGCATTGGCACAGGATCACTTGGTCACACTACTTAGTTTTCTCAATACGGATATTATGAACGCACCTAGATTGACGATTCCAAATGCGAAAAGCCAGCTGGATGGAAATGGGGAATTGAAATTAAGGGCGAGTTATCCGTATCTGGAAAAGCAAGCAAATGATTTCTTGGAGTTTATAGGCCAAAGAAAAAACAGTTTAACGAGTAAACCTTTAAACTAGATTTAAGGAGGGCTAATTTTGGAAAGAACAATTACGGCAAAAGTGAAAGGCTTCCGGACTCAGGATGGCGCTGGAGTCAGTCTGGTAAGAGTCTTGGGAAACAAAACTGTAAAAGAGTTTGACCCAATTTTAATGCTTGATTCTTTTGACAGCACAAACCCCGCAGAGTATACGGCTGGATTTCCCATGCACCCGCACAGAGGAATTGAGACAGTAAGCTATGTGTATCGCGGAAAAATGCTACACAAGGACAGTCTAGGGAATTCCGACATGATAGGAGACGGCGAAGTCCAGTGGATGAATGCCGGATCTGGTATTTTGCATGAGGAACAGATTCCCAAAGCAGATCGGATGCTGGGTGTTCAGCTATGGTTGAACCTGCCAGCAAAGGAAAAGATGAGCCCCCCTCTGTATCACAGCATCAAAAACGAGGACATCACGGAAATCGAATTTGAAGGCGGGAAACTACGGTTGTTGGCAGGGCGATACCAAGGTGTTGAGGGGTATATGGGAAAGCATCTTCCCTTAGATTATTATGATGTCCACCTGAATCCAGGAGCAGTCCTGCGTATTGAGACCCCTGCGGATGAATCTGTAATGGCGTTCACCTTATTGGGTGGTGCATATATTGGCGGCGAGTACGTAGAAGAAAAGACAGCCGTTAAACTGAGTGAAGGGGAAACGCTTGAACTCAAGGGCGGATCATCTACGTCACAGATATTGGTTATGAAATCAGCGCCGCTGAATGAGCCTATAGCTTGGGCTGGGCCTATTGTTATGAATACCAGGCAAGAACTAGATAATGCATTTAAAGAGCTCCAGAATGGAACTTTTATCAAGCAGGAAATGGATTATAAATAACAGTAATTTCTGAAAAGAGCCTTCGGTCCAGCTTGCTTTCGCCCTCCGATTCGTTGCGTTCTGTGGATGCTGAATCGGAGGGTTTTCTAATTTGGATAGAACTGTGGCCTTAGAAAACGGTGCATAGAGCAAATACACTACCCGCTCCTTCCTTGCGGTGAATATTTTCCCTAAAACCAAGGGCTATCTCGATTTTTTGTGGGCGTTATCCCTTTTCAGTTTTGCAAGGCATGTGGAATTTCTTATTTGGAACGCTAGAAGAACGCTATGATGATCAATATGGAACGCCATACGTTTAAAATAGAATTAACCCAAGTATTGAGAAAACAAAATTAGAAGGAAGGTAGAAAGCATTATGATTGCTCATACAATCGCTGGGATATCGGCGACCATTGATGACACCGCAACAAAACGAATGTATGAATCGTTAAGGTATCCTGACTATAGCATTTCAGCGTTCCAAAATTTCAAACGAAATTTACAGATGCGGCATGAATCCTTGGAATGTTACTTCTCACCATTAGGTATTGATCCGTTAAAGTGCCAGGACATCTCTGTAATTGAAATTGATCCTCATAAACAACAGGTAATGTATTATTGCGAATACTTGGTGATTGGACAAGTGGATGCTGAGCATAGGCGAATTCTCAATGATCCAGACGTCTGCAAAACAGAAACAGCGGACTTTGGATTCGAGATGAACTATATTATCAACGAGCAAAAAGGGAAAGCCTGGCTTGCCATCAGTGTGAATGTATACTTCCCGTGGCTGTATGACAATGTGCCCATACCAGTGCCAAAACACATCAATAAGGCAGTTTTGCCGGAACTAAACGAACCAAAAGAACATTGATGCGGGACAGCAAAATGGATAATCATATTATGTATTTCGCTTGTGATCAAGGAACCATTGCGATACGTCGCTGCCACCTTTGTATGAACGCGAAGATATCAGAAATCTGCGTGTGCAAATTGAATTTCGATTGCCGCGAGACGGTATGTGATCAATATTGCCGGGTCAGCAAAGAAGTTTCTGTGCGGCGTATCAATTTATTGCTGGCATTGAGTCGCAGGGCTGGTATGCCAAACATCAAGGAGAAAGAAACATGAATCAATCAAAGGCCACCAAGATATTGAGGCGGGTTGCATCGGAAAACGGTGTCAGTCTTTCTGAGGTGCGTAGGGAGATCCAAATCGCTATTGATGCCGCCATGTCCAATCCGGATCCAGCTGTTCAAGCGCAATGGAAGGCGATGAGCCGAGAAGGAAAGGTTCCTTCCCCTGAAGAGGTTATTATTTATTTAACAGAAAAGATACAAGATGGGAACTCTAACGGCAAGATCATAAAATTCCCTTTATTATAATTTCCTTTTCATTCTTAACTATAGCTATACGGCAACAGCGTTTTCAAAAAAACGTATTCATGATAAAATAATCCTAATTACTAGATATGCCATCAAGAACATTCAGAGAAAGGGAGCCCGATCAATAATCAACTTCGTGATCCTCTTTTTCTACAAGTGCCAGAGGGGTAGATGATATGAAGCCAAAAAACAATTCAAATAAAATACCAATGACAGACGGGGCCCCGGTTGTTTTTCCGGTTCTTAACGTCGATGCCCTTCCTGTTTCGATTATGGTTTTTCAGGATAGTGACCCCTATCATCTGGCTTATATGAACAACTGCATGCTCTGTGAGTTAGGATACCAAGATCAACAAGAACTTGAGCGTCACGTCGGAATCTCTTTACTATCCTTTGTCCATCCGGATGATTGTGACTTTTTCCGTAAATATGTATTGTCTATTAATGAACAGCACCAGGAACCAAGGTGCCGATGCCGCATTCGCAAAAAAGATTACAGTTATTTGTGGTATGAGATTGAAGTATTCCCCCCATGTGAAGGCACAGATGCGGCGAGCATTACCTGCGCATGCAAGAATATTTCTGAGCTGTTTGATCTGCAAACGTCCCATGCGAAAAATGAGCTAAAGCTTCAAGACGCGCGGAGCGAATTGGAGTCGATCATTGAAAATCTGCCCGGCGGATGGCATATCTGCCGGCTTCTTGATGGCATTTCATTGTATTACGCCAGCGAGGGACTATGTCAAATCTGCGGATATACGCGCAAAGAGATCAAGGAGCTTTTTAATAACCAGTATGCCCTGCTCATCCACGAGGATGACCGGCACTTATTTTTAAATGCAATCAAAGAATTGGCAGAATATCCGCACAGCACAGAATTGGAGTATCGAATCGTACACAAAAACGGCTCGGTCATTTGGGTGTCAGATCGTATGAAGTCGAGCCGAAATCGCGAGGGAATCATGTTTGTATATGCAGTTGTCACAGAGAGTGGCAAGTGGCACACGGCATGGCAAAAAGTGCAATCGCTTGTGGATACTACTCCTTGCGGTATTGTAATGTTCGAATATAGGAAAGTCGACGAAAAAGTAACCATTAAGCTTTTCAATGATGCGGCTTGTAATATAGCAAGCTATTCAAGAGACGCGTTTGAACAATTAGACATTGAAACCATAGGCTCATCCATCTTGGCGGCGGATTATGGGGAGGTCGAGCGCCAATTTAAAAATATGATTGAAACGGGCGTAGACATGAATTGTGTTTTTCGTTTCAAAGTCAAGGACTCTATCTTTTGGGCACACATGATAACCCGAGTAATTGAACAGTATCATGGCTCCTACCTTATCAACGCGGCATTTGTGGATTTTACAGAGAAGAAACAGTTGGAGGAACAGCTGTCTTACCAGACCTATTGCCTGGATAAGATAGATAAATCGCTGTCTTCCGGGATCATAATCAAACAACTGGGTTTGGAAAACATGCCTCAGTATCTATCGGGAAACATATTGAACCTGCTTGGGTACTCTATGCAGGAGGCTGAACACATATCTGAGTCCGGCTATAAGGACGTCATTTATCCGGATGACTATCAGAGAATCATTGATACGGTAGCGCAGCATAAAGCCAATGAAACGCAGCACTTTGAGATAGAGTTTCGCTTTATAAAAAAAGATGGTTCTCTAATCTGGGTAAAAGAAGCGGCTGATCGGCTCGATGATTTCGCTGTTGAGGAAGCGTACTTGATTGTATTTACTGACATTACGGATCTAAAAGATGCAGAAATGCAGCTACGTATGCGGGAAGAAGAATACCGCATAGCGGTATCGCACAGCAAAAATGTTATAGTGCGATACAACATTGCGGAACGAACCATCTATATCCCCAAAGAGATGGCTATTCAGGTCGATCTTCCTGAAAGGATTGAAGATGTGCCTTATCAAATCATTCAAAGAGGGTTCATCCGTCCCGTAAGCATTGAAAGCTATTCTAAATTGTTCGAATGTGCCAATCGAGGTGAAAACTATTCGACAGAGATTGCGGCCGAAGGGGCAGGTGGCAAAGAATACTGGTTTCAGTCTGTATCTACGGTAGTTTTTGACGATCGACACATCCCCGCGTCAGCCATCATTTTATTTTCAGATATAACAGAACAAAAGCAAACTGAAAAAGTAATGAATGGATTAAAAGAAGCAGAGCAGCTTTTTCAAATTATTGTAGAAAGTTCAAACAAACTTCTACTGCGTTATAATTTTGCCTCACACAGCTTTGAACCATATGGACCGGCAGCACAAACATTGTTTTCAAATTTATCAACACCATATACTTTTGAGAAAATAATAAGTACTAACTTATTTGAAAAGAAAAAACAGAACGACCTGTACGCGTTTTACATGCAGATGAAAAATGGCGCACCGAAAGGGACAACCCTGATAAAGGTAAAAAATCATGATGCGCAGTGGGGATGGTATGAATGCTCGTTTATCACCATCTTTGACAGCCAGAATTTACCGCAGTATGCGGTTGTGTTTTGCGAGGATGTGACCACTCTACGTGAAAACAAGTTGGCATCGCAACGGTTTAAAGATGCTGTGAAGCCGGGTTCACGTGGGATAGAAGTCAATTTGGAATACAATCTTACCACCGATACCTTTGAGAGTATGGATGGTGAGTGGCCGACCTTTTTTCATGCGATGCTGACCGGTTCTTATACAAGTGCAATTTTGCAAATTGCCCAGTACATTCCCAGCGACACAAAAAACGAATTCGTTAGAAGGCTGTCGCGCGACAGCCTTCTGGCTGCATTCGAAGCAGGAGCCAATAGTGACACTATCGAGATATTGGTTGGGGATGAAGGCGAAACCATGTGGATTCAGCTATATTATCAAATTCTCAAAGAACCATATACAGACCAGATAAGCATATGGTTATCATTCCGTAATATTGATGACAAAAAGAAGAATGAGCTAAAGCTTGTGGAAATGGCCCAGATTGACGCAGTGACTGGAATTTATAACCGTGTGGGTCTAAAAGCAAAAGTAGAAGAAAAGCGCCATATTATCGATGAAGGCGCAATGAGCCTATTTATTATGCTGGATATTGATGGCTTTGGTCGTATTAACGATACGTTTGGACATGTATATGGCGATCAACTGCTGCGAGAACTCGCACAGACCTTGAAACTGCTCCTAAATGAAAATAATATTGTCGCGCGTATCGGAGGTGATGAGTTTGCCATATATGCATTTGGCCTCACTGATATGAATATGGTGAACGAGCGGATGCGCATCTTAATTGCAGCAGCTTATAGAGATTTGAAAGCAGGGCTGAAGCTTTCGATCAGCGCAGGTGTTGCAATCAGCCCAAAAGATGGAACAGATCTTCAGGTGCTTTACGAAAAAGCAGATACAGCGCTTTACTATGCAAAAATAACTGGGCGCGACAAATACATACTCTACTCAGACCATCTGGCTCCAGTAGATGAACTCCCATCCATCACGCCAATAGATGAAAATGTTCAGAATAATAATGGTGTATATATTCGAACATTCGGTTATTTCGATGTGTTTGTGAATGGCGAAGCGCTGTTAATACAAAATGCGAAAGCAAAGGAGTTGTTGGCTTTGCTGGTGGACAGACGCGGAGGATATATTACGCCTTCTGAAATTATCGCATTCCTATGGGAAGATGAATCCGCAAACAAAGCTACCCTCGCCCGTTGCCGAAAGGTAGTATTACTGCTGCGTAACACACTCAGAGAGTATGGGCTGGAAAATTTAGTTGAGTCTCAAAAGGGCGCTCGCCGACTGAACACAAATCTGGTGAATTGCGACCTGTATAACTATTTGTCCGGACAGCCGGAGTACGCGCATTTATTTAAGGGGTCATATATGCTCAACTATAGTTGGGGTGAGTTTTCCATCGCAGAATTGGAAAATTTCCAAATGTTCAGGCAGAATGGTGCCCAGCCCACTATTGATGAAGACAAGCTGTAGCCCCCTTTACAATAGGCTTTTTATCCGCATAGGGAATGAACAATGAACGAGCACTTTAGGAAAAGTCTGTTCATTGGATTGGTATCTTACGGCCTCCAATTCGAATATATTGTTTTATTCCAGCGGCCATACGCCAGTTCTGTGGCTTTGGCCTTGAAATATCTAGGCACTCTCATCGGTCGGTGGGGTGTTAGAGTGTTTAGATCTTTTTCTATAGAAATATCCTGTGCTTTTCTACAAAGTTACTGGGGTGCGGGGATCTCTTCTCTTTCTATGGTAAGGGGATAAAAAACTGATGCAAAAAACAATTCAAAGGAGGAATTATCGTGGAGCAAAAATTTTATATCTGTAAGCATTGCGGGAACATCATGGCCAAAGTCAAGGATTCTGGGGTACCTGTGGTATGCTGCGGAGAAAACATGACGGAGATCATTCCTGGAACAACGGACGCCGCTGTGGAAAAGCATGTGCCTGTGTATGAAGTGAAAGGAAACATCGTTGTCGTTAAGGTTGGTTCAGCAGAGCACCCCATGCTGCCAGAGCACTATATTGAATGGGTATCTCTACAGACCAAACAGGGAAATCAGCGCAAAGCATTATCCCCCGGAGACGCTCCCAAAGTCTGCTTTGCCCTCTGCGAAGGGGATCAAGTGGAGGAAGTTTATGCTTATTGCAATTTGCATAGTCTTTGGAAAGCATAAGAATAAAAAGATATGGATGCAGACGAGAAGGCACTAAAAGGGTCTTCTCTTCTGCATCCATATGCCAATATAAAGGGAGCCGGGTTCTTGACGGCACCTGCAAGTCTCTGACTATAAAGTTATAAAAACGGAAGAAACCACGAGAAAGATGGTTTCTTCCGTTTTATTATTTGGTTGCTTTATAGAAAATCTTATTTCCAACGCATCTTTTTCAAGAAAGCCCTGTGCTCATCTTAATAGCAGAGAAAAATTAAGAGGCAGGGAAAGGCCTATTTTAAGCGTAAATCTTAACGGCACGAAAGGACTAACGTACTACAACACTACACCGTGGGTTGGAGGTCTGCTTAAGAATCATTCCGATGCGTGCCCAACCAGTTCAAGGCGCATATCGTGAGTATCGAACTTCCAAGGTACAATACATCTTCATTAAACACAACACATTGATTGTGCATGGGCTTACCATACGCTTCATTTTCCTGGCTGGTACCAGCGCCTAATAATAAATAGGCAACCGGTACCCGATAGCTAAAGGAGGCAAAGTCCTCGCTGCCCATCCCCCCCTGAGACAATATCATGACCTGCTGGGGGAAAACAAACTGCTTGATGCAATCATGGACCTCATGGATCATCTCATCGTTGTTTATCAGGGGCGGTGCACTGGCGATTTCCGTTACAACTGCTTTTCCTCTGAAGGATTGGGCGCACAGATTCGAAATTTCTTGAATCCTTTCAAAAATTTTGTCTCCTGTTTCTTTGTTTTTGTAGCGGATGGTTCCCTCTAAAACGGCTTTTTCAGGAATAATATTGGGAGTTTGTCCACCAGCAAATTTGCCGATCGTTAAGACACAGGGGTCTTGTGCAGCTACTTCTCTGGCCGCAATTTCCTGTAACGACAGGTAAATATGTGCTGCAATATTGATTGGATCGACGCCCTTTTCAGGCATTGCTCCGTGGCAGCCTACACCGCTTACTTCGATCCGAAACAAAGTGCAGCCGGCCATGAAATGACCAAGGCCGCACAGCACCATATTGCTCGGCGTACCAGAGTTTACATGAAGCGCCATAGCTGCATCTACCTTCGGATTTTCCAATACACCGTCCTCAATCACAGCCTTCGCCCCGGTAAAGCCTTCTTCATCCTCCTGAAATAACAACTTCACGGTCCCATGGATCAGCTTTTGATGTTTTTTAAGCAATTTTGCGGCGCCCAGCAGCATAGTGGTATGCATATCATGACCACAACCGTGCATAGCGCCGTTTATGCATTTAAAGTCTAAATCAGTTTCTTCCTGAATGGCTAAACCGTCCATATCTGCGCGAAGCAGCATGGTTTTACCTGGGAGGTCGCCGCTGATTGTTGCCACAACCGAGCTGTTGGCAATGTCTTGGGGGTCATATCCATATGCTATCAGCCTTTCTTTCACAATGGCTTTTGTATGTGGCAACTGTGTTCCAATCTCAGCATTTTGATGGATTTCTCTTCTGATTTTCAGCAATTCTGGCTGTAATGCTTTTGCCTGCTGGTAAATTTCATTCATAACAATTCCCCCAATTTATTTAGTATTAATTTGGTTCGCTTGTATCTTGCTTATGTTCTTGCAGGTACAACATAATAAATCATGATTATAGCCGACCTAACTGTACAGTATCATTTCTTTTATAGTATAGCAAAAAAATCGTCATCTGGAAATAACTCGCAATACAAAATGCCTCCGTCTTAAAAGTCCGCACAAAGGGGCAGTTGGCAAAAGTCAGGGCAAGATACATGTGGCGTTTCTGTTTGATTTAATCTCCCCTTTTAGACCGTGTCGCCATTCCTGGCATCGTTACATTAAATAATACCTAACGATATATTCTGAATACGTTCCGCAAGTGTTCCTGAACGAATGAAACACCGTAAACTATATCCCGGGAAAGCAGAGAATTACAGAAAACAATATTTACCTTTTTATTTTTGCAGAGCGGAACGATGGAAGAACAGAAAATTTGCTTTGACTGGATACTCTTGTAAAGGAGGCGGTGTATGTGCTGTACAACGCTAATATGAGGGAACGCAGTTCACGGACCATAAGGGCAGCCGAAAAAACGGCTGCCCGTTTTCTATCTTTGCCGGAAAAATCAATAAACCTTTATTTAGAACGCTTACGGAACGCATAAAGAAGTCCTTTGGAACGCTCAGCCATTATAATTATTACTAAAGCATGAGTTGAATGTTTACTTTGTATGTATTGATTGAAGGAAGAAGCAGTCATGCAGTTAACGATAACTACGGATTATGCGATACGAATTGCATTGCTATTATCTTTGAGCCAGCGGACTATCAGCATACCCGAACTGTCGGAAAAGCTACATATTCCTAAAAGTTATGTTCCTCGCATCATCACAATGCTGAAAAAGGCAGACATTGTGGATAGCAGCAGAGGCCAGCATGGCGGAATATATCTTAAGAAATCACCGGAGCAGATTACATTTAAGGTGATTTTTGATGCAGTCGGCGAAACCATTAAGATAAATCGTTGTCTGGAAGAAGATAAATTCTGTAGCCGTTGCGCTACAGACGATTGCCCTGTACGCAATTTTTACACGAATCTGCAAGACTATCTGGACAAGCGCTTTTCCGAGACAAGCATCATTGGTGCAACACAGTGTGATGCAATCTGAATATTGCAAAGAAGCTGTTGGAGTGCTGGAGACATAGCCAGTAAATGAAATCTACCAGGAGATCGCGCCTTGCGTCTTTCTTCTGCAAGAGGAGAAAAAGATGGTTGAAAAACAACTAAAAAATTTGAGCCGGGCAGAACTGTTGGAAATTCTGCTTGAACAAGGTAAAGAAAATGAAAGGCTTCAAGACCGTATACAGAAATTGGAACAAAAGCTGCAGGAACGAATGCTGAACATCAACAAAGCCGGATCCATAGCGGAGGCAGCATTAGCACTACATGGGGTTTTTGAAGCGGCTGAGGCCTCCTGCCTACAGTACACGGAGAATATCCGTGCACTGAGCGAGCGCCAAGCGGCTCTTTCCAAAGAATATGAGTCCCGCGCAAAAGCGGAAGCAGAGGCCATATTGCGCAAAACCAGGGAACGGTGTGCGGCTTTAGAAGCGGAAACCAAGAGAAAATGTGACCAACAGATTTGGGATGCCGACAAAACGGTGGAAGAAAAATGGACGCAGATTTCTCAAAGACTTACTGCACTATACAATAGCCATGAAGGGCTTAAGGATCTGGTAAAGCAAGGTGTTTCGCTGATACCGGAAAGGAGGGATGACAATGCATCAGGGTAAGATTGACTTGCCGAGTGTTGTTCAGATCGAAACAGAGCTGAACCGGGTTCGATACAAAAAGAAATATCACAGCGTCTTACGCAGCACCATCTTTACACTTATCAGCGTAGCCGCTGTTGCAATACTGATTTGCGTCCTTGTGATGCCGGTGCTCCGCATATATGGCATGTCTATGGAACCCACGCTGCAAGATGGAAATATCGTTATTTCGTTGCGTGGAACAACGTTTGAAACCGGTGACCTGATAGCGTTTTATTACAACAACAAAATCCTTGTGAAGCGTGTCATTGCGGAGTCTGGCGACTGGGTCAATATAGACGAGCAAGGGAATATATCGGTGAATGATGAAATGCTTGAAGAACCATATATCCAGGAAAAGGCTATGGGTGAATGTGATCTTTCTCTTCCCTACCAGGTTCCGGACAGAAGGTGCTTTGTTCTTGGTGATCATCGCCTTACTTCTGTGGACAGCCGTAGCAGCATGGTAGGTTGCGTGGCAGAAGAGCAAGTCGTTGGAAAGATTATATTTCGGGTATGGCCCTTGAGCGATTTCGGCCCAATTCACTGAGGGAGGTATCAAATGGCAAACACAAAGATGGAGAAAAAAGTTTCTGCCCTCATGCAGGATGCAAGCCGTCATCGCATTTGGCGGCTGATGATGTGTGCACTGATTTGTATGGTTGGACTTACCACGGTTTATACACTGATCTTGCCGGCCATTACGATGGAGAAAGAGCCCTTGTGTGGCCTTGAGGAACATGTGCACGGCCCAGAATGCTTTCTGGACGAAAACGTTCTTGTTTGTGAGATGAATGAGGGATATGCGGATTCCGGACACATCCATACGGAAGATTGTTATGGCGAAGCGCCTACGCTAGCCTGCCCTATGGAAGAATCCGAAGGCCATATCCATGTAGGCGAATGCTATGCGACCACTACGGTCCTTTTCTGTGGACAAGAAGAAAGCGAAGATCATATCCATTCGGAGGAATGTTTTACAGAGAAATCAACTCTAGTGTGTGAACTTCCGGAAAGCGAAGGACATCAGCACAGTGACACTTGTTATGTTATGGAGCGGCAACTGCTGTGTGGTCTTGGGGAAGCACAGGCGCATACCCATAGCGATGAGTGCTTTGAGCACATACCAAAATTGATCTGTGAGATTCCGGAACATACCCATGATGATTCTTGCTTTGAACAGCCGGACACAACGGCTGATTTGGAAACTGCCGTAGAGTGGGAGGCAAGCCTCTCTGATGTCGAACTGACCGGCGACTGGAGCCGGGATGTGGTCGCCATTGCCCAAACACAGCTTGGATACGAGGAAAGCAACAGAAATTTTATATGGAATGAAAACGGCAACAAACAAGGCTACACACGGTACGGCGCCTGGTATGGACACGAGTACAGCCATTGGTGCGCAATCTTTGTGTCTTTCTGCCTGAATTATGCGGAGGTTCCCGAGGAAGCGATTCCGTATGAAGCCAGCTGTCAGAGATGGATTGAAACACTCACCACAATGGAACTGTATCGAACGCCCGTTGTTCATTCCCCAGTCAGTGGAGATATTATTTTCTTTGACTACGACCTAGACGGCACTTCTGATCATGTAGGGTTTGTGGAAGAGGTGCTGTATTCAGAAGATGGAAAGCTTACACAGATCAATACGATTGAAGGAAATACTGGTGATCAGGTACAGCGGCATGAGTATGCCCTCACCGATTCAGCGATTATCGGCTATGTCAGTCTGTCGGAAGTCCGGGCGCGATATGACAGGCTTTATCCCGATGTGAACGGCAGCTTTTTGTCATACGAAGACGACTTACTATCTGTTTCCATAACCATTCATGGAATGAATGAAGCTCTGCCGGAAAATACAGAACTTGTAGTCACGCCTGTCACACTTGAGAGTGATCCTGGCAGATTCTCCGCCGTCGTTGCTTTTGGGGAGTCGGTTCTTGGTGAAACGAAACTTTTAAGTGCTTTGCGCCTCTTTGACCTGCAACTGTTTAGCAATGGCGTTCCTTTGGAGCTTGCTCCGAGTGTAGACGTTCAAGTCGATGCAACGTTTCATAGCCCACTCTTTACAGCCGAGGACATAGCACGGGCGGCAGAACTTCGTGCTTTTACCTTGGAACCCCTTGCCGCTGAGGAAGCCTATGCGGAAGGCGGAACGTTAGAAAGTACATCACATGAGATGCGAAGCGCGGTCAATGCGACATCCCCTGCTTCTGAACCACAAATAAAAGCTTCAGAACTGGACGGTGTTTATACTGATCTCAAGGAAGGCATTACCGGCTTATCCTACTTGTCCAACGGGTTAGCTCCTTTCGCCGTGATGTTGACGGACGAAACGGTTACGGGAAACTTTTGGCAGCGCATCTACTCCGATGACGAGCTTGTGCCAGGCGATACTTATATGATTGTATCCGCAGAGGGCAATTATGCGCTGACGAACAACTACGGATATACGAATGTCCCCAACTCTACTTTCGTCGTTTTGCAGCCTGTGAAAGGAAATCCGAATTATTACTCTGTTGATAATGTAGATGACAATATGCGCTGGACTTTTCAGAATTTGAACGGTAATCCTGCTATGGCTAATGTGGCTAATGGTGGAACCTACCGATTAGATCCTTATTACGATGTTTATGAAGGTACTTATAACTATCAACGGAATTATTGGGAAAAATTTCTGTTCACCTATAACTGGAACTCGATATTAAACATTATGCCAAGCCCAAATACTGGTTGTTGGAATATAAAAGAGGCTTACAATGACAATACAAATGCAGATGCGTACCTGAATAATGCGGGTTTGGATAATGCCGGTTCCGATGGAAGCTTTTTTGGTGATACCACACAATACTGGTTCAACAATGGGAGTTTTGCTACCGAATACTACTACCACAGAAATGCACGAACTTCAGACATGCTGATTCTAAGGCTAGTGAATGTTACTTTAACGATACCCGGTGATGTCTTGGGAGACGGTGATCCTTATTGGGAAGAAGCGGAAAAACCGGATTACATACCTTACATCAATGTTTCGGAGGCTCAGACGGGTACCTATCAGTATGCTGACGGTATCCTTGCCGGTTATGACTCCGACCCGTCAACATCCAAACTGGAGAGCTTATTTGGCAATCATACACCGTTAAACGGCCAAACGAACTATCAAGCGCAACAAGTTGATGACGGCAAAGTGCTGATCGATAAATCTGTTGTATACAGAAATGACGATTACCAAGCTGTTGGCGATTATGAGGAGGGAACTTTCGGGGTTGTCTTATCGGCTTTAGGACAGGATTTTAATATTGATACGGAGTTTATGACTACCCCTATCGATCTGGTGCTGGTCATAGACTGGTCTAACAGTATGCAGCAAACAGATCCCGGACAGGACCGTAGTCGCGCCCAGGCCACGATTGATGCAACCAACGATGCCTTGCAGATTATAATGTCTGCGCACCCAGATAACCGGGTCGGCGTTGTTACCTTTAATAGCGGTATGGTAGAGTTGCTTGAGCTTGGGCGTTATACGCCAGATGCAGAGGGCCGGTTCTTGACTTACGACGGCATTGCTGTAACAGCAGTTGGCAGCGGAAACAGTTCTATTCGTGAAGGTGGTACTTATACGCAAATGGGTATAGCAGGCGGCGCGGCCATGTTTTTGGACAATCCTGACACTACCTACACAACTGTCGTAAACGGTCAGAATGTTACTGTTCCTAGAAAACCTGTATTCATCTTGATTTCTGATGGGGAGCCCACTCACTGCACCAGCCATTATATGGATGTGTTGAACGGCCCGCATTACGGAGACGGTGGGTCTTGGGATTATAACTGCAAAGGAATTCAAGGGTATTACACGATTTTGAGTGCGAATTATTACAAACGTATGATAGGAATTCACTACGATACACCCGCTACCTTTTATACCATTGGCTTTGGAATGGCAGAAAACGATTATTCTTTAGTTGGCGGCTCTCATGTGAGTAACCATTATAAGGCGACTGTGATGCATCCGACAGAAAACAATATTGCAGCTCTTTCGCAGGCTGTAACCGGGCACGAAACACTCATAGAAAACATGCTTTCAGACCTACTCAATGGGATATATGTAGGAGAGACGATAAAGCTCGGTTCCTTCAGTCAGCAAGGAACGGTGTTGTATCCACATTCGTATATTCCGGTTAACCAGAGCAATCCTTATAGGCCGGACTATAATTATGCTAATCGTTCTTTCTTGGGGAACATCGGATACGATGACCTCATGGAAAGCCTTGGGCAAATAATTAATGCCAACAGTAGGATATCAACGCAGTATGCTTTCGAAACGTTGGGCAATAATCCCATTGTGATCAGCGATCCCATCGGCGACGGAATGGAGATTAAAGGAGATCCTGTCCTTCGTTATAACGGCGTGAATTACAACTATTCCGGGAAATCGATTGAGGGGACAACTGTGACCTACACCTATTCTGGAACTGTGTCTATGGATCCGTTTAGTGGAAAAACAGTAGACCTTGGAAGTATTCAAGTCCAAGTTTCAGAAGACGCTTCGCAATTACAGACGGTGACGATGTCCATACCAGCAAGTGCACTTCCGGTGTACTCTCCGGATCATACAAGGAGCTTCTATTATGAAGCTTTGCCTGTACGCTTGATTTATCAGGTCGGTCTTTCAATGGAGGGGCAGTCTCAAGTTGAGCAAATAGCTGCCGGGCAAACACTCACTTTCTACACGAACCGCTATTCCGGGGGCGCTCACGCAGAGGGCACTATGATGCCGAGTGGAACAAATCCATACTACCAGAATGAAAATTGGCGGTTTTCCACAGACAAAACGAGCAATCCTACCTCAACAGATTCCACAAGCATCGTTGTTGGCACCAAATCTGGTCAAACTGTGCTCTATACATTGGGCAATAACGGTCGTTTAATCTTCACGAAACAAAGTGTGCGCGAGCTGAGTGTCGAGAAAAAATGGTTAGATTATGATGGAAATGAACAGACGTCCGATATGCCGTCAGAGATTACTGCGACCCTTTATCGAACCTATGCCGGCGCAGATGGCAATACCGTTCAGGAAGATGTTGTAGTAGACTTTACGCTCTCGGCAGCAACCAACTGGAAAAAGACGTTCAGCGCTGCTGAGTTGAATGAGGTGAGCGGTCGAGAATACCTCTACTATGTAACGGAGAACACTGTCGAGGGCTATGATGTCTCCTATGCCAATGACGGGGTTCCTGGCAACACACCAGAAAACCCAATTTTGATCAGCAATCGCTATCGTTATGGCGAGTATGTTCTCCCGGAAACAGGAGGTCTAGGTGCTGGTATCTTTTATACCAATGGCTTGGTGATTCTAATCTTTGCTCTCATGTTTGGATACGTAGTATGGCGCAAACGCGATGAAAGGAGGATCAGGGCCGCACCTTCTTCGCGGCGCAGTAAATAGCCTGAGCGTAAACAAACAAGTGAAAATAAATAAAATCAATTGAAAGGAACGATAGTTATGAAGCATATGAGAAAAATATTTTCCATTTTTCTGACCATGATCTTGGCTCTTGGCCTCACGGTGCCAGCGTTTGCAGCAGAAACCGTGGGTTCAATCACAATCAATGACTCCGCGACCGTATCGGTTGCCGGTAAAACATTTAATGCCTACAAAGTGATGGAAGCAACGCTCGCAAACGGAGAGAATGCGGAAGGAGGCATTGCATATTCCGTGCCAGAAGCACTGAAAACCTTCTATGCACAACGATACAGCCTGGATGCAGCCTCAACGGGCTTTGATTCCGCCGTAGCAGAAAAAATTGCCGAAGAGGAAGATATCAATGCTTTTGCGAAGGCAGTGCTTGCCGCAGCGAAAGGAGCAGGGATCACACCTGGCAGCGCTACTGCCGGTGACAGTGCCAAGAGCATTACCATTCCCGATTTGCCTGTTGGATACTATGTCGTGGAAGATGTAGGTGCTGCGACCCCTATCGCTGCGCTCTCGCTGACTACGACAGCGCTCAACCCGGTCATTGAGCTCAAAGCAGACAAGCCTGGTGTGGATAAGAAGATAGATGGCGACAAGGATGCGGATCCTTCGACTACCGGTACTGTAGACAGCAACAATGCTTCCATTGGAGATACCGTACCTTTTGTGGTTACGTCAAAAGTTCCCGATATGCGGGGCTACACAAAATATTTCTTTGTTCTGAAGGATACCTTGTCTAAAGGACTTGCGTTTGATGACAATGTTGCGATTACTGTTGGAAATCAAACTCTTACCAAAGATACAGATTTTACTGTAACAACAACGTCAAAGGAAGATGGCACCACGAGCGTTAAAATTGTCTTCCTGGATTTCTATAACAAGTTCAAAGATAATGCTGGAGAAACAATTACCATTACCTATTCGGCAAAAGTAGACAGCGATGCGGTGATAGGGGTTGCGGGAAATCCCAATACCGTAAATTTGACTTACTCCAATAACCCCAACGTCGAGCCTACGGGCGAAAATGAACCAAGTCCCCAAGACCCCATTGGAACAACGCCGGACAGTGTGACAAAGACATTTGTGACCGGTATCAAGTTGATCAAGGTGGACAATCAGGGGAATCGCCTGGTGGGAGCGGAATTTAAGATTGAAGGGAACCGACTGAATACCACGTTGGTGGAGAAGGATGTCTTTACTCTGGACGTGAACGGCACATACTGGAAATTAAAAGACGGTACGTATACCACAGAAGAGCCAACCGAAGGCAACACTGCGCTGTATGCGAGCACAACGGATAAGTATGTTCGGGAAACCCAAACCTCGACTATTACGAAGGCTCAAAATGTAACATATTCTGGTGTGGTTGGGGATGATGGAATCCTGCGATTTAATGGACTCGGAGCTGGAGAATATACCATCACTGAGCTTGTCGCGCCCATCGGATATAATCTGCTCGACGCTCCCATAACCATTACCATTTCCTGCGATTTGCCTGAAAATATTACAGGCGACTGCACTTGGAATGTCACAGCACCTAGCACTGTGACGGAAGGGGTCATCCAGCTGACAATCCAAAACCTGACCGGCACCGAACTGCCCAGCACCGGCGGCGTCGGAACGACTCTTTTCTACATCCTTGGCGGTCTGCTCGTTGCAGGAGCCATCATTGCATTCGTTGTAAAAAAGCGTATGTCTGCTGAAAGATGATTTGTATTTTGTAAGACGAAAAGCTGCTGTATCGGAAATTCCGATACAGCAGCAAGGAGAACGTTGCCATGAAAAAAAAGCTTCCCACTATTATATTCATACTCGCTTTTATGACAGGGCTCTCCCTGCTGCTGTATCCTACAGTGAGCGATTATTGGAACTCTTTTCATCAATCCAGGGCGATTTTAGATTATGCGGCACAGGTGGCTGATATGGATAACAAAAACTACGAACAGATGTGGAGAGATGCAGAGGTCTATAATGCGGATCTTCCGAATAGAAGCAATCGCTTTCTGCCCACGGAAGAAGAACATGAACAATATATGCGGCTGCTCAACATCAGCGGACAAGGGATTATGGGGTATTTGGAGATTCCTGCTATCCGTTGCACGCTCCCGGTATATCACGGTACCGACGAGGCAGTATTGCAGATTGCCGTGGGACACATAGAAGGATCTTCCCTTCCCGTTGGCGGTCTGGGCACACATTGCGTTCTATCGGGACATCGGGGGCTTCCTTCCGCCAAATTACTCAGCAATCTGGACAAGGTAAGAGAAGGCGATGTGTTTGTCATCCGGACACTGGATGAATACCTCACCTATGAGGTGGATCAGATTCGGATTGTGGACCCACGGGAATTGAGTGATCTTGAAATTGTTCAGGGAAAGGATTACTGTACCCTAGTCACCTGTACGCCCTATGGCATCAATACCCACCGACTTTTGGTGAGAGGATACCGGATAGAGAATATGGAGGAAGCCGAAGCGATCCGTGTGACAGCGGACGCCATGCAAATCGAGCCGCTGCTTGTTGCTCCCATTGTGGCAATACCTATTTTGCTGCTGCTTTTGATTTACATGCTCCTGCCGAAGCCCAAAAATAAATACAGAGGTGACGCCAATGAAAAATAATAAAGGAATCATGGGGGCACTGCTTACCCTGATTACCATCGTATTGTTATTGCCGGTGCAGGCTTTGGCTGCGGGAGGTATTGACTTGAACCGTGGTGCAAGGTTAACCATTTCCTATCAGGATGGAAGCACTTCGATTGTGGAAGCTGGATTTTCCATCTATCAGGTTGCTACAGTGAATGAAACCGGAAAGTTGACCACGGCACCCGACTTTTCCCAATTCAATGTTAACATCGGGGGGCAAAACGATACTGCCTGGAACACGCTGGCCACTACCCTAGAAGGCTATGTGCTCCGGGATGCGGTGCCCCCCACCGATACCGGAAAGACCAGTAACCTGGGGATGCTGTCTTTCCCGAACGGAGCGAAGAAGTTAACGGCAGGACTGTACCTGGTGATTGGCTTCCGCCACACCCAAAACGAATATATTTACGATGCGCAGCCCTTCATGGTTATGCTGCCCTCCCTGGATAAAGAATCCAACGACTGGCTGTATGAGGTGACCGTCAACCCCAAGTACGACAAACGCCATAAGCCGAGCGGCTCGGATGATACCATCACGCGCAAGGTTTTGAAAGTATGGAAGGACGAGGGCCATACCAAAGATCGCCCAAAGGAAGTCGTTGTGCAGCTGCTTCGAAATGGTAAGGTATACGATACAGTGACATTAAATGCCGGCAACCAATGGCGGTATACCTGGACGGATCTGGACGATGCTTACGTCTGGCGAGTGGTCGAAAAGCAGTTGGAAGGTTACACCGTAGCTGTCACACGCGAGGGCGTCACCTTTGTTGTTACGAATACGTATATCGAAGAACCGCCAGAACCCGATTTTCCACCACCCAATCCGCCACCGCCGCCCGATCCTCCTGGTAAGCCTTCGTTGCCCCAGACAGGGCAGCTCTGGTGGCCAGTGCCAGCACTGCTTGCCGCTGGAATGCTGTTGCTGATTGTTGGCCTTGTGCGCCGTAGAGATGATTGCCGATGAAAAACAAAGGATATCTTTTGATTTTGACAGGGCTGCTATTGATTACAGCAGCCTTTTTCTTAACAGCTTACAACCTGTATGACGCGCTTCGCGCAGAGCGTTCCGCTGCAGAGGCTGTAAGCCGGCTGGAAAATATTCTCACCCCTAGCCTCCAGGAAAACACGTTTGCAGGGCCGGAGGAAGCAGCTGTGCCAACCGAAGCTGACGAGATCTCGGACTATATTTTGAACCCGGATATGGACATGCCGGTTGAAACCCTCAATGGGCTTGACTACATCGGCATCCTTTGTGTTCCAGCTTTGGAACTGGAACTGCCAGTGATCAGCGAGTGGAGCTATCCGCATCTGAAGAGCGCCCCCTGCCGATACAGCGGTTCGGCATATAAAGATAATCTCGTGATCGCTGCCCACAACTACGCCTCTCACTTCGGCAATCTAAAAAAACTCCAAGCAGGAGATACCGTCATCTTTTCTGATATGGATGGGAATGTGTTCTCCTATGAGATAGTGCAGCAGGAAACCCTCCAGCCATCGGACATTGAGGCAATGGAGAACGGTGGATGGGATTTGACAATGTTCACCTGTACCACAGGGGGAACCAGCCGGGTCACGGTACGTTGCGAGCGAGTCGAGCCTTATGGGGAGAAATGACGGTTTTCAACCACCCATTGTTCATCTTTTATGATGTTTTTGTTGGCATTGGCGCATCTGCGTTTCATAGGACACTAAAAAGCTATCTGGGACTCAGAAAAACACTTTCCTGCCCTAGAGAGAGGGAGAGAGAATTTCAGTAAGCCGGAGTCGTTTTTTGTAGTGTAATATTGTGCGAGTGGAAAGTTGAAACAGATGGTCATGTAAAAGCTGTCATGCTTTATTTGTAAGAGTTGATGAGGAGCGTTGTCTAATATGAATTTCGACTTCATTCAAGGGGTAGTAAAAAACTGTTGTTACGGCGGCTGGTTTTTTATATGTCCAAATAAAATACAGAAGCCTTACAGCGGTTTTGAACGGATAATTTCAAACCGCTGGTTCTTTCCTAATTAAGCGGGATATCAAATTCTAGTTTGGGACACGGCGGTTCCTGGAGGTTTTGCCGTGTTCTGGTTGTCGTTTTTTAGTTCGCATAATCTACACCAGTTTAAAAAAAGCACATTTCCTCCCCCGGTGCAATCCGAGTGTGGATGTAGCAATTGGCAGTACCTAAATGAATATATAGTTTCTTTCTATGCCCGTAGCATGATTGCTGCGGGCATTTTTGCGTTCTATGTGCTGTTCCGCTGCCGCAGCCCTCCTCCGATTCTTGATTTCAACCTAATGAAAAATCAAGAGTTCGGAGGAAACATAAATGAATAAGAAAATCTATTTGGTAAAAAAAGACCCAACCGCCTCAAAAAGTGAAAACGAATGGATACAGATGAGCGGCTCGGAGTTTTATTCCTTTATCAAGTCCGCAGCGGCTCAAGGCAGATACTTTATCTGCCTGGCAGATGACATAAGCTACAAATGCCCGGAGATTTATATTGAGACCAGCTATGCCGATTACAAAATATGGAAGGCTGAATATAATGCTCATCAGTATCTGAAGGAACAAGAAAAACTGTATGAGACGATTTCTGCCGATACGCCCGTGACAGCAGATAGCAACTTGCTTGATACCATTGCCGACGACGACTTCTCACCAGAGGAAATAGCGGTGATGGCATCCGAAAAAAGCAGGCTCATGTCGGCAATTCACTCTCTTCCAAAGGCGGAGCAATACATTGTATATCGTCTCTATTTTGATAAGCCGCCTCAAAAGCAACAGCGGCTTGCGGACGAGCTCGGCATAAAGAAAGATGTGCTGACGAAACGGAAGCAAAAAATTCTCAAAAAAATTGCTGAGTTGCTTGGCAACTTTTGAAGAAAAAGTCAGCAATAGAAGGGATGAGAGGACGAACCTGTCACCCCGTAACGCTCAGGACGGATGAGGTGAAGTTTTCTCAGTGCTCTTTGAAAACTTCATACTCATTCATCAGGTACATTCCTGCGCATGGGCGAAAGCTTGAGCCACATCAGCGGTACGCCAAGACCTCTTTGGAGTGAGCGATCACTACCGGCATGTAATTATCGGACTGCTTCCGATTTGGCCATGAAAGTGTGCAGGTACAATGATACTTCCGTCCAGCCACAGCCCGGCTTATTCCGGATCACGCAATGGGGACGGCTCGGTGCGAACCACGGAGGGGTTGGATTCCCATGGAGCAGGTCAGCAGCCTGCCGCCTGATGATTTCCCGCAGCCCTGGGGTGTCAAGGACAAATTAGGGCTATACATACCAAAAAAGAAAGGAGCCCACGCATGAAAGAAGATTGGGTTTACCATCGGGGAGATCTATACCTTGCGAATCTGGACCCTTATTTCGGTTCCGAACAGGGCGGCACCCGTCCTGTGCTGGTGCTGCAAAATAACACCGGCAATTTCTATTGCCCCACGCTTATTGTCGCCCCTCTCACGGCCCGCAGATATAAAAAGCCATCACAGCCGACTCACTATCACCTGGACAGTATAAAAGGCATGGATGGGCCTTCTGTTGTCCTGCTGGAGCAAATCAAAACCATAGATAAGCGTCGAATTAAAAGCTACATCGGCAAGCTAAGCCGCAAACAGATGGAAGGCGTAAATGAAGCGATTGAAATCAGTTTAGGGCTATATATCCCGGAAGAGATGGAAGCCCCATAAGGAAGGAGAATTGTTTATGAATTATACGAACAACAACATGGACATACCCGTCTGGGAAAAGTACACTCTCACCATCGAGGAAGCCGCGCGGTATTTTCGTATCGGCGAAAATAAACTCCGCAAACTGGCAGAGGAAAACATCGGTGCCGGATGGACGATTATGAACGGCAACCGCATTCAGATCAAGCGCAAGCTGTTTGAAAAAGTCATTGACGAACTGGATGCGATTTAGATCACACAGTGGGAAATGAGCTCTGATTGTGCTATACTCCAAATAGCATATCAGGGCTCTTTCCGTCATGGAAAGGAGCATGAAGATGTCAGAGAAAAGACGGGACAGCAAAAATCGGATTTTGCGGTCAGGTGAGAGCCAGAGAAAAGATGGAAGATATGCTTATAAGTATACCGATTCCTTTGGGAAGCCGCAGTTTGTATATGCGTGGAAACTGGTACCTACGGATAAGACCCCTGCCGGAAAGAGAGACGATATTTCACTTCGTGAGAAAATCAAGGAAATTCAAAAAGACCTCGATGATGGAATAGACACCATAGGAAAGAAAATGACCGTATGCCAGCTCTATGCAAAGCAGATTCGACATCATGGAAATGTGAGGCACAACACCACGAAAGGCCGGGAACGGTTGATGCGGATTCTGGAACAGGATAAGTTGGGTGCGGCGGCTATTGACAGCGTGAAACTGTCAGATGCCAAGGAGTGGGCGCTGCGGATGCGTGAAAAGGGATTTTCTTATAAGACGATCAGCAATGATAAGCGTTCTCTGAAAGCCGCCTTTTATATGGCAATTCAAGATGACTGTATACGCAAGAATCCTTTTGACTTTCAGCTTAACACTGTGCTGGAGGACAATACGGAGCCGAAGACCCCTCTGACAGCGGAGCAGGAGAAAAGTCTGCTGAACTTTGCGCAGTATGATCGCGTCTATTACAAATACTATGATGAAATCATCATTCTGTTGGGGACAGGACTTCGCATCTCTGAGCTGTGCGGATTGACCACCGCCGACCTGGACTTTGAGAATCAGACGATTTGCGTAGATCATCAGTTGCTCAGAAGCACTGAAAAAGGCTACTATATTGAAACGCCAAAGACCAAAAGCGGTATCCGGCAGATTCCTATGAGTGAGCGTGTGTACGAGGCATTGCAACGGGTTTTAAAAAACCGCAAGACCACAAACCCAGTCATTGTTGAGGGCTATTGTGATTTCGTGTTTCTCAACCGTGACGGAAACCCGAAAACGGCAGTTAACTATGAGGTCATGTTCCGGGGACTTGCCAAGAAGTATAACAGCAGGCATGATTCTCCGCTGCCCAAAGTAATGACGCCACACACTTTGCGCCACACATTCTGCACCAATATGGCCAACGCCGGAATGAATCCAAAAGCCTTACAGTATCTCATGGGTCACTCCAACATCACTATGACCCTAAACTATTATGCGCACGCTACTTTTGATTCCGCAAAGGCTGAAATGGAACGACTGGCTGCATAATGATATGCCAGAGTTTTACTACTTCATTACTACCTTTGACGGTGAAAACATACGGGCTTCTAAGGGTATACATGAACATCTTCCCTGAAGAAAAGTGCCGAAAAGCCAGTAAAATCAGGCTATATCGGCACTTGAGAAGAAATAAATAGTTGAGTTGAAACTTATATGGATTTTATGATAAAAGAAGATATATAATCATGATTCAGGGCGCAGGGATTGCTTTTTATTGCATGCAGGGGGTATAATTAACAACAAATGGAAGGATGCGCAGGCCCTGGCCGGCGCACCGCTGCATTGAGCACCACACTATGAAAGAACAGGAGAATTCGTAATGCTTTACAACAGGATCTACAATTTTTCCGCCGGCCCCTCCATGCTTCCGATTGAAGTGCTTGAAAGTGCAAGAGATAATCTGGTCAACTTTGAAGGCTGCGGTATGTCCGTCATGGAGATGAGCCACCGTTCCAAGGTGTTTGATAACATCATCGTGCAGGCTGAAGCGCAGCTGCGCAAGGTGATGGGCATTCCGGATAACTACAAGGTTATTTTCATGCAGGGCGGCGCCACGCTGCAGTTTGCAGCGGTTCCCCTCAACCTGATGAACAAGAACCATAAGGCGGATTATGTCGTGACCGGCAACTTCTCCGGCAAGGCTGCAAAGGAAGCTGAGAAGTATGGCGAGGTCAACGTTGCATGGACGGGCAAGGGCGAAAACTTCTGCCGCATCCCGCGTCAGGAGGAGCTCAAGCTCAGCCCGGATGCAGATTACGTCCACATCTGCTTTAACAATACCATCTACGGTTCCTGTTGGGATTACATCCCCGATACGGGCGATGTGCCGCTTGTTGCAGACCTTTCCTCCTGCATCCTTTCCCGGCCGATTGACGTTTCCAAGTTTGCCGTAATCTATGCCGGTGCACAGAAGAATGTTGCGCCTGCCGGGCTTACGATTGTGATCATCCGTGAGGATTTGCTGCACAACGTGAACCCCGTTTGCCCCACGATGTGCGATTACACCATCAACGCGGAAGCAAAATCCATGCACAATACGCCGCCGTGCTGGTCGATCTACATCTGCAAGCTCGTGCTGGATTGGCTGCTTTCCATCGGCGGTCTGGAGGAAATGGAGCGCCGCAACCTCAAGAAGGCTGCGCTTCTCTACAACTATCTGGACTCTACCGATTTTTATGCCGCAAATGTTTCGCCGGAAAGCCGTTCCATCATGAATGTGCGCTTCAACACGCCCAACGAGGAGCTTGATGCCAAGTTTGTGAAGGAAAGCGTTGCCGCCGGCATGACGAACCTGAAAGCCCATCGTTCCACAGGCGGCCTCAGGGCTTCCATTTACAACTGCATGCCATATGAAGGTGTGGAATGCCTTGTGGACTTCATGAAGAAGTTCGAGGCGGAAAACAAGTAAGCAGCGACAGAAAATAAGGAGGAAAGCCATGCGTATTCTTGCATCCGACGGAATGGATAAATCCGCTATCGCGGCGCTTCAGGCAGAAGGCCACGAGGTTGTTGAACAGTTTTATGAGCCCGCCGAACTGGCGGAGCAGGTCAAGCAATATGATGTGCTTGTCGTGCGCAGTGCCACAAAGGTGCGCGTTCCCATCATCGACGCGGCAAAGGAAGCGGGCCGGCTCAAGCTTGTGATCCGCGGCGGCGTTGGCGTGGACAACATCGATGTAAAGTATGCTGAAGAAAACGGCATCGCCGTGCGCAATACGCCCCGCGCCTCCAGCAACACCGTTGCAGAGCTTGCGCTTGCGCACATGTTCTCTGTGGCGCGTTACATCTCCGCTGCCGGCCACACGATGCGCGAAGGCAAGTGGGAGAAGAAGGCTTACAAGGGCATTGAGCTTTCCGGCCGCACCCTTGGCGTCATCGGCTACGGCCGCATCGGTCAGGCGCTTGGCAAAAAAGCGCAGGCGCTCGGCATGAAGGTGCTTGCCTACGATATCTTTAAGGTGGAAGGCCTGGAGAATGAGAACATGAAGTACGTTGAAATGGACGAGCTGCTCGCCAATTCGGACTTTGTTTCTGTTCACACGCCGAGCATTGACGGCAAGCCCCTTATCAACGAAGGAACCATCGCCAAGATGAAGGATGGCGCGGTGCTCATCAACACCTCCCGCGGCAACAATGTGGATGAAGCTGC
>OLSK01000215.1_pt1 | contig 55201 bp, 67 predicted proteins | sample 1672781 | NCBI WGS metagenome assembly OLSK01 (sample SAMEA3136723, study PRJEB25190) | human gut metagenome | biome: human gut; feature: human-associated habitat; material: faeces | place: Austria | collected 2013 | reverse complement strand
AAGTGGGCAGAAAATGGCAAAAGTGGGCAGAAAACCCAATAATTTTTAAATATAAATATTACATTTTATGAGTATTTACCACTTTTGCCCACTTTTGCCCACTTTTATGCCCATTTTTTTCACAAAAAGTGGGCAGAGATTTTTGCTAATTTATCATCGTCTACACCAAGTGTCGTCATGTTTATTGAAGTAATCTTCAAGCCACATAATACTAGATTCCACGACATCTGCCGGGTTATACTTACTATCTTCACTACTCTTTGGCATAACATCATACAAAATTTTCAGATACTTAATTACAGTATTTTGATGATAAACAAGCCTGTCTTCAGGAAGTCTACCTGTCATAGCTATTTTCAAATAATTAGCCGCTTCCCTGAGTAAATCCGTATAAGCTATAAAGTTATCTGGAATATCATCAGGTTTAAAATTATCTATCATATGTTCACTGACGAATTTAATAAAAACGTAGCATTCTTCTATGCTAATTCTCTTCTTCATTTTTCTCTAACTCCTCGTAACATTCTTTGGGTGTATCACCAGAACAAAAAAACCTATCGTTTACATATAATTCATAATGTCCATTTACTAGGATTAGTTTTGTGTTATATTTCATACGTTTATTTCGAAAATAACCTCCCAATTCCATGCATATGGATACACACGTTTTATCACATTATTAAGTTTGTCTTCATGCATCATTATTACCTGATGCTTAGATAATATCATATTATGATTATCGTTTACGTTATTAATAATAACAAAACCACATTCATCATCTGAGAATAAGTTTAAAAAATCATTTAAGGTCACAACACGACCCTCCTTTCTAATCACATTTTGTATACCCGCAACTAGAGCACGTAATACAACCGTTCGTACGAAATACTGCGTGTTCTCCGCATTTAGGGCATTCTTCAAATATAGTTGGGCCGAAATTCGACCAAAGTTTTTCTTTTGCCTCTTTAACAGTTTTCATAAGATTTGTTCTTTTGTTAAACGGTAACGGTATAATCAAGGTCTGTTTTTCTCGACTCTGTTCTTCATCGAACGTGTCAATTAGTTTTGAGCCTAGGCTAGAAATTTCAATATTTTCGTTAATAGGTTCGTTATCCTTACAAATATCATTGTTTTCAGGAACAATCTTCCCAAGTTCTTCTAATGCATATCCAACTGCGCACGGACACGACGAACCAATAGATACATCGTTCGTAGTAGCTCGTCTAACCGCGTAAGAAGGACATGTACCAGCTGATTTAAGTTGGTCGATTATTTTATACGACGGAACTCCTGCACGTGCTGCTAAACTTATAAGTCTAGATACAGCTACCATAAACGAGTTACATCCTCCTGTAGAACCCTTCGAAAGGAAACATTCCCGTAATTCTCCAGTGTCAATGTCATAAAAAGATTCCAAATGAAGCGTACCACAACCGGTGGTCAATGTCTTTTTAAGACCGTAACTATTATCACTAATCGGAATTACCTCGCCTCTCTTAAGAGTTGTCTTTGTGTCATCTACCGGTTCTTCAACGACATCAGCATTCTCTTCTTTTTCTTCCTTGTCATTTGTCGTAAGTATTGCTGTTCTATAACAATTGTCCCTGAATACTGTCACACCTTTAAGACCGAGTTCCCATGCTGTAATATACAAATCATAAATATCATCAGGAGTAGCGTCCTCATTTAGATTTACTGTTGAGCTAATCGCAGCATCAATAAATTTCTGCCATATGGATTGTACTTTAAGCCTATGGTAATACGGAATCTCATGTGCTGTGATAATGGATTCTTCTGATGCGAAGTCTATATCACTAACATCTACACACTTTCCATACTTACTAGATATGACATCTTTTATTACTTTAGGATATACTGTATACGTCGTATCTTCACCATTAAGGCTTTTTGTTACACGATTGTAATGTGTAGCAAACAAAGGCTCAATACCACCAGATACGTCAATCATGGTTGAGATACTACCAGTAGGAGCTACCGTTAGGAGTTGCGAATTCGCTAATCCGTATTTGTATATACTTTGGCAAAAATCTTCCGAAGGTTTTTTACCATATCGCTTGGTTCTAATAAAATTAAAAATAGTATCACCTTCTGAAATACTTTTGAGTAAATTACGAATATAAGTAGTATTTAACAACCCCTCATAATCCAAGTCTACTTTTTTACTTGGACTTTCTATGGCTAGTTTATTACTTGTTAGGAGAGAGTAATACGCCATTATACTACCTATATCTTGTATAAATATAAAAGATTCAGGACTACCATAAGTTATCCCAAGCTTAATAAGAGCATCGGCGAATCCCATAACGCCAAGCCCAATTTGTCTCCAGCGTTTTACTGATTCCGTCTGTTCACGCAGAGGATGCAAGTCAACACCTTCATCCAAAACATTATTTAATGCACGTACAGAAATATCAATAGCTTCGATAAAGTCGAGGTAGTCAAAGATATACCTATTATAGTCATTATTCCATTTACAGAACGCGGACAGATTAAGAGCACCAAGCAAACAGCTTCCACCAGAAGGAAGAGGTTCTTCTGCGCAAGGATTAACACCACCGTATTTAAATCCGGGTTCATTACTAAGCAGGCCTCCTCGACGTATGTTATCCCAGAATAATATTCCGGGCTCTCCGTTTTCCCAATTATATTTACTTAACTTCATCAACAACGCTTTTGCGTCTATCTTTTTGCCAGACATGTCTTTTTCGGTCTTAGTCACGGAATCGTACATAGGACGATTAAATATCAATTCGTAGGTCTCTTCATCAATGTCTTCTTTCGCCTTACGCATAAACTCGTCATCAACTCGTACAGACAAATTTGCATTGTTGATTTTGTTGAGGTCACGTTTAACGTCAATGAATTCCAAAATATCAGGATGATTAGACGATAGTGACATCATCAATGCTCCTCGACGTCCGTTCTGTCCGATTATTTCAGTTGTCTTATCATAAAGCTCCATGAAAGATACTACACCACTACTTGATTTAGCAGCGTTGTGAATAGCAGCACCTTTGAACGACAGCTTACTAAGGTCTATACCACAGCCACCTCCGTATGAGAACGTACGTGCGAGTTTCTTAGCCGTGTTAAAGATGGATTCAAGATTGTCTTCAGGCGGCGCAATTACGTAACAATTGCTGTATGTCTTTTTAGACGTAATCGACGCGTTGTTACGGTTTGCAAGTATACGACCTCCGAACAGGAACTTCTTGGATTCGATGAGTTTGGCCAATTGTATATCTCCGCCAGTCACGTCGTACAACCATTCTTGGTATGTTCTACCATCGGCGTATTTCTTCTTCCAAATATCCAATCCTAGAGTGTTGTCTTCACCAAGCCACTCTTTTTCGTTTTGATAGATTGTTTCAAAATTTTCCATAATTACCTCCTTATATATTAAATAAACAATATTGTTTTTTATTTTTTAAATCAGAATCGCGCACAGCGTCACAAAACGCATTAACATCATCGAGAGTCATATTAACAGCATTCATATCTGTTGCATCTGTATCACAGTCCATGAAAATAGTAGGTTTAAGATAGAAACCTCTTTCGTTAATCGAAAGTTCATATGTTCCATCAAGATTTTCATAAATTACTACATTATATATATGATTGAGAGTGCAAATCCTCTTGAATATAATGTCGTTAAATTTATGATATTTGAAACACAAACACATAAGATTTCCTCCTTTTTATAAATCAAATAGAATCACATACTTTATCGAAAAATGCCTGAACATCATCTTCTGTTAGATTGACAGCACGAAAACCTTTTGTAGTGCATTCCATGAATTCCTTTGGGTCATGGTAAACGCCTGTATTGTCGTAAATTTCGAGTTCGTACGTATTGTCATTAGCGCTTTCAAAAAACTCGACCGTATATACATCTTTAATAAAACCCAGCCACTCTTTATCATTTTTATAAATGAATTTATAGTCTTCCATAATTTCCTCCTTTAATCGCATCATTGCAGTAATTTTTTACAGTAGTGATGAACTCTTTGACATCGTCACAGGTTAGATTAATGGCCATAGAATCTTTTACATCACAATTCTTGAAAAAACGCGGGCCTTGAACATGTCCTTCGTTATCGTAAATCGCGAATTTATACAGACCATTATCACATTCGAAATATTCCATTCTGTACCAACGTCGATAAGTGCTAATTACTTTTACCATAATAATTACCTCCTTTTTAATTATCGTCGTGTTCCTTTATAGCAGTGAGGAATTTTTGAACATCTTCCCACGTCAGGTTAATGGCCGTAATACCTTCTACGTCACAATCAATGAAATACTTAGGATAGTGATATGTTCCATTATCGTCGTGAATTTCAAGTTTATACATACCGTCATCGCATTCCATAACATCTACTATGTATGTACGATGTGAAGTATAAATATAATTTTCCATAATATAATTTTCCATAATTATCTCCATCATTTTAAATATGAAAATCAAGTAGTATACTACTTTGTGTCGTGGTTTTTTATTGCTCTGAAGAACTCTTGAACATCTTCCAACGTCAGGTTAATAGCCATAGAGCCTTTTACATCGCATTCTTTAAACCATTTTGGATGAATGCAAATCCCTGCGTTATCGTATATCGCGAGTTTATACAGACCGTCATCACATTCGAAATATTCTATTCTATACCAACGGCGAGGTGTGCTAATTACTTTTTCCATGATAATTTTCTCCTTATTTTAAAACTGTTTTTCCAAATAATATAAAAATCAAGTAGTATACTACAACGATAATCATAGATGCGAGAAGAGAGAAGAATCCGAATATATATCCGGTAACTGCAAATATGTATGGCGACATCAAAAGTAAGAACGCCAATAGGCTTGACAGACAGTCGAAAATTTTCCGACTAGTAGAATTGTTCGGACACGACAACTCTATTTTATGAAAGATACCGATAAAGATAAACGTTGCGAAAAACGCAGCAACAAAGAAGATTAAAAATTTTTCCATAATAATAACCTCCTATTTAGAAAGAAATTGACCTATGACAGCTGTTATAATTAAATACACGACTATAATTATTATCGACGCTATCACGGTTATGAAATTAAACAGACAACCTGCTATAGCAAATATAAAAGGAGACAACCAAACAATATTAGCCATAACGGTTGTAATGACATTGAATATTTTTCTTGATGTCGAACCATCAGCACAAGACAGTTCTATTTTATAAAAAATTCCAGTGAAGATAAACGTAAATGCCCACGCAGCCATAAAACCTAGAATGAATTTTTCCATGATAATTTCCTCCTCCATTTCAACCAATAATTCCTTTTGCCATAAGCAATAATCCAACAAAAGTACCGCCATGTATTATAAACCACGTGACATACCACGGGATTGAGTATCTCGGTCCGTCATATATCCAACTGTGAGTGCCAATGGCTAAAAACCCAAAACCGAACAACATTCCTGCGAAAATCAAAATTTCTATCATATTTCTTCCTCCATTTTACTATATGTACTTAATGTTCAATATCAGTATTAATGCTAAGCAGAGTGTTTCAATACTCATAAGAATTCCCATGATTATAAAATATAAAAAACTTTTAGGGTTTTCTATAGAAAAGATACCAGAGCGCCAACAATAACCATGCACCCATACTAAACAGCACGACAAAATATAAATATTTCATAATTTCCTCCATTTTAATAAGTATTTCATATAGAAGGCAAAACTACCCCGATTGTGCACACTGTGATAAAGGCGATAAAAGCGACAATAAATCCTATGATAAAAAAATATAAATAATTCATAATTTCCTCCATACTATTGTTTTATCTCATAGACAAGATAATCCCGACTAGAGTGCCAAAGCCAATTGAAAAAAACACACCGATTAAAAAAATAATTGGCCAATTCATATTTTTCTCCTTTTAATTAGACTCTTTTCATTAAAGTTCTTTTTCTTAGATAAAGCTGAATTTATGGCTATATCTATAATCGATTTAGTTTTTATATGATAAAAATATAAATCGACAAAACTGGTATTTAAACGGTCTATTCTACCAGCCGATTGTACCATGACCTTATACGAGTAATTTGGACTGAAAAACACAATCGTATCTGTATCGGTACAGTTCCACCCTTCAGCTCCAGCTGTGTATTGAACTAAATAGACCCATTTTTTGGATTTAGGTATACTATCATGTTTGTGACCATTCCATTCGGCGATAACTGTATCTTTTAAGTACGATATTTTTTTAAGTCGTTCTAGTTCATAATCGAAATTGTAAAATATAATCAATCGATTATGTAACTTCTGAATTTTTTCAACTTCACGAGATTTGTTGTCGTTATCATTTACTATTCGTCTAAGAGTGTAACATAATGAGCTAATCTGCTCAATCGGCTTATTATTGAAAATATCCCATCTGTTTCGCATTACGTATCTGTACTTAGTTACATCGTAATCACAGAAAACGTTTATATGATGTTGAGTTGTTTTTCGATTGAAGTTCATCGGAACAAGAATTTTGTCTTTGTAAAATATCAATAACCCTTCGTCAATGTATTTTTCTATCTTAGGGTATTTCGAAAATTTACTAAAAACAGCATGTTGATGCAAGAATTCCGTTCTGTTTTTATAAAACCCGTTTGCAATAAACACAGGAATGTAGTCTTCCCAAGAATCTCCCGGTGTAGCAGAGAGGAGAATCCATTTGTTTTTCTTAGTTATTTGTAGGAAGCATTTTACCCACTCTCCATGTCCAATAACCCTCTGTTCGTCAAATATAAAGAATGCATCTTTAACATCAACATATTTTTTGATGTTGTTCCATGAATCTACTTTAAATGTATATTCTTCTAATCCGCCATGTTTTTGTATGTCGGATTCCCACTCATTCGTGTCACGTTTTCGTGCTGTAGTAATGATGTATACATCTAAATATCCATGTAGTTTAGCGTAGGCAAGAGCAGTTAGTGACTTTCCTGAACCAACGCCACCGCACAAAATACATCCATTATGCATTTTAGATAATGCGTCTTTCTGGTATTCTCTAAGTTCCATATATCCTCTCTAAAATATAAAGAATCTAGTTCTATTTTACGCATCGGAACTAGAAAGCGACGGTCAGCTCGCATAGTGGGCATTGTTAAGAGGCATACGAGAGTAAATGACTAGCGCTACTTGTCACCGGCGTTGGCAACGCTGACCCCAACGTCTAATAGTTATCGAATTGATATTACCATTTAATCTTGATTAAAAAGGCAAATCACTATCATCAGAATTATCAGAAGAACCATTTTCGTTAGTCTCCATCATCATTTGTTCAAATCGGTCGATTTGCTGGTAAACTGTCATACCGCTGAGATAGGCAGTCTGACCACTTTCGCCGTTAGGACGCTCCCAATGATACGGCCTAATATCCATGTCAACCGATTCAATCCTAATAGAATCCAATGCAGAAACAAGATTCTCATCGACTCTTGTCTTCTTATCACCGGATTTAAGAATTATAGTAGGCCCCCATTGATTAAATTTCAACTTAACCTTAATGTATCTAAAAAATTCTCCTTCCTCTGAAGTCGAGGGTTTTACTGTGGGAGAATATCCATTTCGTCTAAAGAAGTCAACCGCAGCATCGTCGGGAAGCAATAGACAGAAATTTCTATCTCCTTCCTTGTTGTAAACACCTGGTTTTCCACTAAAATTCTTAAATATAATTTTAGCGTTGTTAATCTCTATCGTTTGTCCGTTAGTCTTGCATTCCATATTATTTTTCCTCCTTTTATTCAAAAAGTACGATTATGTTTAAAGCCATAAATCATTAATTGTTCTCGTTTCTTCTTCACACGGTTTCTTACTATCTTTTTTACCAAAAAGCAAATTAATAAAATCGCTAAAGCGACGTGCATTGTAATACGAATTGAGCATATCTTCTATATTTAATTCCTTTTCGCTTTGTTTCTTAGTATCTTTTTCTTTTTCTTTTTCTTCATCCTCCTTAGATTGACGAGAACAATATTCTTCTTGAGCCGCTACATCATTTTCACAATAATTAAGCAATTTGTTCCATTCTTCATCGGTAATAGTAGTTTCGAACTCGAAATCACAATCATTCGTACAATTTATTCTCATTTTATCAAGTTCATCGTAATTGATTTTATGAAACCTATCACAATCGTTTTTCTTTTCTTCACAACTATTATCGGAATCTTCCTTACGATTAACACTCTTTTCGGTGGTGAATTCTCCATGATAACGTTTTTCGAGTTTTGCAATATTCTTGTTAAGAACATCTTCGAACTTAGTTTTATCGATAGCCCATGCCATAAGAGCTATATACCAGCACACGTCACCAAGCTCAAGGATAATCTTTTCCTTTGTATCGTCATCGAGCTTATGTCCGTGATACATGTATTTTTTTATAATATCATTGACCTCACCAACCTCACCGGACAAACCAAGAGACGCATTAAGAATCAAATCTTTTTGTTCAAATACGTCTTTGTTCAAAGTTTTGAGAGCCAAATCAGTGTAGCTTTCTGTTTGTTTTATCCATTCTTCAAAGAAATCTCCAAATTCCATTATTGCGTTTGACAATTCATTCATTGAGTTCTTCAATTCATTAATGTTATCACGGTTAGCAATGAGTATTTCCAAAATATCATCGTCTTCTTTACGTTTTTTCATGGTGTTTTCATTCATAATAGTTATTTCCTTTCTTTTGTCTTTTTAACATTCTTTTTATTTTCTTCGTAATTTATAGGCCGCCTAGAATTTTCTCTAGCGGGAACACTCAAACAGTAATCGCATGGGTCATCTGCGTCACTTGAGTCATAATGTTTACATTTTGGACAATAAAGTTCAAATTCAACTATCTTCTCCATCGTTTTCGACTTCGACAAATTTATTGAAATTTACATATTTACTTATAGTTTTTACTGCATCATCAACCAAACTGTCGTAATATGAAATATCAATATCGTCTTCCTTTCCTAGATTTTTTACGTCTTCTGATTCGAGCCACCTATAGTCTTTTGTACCTGTGACTGAATCGTATTTAGATGAGCCATCTTTGTTTTTTCTTCTGCTGACCAAAAGACCTCCGCCATGTCCTGACTTTATAGGACAAAACGCTCCAACTTTTCCTACGTACTGGTAATTGTGTTCACCGTCAGGAAGAGTTTCATTCATGTCCAAAAGCATTTCTGTGGAAACTGTCTTAGTCTCACACAAATCAGAAAATATAATTGGTTCATGAGAGAACAATGTTTTGAACACGTACGGAACAGCGAATTGAGTACCTGTTGCAGTCCAATGACCATCTTTGGCATCTTTAGCTATATACACTGCTTTATTTACGAGACACATTTTCTCGTACGTAGCTTCGTGTTCAAAATTATAACCATACTTCTTGCCGAAATCTTTGACCTGTTCAATTATTTCAGGTGTAGCATCTGGTATCTTTATTGAGTCTGTCTTTATATGGGCAACCGTGAATCCTTTAGATTCTACGAATTCCTTTAGGTCGACCATAAATAATGCGCCTCGTTTCGCAATTATGTTATCTATGTTTCGAATATCACGAAAACGATTGTCAAACGAAGCAAATGTCTGACCGTAAACTGCATTTATAGGAGTTTTAAGACCGTTCGAAAGATATTTAGAACTGAGTTCTCCAGATTCAATACGACCGACGTATTTTGACAGTTTGCCGCCCAACATTGTTCTTAATACGTTCACATTTTGATGCTTGACTTCAACTCTCGTTTCTACGAGGTCCATATAATTTTGTGTATACTTAGGACCGAAGTAACACTCAGACAATGCAGAATGCGGATGCTGAGATGTTATATCTAACAACGCGACATTAAAATATACTCCGGGTTCAGAATATACAAATCCTCCTTCACCAACCTCGATACCTTTGTAAGTAGATACACCGTTATCGAACTTGTATCCGTCAAAATAAGGCAAAAGACTATTCGCTTCACCATGACGAATCGCCATCATATCCGGGAAATACTTTTTCAAAAATATCAATACATCTTCGTCGAGTTCGAAGACAGGTTTTGACAAATCCCTATATCGGAATTCTTTCTGCGGGTTCTCTTCTGCACCAAATATAATTCTAGCGGTGTGTTCATTTGTACTTGTGTTCAGAGACAATCCAGACAAATCAGCAAGTATCTGTCTAGCAAACCAATCACCCTTCAAGAAATCAAATACGGCTTCAGTAGCTATAACATCGTTGTCACAGTATTCGGCTACCTTCTGAATATCTTCATCTTTAACCGACTCATCCCACGGTAGCCCGAGTTCTTTGTGATGTATACCCAATTTTATTTCAAACTTCTTCAACGACATTTTGTTTCCAGATGAAGCAAAATCGTATACATCTGCGTATGACAAACTATACGCCTGACCAAAGAATCCTTTACCTTCGGTTATTATCTTTTGACTTAAGTTATACAGTTCCTCATTTGAGTAACCGATTAACCGTGCATACAACATATGGTTATCATATCGTTTACAGTTGAACCCGATTAAATTGTGTTCACATAATTCATTAACGTCGTTCGGTGTTGGATTTATTAAACGTATAACTGGATTGTCTGCACCTCTAAATTTCCAATTTATAAGAAATAGATTTGGAAACACCTCTACGTCGAAAAACACTAGGTCGTCAGTATTGTCCTTATTTAAATCTCGGACAGGTTCACGCTTAGTACAGAATTTCATATCTGCCACTTTTTTCGCGCAATAACCTGCTTGATTAGTGCTATTTAATGCAAACGCATATATTACATTTTTCAAGTCAGACACATCATATTTGATACCGCTAGCATATGCTTCCTCCAAAGTTTTAAATATCATGTCTATTGACGATTTTGTTGATGGCATTATCTCCTTTTTTAAATGTCTCGATATAACCGTTCGTATAGCTTTTTCATTTTTTAATCCGTCAAATTCTATCACTTTACTTTCTTTTTTTAACGGAAGCCCGGAATTTATAGAAGCTATTTGTTCGTGGTTACATTTAGTTAAAAGACGTCTCAATGACGAATTACCGTTGAACACCTTTACTTCTATGTTTTCTGAGTAAATATTCGATAGCTTAAAAACATCTCCTTCATAAATATAATGTAAGTGAACACCTTTACCGCTCTTACTCAATTCTGCATACGTCTTTGGAAATTTTGACGCAGCTTCGATGTTTTTAGCTAAAGACTTTTCGCCATTGTCTTTCAAGTCGAAGTCTATAACTATATGATTAAGCGGCACCTTGACATAGTGCAATATTGATGTATCAATAGTTGATAACGTGGTTTTAACCGAATCCCATTTTTTATACGGAAGTCCATCGTTATTTGCATATTGCGCTGGTTGGTCTTTTAAAATATCATCCAGAACAGACGGTTGAGATTTCATAGAAAGCCATCCATTGTCCGTATGATTGTCACTTTCGCATTGAGATTCTTCCAATAAATTCTTAAAACCATGGTAATAACTCCTCGCTCGTGTCCCATCCTCCAAAATATAACGTTCGTGATACTCTTCGAAGTAATTTCTCAATTCTTCTCTGAATATTCGCATCGAAAACGGATACTGAACTTTTGCTTCATCACAGTAGTTCTTATACATTTCCCATGCTACTTTAAGCGGAACGCCATTGTTTTCCATAAATTTGTTATACGAATCTAAAACAAAATTATAAAAGTCATTACTAGCGTTCAACATTATAACTGGAACGTATTTATCATATTTTGTCGGATTACTCAGATAGACATTTTTACACTTATTTGCAATCGCTCCAAGTTCAAAGTCTATCTTTTTAGTAAGCGTATTGTATTTCTGCTGACTTACCTTCTTACCTGTCGGTGAAACATCTATCAATCGTCTGATTATACCTGAACGTGAGTCGGTTATCTTAACGGGTTTGTTGGTTCCCATGAATAAGAAACACCTGTACCGATTACTGTACAACGACTTATACTTCTCATTCACAGTCATCATCTCGTGTGATACAAGACTGTTTAATCTAGTGTTATCTTCGATTCTAGACAAATCACCGTCATGCTGTATACCAACCAACGGATTACACTTAAACGGTTCAAGAGCAAAAGAATTGTTAGATGAACCTAAGGCTTTTGCATCGAATACAGAATAATATCCTTCGAATAGCTTCTGAATAATATTAAGGACTGTAGACTTACCAGTACCAGCAGAACCGTAAAACACGAGAAATTTCTGTATGTTTACTGAATCTCCTGTTACGATTGAACCTATGGCCCATTCTATCTTTTCCTTTTCTGTCGAAGAATATAAAGTACCGACAAGTTCATCCCATGCATCTGTAGGGCCATCGTTTAACGTATAAGATAGCTTTTTTGACACATAGTCTTCTTTTTTAGGATGCTGGTCTGCAAAAGTTATTCTATCATCTAATTGTACGTAGTTGTCTCTAAGATGCTTCTGGCAATATTTATGCCATTTATCTATGAGACCTGATTCTGAATCCCAAAGAAATTTTGGAATGACCGTAACGTCAGGTTTCTCCTCTTGCAATTTATTTGCGTACTGTTTTACGTCATTGTCAATCAGGTTCAATAGAACGCTTTCGTCTGTAGACCATAATTGTTCTTGCTCGTTCCAAACGGCATAAAAATCGCCGCCTCTTATCATCAAATCGTTAGTACGATTAACGATAAATTTAGGATAGACTTCAATTGTCATATCCTTACTTCTTTTAGTTGCTATTAAATAGAAGTCCATCCGTTCTCCTTTCTATACGTTTTTGATATATCAATGACATAGTTCTGTCATGAAGACCTGCATCTGGTCCCAGATAGACAACGTTCGCATGTCTATTTTTTTATTACGTGTCACAAATGGAGACCCGCTACCGTTTTTCTTGTATGTTTTACTACAGAATTTATCAATGATATCCCTAACCCTTTTTTCATCGAAATTTGAATCTGTCATATCTATGAGGCCCATATTTACTATGAATTCCCAAAACCATTGAGAACCTCTATAACCGTATTTCGGGTCATACAAGGTGTTCTCAATTTCCATTGCCAATTCAACGAGAAGTTCAAATACAGATGATTCCTGAAACGGAGGAGCATATTCATTGAAATTGCTTAACCTCCGTTTAGACAATGCGTTATTAATCCTAGAATCGTCCTCGTCGAACTTATTAATGTATGGTGTTGAGAAAAGACATTTCAATAAAAGTGAATATTCACTCCTATAAAATATCTTCCTCACCAGATATGAGAAATATGCATTCTCATCGTTCATCATTAATCCTCAGCTCAAATCTTCTGCTATTTCATAATATCTCTTTAGAGTGTTGTTTTGGATATAGACGGCATCTTCATCGGTCTCCCTAAAAATACGCTTAAACGAGTCTCCTACGTAATCTACGTAATCAGTTATCTCTCGTCCCTTCAAATCATACATCTTATCTCGTTCAGTGTTATATTCCCACTGAATCATCTGATAAGTTGGGATTTCTCCGTATTCAGATGAATCGATAATCATGATGTCCGTAGACGCATCAATGTAACAATCTTTCGGTATACCGTCATAATCGTCATCTTTTTCATAACAAATAACGTCATCATCGGTCAATTCATCGTCGTCAGATGAAAACATTTCAAACTCGTCATCCGGATACTCGTCGTCATCGAATATATCATCCGACTCGATGGAGCCAGAATAAATATCAATTACTTCTTTTGCGCTTTTTACCGCATTATCCATATCCTTTTTAAAGTCATCATCATCGTGACGAAAAAACTCATTTACCATATCGGTATATTTTCTTTCCATTTCGTCCTTCTTTTTCTTAAATATAAAGAACGATGTAACACCTGTGATAAGACCTCCGGCAATAACACCACTTACAAACCACATCCAATTAGTCATAGTATTTTACCTCCTTCGTTAGATATACTGCAATACATCGCCTTGGACATTAAAGTCAAGCCAAATGCCGGGCTCGTAACCGTTGATAAACAAACGTTTTGATTCATCTGAAATATCATAGATACCAAAATCAATCTTTGCATTTTTGTCTATCTTCTTGCTCCAGCCTACGAGTTGTCCCTGCGGTGTCCTCGGGAATCCGAGCATTTCATACACCTCGTTAAGGGTCATAGTCTTATTTACGCTGAATTTTTCATTCGCGAACCGTTGCATCTTCAACAGATAGAACAATCTATCTTCTGCGTCATCAGTCCAACCCGGACTCCCTTTACAGAAGCACCTTGTATAGGCACTGTGCTCAGGTTCGATGGTCTTTTCAGTTGGTTTTTTCTTCTTAGACGTAGACCCATCTTCAGGCTGTTTAACATCCTTTACATTGAATCTGAACTGCCTATCAGCATCCTCACCGTACTTTTCTTTCACGTTTTCTCGGTACTTATTAAAAGCACTCGAAACTCCGATAAATGCACTACCAAGCGTGAGGTAGCGTTTGTTCAAGATACAGTGTGCTCCGACAAACGCAGCAGTTGTAAGACCACCAACGAGTACAGAAGGGATATATGCCTTAACGCATTCGCGAGCGTAAGTTATGTCATTTACCTTAGTATCGTTCGCAATATCTTCTTCCGTGTATTCGAATGACTCGTCGTTTTTTGCATCTTCGATGACAGCCGCGATTTCTTCGTGCTTCTTCTTTGCTGCGATATGTTTTTCTGTGCCCTTCTTTACAGAATATCCAAACACGCAGATACCGATTACACCCATAGTAGTAAGTGCTGTAGGCATACATGCATTTACAAAATTTTTAATTGTATTAAAAGATATCATTACATTTCCTCCTTTGTGTTCTTCGCATATGTTTTATTCTTAATCTTTATAAGACGGTTCAAATACCATCTTGCTTTTTCCAAATCTTCAATTTCATTCTTTTGGTCAAACCGCCAAATATACTTAATAATCTGACCTACATAAAATCCTTCAATACCATTCTTATTAGAAATGGCTGATTCAATGGCGTCGATACATTCTACTTTCGTTCCAGAATAATGCCTAGGATGATTTACAGTACTCATTTTATTTCTCCTTAAATAGATTTAAATGATATGGGTTTTGGGAATTTTATATACCATTTCCCGTTTGAAAGATAAACAGAGGCTGTCCGTAATGAAGTCCAGCCGTAATCGTTAGTTACATAATCGAACGGAATGTCCAGAGCATCGTACATCTCCGCGACAGAAACCATACCGGTGGCTTCTATTTTAGATGTCAATGCTTGAAGTAAATTCCTAGCTTCTGTAGGATTATTAAAGTTTACACTGTTATAATCCGACACTGTTGCTTTCTTCCAATTAATTGAGTTAATTTGCTGGCTGTTGCCAGAAATGTTGTAGTTAGTGTAACCATTATTATTCGAGTAGTTTTGAAAACTATAATTTGTATAATTGCTTCCGTTTGAAAAACGACCTTGATTATTTGACTTTATATCTTTTCTATAAATTAGATAATCGCTTCCATTTTTAATCAAATTTGACAACAAATTTTTTAAACTTGGGCTGATTAACTCAACCCAAAGGTCTTTCGCCATTTTTAAAAAGACTGAATCTGGTTTAGACAAATTAGCCTTTGGTGTATTAGGCGTATTTTGTTCCTTATTTTCCATGAAAAAATATAAAGGAGACTGTGTTTTTAATCACAATCCCCTTTACATACCTCCTTTTTTTAATCGTATTGAGTTTTATTTAACTTCTTCTCCGTCACAATCAATCACGTCACAGTCGTTAATGTCAATAACTTTTTTGTTTTTGCGTTCCTTATTTTTCCTGTCAATCAGCTTATACAGCTTAATACCGCCGTAAATAAGACCTCCGATTAATGCCGAAGCACCGATACCGAGTCCTATTCCTCCAAGCGTTATGTTTTTCGCTGATGCTACTGCTGTTTCAGTAATATCAGTTGCGCCAACACAGTTGGTTACCGCTTTTTCAACCGCGTTCGTTACGTGAGTTACGTTTTCTTCGTTCATAATAAAAATCTCCTTTAAATTTAAAAATTGGGAAGTATCCCATAATAGCACATGTTTTTTTCGTCAAAAAAATAAAACAAAAAGGTCATCGTTTTATTGATGACCATCTTGTTCCTACCTATTACTTATCTTACTTATGTATATGATGTATATTTTTATGGATATGATGTGCGTATTCGTTCCTCAATGTTTCCGCTTCGTCTTTCTTAGACTTGCGTACAGCTTTTGAAATTGATACAACACAAATTATTCCAATAATAAGCCCTACTATCATAGTATCCTCCAAGTTTTAATTTTTTGGTAGTATCCCATAATAGCATTTGTTTTTCTCGTTAATTTGTTCTTATCTCGTACTTTTTTATTTCTTCCGATATTTCTTTTTTCATATCGTTTTCCAAATATCTTGCTATAAGAAATCCGCCTATCATATCACAGACGGTTCCTAAAACGTTAAATATGTTCATCTTCGAATCTTCCTCCTGTTATAAGCCAACTGTTAGGCAGCTCACGTATTTTTTTACAAAAACTAATCCATTCGTACAATTTATGAGACTTTCGCTCATTATACATCTTGTGTAATACCTCATAACTAAGCATAACCGTTCGTTTTTGATTATACGAACTGGGTAGTATTTGAATTATATTCCACCAATATTTTTTGTCATTTGTTTTTAAATATAAATCGCGATTCTTATTTAAAGATGCGATTATATTGTCTAGACAATCGAAATCCGTTAACATATCAGTGCTAAAATCTTCTAGCACGAATTTTTTAGACGTTATCTTATGCATTGTTGAGCATGAGTTGCTTACAGACCCGACTTTATATGTGTCGAACTCTTTCCACCAATATAATGGTGCGACAATATCCATATATACTACTATCATTCTTAGGAATTTTCTGTGAGACGGCCCTGCTTTGACAAGTTGATTCATCAAAGTCGTGTCATTGTACCCTAGAAGATATACATGGTCTGAAGATTCAATATTGAGCTCGGTTTCACCTATCATAGCGTCAATACGAGGGATATTACTATACCCACTATCTGATTTGTCCCAAGAATTCATTGGGTTACGCATCCCTCGTATCGACTCTTCGAAACCGTAAACGCTCACTTTATCTATAGTAAGCATTATCGATTCTCCTTACAGCAATTGCGGTTCTTCAAACGACAACATCAAGACGTAAAAATTCTCATCTATGCAAGCTCTACGATGCCAAAAATGAACTTCTTCGTCAATCCACCACAAAGATTGCATGCTTATAGGATATTCGTCGTCATAATAGTTCTTAAGTACAATATCCATGTCCAATTGTCTATAAAAATCTATAACGGAACACCTTCCGCGTTTGCGGACAACTTCATTTACATAATGCTCAGCTGTCAGGAGTTCATCCATTGTAGTCTCCATGTATGACAAAGTAAACATGTCATAGACAAGTATAGTATCCGGGTTATCATCGGATATACTTATACCCATATCTTTGACATCTTGTCTAGCGATGTCTTCCTCAATTTTGTCCTTAAGTCCAGCCTTTTCCAACGCTGAATTAATTTTGTCTTTGTATTTACTGTAAGATGCGTTCGCAAACGTGTACAGTCCAATCAAAGATGCCTGTTGTCTGTTGGACAATATTGTATTTCCAACGATGCTAGCTACAGTACCTATTCCGGTAGCTATTACAGGAGCGTACGATTTGACGTCACTAATAACAGCATCTTTTTTTGTAAAATTGTCGCCCTTCTGTTTTTTCAACTCTTCTTTTCGTTGTACTGCTTTGGGCGTTATTTTAGCCGTAAGTACGATAGACGCTACCGTTCCTACAACGCTCAATGCACTAAGAATATAATTCCCATTTTTTTTAAAAAATTCGCTGAAACTCATTTTGACACCTCATCTTTAGCTTTTTTAAATTTGTTCTTTACAGAATTTTTAAACGACGTCCACTTTGCAGGATTTCGTTTTATGATGATAAACGCTGCGATACCGACTGGGATAATTATGTTAGTTGTCCACAATCGTATTTCCCTCATCAGTTCCACATTCCTACTCATATAATTATACCTCCAGATTAAAAAGCTTTGTTAAAATTATATACCGGGTCGCTAGTATACGAAAATACCAGCACCGGATACCCGTGTTTTGACTTTTCGTAATGATACACAATATCAAGACCATCGCCTGAACGTTCATACTCCTTGGACGTCCAGCCGACTATATCTCCAATATCTGAGCCATCTTTATCTAGATACGCATAGAACTCATTTAATGAACACGCATCATAATTCATTATGTCTCGGTTGACACTATTAATAGCTCGTTCAAGACTTAAGATATTCGAATAAAAATATCTTCCAGAATACGAGTCATAGCACATCATCTCATCCATCTGGCGTATGTCATTAGGCGAAGGAGTTGAATCATTGGAATCCATAGATTTCTTATTAGCTTTCTCTTGTATCGCGTCCTTAACTTCGTTAGAAACCGTGTCTGCAACAGCAGATTTATAACTAGAGAGCGCATTCTGTGTCACTCCAACCAGCGTAGACGTAGCTATGATTGAATTATTTAATCCAATAGCACCTGCGATTATCGCTCCCGAAGATGTAACAACATTAATCGCGACCGGAATATAGCTCTTCCATGTGCTCTTTATTTTTTCTTTTCTGGAAATCAACTTATCAGAATATAAGTTAGCGTGCTTTTTACCAATGTTGAAAAGCTGGATTCCGGAAAATATCAATCCACCGATTCCAGCTCCGATTAAAATGTTAGATTTTAACCTATTATTCACTTTTGAAACAATAGAACAGACTGTTTAATCTGTTCTATTTTACCTCCAATCTTATTTTTCTTTGAATGCTTATTTTGTTAACTTCTTAAACAGGCTTTTCGCCGCCTCCGAAGTAAACATGCTATCACCTGAGTATTCAACAAATAATGAAAGCAAGAAGACACAACAACTTATGCCTACTGGCACGAGAGATGATACTATTTCCCGACGCTTTGTATACGCGTCGGTAGATTTTATAATCATCTCCCGTACTTTAATTAAACGGCCTAATTGCTTGTCGTACTCGTCATCATTGATGTCAAGTTTGTTCAGTTGAGCCAATATTCTTCGTTCCTCCGCTTTAAGAGCCTGAAAATTCGTTTTTTTCTTCATAAACGCCTCCAAAAAATATAATTTTGGTATTTATACCATAAAACGACCTGTTTTTCTGGTCAAACAAGAACACCCACTGTATTTCAAGTGAGTGCCCCGTTTTGGGTTTTAAACTTCTTAGTTGATATTCGTCTGGTTTGTAATTATTTCACTAAGACCATACGAGACGTCAGTTAATAGACTGAGGATGTCCCTATATTGATTATCTAGAATCTGCGCGGCGTTTCTCATACTCCACAGATTCTGAATCACCAATATACTTGCGGTGATGCATTCCTCATATTGTTTCTTCGTCTTTTCGTCGTTCATGTTCATGTTCGTAATAACCTCCAAATATAAATTAGGAAATAATTCCCATAATAGTACGTGTTTTTAACGTTAAAATGAAACACTCACTGTATTTCAAGTGAGTGCGCTCATGGTTAACACCTTATCTTTTTCCTTTTCTTGTTCTTATTTTTTCAGCGATATGCATAATTATAACGCTTAATGAAAATATCTCTATCAATGTTAGTAACGCGTACAGATATACGCCCACAAACAAACTTCCTGTGGTATTATAAATAATTTCCACAAGCGCTTTCCATGCTCCGGTGAACATAATAATCCTCCAAAAAATATAATTTTGGTATTTATACCATAAAACGACCTGTTTTTCTGGTCAAACAAGAACACCCACTGTATTTCAAGTGAGTGCCTTTGGTTTAAGATATCCTTATTTTTTCTTTACACCATGAATGTAAACTCGTCTAACTTCTTCCTTTATCATCTTACGTTGTTGTTTTTTGTTTCCTATGGCGCTAAGCAAGCCTCCTGCAAAAGAACATACAAGTCCGAGAATAATTAAAGTTGCCATAATTGTTTCCTCCAAAATATAAAAAATTATTAGGATTCTATCTATCCCATAATATACAATGTTTTTCTCGTCAAAAAGGAACACCCACTGTATTTCAAGTGAGTGCCCAAAGGATAACAAAAATATGAGACTTTAGTTTATTACATAAGTTTCCTCCTTTCATAATAACACTATATCATATATTTACTCCATAATAGTATATGTTTTTCTCGTCAAAAAGGAACACCCACTGTTTTTCAAGTGAGTGCCTTAGCGTTAATTCCTACCTTATTTTTTTCAACCGTCATTCTTTGTTATCAGATATACACCAAGTACCAATAGTATTATACCGACAATCATAGTATGCCTCCGTTTTTAAAAATTTTATTAGGATTTTACTCCATAATATACGATGTTTTTATCGTCAAAAAAGAACACCCACTGTTTTTCAAGCAAGTGAGTGCCCTTATTGGGTTCGTTCCTATTCCTATTTAGTTTTCTTCATCTCTTTCATCTCTTTCTTCATCTCTTTCTTACATTTTTTCAATACATCCCTAATGTAATTCCGTATTATCACACTTTTCCATACATCAAGTCCGTAGACGCTGAAATTGAGGTTTTTCACGCTCCCATTTTTTCCAACTTTCGCGAGTTCGAACATTACTTTATAGTAATCGCCATCGAAAGTGAATGTGTACCAAGTCGTACACGTTTCATAATCCGAGTGGTGGTCAACCATCTTGTAATCTTCAAACGTTGCAAACGTTTTATCAAAAAATAGCTTCCAATTCTCTTCAACTTCTTCGGCCTGAGCCCGAAAAGCTGCCTTTACGTTTTCATCTTTTTTTGTCAGATAGAGTTTCATAATAAAGTCCTCCAAAAAATTCTATTAGGATTTTACTCCATAATAGCATATGTTTTTATCGTTAAAAAGAACACCCACTGTTTTTCAAGTGAGTGCCTTAGTTTGTTTCAATCCATGTTACTTTATAAACCATTTGAATATTTCACAAACGACCAATATTACTGTTAGTGCTATCACCATCAACAGAAGATAGGGCGCATAACTTATTATCATAATACTCCCTATTGCTGCTAATGATAAAAAAATCAACACCAGTATTGTAATCATATTGTTCCTCCTAAATGTCAAAAATATTTCGGATTTTATCCCATAATATACGATGTTTTTCTAGTCGAAAAAAAAAGAAAGTGTAAGTCAATATAGATGTGCACCCCCGTTTATATTAACTTGATATAAACAACTCGTGCTGTCCTTACGGTCCCCAACCCTTACAAGTTGAGCATCTTCATTAGTTCATTCATACTTACAATTCTCAATTAGGTTCTTGTACTTACCTAATCTTTCTTTTTCATAATATACAATGTTTTTGTCGTAAAAAAAGAACACCCACTGTTTTTCAAGTGAGTGCCCTTTTTGGGTTTTAAACCTTATTCTTATTCTTCGTCTTCGTCCTCATCATCGTAGTTATCTTCGAACGTAGAAAATAAATCGAAAGGCCGAATCATACCTGTCCAATCAAGACGACCTTCATCTTCATCATAGTTCTTAAGCTGGAATACAGCTTCCATTCTGATATCTACAATCTTAAACTCAATAAACAATTCACATGTGTTACGGTTAATGTAAATTTCAAGAAGCTCGAATTCCGCGCAACAGAACTGTTGAGTAAAAAGGTGTATCCAAGATTTCAGATATTCTTCTGATACCTCTTCAAATTTCTTCCTCATTTTCTCCAGTTCAATAACTTCCTTTGAATTTGTCTTCATAACATGAATCCTCCAAATATAAATTATTGGTATTTATCCCATAAAACTGCCTGTTTTTCTGGTTAAAAAGAACACCCACTGTTTTTCAAGTGAGTGTCTTTGTTCGCTAAATCCCAACGTTGTTTCTTTTAGTTAATACTTTTCGCTAAAATATTTATACAGAGCTCTTACCATTAACGTATTTGTTCCCTTAACCGTTATGAGTTGGTTTCCCGTTCCGTCGTCATTTATTTTCAATAATTCGAACACCACCGAAAAATAGTCGCCTCCGAGTTCGAATATCACACAAGTTTCACATGTATCGTAAACTGAATGGATATCCAAAAGACGATATTCTTCAAATTTTTCGAATATCCTATCAAATAAATACTCCATTTTTTTCTCCACGTCTTTGGAATGTAATGCGTATTCCCTCTGTAATTCTTCCGTCTTTATACGCGTTTTCATAGCTTAAACCTCCAAAAATTATTAGGATTTTACTCCATAATATAATCTGTTTTCATCGTCAAAAAGAACACCCACTGTTTTTCAAGTGAGTGCCCTAGTCGGGTTTTAAACCTTATTCTACTTCGTCCTCATCTTAGTCTTCTTCATCGTCGAACGTAGTAATATAGTCGAGGGTTCGTGATGCAGCTATCCAATCCATCCGTCCAGACTTCTCATCGTATTGCTGAAGCTGTAATATAGCTTCTGTTCTGACACCCATCCACGTAAACTCGACACATGCCTCGCATGTATCAAATTTTACATAGGAGTCAAGAATCTTGAATTCTTCTCCAGAGTACATTTGAGTGTACAAGTCCGTCCAAGATTTCAGATATTTATCTGCAACCTCCTCGAATTTCTTCCTTACTTTCTCCAATTCAACTATTTCACTAAATTCGTTTTTCATAAAAATTCCTCCGATAAAATATAGTTTCGGGTATTTATCCCATAATATAACATGTTTTCATCGTCAAAAAGAACACCCACTGTTTTTCAAGTGAGTGCCCTAGTTGGTTGTCATACCTTTAGTTGTGCTTTTTATTGTCAAGTTTATTATTGATTTCGTCTAATCTGACATGAATCGCGTCAAGTTGGCGGTCTTTACGATATTCTGCCATGTCGTGTTCACTTATCTTGTTAGATATAGCCCATCCAAGCAGAACACCTCCAATAACAAACAATCCACGTTCGATTATTGTTTCGATAATCTTGTTCATAATAATCCTCCGATAAAAATATAAATTATGGGTATTTATCCCATAATACACTATGTTTTTATCGTTTAGGCTCTTTATACGTCATTGCGAGGTCTGAATCCGATATGCCGTTAGTAGTCGGGTCGTTAACAATACCTAAAATTGTTAAAATTATAAATACTGTAGAAACTATGTCGAGTAACAAAGACGATATACCGCTAAGGTCTAAGTTTAGACCGAATAATTTACATACCTGCGTTACAAGTAAAATAACAGCTGGTATCATGGTCGTCCAAAATAACTTGTTCTTTAACCTAACTTTAAAATTTAATTTCATATGTTTTTCTCCTCAATGAGCTTTTCTATGTTGTTTAATCTTTTTTCTAAGTTACATATTTTAACAGAACAAACTTCATATGACGTGCGTAAGTTGCATAGTTCAGCAGCAATGTGTTCGTATGATAATGTATTCTGTTCTATCTTTTTTTCTATCTGAGTTAATCTATAATTGGTGAGCTTGTTCGCTGTAAGTATACCGCCGAACGTGCCAATTATAGTTCCGATAAATGATAGAATAGCAACTAAAATTGTATCATCCATATGTTATCCTCTCCACACTGTATATGATGTATTTATGTAAACACGATTTAATGGCTCAGTAGATTTTGTTCCATCTTGGTCGTATACACTTGTTATAGTTAATATACCTATTGTTGACAAAGTAGCATAGCACATTCTATCATTGTCACATGGAAATATAAATTCCATATCGTGTTTTGGTGAAACATTTCTCGGAATAATAGTTAAAATCTGACTGCTTGTTAAACCTTTTGCTCTTTTAACAACCCCATCTAAATAAATCATACTGTTATTTATTTCACGATAACTTAATTTAGAGGAGTCGTTGTAATTTTCGAAACTAGACTGTAATGTTAATTCAACAAAACCTGTATCTGGTATTTTAGAAATTATCTCTGTTGCTGCGGACTCGGCAAGTTTATCGCTAGTTATACTATTGTTTAATATATTCGAACCTGATATAACGGCTCCGGACGATAAGTTGAACAAAACCACAGCAGATGCTTCTTCTGTCTCGTCAGACATCTTAACGTATCTAGTTATAAAGCCCTTTTTTATCATATAATCATAAAAAGACTCTAACTTAACATTATTCAAACTTTTAAATGCGAACGCCGTTTTATGAACGTCAGTAATATCAGATAATTCGCCTCTTAATTCTGCTACAGAATTACTTCTAGCTGCAGGAGAAGAAATATCATTTACAATCATAGCTCTGTGGTTTGTTATATTAACTATTACTCTATCGCCATCAACAACATCTATGGTTGAAACAACTGGCGTATATTCAGTTGACCCGTCCAACTTAACATAAATCTTTCCTTCGTTTATAACGGCATATCCATAAACAGTAGACGATGTTTTTGGTTTTTCTTTTTTAAAAGTAGACGCAAACGTCTTAACTATGTTAGGCGGTAGTTTATACATGGTACATAGTTCCTTTCCACAAATTAACTGGAAATGCTGCTGTCTCAGAAACTGACATTGATTTACTACAATTATAGGTCTGAGACATAACTTTAGCCTTAATGTTATATAATCCAGCCTTTTTGTAATTTAATCTTATAGAATCACCTATGGTTACTGGACAATAGCCGTGAGAATAATTCAGTTTATAAGTTACGGTTGACATCTGTTCAAGCGTTCGTTGAGCATAGTCATCAACTTCGTCTTGAGTTGGATTACCTACGATAACCGGTTGAGTGACTCTAGCCAGAATTTCACGACCTCTAGACACAGTGGAAGTAGGTGAATCTGGGTCATCATTGACAGCTCTCGAAAAAATATAATTTTTATCGTCAGAATAAATTACTTCTACCGTGTTAGGTATATCGCATAAATCGTATTCCATAGTTATACTCGGAAGAAGTATAGATGAGTTATCGTCGTTGAATTCCCATATAGGTATTGTCTCAGAAAACTTTACATCTTTTTCTAAAATGATTTCTCCAGAAGGTGAAAGCGCTATGTGATGTTCTGCCTGACCTAACAAATCGCTTATAAAAGTTAACCAATCGTCACCTGAATCAGCAACGAAATCAGTTAAAAGATTTTTGCTAAATGTTTTTCTAACAACTGGTGCTCGGCAATGTTCTGTAATTAACGTTATAGCGCTTTCTAATATGTTGGAACCCATTTTTAAATAGTATCCAACAGGAGGTTTTCCGTCTTTTAATTCATACAGCGGAGAATACGCTTGAAGATTTTTAGAAAAAACTTTTCCGTCAAACGATAAAGATGGTGTCTGAACAAGACTAGTATTCAAACATATTCTTTCTCTGATTCCATTTTGAACCACAATCAAATATGTTCGTATATACTTTTCTCCATCGAATTCATGAGTGTTGAACGTAGCAGAACCAAGAGTCTCTGAAGTCAAATCTCTTTGAAAATCTGAGCTTATTACACTACTTAAACGCGTTTTGTCCTTCCAAGTGTTTTCATCAACGTAGTAATATTCAAACGATTGGGTCATGGATTTAGTCCAATCTACCATAATTACATACCTCCTTCAACTCTGGTTATATCTAGTGTGACAGGAACTGTTACTGCGAGATGTGTTAAAGAGAATGTTACATTTACGTTAGCCCAATAACCTACACCGGACGGTTCTCTAACATAAACATCACCACAATATAGATTAAGACGTTGCAATTGATACAATGTCTCTTTATCGTATTTAGGAACTTCTACTTTCCACGAACCAGTTTGCTTTTTTAACACACCATAATACGACACTGGGTTTTCTCTACCTGCGTACTCCACTAATGTGACGTCTTTAGCTATTTTATTGTCTACATCTATGTTATATGGAAGTTTTAATAGAGAACCATTCCAACCATTACTTTCTTTAACTCTATCGTTACTATCTATATCATACGGGACATAATTTTCGTCCCACTGAATAATTATAGCCTTCTCACCGAATTCAATACCCGGAACGTCGTAATAATTCATTTCTCCAGTGGTTGAAGATTTAGCAACGATTCTATATCTAGCCGAATCTAAGGCTGGATGAGGGTCTGTTGCATATATGTATCTATTACCGTCTGTTTCTTGCTCTATGTTTTCCATAATTGTTGTGAATCGTCCGTCGTTTTCTCGTCTATAAACAGATAAATACATCTTTACCGGTTTAAACCCAGTATCAAATATACAATAAGGACGTATATACGCCTGATATGTATCTCGGTTTATAGCGATTTCGGCATTAGGTTCCGGTACAGTTTGAGACCATGCTACAGTAAATGTATATTGACCCCATCCTACTAGACCACTGTTCATAGTGACATGTAAGTCTAACGTATATTCGCCATTATTATCTAATTTGACATCTTTAGGAGTTAATGTTTTACTAAAATTCGTGTCAATGTCGAAATGCTCAGAATATAAAACGGTACCTTTAGTAACAACTATGTCATTACCGTATGAATCTTGGCTATCAAAATTGTTGTTAGCCGTTATTTCTAATAAGTATGTAATAGGCTTTTGGTTGCCAGCAAGATATATACCCGTTACTGTTAATGGATATGAAACTACAGTGTCTACCACTTCGTTTCCAGTTCCATCGGTTAGGTGCATTTCTAACGATGGAGATATATACACGTTAATAGTCTTTTCTTCTGAGAAGTCGCTGTAGTCATCTAACGCGCCTTTTGTCTTAACTCTCCAAGTTATAACAGCACCGTCTTTGAAAAACTCAGGTAAATCAGCACTCTTTAACGTATACGACGTCGTCTCTCCGGTTACATTTATTTCTTTTGGTCTCGCATTAGGTGAGGATAACACTATCGTTGCCGCAGTTTGTTTTGAATTGTCTTCAGCATTATGTAACCAATATAGTACTACTGTATCAACAACTGAAGCGGCAGTTGTTGACGACCATGTAGTAGGAGGATTAGGTTTTTTTCCTAAAGATACTCGTCCATACGATACCGACCAAGGTGAATTACCTGCCGAGTTAACCGCTCTTACTCGGAATACGTATACCTTTCCTGTTTGTAACCCAGTTTTTTCAAAACTATTATACAATATACCAGTTATGCTAGTAGCTGTATCCTGATAAAAGAAATCAGAAATTTTTTCAGCATATTGAAGTTCGTATGAAGTAGCAGTTGGAGACTCACTCCAAGAAATATAAATTGATGTTAAAGAAGTAGCTCTACATTCTGTTATTTCTCCCGGAACTGGTGGAGGAGTTAAAGTCGCGGATGAATACGCACTCCATTCCGATATATTATCCGTTGTAGTTCTAGCTCTAGCCTTTACTCTGTACGTTTTACCGGGTTGAAGAGTTACGACATAGCTTACCGCGTTTGTTATTGGTATGTCAAGCCAGCTACTTCGTTGTAACGTGTTATTTCCATCGACCGCCACCGCAAACTGGATTTGAGAACCTTTTGGATATGTCAATCCTTCCAAAGACATAGTTAAGTTATATAGTTCGTCGAGTTCTACTTGAGGAGTGGAAGGCGCTGAAGGTGGCGCCTCCTCTTCAACAACAAAATAAACCCAACTACTATATTCGGATGTCCAATAACTATGTTCATTATTATTAGAATCCTGATACGTTTCAGATATAGCTTTTACCTTAAAACGTATCTTTTTCGCATTACTTGGAATACCCCAAGTCTCTTGTTTGGTAGACGGACTTCCTTCCTGACCGTCGAACCATCCCTGAGAGCCAGTTGTCAAGGTATCTACTTTGTATTGCCATTTTGTTTTATAGTTTGCAGTATGGTTTTTATCCCATGTCCATTTGGCAAATAATGTATTTGTAGTACCTGTTTGGACTTCGAATTTAGTTACAATTGGTGATGCCATTTTACATCCTTTCTTCTACTCTGACTGCGTTTATAAGCTGTAATACTGCATTCGCTATAGTCGAACCGTCGTCGTAGGAAATTCCATTTATTTCGTAATTGTTTACTGTTTTAGGTGTACCGGATATGTTCTTCAAAATATCAAGCGGAGATATAGTGTTCGAACGATTAGCGTTAAACATGCTATTGGACGTAGCCGCTAATCTGAACGAAGTACTAATACTAAATCCGTTAAATATAGAGTTAATCCGTTTACCGCCAGACGTAATATCTGATAAATCAAGAATCGGTCTAATTGTAGGCTGAAACTCAGTCGATAAACTAATAGCGTTCGCTACGTCTTCTGCAGCGCTTTGTAATCCGTTTGCTTTAGTACCAGCGTAACCACGTGTCTTTTTATCGATTGTAGAGTATATACCGTCGAGTATAATACCAGCCCTATCTTTTGCTCTATCAGCTTTATCAGACATACCGTCAATGATGGAAGATATTATTTTTACACCGATATTGTAGAAATCATTTGTAGCATTCGGGCCTATTCCTAAACGATAATTGAATTCAGCAATTATAAGTGACACTACATTACCAGCGCCTATTCTTATGGTTTCTTTTTTATTATCATCATTTAAGGTATTAGCTATTGTTTCCATAACGGTAGCCATTATAGTCGCCATCGGTTTTTCGATGGGGTCTAGCAATGCGTCACTGAAGCCTCTTCTTGTTATTTCACCAGCAGAATAACCTGCTGAATATAAGTCCTTATACCCATCTTTATATGCTAAAACATAATTGTCGATAGAGATATGAGCGAATTCTACTAATGCTTCAGCGAAATTTTCCAAACCAGAGAAATCGTAATCCGCTATTTTGGTGTTAAAATCATACATAGCATCAGCTAACGCCGTTAACTTAGCACCAAATGAATTAGCGCCGGTTGTAGTTACACTTTCCATACTTGCACCAGCCGCTGATAAATCGTTTATCGCTTTCGCTGCGCTTGTTACAGCCGTTTCATCTATGTTCTTTACTTTATCGCTAAAACCTTTAATTTTTTCGCCTAAAGTCTTGAAATTATCACCAAACTTACCGATTAGATTCTTATCTAAAATAGCTTTATTGCCATTTTCTTCTGAAGGTAATACACCGAGAATACTTGTAACAATATAACTTACATCGTCTACCATGCCTTTAGGGTCGTCGCCTAAATTACCATCAACTGTGGACGAGAAATTTACTACTGACGTACCGAAACTTTCCAGTTGGGTGCCGAAATCACTCAAGTCTTTTTCAGACGTGAATAATGACGATATGACACCCTGTTGAGGAGCTAACGAGTTTGTTAAAGAAGCGAAAATACTACCTGCGTAATATGCTGCGTCTACTGCTCTAGGATTTATTTTAACACTACCGTTTTCATCGACTACAGCATCACTAAATCTAATCATAGCTTGTCCGTAAGCCTCAATACTAAGACCGAAGTCTTCTAAGCTTTTGGAGCCAGCTACTTTTTGCCAGAAACCGTTTGTCGTAGGAACTTTTCCGTTTAACTCAGCCATTATTCCGCCAGCATCTGCAGCGGCTTGAATCGATTCTGTATTTATTCTACTCTTACCCTCAGAATCTGTAACTGTATTACTAAACAAAACCATAGCGGCACCATATGCAGCACAACTTGCTCCGAATAGACCTAGGTCAGTTTCACCCATTATTTTACTAACCCAACCTTTACGTTTAGGAATTTTATCAGCCAATTCTGTCATTAATAATCCGGCTTTCTTTGCTGTATCTATCGCGCCTAAGTTTATTACGCTGTTACCTTCATCATCGGTTAACGCGTTGTTCATGGCCACTATTGCAATTCCAAAACCAGCTACTGATGCGCTAAACGAATCGAAGTCAGCATCATTAAATGCCGCGACTGCCGGTATTGCTTCTTGTAATGAAGTAATCATTTCGCCTATAGATACAGCAGCAGTAACAGCTTCGACATCGATATTACCAGATACGACGTTGGAAAACTCTACCGCAGCATAACCGAATGATACCAATTTCGATAACATGATATCAAAAGTATCACTTGAACCAGTAAAAAACTCTATGAAACCGGTTAAACTTTGGAGTAGTTCAGCCTTTGTTATCATCATTAATGCGTCGCATAATGCTTTAGCTCCCATTGCTCCATCTGGTCCCATTTGTTTACAAGCAATAATAAACGGTATAGATGCGACAGCAAATTTGCTTAATTGAACACCAAGGTCGAACATACTAGGAACGAACGGTAGTAAATTAGTTATTCCTTCAATTAATTGGGCTACACATAATGCTAATATAGAAGCTACTAAAATTCCGGCACCAGTAAGAACCTGCTCATCAGCGGCAAGTTTCATTACTTCTATGAAACCATTATTTAAATTGTTAGCGAAGTCGCTAAGTGCTTGACCAAACGCAGGTAAAATTTGCATTATTCCTTCGGCTATACCTGCTATAAACGCGCCAATCATTTGTCCTACTGTGTTAGCAAGTTTAATCATGATAGGAGCGCCTGTATTAATATACTCTTCTATTTGAGGATATTTTGATGCTAAGGCACCGATTGCAGTTATTAAACCTCCCAATACAACCAATACCGCCGATAATGCTCCTATAGCTACACTAGCTATTAACGCTAATGGTGCTAACGGAGCGACTTTAATTAATACGTCTGATATTGCGTTTAGTAAGAATACTAATATTATTGCATTTGCAGTAGCGTTGTCTATGCCTTGCATTAACGCTAAAACACCGACTATAGCCAACATGGACACTATAACACCGGCTAATATAATCATAGCTGCTTTCCATCCAGCACCAAGAACATCTAACGATAACACTGCGGCAACTAAACCTAACGCGATTATTAATGGTACCATTGCCAACATAATTGCGGTTAAAGCTAGAGCGCTTGGAATAGCATTATTTACGTTCTTTAACATTAATAAAGCCGCCGAAATTAATATCATAGCTCCACAAACCATTAATATCAGAGCTAACATTGATTTTATAACGCTCTCGTCTAGTGTAACATTAGCATACGATAATATTACGACAGCAGCAGCCAATGCATTTATTAAAATAGCTAAAGATAATGCTGTTTTGATACTTGTTTTAACCTTAAGTTTATCCATAGCTAATAATATCGCGCCTAATATGCCAATTACTAGTGACATTATTACTAACGATTTTAATGCACCTTTTTTTATCTCTTTCGATTGACTTAATATCAATACTGCAGCTGCTAGTGCATTTATAAGGACGGCTAAACTTAAAACGGTAACTATGTTAGATTCAACATGTAACGTATCGAGTAAAAATAAGATACCACCTATAATAACTAAAACGCCAGATATAATATAGAGCGCCGTAATTGTTTTACTATCTAAATCCTTAACTTTGGATATTATTGCTAGCGATGACGCTAACGCCAACATTAAAATACCCAACGCTATAGCTGTACCTAAAGCGGTCTTGGAATCAACGCCCAATTCACACATACCGTATATAACGCCAGCTATTATTATAAGTAGTACACCTACTGAAATCATACCTTTAATAGCTTCTTTAGACCCATTAGCGTACTTAGATGCTATCATCATGCCAGATATAGCAGCTGCCAGTATCGTCATAGCGCCAACGGCGCTGTATAATCGTTCTGGCTTTATTAAAGAAAATAGTAATATAGCTACAGTCACTACTCCTAGCATGGCAACTATTGCAAGTAAAGATTTTCTAGCATCGCTTTTAACTTCACCAGCTGCAACCATCAAACCTGATATTAAAATAGCGAATATTCCTATTACAGTTACACCTTTTTCCAACAGACGTGTCGGTACAAAACCTATCGCTACAGCCAAAGCACCCATTAAAAACATAGAGAAGGTAACTAATAATATAGTACCACCTATTGATAAAGCACTACCTTTAACATCGCCCATGAAATGATTTACTGCTATTAACGCTGACACTAATGCGGCAAATATCCATAAAACACCTATACCTCGTTCTAAGTTTTTGTCACTTATTTTAGATATAGCCTTTATAACCAAGGTCATTACTCCGAACGCGATAGCTATGTATAATATCATTTTACCGACATTACTGTATGCTCGTTTCGAACCGGCACTATTAGAATTAAGGAAATCAATAACGCCTTGAACTACCATTAAAGCTATCACAAGGCCAGTAAATTTCTTTAATGCATTTATTCCTCGGCTTGTCTCTTTTTCGGGTATACTACCTGCGTATTTTACAACTTTGGCCATGACTAAAAACGCTACGGATATGTACATCATGTTCTTCCCGGCGTTGTTCATTGACTTACACAGTGCGTTAATGGCCATCATCTGTATAACCATCCATTTAAAGGCGTTTAATGTGACTAAACCTTTAAATATCGTATCAGAATCCATTTTTCCTACGGATTTCATAACGTTAGCCATTATTAAAAATGAAATCGCTATGTATACCATAGTTTTTCCAGCGCCATTGACTTTATTAGATATAGCCGATAACGGTATTAATGTTAAAGCAATAAGCCATAAAGCACCCATCATAACTATTGCTTGAGCTACGTTCTCTTGTTTTATACTAGCTAATATCGTAAACGCCAAAGCCATCAGGAAGAAACTGGCGGCTATACCTATAAGATTTAATACTGTGTCGTTTATAATCTTTTTATCTTTATCGATTTTATTAAACGATGACGATTTTTTGTCTAAAAAGTACATTAACGTCACAAGGGCTGCTAATATGATGGTTATAATTTCAATAACTGTAATTGCACGTTTCAAACCATCATCATCGATTTTAGATAAAAGAAATATAGATGCTGCTATTAAAGCGATGCTAATTGCTATAGAATATATCATCTGAGTTACAGCTTTTATTTTTTTAGCTTTTCCTAACTCAGTCATTAAGTTATTAATTCCGATTGATAAATTGTTTGCAGCTTTTGTTAAAATAGTTAACGGATTGTTAGATACTATTTCAGATATTTTATCTAACGTTGAATCTAATTTTCCAACTCCTTTAGCTAACGAAATCGCTAATCCTCCGAAAATAATAGTACCCCATGGAATTTTAGAAAAAAACTCCAGAATTTTAGGCATGTTAGTTATTAAATATTTAACGCCTGATACTGTTAAATTTTTCAGAGTAGTTATAGCCTTGCCTACGAACTTAGTAACGGCCTCTACAGTGGTCATAGTAGCATTGCCTATACCAACTGCAAATCCTTCACCAGTCAATTCGCCGTATTCCATAGGAACTCTAGCAGGCGAATGTATTCCTAAAATCTCCCGTAAAGTCGATAATATAGTGTTTGCTAAAAGTCCTACAACTTCTTTAACTTTAACAATACCACTTTTTAATCCGTTTACCAAACCAGATATTATGTATTCTGGTATATTATCTGTGTTTTTTAATCCATCAATCCATTTTGAAGTTTTATCTATTAACTCGGATATTACACTTCCGACTTTAGTTAAAATACTTCTTAAAACACTGCTGTTTTTTATCCAATCAACTACCTTTGTAACTACTTTTTCTATAAAGTATGCTACACCTTGTAAAATAGTACCTAAACCGGACGCGATTTTATTTAATAAATTGTTTTCTTTAGCCCAATTATAGATTGACTTAGCAGCGTCGATTATGAGTTTTATTATCGGTGTTAATATTCGTTTTATTCCGTTTAAAATTCCGGAGCTCTTTAAAGTATTTTTTATCCAGTTCCTAACCGCTACTATTGCGTCGCCCAACGCAGCGGTTACATCTAAAACTTTTAAGCCAAATGTCTCAAAAATAAAACGAATGGCTTTCATCGCTAGTGAAACACCTCCACCAACGACTATTCTAATTAAATCTAATACCGCGAATAACCCGTTGAACGTTCGCGTTATCTTGTCTGATACTTCTTCTGTAATTTGTAGCTCAGAAGTTAACTTTCTAAACCCAGCAATAAGATTGAAAACCGGATTTACATTGTCTAAGCTACCGAAGACATTATTCCACGATTTGGCAATTGATTTGCCGAGACTTTTTATTATTTTAACTATGTTGGACAGACTGTCTAATAATAAACTCGACATAGACAGAAGACTATGGTCTTTGACTACATCGTCTACAGAATATCCAGCTTTATTAGCGTATATACTTAATTGTGCCATTGCGTCAGATAAGCCAGAAACAGACGTTTTTGTAGCTGCGTAGTTTCTTTTTGTTAACGCTAATGTGTTGTTGCTTAAATTTATTACTTGGTTGCTATCAGAAACGTTATTAGTTAAATCATCAATTGTATTAGATAACTGTTCTGCATGTCTATACGTAGAACCAAGTGTTTCGTTTACTCCATTTTGAACTGCTACCCAGTTATAGCCCGCGTTAGTTAGTTTGTCCCAACGTTTAGCACCAACATCCCATTTTCCATTAATAACTTCGTTTATAACGTCCGAAGCGTTAGTCATTATTTTAGATGTTGATTGTACCTTAGTCCCTATATCATCAAATGTCTGCTTAACCGCTGTGAACGGTTTTAGGATTTTAGAAGCTATACTTGAAAAATCTATTTTATTAATTATAGATGTTGCCCAGTTTATAGCTTTGATGGCTATATCGACTATTTTAGAGATTGTCGGAGCCAACGTGTCTTTTAATTCGTTTGTTTTTACCCTAAGAGCATTAAATAATTGAACTAATGCACCGTTTTGTTCAATCAGCGGGGAATAGAATAAAGCACCTATTCTTCCTAACGCAGATTTTACGTTTGATAAGGCACCAGTCATCGTTTCGTTAGCTTTCTTAGCATGTTCTCCGAATGCGGAATCCATAGCTTGAGAAAACATATCGAAACTGATTTGACCTTTTGATACCATATCTCTAACAGCGGCTTCTGTCAATCCAAATTCTTCAGCTAACGTAGCTGCCGCGTTCATACCTCTGCCAGACAATTGTAATAACTGGTCTCCCATCAATCGTCCTTGACCAGCAACCTGCGTAAATATCCTGCCGATATCTTCATACGATGAATTTGTCATGGCTGCAACACCAGCTATACCTCGTAAAGCAGTAAACATCTGGTCTCCAGCTTTAACGTTTGATGCTGCTAACTGAGAAGCTACTTTAGCTGCTGCATCCAATCCATATGCTGTTCCATCGACAGATTTACTAACGTCGTTCATTATTTCCGAAACTTTTTCTTCGTCTTTTAATAAACCTTGTAACTGGAAGTGTGCATTTTCAAGGTTTTCTGCTCGACGTTTACCGCCTTCTGTTACACTTTTAAGTGCGGCGTCGATTCCTTTTATAGCATATTTTATAGCTATAAAAGTCTTCACTTCAGTTCCGATTTTTGTTATATAAGAATATAAATTGGATATATCTTTGGACAATTTTGTGGTATCCAAAGTCCGTTGTAATTTATCTAATGTGTTTATAGTTACCTTGGCATTCTTTTCAAACGACGCATTATCGAACTTCATCGATAATATTCTTTCGTCTACTCCTTTGCCGCTCATAAATATTTCACCTCCGACCAGACAGCGTCTACCAGCTCTTCAAACACCGGCTTTAGGGCTGGATTAATATAATCTACTCCTTCAACCCATCCGCCGTTTCCAGTGGCATGTCCTGTTTGTAATATTATCGCTATGTTAACGTAATTGTGTATATTAGAGTTATGAAATATCAAAGAATATTTACCTCTATTGTCGGTCTCTATTGTATAGTACCATGACTTAGACGTTAAACCGGTGTCTTTTGGTGTATACTTTTCTAAATTTTGTACACCAATTTTTCCGTATTTCTCCAGAACACTTATTTTTATAATATCTGACAACGAGTATAATAATTTTTTAGACTTTTTAAAATTACCACGACTATCTATTTTGATTATTTGTGCCATATGTTTAACCCGATGAATGTAATTTAGCTTTTCTAGCTTCGTTCAATCTAGCTCTATCTACTAACTGTGACCTAGTCAGATTTCTCTTACCTTTCGAGTTGTTATTCTTAATCTGAAATACTTTAAGTAAACTTAACAATCTATTCAGATGCCATTTTTCACACTCTTTAGGTATGCCACACGAGAACATCATATAGTATATTAATTCTGACGTCATAGGCTCGTTTGATGAAGAACCTCCTCGTCTTAATGAGTTTTCGTCAAAGTAAGTGGCGCTCATTGGGTCTTGGATGTACTCGTTTATCTCCTGTTGATTTTTCTCCGTCAATAATAAATAGGCGGAATCGTCGGTACACTTAATCGTCATGCATTTTATATAGTAGAGCATCTCTTCACTAGTTTTCTTTTGCTTTGACAAAAAAGTTTTATGGTACCGACTTTCCCACCTTGAGACAGAGACAAGAGAATGTTCTAAGGTTAAACTTATTTCATTGTGATAAAGGAAAGTATTTGTTCGTTCGTCCCAATATTCCGCTGCGGGAATTTTTATTGTTAACATTCTCTTACCTCTTATGTTATATTAGTTGTTAGCCATATCTTCCTTGGCTTTTCTTACAGCGTCTGCAATATTCCTAGGAAGAATCTGGTCTACAAAGCGTGCTGCTTCATCAGCGTCCGTAAGAAGCATCATGTAATATACAGAATAAGCTTCGGACTGTCTGAACTCTTCTCTAATCTTATCAGTCTTCTCGAAACGCTTACCATCGTCAGATTTAACACCGTATGCCATCATGAGAAGTTCATCGAAAATATAAGCGATTTCCTCAATGTCGTTAGAATCAACAATCCTCTTCAGATATTCCTGATATCCACCACCACGCTTAAACTGCATCTTTGTAAGTTCAGCTTCGTTAAGATTAAAATAGAGCTTAGTCTTACAATCCAATCCGTTATAATCTTTGTATTCGATTTCTTTAATATACATATTTGTTTACCTCCATTTTGAATTGTTTAAAATATTATTCTCCGTCAGGAGTCATAAGAGTCTTCACTTCGTCGGGAAGAGGAAGTCTGGGTGCTACGCCATCACTCCCATTGGTCTGAGTGGAGTCTTTACCATAAAGAATAGTTTCAAGAGCAGCAAGCTTATTCTTGTCGCACTTGGTAGAATCAATAGTGATACAAGATGTAGGCTTGAAACCATTCACTGATACAGGGGTCGTAGAAAGTTCCCAAGAAAACGTATTTGCTTCGGGGGAATCACTGATAGTGGAATAAGCCCTCTCGGAGGGAGATGCCTTACATCCATAGATAAGATGCAGCTTATAACCATAATCGTTACCATCAGTATCATTACCCAAAACAGTACGGTACGAAAGACCAAACGTCTCCCTCTTCTGCTGACCGATACTTACACCAGTAACAAGGTCTGCAGTACCGTCACATTTTTCGAATTCAGAAGGATAAGTATATGCTTCAATTGTAGCACCGAATTCTTCATTACTAATAAGATTCAAATACTTAATATCGTCAGCATAAAGTGCAGTGCTCTCAGCACCAGAAGGGGATTCGGTGATTGCCGTTACACCATTCCAAGCGCATCCGTCATTGTAAACGCCAGCTGTCTGAGTATAGAGAACTACGTTCTTAACACCAGTCTCATAGAAACGTTCCGAAGCCTTGTCCCATACAATCTTATTCTTACTCATAATTTTATCTCCTTTTTACCAATAAATATAAAGTACCCAATGATTCAAATTGTCAGCTGGATAAAATCTGACAAAACTCGCGTATTCGAAACTGTCTAGTATTTTATCACATATTTTAGAATCTGGGTTTCTGTCAATGATGATTACAGAATATCTTTTGAATTGTTTATAGTTTATTCCATCTGCGTGCGAAATATCAATATCGTCGATTGAGTAACGAATAGCGGGATATTTCATCAATACATCTGGGGGAGATTGAAAGTAAACATTTTTAGATTGTAAAATTTCTTCAAATTTATTATGTAAACTAATCCTGTCCATTATACAATCCCCCACAAGTTATAGTTACTCTTGGAGATGTGGTGACATCCACATTAGTAACTTTCCATTTTGATTTTTTCCAGACTATATAGGAAATTCTGTGAAAATACTCCCAGAAGTATTTGTCCGGGATGAAATTTATACTAAAAGATATGTCTAGCTCGTCATTAAAATCGTTAGTGCTTTTCGAATTCAAGTATTTTTTAACAAAATTTCCAGTATAAGTCTTTTCTACTACTTCTTCGCCCCATACACCGGGAGAGGTTTCGACGTAATTGCCGAAACCTATTTTTCCACAAAATTTCATAAATGTTTTAGTCCTTTATAAATGCTTTTAGTCTGCGACGCTAGATAAATCAATCGGTGTCATAGTGTTATTATCTCCAGTAACTGCAATGCATATTATCTTTGCAATCTTAGTTTCAGAATTTTCAGATAAAGCAATAGGATAAGCCATGGCGTTAATACTACTACAGACGACAACACATCCCTTCATAAAAGCATTCTTAAGTTCGGAAGTGGTACACTGCATTGTACACGCAGAATCCGAATAAACGTTTTTAACTTTGTTGAGATTGTTACTGGAGTAAAGAATAATATTAGCACAGTTCTTATCTTCTGCTCGATTGTAAATCCTATCCATGTGAGTTACCTCATATATTTCATAAATGTTTTAGTCCGCGACGCTTACGAGAGTTGCCGTTGCTGCAGAACCAGACGTACTACCAGCTTTAGCATACGTCAAAGTAGCAACCTTAGAAGCAATACTTAAAGAAACAGGATAATACACACTGTCACTACCAATGGCGACAATGCATCCCTTCATAAAAGCATTCTTAAGTTCGGAAGTAGTACACTGCATTGTGCACGCCGCATCAGAATATGCTTTAGTGTCACTAGCCTTACCATATACGATAATGTTAGCGCTGTTCTTATCTTCTGCTCGGTTATAAATTCTATCCATAAATATTACCTCATTATACGTGTCATTACTTACATTTTTCTTTCTCGATAGAGTTCGACTGCGATAGCACTATGCGGTTTCACGAGTGCTCCGCTGATACGGGTTTCTATCAGATACTTGTTCTGGTTATAATCAATGTCGAAATCTTCGAACATGTTAATCGAACCGCCCTTGTCAGCACCTACCTTGTAATCCTTAAGGTTTACAATAATACCCATGAGAGGCTTACCGGTAGCGCCGTTCATGTTTTCCATGACAGGCACAGTAACAATCTTAGATACGCGAAGAGCAGTAGCGAGCTTATCTACGCTATCATAGATTACACGACCATTCTTATCTTCCATAAGGAGGCAGTCGGTGATGCAGTCTTCAGTGGTGTAGAGAACCGGATTACCAGAACCTTTATAGTCTTTACGAGTCTTAATAATGGTTCGAATAAATTCCTTAGCTACATCATCGGAAGTAGCTGACTGTTCGACGTTTACCTTAGCCTTAATGGTATACAGGTCATTATCGTTATAAATAGGACGAAGGTTCTGTTCATTAATATGATTTGGATCGTCTACAAGGCGACCATCACCAACCAAAATTGCCCTAGCAATTTCTTCGTCAAGCATAGTACGCATTTCAGACTTAATAAACGATACAACATCGAAATCAGTGATATCAATGATATCGTCACGGTCGAGCTTCTGCTTTTTGTAAATAGTAACGGGCGTGGTTACCCTGCGAAGAGTAGTAATAACTTCTTCCATTTTGAGGTTTCCCTTCATATAACCCTTAGCACGAGCCTCATCAGCAGTGATGTCAGCAACAATGCTCTTAATCCTAGAGAACGGGCTGTGACTTACAGAACTCATAACCTGATTAACCCAATCAGTATCACGCTTGATTAACTCAGGCGTGGGGGTAGCATTCTTTGCGTCAGGAAACAGATAGTCAATATTGCTGATACCATATTCGTCTGCATGCTGAAGGTACGACTTCTTGAGAGAACCCATACTCTGTGCGTCGTTAATAATAGTATTTAACGCAGTATGAATAAGTTCGTCGTTTGCGTTGTTTGTTTCCGGATTACTGTTTTTTTCGAAAAGATTCTTCATCGATTCATTATCTCCTTCTGAATGATTAATTTTGTCTTCGTTATCTTTTTTATTATTTTCTGTGTCTGTTTTTTTATCGTTTTTATCGTCGTTGAGTTCGCCAGACATAGCAAGGCCAATCAATGCGTAAAACACTTTTAACTGCTCGTCATTAAAGGTTTTAATGACATCTTCAACAGTTCGATTGTCGGAGTCAGGATTATTATCCGGTTTAGTTTCCGGTTTGTTATTTTCGTTGTCGTCGGCATGAGACAACTCAATACCTTCGACACCAGAATAAATAATCGCTTCCGAATCCATACCATCACTGTGCATAATAACATCATCAATCTTAGCACCCGGATTAGCTCCAGCTAAGACCAAAGATACTTCTCTGATATTTCCATGTCGTACACAACCGTCATTTTCCTGCAGCTGATTCGCATAAATCGACAGAGAAGTAATGTCACCGTGCTGAACCAGTGCTTTTCCTCGCTGACCGTCATTAGTATCGTTAAAGCTACAATACGCATATACACCCTCATTAGGAACGTTCTTAAGCATAGCATGGCCTAAAACGCGACTGGGGTCTTGATGGTCATGATTCCATACGAGGGGTACTTTATCGTTATCATTATCAGCAAACGCGTTGTTGAGAATGATTCTACCATCAGTACACCTTACGTTAGACTTAGATGCCCAACCACTAAAATCATATGTTATTCCCATTTATTTTATCTCCATTTTGATTTTGTTCTTTATTTAAATTAATATTTTCGTTTACAGTTTCCGTTTCTTTAGGCTGAGAAATATTCGGATTAACAAGTTTATCGTCCTTACTATCACCGGTAGGCTTAAATCCTATTATCTGTCGAATCTCGTTAGATGTCATTATCTCGTTTCGTTTCATAGTATCTGATATAGACGCTATCTTATCTACCGTAACTAATTTAAACGGGTCTCTAAAGAATTCTATACTTTGATGTTGAGACCGAGCAGTTTTTGTCAAAAACTTACGCTTCATTTCGTTTGTGAACGCTGATATTATAGGTTCAACAACGCGAGTATAATAATTCAACATCATTATTTCATCAGCTCTTCCGTTAAGTATATCTTCTGTTATACCTAATTGAGAGTAAAACGTGTCGGTTAGATACTTTATCTGTTCTGGTAAGTTATTCTCAAGTGACCGATTCAATTGTGTCACTTTTTCACTCGAATCTATGTAACCTATACCATATCTAGAACCAACAAGTTGCTTTTCTATAGACTCAAGACGCTCTTGCGCTCTCTGTTCCATAAGATTTGTTCTTGTACTAAACGGTAACTGTATAATCAAGTTAAGTTTTCCTCGACTCTGTTCTTCATCGAACGCGTCAAGTAGACTTAACTTTCTATTTAATCTACTGATAGTAGAGTTAGGTTCATTCATTATTGAATAAAATGGATTCTCCACTATGCATGTCGAATTCTTAGGCACAACAACATCATACCTTTTACCGTCTTCTTCATTATACACGGACACTTTCACATGCATCGGGTACCATTCTAAGATTTTACCAACTCTTAGATTGTATATATCGTACGATTCAGTATTAAAAATATCATCGTTAGTCAAGGTAGGAACTAATGAAACGCTGCCATTATACAGCATAGTTTCCACAGCGTCTTGTATCAAATATCTACCGGTTTGGTCGATATTTGCGCTTAAATTGAGGCATTCGTCAAGCGGACTGTGAATTATTTCTTTAAAACGACCCATCTCATCTAGCTTAACATGGTGAATGTTTACGTATGACACATCCATAGCTATCTTAGTGTAAATAGACGTTTGTAAATTCTTTATGCCATATTGGTACCCGTATAATCTATCTGACCTAACGGATGAACTCATACCGATATCGCGGTATTCAATAGTGGGGTCTCTATTTTTAAAAACCGACCACACGTTTTTTAATTTACTTAGAATTCCCATATAACTCCATTTTGATTTTTACAATTTTATCTTATTTGTCATCAGAGAAATAAACGATATGTTCTTTCTTTTATAAGTTCATATCGTTCGTTATCAGCAGTAGGAATCTCTACAGAATGCATTATAAGAATGTCTCTTAACCAACGTGCATGAGTAAACTCATCTTTAGACATCTCGAAAAAACCCTTCGCCTTTTTACTAAACGCAACATCTGCTCTCATTTTAGAACCGAGTTCATAATATTTATCGGAATCACTTAGTTCTTCTTGAAAGTCCTTAAGTATAGATTTAGTATCAATTTCCATATTGTTATCTCCTATTCAATCATGTATTTATACAAAGTATCTATATCGTTATTCTTCAGAGTCACACCGATTTCGGTTTTATAAAATCTGCAATGGAATCGCCTCTTTTCAAAGAATTCGACTCTAACCAAATAGTTTATTAATCGAACATGTCTCTGTGAAGTTTAAAACTTACAAATGCGTCGAGCAAAGCTGCTACGGCGTCAATTTTTTCGTCGTTTCTCTTTTTAGTGAGTTTTCTGTTTTTGTTAGTATCCTCCATAACGATACAATTACCCATACAAAATTGCATGATGTTTTGGTCGAAATGTAGTAACCGACCTTCAGCTAATTTCTTTATTTCCCCTAACGGTACGGATTCTGTTTTAAAACCTTGTATAACTTTTTCTATACCGTATGGCCCAAAATCTCGTTCCCATTTTTCTACGAATGTTCCTGCGTTAAACGGGTCATATCCTAAGCATCGAACATCCAATTGTTGGTCAATTATGTATTGATACAATTCTTCGTACACATAACTTAAATCCAAAATCGTGCCATTTGTAACAATTAAACTACCTTCATCGATAAAAGTCTCATAGGTACTTCTAAGTGCTAATGGTAATTTATACAAGGTTTGTTCGGTTATGTAGTTACGTGTTTTTATGCCATAGTTCTCGTTTCCCATCGGGAACAGGAAAGTGAAAGAGCAGAAATCATCGCCTCTAGATAAGTCCGCGCCTAATGCACACGGAAGTTGTCTATAGTCGCTAACTATATTCGATTTCAACGTTTCTTCGTAAGTAAAGAAATAGGTATATCCTTCCATTGGTAAGCCAAAACGTTTAGCAAGTATTTCGTTTCTTACTGATGGGTTATTTTCTGCGCGTTCAACGTCTAACTGATATGTTTCATAAGAAACAGTCAAACCGATATTAGGATTAGCTTTCACCCACATTTCAGGATGAGAAACTTCTGCGACATCGTCAAGTTTATACCACCATATAGACACATGCGGATTGTAGTATTCGCCTTTTAAAATTCGCATTAACTCCATTTTGATTGTATCGCCCGGACCGTTCCTAACATTTCCTTCTGACGACGTAGCTACAATAACATAATCGTTATTTTTAGATGAACCTTGCTCTACAGCAGCAACAACATCTTCTCTTATGTCGCACGACAACCATTCATCTATTGTATTAACTGAACTTCTTAGACCTTGAAGTTTGTCTATAGACATAGGATACACTTCTAATGTAGAACCGTTTAATCTGTTCTCTATTCCCTTTTTAGTAGACGCTAATTTTTGTCTGGTCTCTGGGTCTCCGGTTGTATTATACTTAGAACCGATTGTCAATACCTTGAAGACAGGTCCTCGTTTTCGCAAAATAGCAGTTTTTAAAGGACCAAGTACTTCTTCTGCTTGTCGCATCGTGTATGCTACAGTAACTTGTTTAGACGCTTTTTTATTTACAGTTAGAAAGTATGCTTGTATACATGTATCGTACAATGTCTTAGATGCACCTCGTCCTACTATAAGGTATTGCTTGCTGCGTAGTCGTTTTTTAATGCGTTTGTTAACATATCGACCTCCGCCAGACCCGTCTGGTACATAAACACTTTTTGTTATATAGTAATACCAGCCGAGTAAATCTTCAGCCCATAGTTTAAATGAGTCTAATAAATGTAAATCTTCTCCATCAGTTAAAGTTAATTCATTTTCACAAAAAAATATAAATCCTTCAACAATACTATCGTCATAGTAATAGTTTGGATTCTGTATTAACTCGTCTATGCGGTTCATCTGCATTTCGACTTGCTTGTTTACAAAAATTTCTCCTCGTATTACTTTTTGTCTAAACATAGAATAATACTTTGGAGCGGCAACATTTGATAACATTCTTATAGTTCCTTTTTATTACGTTTTAGCCGGTAGCATTAACTGTTTAGAATCAATTTTATTAAAATAGTCGATTAAAATGTCATTTATTTCATCGAACGATTTATCGAAGTCTAAATCGTTTATATTTTTGTCTTTCATATTATTAACAGTCTTCTTAGCTTTATCAGCTGCTTTTTTAATATCATTTTTAATCTCTTTATTAACTGATTTAGAACCTCCAGTTAGCGTTTCAATAATAGGTGATATTGCTTTTCCGATTATTTTCTGACCGCCAGCTTTAATCGGAGGAGCAACTATGTCTTTTAAGAACCATCCGCCAAGCTTAGACAGTGCGCTTTTTTTAGCAATCGGCGCATATCTCTGTATATCCCATATCTTCTTGTTCAGCAATAAATCTTCTTCTTCTTTTAAGTCTTTTAACTTTTTGTTCTCTATTATTAATTTTATTGCTTTTCGATTACTATCCGGCTTCTTATTTATTTTATCTATTCGTTTTTTAACAGCTAACTGTTCTTTGTAATTTTGGCCTATCCTACGTCTGCCAGCAGAGGTTAAAGACCCGTCATAATTCTGATATCGTCTAACACCCCATCTTTGTCCTTTTATGCCGTGATGTTGTAAAATATCATTTGTAAAATCTACGCTCCAAGCAACTGCCTTTTTCTTAGCTTTTTCACGCCATTCTATGGCCGCTTTAGCAGCTTTCCGTTCTTCACCTCTAGAAATACTATCGATAGAATCGGTTTTCAAAAGATTTCTATCGAATATTATCAAGGGGTCATAACCTTCTTTTACTTGTCCGTAACGCCCTCCGATAGACGCCTCGTCCGCCATAGCATTATATCCCATTTTAGATAATCTACTTATAACTTCATCTTTAAGCTTGGTATTTAATCCAAACGTTTGCGCGGCATAAAATGCCAATTGGTCAGCATTCATACCTTTATAAACGTTGTGTATTTGCTCATCTACAAATTTTTTGGCTTTGTTTTCATAATTATATTTAACAAGGTCGCTAAGCATACGACTACCAAAGAGCATTAAACTTCTATTCCAAACTATATCATGCAGTGTTTTATTTTTATCTTCATTTATTACATCTGAAATTACTTTCGATTGAGTCTGACGGCTTGGTATTTTTAAGTCTTTCTTTAAAGTAAACTTATACTCGTAAGAATTATACGAATAAGCGGTATTTCTAACCCATCCGCCCTTATACAAATTCCGTTCTGGGTCTAAATATGTTACATAAACAGAACCATTTTGATTTTCGTTTGGATTCACAGACGTGCGATACATTTTCGTACCAGCCGGTATAGAACGTTCTTCCGTTAAGAATTCTCGACTTTCAATTTTGTTAGCCGATTTATTAACTTCTTTTCCATACCGTTCTCGTCCTTCAGCAGTCCACGACCCATCTGGATTCTGGTATCGTCTAACACCCCATCTTTGTCCAATTATACCATGATGTTGTAACTCATATCCCATAAATTAATTCTCCATTCCTAATCGGAATTCTAATTCCCGAATTAAATTTTCATATGACGATAAGGTCGATGAAGACGGAGGGTCGAACAATATTTTAACACGAGCATATATGTATGTTTTTAAAGATTGGAACGATGACACTTTATCCTTTAATAAATCAGACCAACTTGTAGTTTTATCGGTGATATAGAAATCGTAATCTATGGCACCAACTTGTTTTAACGTTATAAAACAAGTATTTATGTATGTTACCAATTCCTCGTCAAAGCAGTCATCGTCCAAGTCTATCTCTAACATATTTTTTATAGTTGTTAATATACTTTCTTCCATGTAATCACCATAATTTAGTATCATCCTTAAATCTAGGCGTGTATTCAAAAGAACCGTTGTCTCTGGAATAATGTATTAAATTATGCGTATTGTATCGAACACAGACTAAATTGTTCATGTCTATAAGTTTAGGACTATGATTGATTATATCATCATAAGTAATCGGAACTATATGATGTATCATTATTCGGTCATGCTTGGTATTTATGTCATAACCTTCTAAAGCCATATCGCATCCATTGTCACGTATGATAACATTTCTTCTAATCTTCTTCCATTCTTCTGACATGTAAAATTTTTGATTAAAATATCTATTTCCGCCGAAAGTGTTTTCACAAACATTAGAAAACAAACGTAAATAGTCAAGTCTTTCGTCAAACGTTTTTAATACTATTAATTCGTTATAGTTCTTCATCTTCGCCTGAATATTTCGTGAAAGCTTCAATAGCTTTCAAATATAATTCTTTGTCTTCCCTAGAATCGTTTATGGCGTTTGTCTTGGCTGCTTTGAGTGCATTGTCTGCCTTCAGCGATTCCAACTCAAGCTGATATTTAACCGTAGCCAGTCTCAGATAATGAGTTATTATCTGAGAAGAGGCAGTTCCTTCTATAAGCTGTTTTTCAGCAGCATCCATCGCCAAAGATATCAAATGGTTTTCTTTTCCTTCTTGGGTTAAAAAGCTAGCTTTTTTATTAGCCAATATTACCGCCTCCTCCCATTTTGATTTTTAAATTTTTATTTAACGTGAGTTGGCTATCTTAACTGATAGGATAACCGACCCATTTGTCGAATTTACGAGCGCTCTCTCTGTTACGACGTCGAACAGTCTTGTCTCTGGCTCCATTCCTCCATATATCAGATAAATATTTTGCGTCTTTATCTGATATAGGCAAAGCTTTATGGAAAGATACATCGTTATTATTAAAAAGTATTATAGACTCAACGAAATTTTGTCTTTTGTTATCGCTACCGAATTTTACATCAAAATCGTCGATGATAGCATTATAACCTTGGTCGCTTAAGTTTTTAAAGAAAGCGCGCTTAGCTTTCGAATCTTCCATGAAAGTTCCTACGAATGAAATGTATGCTCTATCTAAGGCGTCGTCTTTTTCAATGTTTTTAACTTCATTTAAAAACTCTTTAACTAATTTATTTCTATAGACTTTTTCGCCTTTATCGATACCGGGTTCATCAGCTTTATACATCTCTTTAGCAGCATCTTTAACCTTTAAACCGTCAAACGATTTAATAAACGCGTCCATTACTTTCTCATAAGAAGGTATAATTACATTCTTATTTAATTTCATCGTTGCTATTTCACCGGTGTCATGATTTACCATTTCGACATGCAATCCAGCGCCATCTAGTCCAGCACTAGCAGAAGCATAATTAAAAGCGTCAATTTTGTCGAGAGTAACATACATTCTGCGACCCGGTTCCTTGGTATGAAATTGTCCTTTTTGTTGAACTCGATATACTTCGGTACCTTTATCGATTTTTATATCATTGTCTCTATCTTGTCCGAGAAACTTTCCGTGTTTTCCTTTAGGATAAGGTTGATAACGTCTAATACCCCATTTTTGTCCTTTTACGCCATGGTGATATATCTCATTATTTGCACATATCATTTCTCATATATTTCACTTCGTTTTATACAAAGTTCCGATTAAATTAGCGCCATTAATTGTGAGCTTAGTTTCAACTTTCGACGGAACGATATTAGTGAAGTTAGCGTGGTTATTCACAAACATATTAAGAGCATAATCAGTTTTACGTCCATACTTACCGTCTTCTAAGAGAGGTTTTCCGTTCATGTCATGATAATGCATATCATTCAGAAACTTCTGAAGTTTCTTTACGTCTTCGCAACTAATAAGTCCTTCTTTTCCAAAAATAATAGGTTCCATATTGTTCTCCTTCCCATAATCATAGTACCCTATATTCATATCTACATCTCCGATGATGCCTGTTACTTTTCCGACACCATACTGCCAAATTTTGTAATCACCGGTGTATTTCGGTTTACCTGTAGTATATTCAGCCAGCCAAATATCATATTTCTTTACTACTTCAGCTGGAATCATATGCATAAGCCAATATCGAGAGCTGTACAGCATTGGTATGTATTTACCATCTGCATCTGATAAGATGGTTTGACAAAACGCGTCAATAATCTTACCTCTCATTGCGAGACTCATATCTTCGAAGTGTTTAGACTCAAAGTCAAACACAACAGGGTATGTTAACTTATACTGTGAACATTCTTTAATTACCCTTTTTGCCTCAGCTACAGCGTCATCTAATGTTTTCGCTTTACTATAGACATACACACCAACCGGAATATCATTTTCTATAGCATTTCGCATGTTAGTGTGAAAACACTCGTCTACTCTACTTTTACCTTGTAAACACTTGATGAAGGCGAAATCTATTCCATATTCTTTTACCGCCTTCCAATTAATGTTACCTTGATAATGAGATACGTCGATACCGTTTAGTTTTGTCATAAATATCAATCCTCATAAATAATTGCTAAACCATAAGCCTTCGCGATTTCATGTTCAATTTTGCAGCCCCTAGCTGTTTCCCATCCTTTTACAAAATATACAGCGTCACACTTAGACATTACATCTAATGATTTAGCTAAGTATGCTACGGGTGTATGTTTAGTATCATCTGTGATGAAACCATCGTCAGTGAAAAAATTATCAATCACATCATAACCAAACGTTTCTAATGTGTGAATAGCCTTTTCTCTAGCCTCGACGATTTTCTCACTAGAGAGGTCTTTCATCGGTTGCGAAATCATTATTGTTCGTTTCATTGGGTTTAGTCTCCTTTGTCATATTTCATATTTTCATTCGGTCGTTATATCTTAACTAAAAACCTTTCATCGTCAAAAGTTGCAGGGATTCCGTCCGCAACGGCAAGCGCAACGTCAACGCCGTTGGTGTAGTGATAACCCTTAGCAACACGGATTCCCGCAAACCACTCAAAAGGCTTTGCAACAGTACCGACAGCATCGGGGTCGGGTACAAGCTCCCACGCAAACCCCGCAATTCCTCTGTATATCAGCTTCCATTTGAAACCGATTTTTGGCGGTACGGTCGGAGTGTGCGCCATCGGGATTGATTCGATATAAACACGCAATTTATCTCCAAACCCCTCTGACGTGATTTGCTGTTGTGCCGTAATTGCCGCTTCCTGATATGCCGTTACCTCATCGGGGGTCATATCGATTATTTGTCCGTTAACACATTTCTTCATGCTTTTACCCCATAAACAACCATTTGTGCACCAGCTTTTATTTCTCCTGCGGAGTGTGTCCAATAAAGACTTTTTATGCCTTGTGAGAGGTCTCCTTCTCCGAGGTGTGCATACAAGTCATTTACATAATTATCAAAAAGGCTATCTCCCCATCCGGCATGGAGACCTTGAGGATTCCACACTCTGGCAACGGAGCATCGTCCGTGATACCAGTTATCAGAGCTGTTAGGCGCAGGATACGGAGATGAGCTAAATTCGCCAATAATCGTATATTTCCCCGCGTTAGCATATGGTGCGTTAAATATATACGAGACATCACGACCTGCTGGCAGGGTTTTCGTATTCGGGTATACCCATACCTGGCATGCGGCAGTGGATTCCCCCAAAAAAATTGCACGGATTTTCTTGTAATTCCCGCCGAAAGACTGATATATTGCAGTTGTGTTTTCGGTTGTCGTAACTTGGCAAACCTTTTCCCACACTTCGGTGTCCCCCGCCGCCATGTCAACGGCTTCCCACGCAGTCGGTTTTCCGTCAGCGTCAACGGCTTTAACCTTGATGGTCTGTCCAACAGTCGCTCCTGTCACGTTGAGGGAGATGTCAGTGCCACTTGGAATGCCAATGTCTTGCAAAGCATCATACACGGCTTTTGCTGTCGGTACATTTTCGTTTGTCGATTCTGCGTTTACTTCAGTGGTTAAACTTACGCTATTTATTTTCAATAAAATCGATTCTAAAATATCACTATACTCTTCTTCAATGTGTGAGTTAGTTTCAAGTCCTCTCTTTATAGATGCCTTAGCAACAGTTGTGTTCCATTCTTTTTCTATTATACCAGTCTCAGTTACCTGTCTAGCACAAAATATAAATAAACAGTTGCCTCTACCAGCAGTTACTTTACCTTTCAATTTCCAAGTAAATGTTATGTTATCGCCATCCGCTAAAATATCATCTATCAAATACGAATCTCGGTAACCTTTAGCATTCATATAGTTAATTCTGCATATGCATTTAGTTAAATCGAGATTGTCGCCAACTATTTTAGGACACGAGAACTCTATTCGTTGTGTATTTTTGTCAAATTCAACACCAAAACACTCAGAATTGTCTAAAAATATAATTTCTCTGGTATTTGAATCAATAGAACATTTCATTTTTAACCTCGTTTACATATTTCTTATAATATTTTACAACTACAGACAAGAATTTATACAAGGAGGAAGACTTTTATTATGCATTGGAGGAAGATACATAAGGTTTTTCTTGTCTGTATGTGTAAAATATCATAGAAACATGGTACTTTTTATACACTTTTTCGGTATTTTTTTGGAAAAATATCCCTCCGGAGATTTTTCTAGGAGCCGCCCGATGCAAGGAGGGGGGGTTGTTTTTCAGACCCCCCCCGGGGTGATACAAACGACGCTGTGGTGGGATAAGGATGCTTTTCAGTAGAAGAAAAAGTATTTGAAAGAAGAAAATAATGTATATGAACAGTTCTACTCCCGACGTTAGTAAACGAAACACTTTTGTTCGCGTAACACAGCGGTGTACCTATAAGATTAAGCTTTCTTCATACTAAATAAAATATTTTACCCCATAATGGTATACAGCGTCACAAAGAAATTGGCATTTAATTTTTAATTTTTTAAAAATTTTTAATTGTTTAAACGTTTTTCTTTTTAATTAATTCAAACAATAAACAATTCTTTTTGTTTTAATCAAACAAAACTATTTGCTAATTTGTTTTTGTTAATCGTTAAACGTTTAGCAAACTATGAAGTAAAAGACACTAGACTAATGAACCGTTTTCATCAAATAAAATTTCTGGAAATTCTTTCTGAACTTTCACATAAAAGTTAAAAGGGTCAGCATTTATTATTTGGTCGATGACAGATTCATTTATTCTTTCTGCTATAAAGTCTGGTAAACCAGATAGATTAGCATTATTCATATCTAATACCCTAGATACATAACCGCATGTATTATAGTGATGGAGGTTATCATATTGTAACCACTCATCGAAGTTATCGAATGGGTTCCATGGGTTATCGATAGTTGATAACCGAGAATATACCATATTTTAACCCCCCTTTATTATATTTGATACTGTAGATGTTGATATTCCAAAGCGTTTAGCAATTTCCTTTAGTGTATAATTGCTATTCGCCATGGCTCGAATAGCTGATTTACGGGCATCAGTGAGACCGTCATCGCCCTTGGGTCTAAGTTTTTCCCTTAGTACGTCAGGGTCAGAATTGTCTAATATTTTCTTGAGGTCGTTTTCCGATATAGCCCTATTTTTAATAGCTTCCCATTCCGGGTCTGATATTTTTATATTTCTATCGCTACGTTTTATAGACCCTACAAGACCCCTATATTTAACCATAGTATTCTGGGAGAGCTTTTTAAGGTCTTTCGTAGGCATATCATTACCACCGTGCTTGTCCTTATATGCTGTACGTATGCCTTCTATTTCTGAAGTGGCTAGACGGATAGCGGCACGCTCTCTAGGTCTGTTCAGGAGTGCTGAATCCAATTTTCTCTTAAGAGATTGTACCTCCTCTGCATATTTAGATGTAGCTATGGGGTCTCTTTTTGCTTTCTCGGAGAATACGGCATTTAGACGCGCCTGATTTGCTAGTGATTTTAGAGTAGACGCATAATCAGCGTATAGATTCTCCATTACAGTGTTAGATGTAGAGATTAAAGTCCTCGGGTCATCCGTAGCAGCCATTTTAGTAATTTTTGTTTTCTTCTCGACCTCTTTAACCGAGATTAATTCACCAGTTTTGGGGTCGTACTTTTTAAATGTTGCAATTTGGTCAGGGTCTTCCTGCCATATTAGAGAACCTTCAGGTCTTGATGGGTCGTACCAAGGTTTTCCTTTAACATTAACTTTAGGGGAACCTTTTCTACGAGGAACATACTCGACGCTTTTAGCTCTTGTTAACAAAGTAGAAGCGCCGCCTGTTTTTCCGTTATCTTTAATCTGATACTTGTCTTTTAAATCTTGTATATTATACTCGTAATAAGCAGCTTTGTAGTCCAACCCGTGTTTTTCTGCATCAATAACTACCATAGAGTATTTAACAGCACGTTCCAGCTCATCATCAGATGCTCCGAGAATCGTCATATCACTAATTAGATTAGTTGCTACACCCATTTGCTTTTGGGTATCAAGCATACCTTTAAACTTTACTCCGTTACGCTCATAAATCTTAGTGTCTCCAACTGTTTTAACCAAAGTACCTTGAAATTTGTCTTTGGGGTCGAATCCTTTCAGACCAGCTAACGGTGCAGTAGATAAGATGTTAATCTTTCCTTCTGGGTCGTTTGTCGGAATACACATTACAGTATCGCCATCAAAGTCAGCACCTGATAATCGTGCAGCAACTTCAGATGTTATACCAACAGCATCGATAGATGAAGGACCAATAACTTTTTCTCCTTCTTTATTGCGGTTATTAACTGTTAATATAGGTATTTCAAATGTTCCGCCATGAGGATACCTTACCAAAGCTAATTTAGTTCCGTTTTCATACCTAGGTGCATAAATTTCGTTGTTCCTAAGTGAATTTATAGGAAGGATTACGTTATAGTGTTGGTCAGGAAACGCTGCCGCCTGAAGTGTTTCAGATTGCTTATCACACGATTCAGCAAATTTATTTAAATAATATCGTTTGACTTCTGGTACATCATACGACATTATCTCAGCTAATTCATCTTTTTTATCAGCTATAGCTAAATCGATTTGTTTTTTAGCTAAATATTTTGGTTGTTTAGATAAAAACTGGCTAGGAACGGCTTTTTTCCATTCGTCCCAATCACCTTCTTCTCTAGTTTTATTAATAGGAGAAAGTTTCTTTTTACCGTCAGAATCTATGTATTCATACTGACCATCAGCTTTAATCAAAGCTCCGAACGGATTGTTAGGGTCGTCTTCTTTTATACTTTTTAATACTTCATCAAACGATTTATTTGATGATTTATTGGTGTTAAATATTACATCAACACCGTCAGGCATATCTTTACCATCAGCATAAACAGCCATTCCCTTAAGGTATTTGTCTTTACCTACAAGAATACGAACCTGTGAATACATAGAGTTTCCGAGAGATAAATCTTTAACGCCTCTTCTTATTTCGATTACACCATCTTTTTGAATACCTTTAAATCCATCAGGCCCAACATCGTCAGCATATCGAATCATAACTCGCTTTCTATCAAGAGAAGCAGGATATTGGGTTTTTCTAAATGTTTGTCCACCGTCGTCTGATGTATATTCCATTAACGACTTAACATTTCCCCAGTCATTAAATATTTCTCGATGTTCCGTGCCCGGCGGACATGCAACTTTCATCGTAGTAAATTTTTTTCTATTAGTAGGTTGTTCTACTCGTCCACCATAGATTTCATAACCTTTTGATTTAAGTATAGTCAAAGCTTGATTCATTTTTTCCTGACTTATTCCAAGCTCTCGACACACGTCGGTACCGACGTCAACCATACCAACTTCATCGATTCGATTCTTTATGAATTCAGCTGCATTTTTAGCCTGCAGCATCCTTCGTTTAGAATCAGCGTCGAACAAAGATTTAACTGTCGATAACGGTATTCCAGTCTTTCTTGAAATTTCAGAATCGTTAAGACCATCTTTTCTTAAAGACTCAACTCTATAGACATCGTACAGACGTTTCTCGTCCTTGGCTATACCTATCTGGCTCCTTAATTCAGTAGATTTAATACCAAGAACCTTTGCTATAGCATTATCGCCCGTATACAGCTCTCCGTCTTCGTCTGTGTATGTATATTTTTCTTTTCTAGCCTGTTTAATAAAGTCTAGAAAGTCTCCGGGATGTTTATACCAACCTTCATGTTGAAAAGGATTGTCACCAGACCCCCATGGATAACGCCCTGAACGACGAGGCATACCATAGTGTTCTATGTGACTTTCATTTTCATAAATATCATTGAAATCGTATGATATGTTCATAATTACATAAACTCCTCATCATTTTTACGTAAGATATCATTCAAGTGAATTATCTTATCCATAATGGCCTTAATCTCGGCAGGATTAGGAATATCAATAATTACGTTGTCTGCCTGATATATTCTAAGTTCCATTTTTATTAAAAACGGGTCTTGTCCGTACTCTAAACAAAATAAAGCAGCATATATTCTAAGCTGGTCTATTTTGGCAGGAGTATCACCAGTTTTCAAATCGTGAATACGAAGGACATTTTTATAGAAACTAATTGCGTCAGCTGTTCCATAAAAATACGGACTAAAATATAATAGTACTTCCGGGTCCATCCTATAGTCGATTGCATCGTTTATGTACTTATATATGATGTTGTTCTTCCTATTGGCCTGACGAAGTTTTAATTCAATAGTTTCCTTAGCCCATGCATGTAATCGCGTTCCAAGTTCAACTTTTTTTAAATTGTTATAAACTTCTAGGGCTTTATCATCCGAATAATTTAACCACGAATATTTTGACGGTGAAAACAAACAGTGGCTTGATTCAAGATTTAAATGCTTGTTCCAAATCATTTAGTATCTCCTCTTTATTGTTAGGGTTTATAAATGCAGCATAACTCATATCGTTCATCTTTTTAACATAATATTCTTGATTAGGTTGTTTGTGAGATAGCTCATTTTTCTTACATTCTAGAGCGAACCAAATATCATTGTACAAAACTAATAAATCCGGAATGCCCTGAATATAAGAGGCGTCGTTTTTTAAAACAATACACCCCTCGAATCGTTTCTTTAGTTCGGATATTAATTGGCTTTGAAATGCTGATTCTTTCATAAAATCTCCATAACTAAAAAATATAAATGGTACTCGTGGTGGGACTTGAACCCACATGAATAAAATTCGACGGATTTTAAGTCCGTTGCGTATGCCAATTCCGCCACACGAGCAAAAAAATATAAAGAAATGCTTCTAAAGTCATTCCTCATCTATTCCTATCATAAAAGGACTTGTTTTTCTCGTCACCCCCTTAACCGAAAAAACTGCTC